>WNGK01007244.1_pt1 | contig 11651 bp, 11 predicted proteins | sample 5400601 | NCBI WGS metagenome assembly WNGK01 (sample SAMN13153376, study PRJNA577476) | soil metagenome | isolation source: 60 cm soil or saprolite under Garry oak tree replicate 1 | place: USA:California | collected 2016-06-15
TTTTAGGTCTTGTCAGAAGATTCATACCAGAAGTAGTTGTACAGAGGTTTCGCGATACAGCACACTCTCCTGTAGTATCATGATAGGTCTATCATACACTGATGGACTTCCTTTTGAGAAGAGAGAGGACTTTCGTCTTGTTCTCTCTCGTTACTTTACTTGTGATTCCCCCGTCACCAGACCTGCAGATTGAGTGACGAAAACGATATGATCACTTTTCTTCAGCTCGCTGAAAAATACTGAAATGATATGGCGTTGCCAAGACAATAGATGTAGAATCAGGAGAGAACGAGACCTGCATCCAATCTCCCGAAAGATCTTCAAACTCGTACTCCAGAAGGACCTCCCCTTGTTTTCCCTGGACCTGAAACTGTTGCCGGAAAGACATCTGACCTGGCAAGCGTTGCTTGTTGTGGATGAATACAAGACGCTCGTCATAGGCATTGCGTAGGGAAGGTCGGCCTCCATGGACTCCAAGGACCTGAAACTGTTTCCCATCATACGTCACTGTCTGGTTCTTCCAATCGTAGATGTCGCCACCTTCTGGATACTTGTCATCGTCATGAACATGCCATGAGCCATCCAGATCCACCACGTGAATCCCCTCGTAAGAAATGATCAAGATCTGGTGCTCTACTGGGAACGTCACGCCAATGATGCGTTCACAGATGTCTTGAGCGTCTGGTGTACTTACCATTCTCCACACGTGAGGTTCCTGTTGATGGCTCGTCTCATTTTGGTTCGTGGTCATTTTTCCCCCTCTTGTCTTGGCTTCTCTTGACGCGTGCTTGCTCACGAGCGAGCATCTCAAACTGAAGCCGAGCCTGCTGCTCTACCAGTTCTCCATAGGCTTGTTCTACTGTGAGCAACCGCTCAACGACCTCTGGCTTGGTCATCTGGAGGTAACGATACCGAGCCCGGTCCAGGTCACGATGTGGGTCGATGCGCAAAGGGTGTGCCTGTGCCGAGGCATTCGCCGGTTTGCCTGTCCGTTTACGTGCCTGAGCAGTCCGAAAGGACGCACTGTGTTCGCAGTAATATACATGGGCCTCCTGGTTTTCTAGCAGTGCTGACTTTTTGACTCCCCGGCCCTCGGCATCGATCTCCGCACTTTTGTGGCAGATGGCCTCAATGGTCACCACTTGTCCCTCTTTGACGAGCTGATCGACGGCGGCCTTGACTAAGCGCACAGTGCGCTCGCGCTTCTCCTGGTAGTGCTTCTGGAGCCAGGGATGCGGCTCGTGTGCCGGAGGCTGCGCCTTCCTCGATTCGCAGTTTTGGTTGGTAGTTTTCATCGGCTCGATACTCCTCAATGAGATTCATCTCTTCTAGTTCGGTGTCGCACCGTTGGATCAGCGCCTGCATTTTGACGGTCTCAGGCCCCATCCCGCGCCGTTTGACTTGCTCGACACGAATGAGCGCCCACTGTTTTTGTTCCACGATCTCCTCTCGTCGAGCCGGGTCAGGGATTTTGTACACACAGCCAGTGCAGACATAGGAGTAGGGACAGACCGCGTGGCACGCGCAATCCCCACCAGGGACTTTCGCGAGCGTTCCGACCTGATTTCTGGCCTCCTCCCATTGGCGTTGCAGTTCCGCTGGTGCCCGTACAAATGCCTCTTCGACCTCGCCCAGTTGCGTCGCACAGCGGTCCAGAAAGGAGCCAGTCGTCTCAACCACCTGTTGCCAGGTGGGTGCTGCGTAGTAGCCAGTCACACGAACGTCCTTTTGATGCAGAATCACTGCCACCAAGTCAAGAGGAACGCGCTCGACCTGGTGTAAATGAGTCGCAAAAACATGACGGAGTAAATGTGGTTTGAGAATCACGGTCGTACCATCGGTGCGCTGAAACACCATCCCATGACACAGGTATCAACGACCGTGTATAATTGCGCCCAGATAAAATTGACCGACCCCCGAGATGGCTGTAGTCTCTGGAGCATGAGGTTCATCGTGCACCAAGGAGGCAGCCATGATCAGGAGCAGGACAGTGAACAAGATACACGAATTAGCCATCCAAGGCAAATCCATTCAAGACATCGCGATCGAGCTTGGCATAGCCAGGAATACGGTGCGCAAATACCTGCGTCACCCAGAGCTAGCCGCCATGCCTCGTCCCCGTCCCAATCGTCGTTCGAAACTTGATCCTTTCAAGGAGCAGGTCAAGAAGTGGATCAATGAGGATCATTGCTACAACTGTGAGGCCATGTTGCCTCGCTTGCTGGCAATGGGCTACAAGGGCAGCCTGAGTGTGCTCAAAGCCTTTGTGCATCCCCTCCGTCCCGCAACGGGAGGGCACTATCCGGTGATACGCTATGAAACGAAGCCGGCAGAACAGGTCCAGTTCGATTGGGGCGAGTTTGTCTACGAGCAGGACGGAGTTCCTCACAAGGTCTACGGCTTGTATGTTAGATATAATCAGGTGCAACCATTTGGGACAGAGTCACCACTAGCCCATCTCGCATCTGTGTGATAAACTACAGGCAAATTAGAACGTACATTCCATGAGGTACTCACATATGAGCGAGGTCCGTTGGGAGTTTTACCCATTAGTCGCCCAGTCTGAGACAGCACGAACGTGGTTACAGATGCAGGCTCACCTCCAGCTCGCGCCGAAAACCATTGATGCCTACGGGCGCGGTCTCAACGACTTTCTGGCCTTCTGTGCGCGACACGATATTCTCTCTCACGCGGTCACCCGAGAGCACGTCGCGCTCTATGTACAGGATTTAGCAACTCGTCCCCATCCCAAAGGAGCGAATATTCTCTCCATTGAGAGTGGGCGAGGGCTCTCTAATGCTACCATGCAGCAACGCCTTACGGTCTTGCGCCTCTTTTGCGACCATCTGGTTGAGAACCAGCTTCGTTCAGACAATCCAGTGGGCCGAGGGCATTACGTGCCTGGCAACGGTTTTGGTGGTGCTCGTGACCGAGGCCTGCTTTCGCATTACCAGAAGTTGCCCTGGATCCCTGATGACGAAGCATGGTTCGACGTGTTACGCGCGCTGAAAGAGGAACCGCTCCGCAACCAGTTGATGCTGCTGTTGGCCTACGATGGTGCTTTGCGACGTGAAGAGTTAGTCACTGTCCAGATCGGTGATTTCGATTTCGCCTACCGTCAGATCCGCATTCGGGCAGAACATGCCAAAAATGGACGCGAGCGCGTGGTGGGCTATGGCAACGTCACCAACCGGTTCCTTGACGCCTACCTGCAGCGAAGACGAGCCCTCTCCACCAAGCGGGGACCACTTTTCCTGTCGGAGTCTCATCGGAACACCGCCGGACCACTTTCGCTGGTGATGTGGTCGAAGATCGTCGAGCGGGTCGCACAGCGCGCTGGTCTTCCGCAATTTACCACCCATACGCCACGGCATCTCCGTCTCACCCATATGGCCCGCTCGAAGATGGAACTGCACCAGATCGCGACCTACGCGGGTCATCGCTCACTTGAAACGACCATGCAGTATATTCACCTCAGCGGAGTAGAGCTGACCGAGGCCGTCACCCGAAGCCTGGCCGGTTTTGAGAGTTGGATCGATAGCATGCTGGGAGGGATGAGGCCATGAACCAGCCAGCACTGCATCTTCCAGGTCAAAGCACTACCTGGCACTGGCCGATCAATCTTGCCACGTACGACCACACCCCCTCCCTCAGCGAGGCGGAGCGAAGCGAACTTGACCGTTGCTTCGGGCAAGGGATGTTCCAGATACGGGGGCCAAGCAAAGCAATCCTCCATCGACTGGTGCGTCCCCTGCACGATGTTCTCATGCTCGTACACCCCACCCCGAGTATCTACAACAAGACCATCCGCCTCATGCTCATCGAGATGCACCGCCGTGGAAGCGCATTCTGGGGATGGACACTGGAAGAGTGGTGTGAAAGTATCTGCCCAAGTAATGCCGCCTTTCTCGCGCGGCATGGACGGGAGAACAGCCGACACCATCACGATTCACGACCGTATCTTCCCTATCTGGCCTACCTGCTCTGTCCCCTCCCTACGCTTGATCCATTGCTTGAACGAGTTGAGATCATGCCACTGGTACGCAAAGTCTTTGGAGAAGAACGGATTGGCGTGGCAATACAGCGGCTGAGAAGCGTTCTGTCCAGTTGGGGCTACCAGCAAAAAGAGAGGCGGAGCTTCGACGCCTGTGTGGGGTACCTCCTCTTGCGGAACCGGAGTCCCCATCTCGAAGACCTTTCCTCCGAACTGCTGGATGCAATCGATCAGACCTGCACACTGCCCCGTGTCCAGCGGACAATTTTCCAGATATCGCGCGCGCTCCATGGCCTTGGTGCGATCATCAGGCCGCTTCCAAACCCCAGAGGAGCCGCAACGCTAGCGATGAGTGGCACCGATGGAACGGTCTCGAATGCATGGCTCTCCTGGTGCGACCGGTGGCGCAAGCAAGCCACACAACGTCACAAAGAGAGCATCTACTATCCGTTGCTCAAGGTGGGACGGTGGCTCAAAGTACATCATCCAGAGGTGAGCGGCCCTGCCGATTTCACCTATGAGCTCGCGGCAGAGTTTGTGGCCGCGGTAAATGAAATGAACGTAGGAGATTGGTCGGATGCTTCACGTCGAACGCGCCTACCCGCCGACCGGATTGGACAGCCTCTGCGACCAACTGCAAAGAACCGGCTCCTTGAGGCGATGCGGGTGTTCCTCCGTGATTGTCAGGAATGGAGATGGATCACCGTGCAACTCAATCCAGCGCGTGCCTTTCGCACGCCGACATCCATTCGCCACCTGATCGGACCCGACCCACGCGTGATTGAGAGAGGCCTGTGGGCAAAGCTGCTGTGGGCAGCGATGAATCTTGAGGCGAATGATCTTCCCCTCCGGGGGAACAGGAACGAACTGCCTGTCTACCCTGTGGAGATGGTTCGAGCTATCGCAGTGGTGTGGTGCTTTGCCGCCTTGCGTTCTGACGAGATCGTCCGCCTGCGCGTGGGCTGTGTGCGCTGGCAACGCGAGGATGTGATGGTGCCGGAAACAGGAGATATCCTTCCGCGCGATGCGGTGTGCTTTCTGGACATTCCTGTCAACAAAACGAGTACCGCCTACACCAAACCGGTCCACCCACTTGTAGGCAAACGCATCAACGAGTGGGAACGCCTGCGACCAAGGGACCAACTTCGAGAACTGGACAGCAAAACCAGCGAGCCAGTCCAGTTCTTGTTCTCGTATCGCGGCATGCGTATCTCGAAGTCGTACATCAATGCTGTGCTGATCCCAGTGCTTTGCCGGAAGGCAATCATCCCCGCTCAGGACAGCCGCGGCGCCATCACCAGCCATCGAGCCAGAGCGACTATCGCCTCGATGCTTTACAACGCGAAGGAGCCGTTAGACATCTTTCAGCTGAAAGAGTATCTTGGACACAAGCAGCTCACCTCAACACAAAGCTACCTGAAAGTTGATCCTACCAAACTTGCCAGCCAGGTGGCAAAAGCGGGCTACCTGGAGCAGAACCTGGCCACGATTGAAGTGCTGCTGGACCAAAGCGCGGTGATGAGCGGTGCAGCAGCCCGTGGTGAGCCGTGGAAATTTTACGATCTCGGTCATGGCTACTGTACGAACCCCTTCTGGGCAGATTGTGCCCACCGCATGGCGTGTGCCCGCTGTCCCTACTACTGTCCCAAGGACTCATTGCGAGATCAACTGGTCGAAGGTCAGGCGAATCTCGTGCGCATGCTGGAGTTTGTGCAGCTGACCGAAGACGAAAAGCTCCTGGTAAATGAGGGCATTGAGCTGCATCAGGCGCTCATCGAGAACCTGGCCGATGTGCCGACGCCTGCCGGGCCAACGCCACGCGAGTTAGAAGCACAACGCCAAGGAGAAACGAGGGTTATCCCGATCAGGAATGTTCGGCGTACCAGGAGCAAGCAGGAGGAGTCGTAAGGGGAGGCAAGGAGGCCCGCTCTGCTGGAGCCGCCGAAGCGGTCCCCCCGCCCTTCTCCGCTGCTGACTGTGAGCCCTCCCCCTACCGTATGCCTTGCCTGTCTGCCGTCTGCCGCAGCGCCGCGACCGCGTCCCCTCCGGTGCGGGCTCCTTGGCAACAGAGCACGGCGAGTCAAGGCCGCGCAGGAGGCGGGGTATGGCAGCAGGGGCGCGCTCGTCGGAGCGAAGCGGAGAGCCTTGACCGCTGTGCTACACTTGGGGAGCCGCACGGAGGCAGCGTCGGAATTGCATGGGGGTGAATACTGATTCCTCAAGAACGGGAATCTTCTTCGTGCGAAAGGAGAAGTAGAATGGGACGAAAAGACCAAGAGATGGTTTTTACCGTTTTAGGGGGGATGACTTATTCTCATCAGAACCGTCCTCCATCCTGGCACAATGAGACGCTACTGTTCTGGGATACCTCTGTTAGAGAGGACATGGGAGACTTACCTCTGCACATGTTTCCCCTCATTGCCGACTTTGAGGTGCTTCTAGAGAAAATGGAGGTACTGCCCGAAGAGGGAACAGGGAACAGACGATGTCCCTTTGGATATCAAATCCATTTCTTTAGTTCACCCCGCGGATACATTGCCAGCTTTCCTTGGTGGGATCATGCAGAACAAGATCTTCGACGTGAGGGATTCTCAGTTCCTCTAGGAACTTTGAGCCAGCCGTACTCAGATCTTGAACAAGGATGGATCATTGCTATTGCTTCCTCTGATTCCTTCGTCTATGTGGTGGAGGGAGACTTTGACCGCGTCATCGTGGACCATTCCTATCACACATGGTTCAAGGTACCAGAGGACAGATATCTCAGTCAGTGGCAAAGAGCCATTCAAACATGCCACCAACTCAGTAGAGATGAATGATTTGCAGCAAGGAAACAGGCAAAGGGGGGGTTGACTTTTGATTATACATAATCACCGCGATCCTCTCGTACTCGCGTATGCGCTTTGTGACCTTCGTCAAGCGCTGTGATGCCCCGACCATGATCCGCTGTTTGATGGAGGCCTTTGAGTACTTTGGTGGACTGCCCAAAGCCGCGCTGACTGACCGCATGAAAAGCGTGCTTCTGGAGATGGAAGACAAAAAGCCACGCTGGAACCCGCTGTTTGCCGACTTTATGGCCTCCATTGGGGTGGCGCCTCGGGTCTGCAAGGCATATACGCCACAAACGAAGGGAAAAGTCGAGCGCACGGTTGGTTTTGCCAAGCACAGCTATTGGGCAGGAGTCTCCTTCACAGACATTGATGACCTCAATCGCCAGGCGCACATCTGGTGTGAGCGCATCAATGCACGGGTCCATCGCACCACGCACGAGCGCCCCCTTGATCGGAGGGCTCGAGAGGAGCTTTCCCCCTTGCCGCAGGCGTTTGCCTGGGAGCGCTTTGCCACCGAAGAACGCAAAGTCAGTTGGGATGGGTATGTCTCCTACGATGGGGTCTTGTATGGCTTGCCCGCTGAACCACCGGTGGCAGGTTCCGTCGTCCAGGTGCGTGAGCGGCATGGAGTCCTCTCAGTCTGGTCAAGAGGGCAGAGGCTTTGCGAGTGGACCAAGCGTACTGGTTCAGGAGAGCATGCGGAGCATCCCGATCAATTTCGCAACGTTGTCCCAGCTGCATCCAGGCGGGCACAGGTGGTTCCCATCGGTCATCTTCGCGCGATCCCACAGGTAGCGAAGCGGAACCTGGCTGAGTATGACCAGTTATGTGGCGTGAGTGTTTCTATGGAGGTGCCCGTATGCAGCACCATTTGAAGCACTTGGGCTTAACGCAATTGGAGCAAGCCTTGCCAACCCTCTTCGAGACAGCGCGGCAAGAGCAGTGGACCTATGAAGTGTTTCTCAATCGGGCAATTGCTGCCGAGATTGAGGGGCGTGATCGGCGGGCAGCGGAACGCCGCATGACTGCTGCCCGCCTGCCAACGATCAAGACACTGGAGGCGTTTGATTTTGCCTTTCAGCCCAGCCTCTCCGAACGATTGCTCCAGGAACTGGCTGATCTCTCGTTTGTGAAGAGCGCCACGAACATCGTTTTCCTCGGTCCGCCCGGCGTAGGGAAAACACATTTGAGCTTAGCGCTCACGGTCAAGGCCCTGGCCGCTGGATATTCTGCATTGTTTACCACACTCACTCACCTGGCCGAGGCGTTGGACACCGCTTCCTATCCGGGCCTAGTTCGGCAGCGGCTGCGTCGCTATACCACCCCGAGTGTTCTGGTGATCGATGAGGTCGGCTACACCAAGCTTTCGCCCGGACAGGCCCATCATTTCTTTGAGCTGGTCACTGCTCGGTATGAGCACGGCTCAATCCTGCTGACTTCTAACACAGGGTTTTCTGATTGGGGCAGCCTTCTTGGCGATGAGATTCTTGCCACAGCACTCCTCGACAGGCTCCTTCATCATGCTGAGGTTATTCCAATCAATGGTCAGAGTTACCGCATGAAAGATCGCCGGGAACATGGGGCTTCAGGAGGTCAACAAGGAAAGGAGGGTCAAATTTAGGCTGGCGCACAGCAAGTCGGCGTTGGGGTCACACCTGGTTGGCACACCAATGCTGGCGTTCTGGTCCACTGGGGGCTAGATGGTTTTGAAAAAAGGAAAGTAGGACAAATGGGCGGTCAAAATTATTCGGGCGCAAAAGTGCGCAGGCGTTGACAACAGGAAACGCAGGCACGCCGCAATCGCTCGTTGAACCAGGTGTTTTCCGTGATACTGGAAGAGATAGGGATGTTCGCCGGGAAAACGATGCGCTCGCTGATTGTCTGGATGAAAGGGGACGTGCGGAAGACTTTCCCCTGGACCAAGCTGGTAATGCTCTTTGAGCATGGACCCGACTCGTTCAAGATTGTTTTTCGTCTCTGGTCCGATCACGTAATCGGCGGGTTGATCTCTTCCCTTGGGAACCAGCCGGACGAGTAAGCGTGGAGTTCCTCCCACCTTCATGGCATAGAGGCAATCAGGGCTGAGCCGAAGCTGAAGTAATTCATTGAGCCTTGCCCCAGTCGTCGTAAAAAAATCGAGCGCGGCTAAGCCGAAGGTTGCGGCATCGTACAAGGTGTCAATGGTAAAAAGCAACCCGGATGTGCGCTCTCGTGCTGCTTGCAAGAAGTTGGCTCTCCCTCCGATACGGGTTTCCGTCAACAATCCAGTATGTCCCGTCGAAAACGGTTGGGTAGCAAATTCTTCGTCTTCTCGTTCGCCGTAGCCCCACGAACGCAGATAAGCTTGTTTGCGCTCAATTTCCTCTGGAGTGCCGCAGTCGGCATGTTCTCCAATGAGCATGTAGCGGAGCAACTCTCCAAACCAGAGCAGTGCATCTGGCTCACGCGGCGCGCTCGGATCAGTAAGGCTGTCGGCGCCAACAAATTCCAGGAAAAAATGGTTCCGCTCCGGGCTGTACTCCAGCCGTTTGTTTCGCGCTTTGGAGCACGCCTGGAAACTGTAGTCCTGACCATGTGCTAGAATGAAGCTCGGTCGATCCCACAGCAGAAAGTGAAAGCGTTGTTTGTACCGAGGCTCTTCGTAGGAGAAGGAAACGGGCAGCGTCGCTTTTCCTGCCACAACCTGTGCTACTACTTCCCGATATTGCTGCCGAAGACGAGCGAGTGCATTCCAGCGTAGGTGCGCTTCTCCCCGCATTTGAGCGAAGAAGGGGCTGACCGCATCTGAGTCTGCTTTGCGCCGCTGAGCCTGGAGATCTCTCACATCCTGGTCGTGAGCAATCTGTGCTCGTACACCCGCTGGGAGCGCGGGGAGTGCCCACTGCTGATAGGGAATACGCATCTCAATTGGAATCGCTTGCAGATAGACGGCAAGGGTGCGGACCACGGCGGTGTAGCTCCGCATAAACTCGCAGCGTGTTTCAAGCGAATCCGTTCCCTCTAGATCATTCATGTAGCGCGTGAGATGCTCAACCGGGTCCCACTCTGAAAAATCAGTCAGTTGGTAGGAGGTGAAAATCGTGTCGAGGCGACAATGCATCGAGTGCAACCGTGCTTTGATTGATTGCCGATCAAGTTTGGCATAGCAGGTGGCGACACCCAGGAACAAAGCGAGGTGATTGCACCAGGGCCGACCAGCGGTTTTCACGGTAATGTAGTTCATGAATCTCCGCTCCACCTGATCCCAGTTGATCTTCGGAGCAGTGAGCAAGAGCGGATCAATGGTGCCTTGAAACTGTTGCCAGATGAGAGGAGCGCGTCGTTCATCATTCGCACGGAATCTAGGCATGCGTGTACCCTCCCAACGACAACAAGGAATCCCATCCTTGATCGGAAGGGCGCGGTGTCTCTGTCGTGACTGAAGGCAGCGGAGACGTTGGACCAAATGGTGAGCGAGCAGAGGACACATCTGTGTGTTCTCGCGCATACCTGGCATTGTCTTCAGACCAGCGGGTATGCAGGCGGTCCTGGAGTTCCGCGTGCCGGATCTCATCGAAGTAATGTTCGTAGCATTGCAGGGTCTCTGGACTTCGCCAGGCCATGTAGCGCACCAGATCCTCTTTGCCTCGTTCAATATCGCCAGGCTCTTTGGCTGTTTCACAGATAAGGCGTATCTCTTGGGTCACGAACCAGTGCCTGAGCGCATGGATATTGAGATCGAGCTGGAGCACCGCGCAAAGCTTGTACCAGTGTTTTTTGAAACTGTCGTAATCGTAGGGATTCCCCCGACGCGACAAAAAGAGCGGATCTCCATCATCGAGCGCATCGAGACGACGGCCCTGGCGGTCGATAGCCATGCGTTCCGTGTTGACGCAGGCCAGCAGCATTCTGGTGGTCTCAGCGCTCCATCTGATCACCTTGACGCGCCGTCCATGGCTTCCCTTGCTGAAGGCCCAGGCTTCTTGCTTGCCTCCCCGTTTGCGCCAGTCTCCGATAGTCAGGCGCAGGATTTCTCGAATCCGTGCTCCCGACTCGTAGGCGATGCGTACCACGAGCTGATCGCGCAGACACAGGCCAGCGCGTGGAAAACCTTGACGAAGCGCACGGTGCAACTGAGGGTCATCAATGGGATGTGGTTGCCATGTCTCATGAACGAGCTTAAAGTAGTTGTCCGAGAGGAACCTGTGCCGAGGCTCTTCCACCCCGCTGCGTTGGGGCATCCGTGGGCGGTGTCCTGCCACACGGCGTTCTTGCGCCTCAATGTCCTGCAAAAGTTTCGCGGTCGGATCGGTGAGTGGATGAGGATAGGGATACCATTCCTTGCGCCGAGCCAGGTGGTAAAACCGCTTGAGCGCGCAGAGAAAAACATGAACCGTGCTAGGACTCTTCCCGGTGAGCCGCACCAATTGGTCGGTCTCCCGTGGCTGTGCTTTGCAATGCAACTGTTCCACGAGAAAGTCATGTACACTCTCGCGGACGGCATCAGGTGGGCTATCCCAGCGGTCTTCCCGCTCTTGCCGCCAGGAGTCGGTCACAAGGTAATCGAAGTAGGGAAGTAATGTTGCAAGGTACGTTTTGGCCGTGCCCTCGGCAAGAAAGCGCTGGGTCTCGTGGTAAAACTCTGTCAGAGGAAGGTGGGGAACGCCACTCTCATCCACAACCACCAGCGCGTAGGGGCTGGAGAGGTCTTTTGGCCGCCGTACAGCACGAAATTGTTGAGATTGTATCAACTCTCACACTCCTTTTCTGTTACAACGGAGTGTGCTGTAGCTGAATCACCCTCTGTCAGCAAGAGTACTACATCTTCTGACAATCCCAATTACATACTC
>WNGK01007578.1_pt1 | contig 11651 bp, 9 predicted proteins | sample 5400601 | NCBI WGS metagenome assembly WNGK01 (sample SAMN13153376, study PRJNA577476) | soil metagenome | isolation source: 60 cm soil or saprolite under Garry oak tree replicate 1 | place: USA:California | collected 2016-06-15
CAAAAAAGGAACATCAGGAGAGTGCCAAGAAAAGGCAAGAGCGGGTTGAGTGTAAGGAGCAGGCCCAGAAGCTTCTCTCTGATGCAGACAGGCGAACCTACACGAAAGAGTGCATGTCCAAGGAGTATTAAGCGACGGATGAAAGAAGCCCAACGCGGTCGCCTACAGCGGGAGGCACTGACCAGGTGAGTCGAATGAGGCGGCGAACATTCCTCGGCCTTCCGATGTTGGCCGTAGCTGCGCGGCCAATCATTACGCTCAACCGGGGGCCGCGCTGCCGCCGCCTGGATGCCGAAGTAATCCGATGATCTTACCATTCGGTGATCTGTAGCATGCTCAACAATGCTCAGCAGAGCGGGCATTCGAAATGGCAATTGAGCAGGATTTTCCGACCAATCGCACTGCCTTGATCCGTTCTTTGTTTCCGAGCGGTGTCCCGCAGCTTTGGGTACCGACGCTGGTGTTCTATGACGAGGCGGGTAGGATATCTCGTACCTGGCTCGGCCGGTGAATGCTCAACCTTGCGCCGACCTGATGGGTTGGCCTACTATCTCGGTATACAACGTCGTGAGCGCGGACGACTGGTTTCGGAACGGAAGTCCCGGCCGAAACAATTTTCGATAATATGTGACCCAGTTCACAAAAATATCAGGTGGAATTGAGCCATTAAAATTGTTCCAAGCCAAGCGCGGGCGGTGAGCCGGCGATATGAGCCGGAAGTCATGCCGGAGTCTGAGGCTGGCGTTCCGTCGTTGCAAGCGCGTTCACCGCGCCTGGCCAGTTGCAGGAGGGTACCACCATGGCAAACGACGCTTCGACTGCGGGCCTTTCGCTATTATTGCGATCCAATGATCATCCGCGGTCGCCGCAGATCTCTTACGGCGAGTTGTTCAAGCAGTTCAAGGCTGATGTCTATGGCAAGGAAGTTCAGAGTGCGGCGACGTATTCCTATATGTGGATGGCCGATCAAATGGGCCATGTCTGCGTCGGCATCCTGGTCAATCGGATTACGACGTTCGGCGCGCGGCACCTGTGGCAGTTTTTCGGCTGGCACAGCTTCGCCGAGATTGCAGGCTTGATCGCCGCGATCGCAATCGTCGCTGTCTGGGAGGCCTCAACCTTCTTCAGCTCCGAACAGAGTGCCAAAGGACTTTTTCCGCTCGGCCGCGAGTTGCTGAGAGACAACGCGATCATTGCAACCCTGTATATGGCGCTGGGCGGTGTCGTCGGATTTGGATTTCACATCGGGCTTCCCTGGAGCGACGTTGTCGTCATCATCGCCTGCACGATTATAGCCATTTGGCTCGCTCCCAGATGGTTGCGGCAGAAAATCATATGGCAGAAGGCTGCGCTTCCTTACTTGTCCCGGCTTGCAGACGTGGAACCGACCATGGGCCAGGAAGCTGCGAAAATGTTGCAGGAACTGCTCGACAACGGAGCGCCACCGAAGGTCAAACCTGCTCAAGTCATTATTGGCGGCCCGGTCGGGTCGGGACGCACTCAGCTCGCGACCGGCATCGGCACGGAATTCGCGTTCAGGAACGTGAAGACGCGCTACATCAGCATCCAGTCGCTGCTGGAATTCGCATCGGCAGCGCAGCCGCCCGACTTCCCCGACGATTCCGGCCCGGTGAATGTCAACTATTGGCCGTGGAGCGAGTCTCAGGTCATCATCATCGACGATGTCGGACCGCTGATCGCTCCGCAGCGTGATCAACATGAAGATGTCCTGGATCACTTTCGCGGAATTCTCAACGACGAACTCAAGTCTGTCGCACCGGTCCTCGCGAACTGCCACACGGTTTGGGTCATCGGCGATCTTTGCCCGCCCGGCAAGACGCAGCTGGCTGGTGAGGTTCTCAACAAATTCGCAGCCGCAGTATCGGATTACGTCGAGGGCAAGGAAAAGCCGCTGGTGATAGAACTGCGGGCAAAATCCGCGGCCAAGACGGCGGCGGGCGACAGTGAAAGGCTCGGGCCCGAGGCGGCCGCGCGCTACGTCCCCACGTCCCGCTCAAACGGCGACGATGCGATGGCGCAGATATCCAAGGCGCTTGGCAGCGGGGCCGGTAGGTGAAGGGACCGGCCTATTTTCGCGGGGCTGGTCCTGGCCTGTCAGCGCGGTAAAGCCTGGGATTGGTGCGCTTCCGCGACCATCCGGCGGACGGTTTGCTCCAGCCCTTTGGCGAGCTCCTTGCGGTCAGAGCTCATGTCGGCCGGCATGGGTTCTCCCCGCGCCAGTGCGACGTCAATCTGGCGCAGGCCGGCGACCTGCAACAGGTGCGGAAAGAACGGAATTTCATCTTCAAGCGCCCAGACCGCCGATCGTCGATTCGGCCCGACATAGGTGACTGAAACGGGCTGGACGAATATTGCCGACTAGGCGCTCCTCCCGTCGCAACGCCTCGTGCACGGCGCCAATCAGCGCGGATCGAAACGGGACGACGTCCATGACCTCGCCTGCAAGGAGCTCGTCAGCGATGCGATTGATGGTTTGATAGACTTGATGCCTTCGATGCCGGTTCACGAATATCGAGCGTTGAAGCTGCGCGAGCCAACCGAACAATGGCCAGCTTGCAACTTCCTGCGCTTGGCAACAAAGACGACGGGCAAAAATGAAGAGATGACGATGATATCCAGCCACGAGGTATGGTTCGCCACCACGCACAAGGCCCGACATGACGACGGAGAGCCTTTCACGGCAATCTTCAATCCCAGCAATCCTCGCATGATGCGATGATAGGCTTTGGGGATCAGTCGTTGACCTCTCCGGGAGCGCAGAAGAAAGGACGCAGCCAACCACGGATACAAAGCGAAGGTTACGACAAAAATCCCGCTCATCACATAGGCCACGCGGAGCAGGTAGAACGCTCCACGAATTGGTCGAAATGTCATGTTGGAATCGCTACCCCGCGCGCGGGCTTCGCATGACGCACTTGACCTTGCGTTTCTTCCGCAAGTCTGACCGTTCCAAGATCAGGGGTGGGTGCCATATCCGGCCCGGCCTCAAGCCCTCATCAAATCCGCGTGTGTGTCCATTACGTGAGCCACTCTTTGAGCGAGATCATCGACGTACGATAGCTGCTTTAACCTCGCTTCAGCTTCAGCGTCATGATGATTGGGGCCAAGCAGCTGCTTCAGGCTAACCAAGCAGCGACGCTCCAGGACTGGAAAGGCCAGGGTTTGAGCGCATGCGACGGCGCGCCGGAGCGTTTCTTCCGCAGCGATTGGTCCCTTGGTCTCTTTCAAAATCAGCGCTTCTATCCTGCGAAGTTCGGGTTCAAGCCAGAGGAAGCTGCTGGCAGCGATCAAATCCACTGCCCTCGCGCAGGCGGCTTCCGCGGCCGGAAGATTTCCCTGTTGCCGTCGGACGTCCGCCAACAGTCCCAGAAATCCTGAAAGCGCCAGGCGAAACTCAATCGAATCGAGAATTTGAACCCCACGCTCAATGCGCTCCGCGGCTTTTTCGAGTTGACCCTGCTGAGCCAGTCCCCAGCCCAGGAGCCCATTCCCATGTCCACTGAAGGCGGTCAGTCGATGCTGTTCGGACAAAGCCAACAGCCGTTTGGCTTCGTATATGAGATTTTCGCTCGCATCGCACAGCCCGAATACCCAACCTCCGACATAGGACAACGGGATCGCCGTCGAATGGGGGTGGCGAAGCATATCTGCCGACCGCAACACGTCGGCGCCAACTTCCAGCGCGCGGTCGATGTCGCCGAGGCAAAACAACACCAGGCTCAGCGAGGATTTGGTGTGGACTTCGGTGTTCTGTCCAAACTGATGCGTCGTGACGGCATCGCGCTCAGGCAAGTACAATTCCAGCGAACGCTCAAATTGTTCTTTCGCTTCGACCGCCTTGCCTTGTCCGAACAAGACCGTACCGAGCATGCGGTGCCCGATCACCCGGCCCGATTCGCTCTTCGCGCGTTCGGCCAGCGACAGAAACAGCTGGGCGAGCGAAAAGGCTTCTTGAACCTGTCCATGGCAATTGGTGTACGTGAACTGGCCAAACGCGAAGGGCAGAACAAGCGGCGTCGGCTCACCCGTTCGGCAGAGTTCGAGTCCCCTTTGACAGCATTCCGACACCCGTATCGAGGTCGCGCCTTCGGCGGAGATGATCGACCCCATGAGGGCGGCCTGAAGTTTGAGCTCGAGCTGCCGGCGCACAGCCGGGTCCGGAATCTTGTCCACGAGTGCGAGCCCGCTTCGAAGGTGTTCGATTGCTTCGACGTGTGCGGATCGTTCGGCCGCATGGACACCTGCGCGTAACCACGCTTCGATTGCCTCCCGAAACTCACCTGCTTCCGTGAGGTGATAGGCTATCACTTCCAACGGGATCTGCTCACCGGCTTTGCGCAGCACGGCGACCACGCCAAGGTGAGTTGCCCTGCGCTCTACCTGCAGCATGGATTCGTAGGCGATCCGTTGCAGCAAGGCGTGCCGAAACTCATATTGAATCTCGGCGCCGTACCGGCGGGGAAGCAGAATCTCCGCTTCGACCAGGGCCTGGAGCGGATCTGCGACCTCTAGCGGCTGCTGTTGCAATAACGCGGCAAGGAAGGCTGGGGCGAACGAGCGCCCGATACAGGCGGCGGCCTGAACAATCCGGCGTGCACCGGGACGGCGATCAAGACGCCCCGACATCTTCTCGGCGAGCAGCAGCGGCACGCCAGCCGGCTTTGAACTCAGGTCGGGCGCCCGGCGATGTTCCTCGATCAGGGAGATCATGAACTGTTCGAGAAAGAGCGGCACGCCTTCGGCTGCTTCAACGCCGCGTCTAAGCAGAGCATCGGGCAGCTCCAGGGCGCCCGGCATTGACCTGGCGATCTGGAGCGCCTCCGAGTCCGAAAGTTGCGTAAGCTCGACCGTCTCATCGACATGAGGTAGCGCTACCGACTTGGGAAAGGACCGTCGCGTCACAACCACCAAAAGCGGTACGGCGGACAGCGCGGCGACGATTTCCTGCAATAGTTCGGCAGAAGACGCGTCAAGCCAATGCGCATCTTCTACCCAAAGAAGCGTAGGCTGGGCGCTTGCCGCTTGTCGCATGACCCTGACGACAAAATCGTACTGCTTTCTTTTGAGCAGAAGAGGCGTCGGCGCGACCGGTTCGGCCGCTCGCATCGATTCAACACCCAGCAGACTAGCGATGATCTGATTATTCTCAGAGGTGTTCAGCGCCAGTTCGTCGAGAAAGGTCGATATTTTCTGTATTCGTGCATGAACGTCGTCCTCGGGTGTCAACCCGATGCGGGCCCAGAGATAACTGGCCAGCGGATAGAGCGGCGTGTTCGAAAAAAGCTCCTGGCAATTCGCCTGGATAATTGTGGTCTCGGCGAGCTCGGGCTGGCTGCAAAGCTCTCGCACAACGCGCGTCTTGCCGATGCCGGCGTCGCCGATAATAACGACGGTTTGACAGCGACCCTCATGCCGCGCTATCCGCCATCGATGAAGGATGCGCTCGACGCTAGGTTGGCGCCCCACGATCGGTGTCACGCCGAATCCCAGCGAGCCAGCGGCACTGGCGCTCGTTTGAATGGGCGCGATCACCTTGTAGATTTCGATTTTGCGCGAAAGACCTTTGATCGCCCGAGGACCCAGGTTTTCGAATACGAACCGGTCTTCGATAAGCCTTGCGGTCTCCTGGCTGACAACCGCGCTGCCCGGGGGCGCCTCAGCCTGGAGGCGCGCTGCAAGATTGACGGCTTCTCCGATCGCGCTGAACTCGGCAACGCCACCGCTCAACAATTCCGGCCCGATCAGCACCGGACCGCTATTGATCCCGATCCTGGCCGTAAGCCGGAAATCCGAGCCATCCCTGACGTTGGTATCAAGATTTTGCAGGCGATGGAGAAATTCCAGCGCCGACCGCACGGCGCGCTCGGCGTCGTTTTCATGCGCAACGGGATAGCCGAAGTAAACGACAACGCCATCGCCCTGAAACTGGGATACGAATCCACCGAACCGCTCCATGACCGTCAAAGCGAGGTTCTGATAGCGGCGCTGGAGCAATCGAAGATCTTCAGGATCAAGCTGCTCCGACAGGGCTGTATAGCCAACCAGATCGATAAAGATGCTGGTGAGGTAGCGTCGTTCGGCAGTCAACGACGCCGGCATGGTCCCGTTTGCCATGAAGATGGGCCTCTCAGGCCGTACTTACTCTTAGACTTGCGAAAATCCCTGCAACGCGGCGTTTACTTTCAGGATTGCCACGATTGCGATTGTTGCATACCATATTTCAACTGACCATGGTAGCCCGCGGTTTCGTCACGTGGGCAACGCTGCAGTGGAGATGTGATGAGCCTGGAGCCTTCATTTCGGCCACGTGGTGCGCGATCACCCAAACTAAAAGCCTTGGTGGTTTGCGCCCATCTTCGGCCCGGCCGGGACAAGCGCCGCACAACCTACCTGATGCAGCCGATCTCCGGACTGCACGTTGCATCGCTCATCGACCAAACGGTCTTCGATGTTCGCCTCCATCATGAGGACTGGCACGGTCCACTTGAAGTTGCGGACTGCAAAGGATACGACCTCGTTTTCCTCTCGGGGCTTCAGGTCGATTTCGACCGGTTGCGCCAGCTGTCATTTTACTTCCGCCGAAGCGGCGCCGTCGTGGTCGCAGGCGGCAGCATCTGCACGAGCTTTCCGGAATTTGCGTCGCAATTTTTCGATGCTGTATGTGCCGGTGGCGTGGACAGCGTTCCCGTCGTCGTCGCGGATTTCGTGAAGGGCTCACTCAAGCCGATCTATCGATCGCCAATTGCCGCTATTTCTTCCTACGCACTCGACTACAGCCTTTTCACCAGAAGCCGGATCAGTCCCGTCGTTCACCTGATCGAGACAACGCGGGGATGCAGCTTCAAATGCTCATTCTGTGTGATCCCGACCGAGGTCGGGGGTCATGCGAGCTACGACTTTCACCAGCTCGCGGAAACGGTGCACAACGCGATTTCGACCAGCCCGCGACTAAGTTTCCGTCGACTCTATCCGATCTTCATGCTGCTGGACAATAATTTTTCCGACGATCGCGAGCATATGCTGCGCGTGTGCGCGTTTCTGAAATCGAACCGGCGGGTGCGTGGCTGGGTGGCGCTGGTCACACAAAACGTGCTGCACGACCGCGAATTGATAAAACATCTGGCCGCTTCAAAATGCTTGGGCCTGTTTGCCGGACTGGAATCTTTCGATGTGGAACTGTTGCGGCGATATCGAAAGACGCAAAACTTGAGCAAACGCTACAAGGTCATCGACGATATTGCCTATGCGGAGAGCCAAGGCATTTCCATCACCTACGGTTATCTCTACGATCCGCGTCATCAGCAGGCTTCGGACATGGAGCGGCAGATTCGTGCGATCGCCGAAAACCCGCTGATCCCAATGCCGGTTTACATGAGCGTCGTTGCGCCGCTTGCGGGCACCGAGAGCTTTTGGGACGACCTGAACTCGGGGCGGCTCGCGCCAAATTTGCGTCTACGGGATCTCGACGGCGAGACCATCGCGTATTCGCAATTGGCCGACCGTGCAGACGCGATCGTCACGTTCGTCGAGAAGATCTTCCGCCGTCCGTGGACCGTGGTTGGCCGCGTCGGCATCATCCTCAAGACACTTCGTCGTCTTGTCAGGAGTGGGACGCTGAATCCCATTCGCTGGTATTTCATGTCGGCGGCGAATTTGCATTGCTTCGTCTGGTCGCGCGGAACGCCGTCACAGCCTCGATCGTATCTCGCCGGAAGCGACACCCTCGATCCGCAATATTTCGAACGCCCCGACGACCTCAGCGATCGGGACCGCGCCGCCTATTTCGATCCGATCTATCTGACCGATGCCGGCGGCGGACCGTCGGATTGGCTGAAGCCCTATCTGTCGCGGCGCACAAACCAAAATGTTCGCCGCAGTGGCCCGAATCCAGGTCCGGTGCAGGAGGTCGCGGCGTCATGATCACATACGACACAACGCGCGAAAGCGAACAGCTTCGATATCTCAAAGTCGATATCGCAAGCTTTATCCAGCGCTACGAGTCGAAGCCGCTTTCCTCCGGCCGGCGGACGCTTTTTCTGTTTCCCGGCGGGATGGGCAGTCAGTTGCTTCGAGCAACCACCCCCTATCAGGACAATGGCTCGCCGCAGACGTTTCAGTATGACAATTATTGGCTGTCGCCGCTGACATTTCTAGGCGGGGCGCTGTTTTTGGGAATGCACAGGCATGGCAACGGCTTTCGCGATTACGAAGAAAATATTGTCATTCCGTATAGCGTCGTCAATTTTTTGGGCCTCACGCCATACAGCAGGTTCACTCAGTGGTGCGAGCTCAATGACCTCGACTGGTTCATTTTTTCATGGGATTGGCGTCGCCGCCTTGACGACACCGTAAGCTTTTTTTTCAACCAATTCCTTCCGCTGTTCAGAACTACGGTTCAGCAACAGTGCGGCGCTGATCCATTGCAGCAGTTCATCCTGATGGGGCATAGTTTCGGCGGCATGGTGGTCAAGCTGATGCTGCATCAGCAGGATCCGGTGCTCGCGAATATGTCGCAAGCGGTTACCGTAGCTTCACCGTTTTACGGATATGACGGTCAAATTCATCGCTGGTTTGAGGGCGAACCTCTCCTCAATCGGATCGGTCCCTTCGACGTCACGTTGCCGATGATCAGGGTCATCACCTCGCTGCCGGGATGCTATGTTTTGCCCTATCTCGATTACCAGACGTTCCTGACGAACCAGCTCGCCTTGAATAAAGATCCGAACTACCCGCTCAATGACTATCCGAGCAAGGACGCAAATACCGGCCAGCCCGTCGATCCCTTCAACCCGGGACCGAATCGCTATCCGACGGATACCGGGTTCGACCTCACCGAACTCAGCTCCGCCCTGACGACCTACCAGACGATTGCGGCCGCACCGCCTGCGGCGTACGCCAACAAGTTTTTCAATATTCGCGGGATTCAATCGCCGACAGGGAGTACACCGGGCTCGATTACCTGGGGAGCGTTGACGGGACCACTCAATCCGCATGCATCCCCTGTCAGCAGCGGACCGGGTGGTCCCGGAGACGACACCCAGCCGGCGTGGTCGGCGCGGCTGGTGACGCTGGGCGCTAATCAAATAGTCCCGGTCAAAGGCAGTGTGGACCATATGTTCATGATGGAAGAAGACGCAACACAGGCGGCGATTGCCTCGGTACTGTGAAGGAGGAGATTGATGAAGAACAAACCATTGCCTTCGCCTCCGCCCGTTCCGCCGGCGGCGCGAGCACAGGTGGATAAGTTTCTAAAAGGGCTGCAGGAGTTTCGCGCCAAAGGTGACCAGCCGCTCGACGAGGCCGAGGTCAAGAAATATGACGAGGCCGGGGTCAAGGCATATCTCGACAAGATGACTGTCGGCTTGCAGCAAGGCATCGCGCGGCGCATCATGATGGATATCTTGAAGTCTCATGCCTCCAAACGTCGCAAGGAGCCCGAGCCCAAACGAAAGCCGACAAAGAAAAAGCCGACCAAAGCAAAATCAAAGCGAGCATCCAAAAAGAAGCGCTCACCGGTCAAAAAGAAGAAGGCGGGCCGGCGCAGGTGACGCATGGTCAGCGCTAATCCGGCGCTACGCGCTAACCAACGCAAGCATCGGCAAAAGGCCTTTATGACGACCCGGGCTCATCGCGACGAAGTCCAGCGCCTCGCTACCGAGGGCATTGTGCCCATGGACCGCCCTGGTGTCCTCGCGCGCTTTTTCATGGCTGTCGTCCAGCTCGCAGAGCGGCTGAACCTGCGCTACGCTAAATTCGGCAACCCCTATGTCTACGACAACAGGCTATTCCCATGGGTGGCTGGGATTGAAAGCAGCTGGACGGCGATCCGGAGCGAACTCGATCGCGTTCTTGCGCGCAGGGACGAGCTGCCAAACGTCCAGGACATCACTGTGGACGCCAGGGCTATTACGAAAGACGATGGATGGAAGATTTTTCTGCTGGTGGCCTACGGTATCAAGTCCGAGCCCAACATCGCGCTTTGTCCGGAAACCTGGAAGGTCGTCCAGCAGATACCCGGCCTGAAGACGGCGATGTTTTCGGTCTTCCAGCCGGGCAAGCGTTTGCCGCCGCACCGGGGTCCGTACAACGGGGTGCTGCGGCTCCATCTCGGACTCCTGGTGCCCGAACACGACAGCAATCTGGGAATTCGCATCGGGTCCGAAAGGGGAAGCTGGAGCGAGGGAACCGTTCTGATCTTTGACGATGCTTACGAGCACGAGGCCTGGAACGAAACCGGCAAACCCCGCGTGGTCCTGTTCGTTGACTTCGAAAAGCCCCTCAGGTTTCCGGTCAACATCATCAATAGCGTGCTGCTTAGACTGGCGGTGCTGACGCCCTATCTTCGCGAAGGCAACGAAAATCTGCGGCGCTGGGAGCGGCAATTTCATGCATGACGAGATCGCTGTGGTGGCAGATGTTGTCACGCGACCGCGTAGCGTTGCGCATCCGCTCCGAAGTGGCTGATATAGCGGGCATTGATCGCCTTGACCGGCAGGACAATCAGCACATCGGTCGTGCCGAACTGAGGGTCGATCACCGCGCCGTCACCGACGAAGGCGCCGACACGCAGGTAGCCTTTGATCAGCGGCGGCAGTTCAAGCCACGCGGCCCTGATGTCGATCTCGCTTTTCGCCAGCCGGTTCATCTCGACTTGCCGCAATGAATGCGCGGCGGCGCGCCATGACTCCGGCGCGCTCGCGAAGTGGTGGAGAAACGACAGCGGGCGCGCCAAGTGCTCGGTGTCGATGCCTTCGAAGCTTGCGCAGCCAATCATGACGTCGATGCGGTGCTCGCGAACATAGCTCCACACGCCGTGCCACAATATTTCGATCGTGCGCCCGGTTTGGTAAGCGGGCAGCACGCATGAGCGGCCGAGCTCGAGAAACCGCAGGCCCGCATGCCGTCTAAGCAAGCCGGAAATGTCGAATTCGTCCGCGCTATAAAATCCGCCTTTCTTTTCTGCGACTTCCTGCCGAAGCAGACGGTAGGTGCCGATGACCGCTGATCCGCCGACTGCCGATCGCGGCCGAGAGCGGTCTACGACCATCAAGTGATCGCATATGCTGTCGAAATCATCCTTGTCGCGCCGCTTGAGCCGGGTGGCGATATCGGCGACCGCCCGGCCGTGTTCATAGAAAACGCGATACCGAAGTTTCTGCAGACGTTTTACGTCGCGTTTGTCGCGGGTGAGACTAACCTCGAGCTGGCCGATAGCGCCGAGTTTTGCAGACGCGGACTGTTGTCTCGATTTGCCAGGACGTCCGACGACGAAATATCGTTTTAACCACTCTGGCGTCCAGCCGACGTTTTGCCGGTTGCATGCCTCAGCGGAGATCAATTTGGAATCGGCTAGTCCATCGACCCGCATATACGTCTCTTCGTCTGACGCTTGCATCTTGCATGGCGTCTCGGGCCATAGCAACCCAGAAATACCTGGTGGGGAGCTTGTGATCCACCGCCACGACGCGCTTGCCCGGTGCCCGGGCGCCTCATCCTGCAGCGTCATTCCAACCACGGCTGCTAATAATTCGGGTCTGTCTCAGCAAAATTCGCGAACCCAACACGGAGGCCAAACTGAGTCCGCTAATGGGAGTCGGGTAGGATCGAGGCGCGGACCGGGCTTCGAATGA
>WNGK01008930.1_pt1 | contig 11651 bp, 11 predicted proteins | sample 5400601 | NCBI WGS metagenome assembly WNGK01 (sample SAMN13153376, study PRJNA577476) | soil metagenome | isolation source: 60 cm soil or saprolite under Garry oak tree replicate 1 | place: USA:California | collected 2016-06-15
GAGAGCCGGCCGCGATCGCGCAGCTGAACGATCGCAATCCCCGTGAACGTCTTCGTAATCGACGCCCAGTGGTAGATTGTGTCGCCGGTAACCGGCGTGCGCCGGTCGAGATCCTGCAGGCCCTCGTTTTGCGTCGCTATCACCCCGTCGTGGACGATCATCAGACTGCTCCCGACGATGCCACTCCGTTTCAGCGCGTCACGGTATCCATCGACAACAGAAGCCCAGCCGCTCGGGGGCGCCTGTCCAGGGGCGGCGGCCAGCACGCAGAGAGGCAGCAAGACGATGAAGAAGCGCAGGGATCGCATGTTCAACCGGAGGCCATTGTAGGATCAAGTGATGGCGGATCCCATCGATCCCCGCGTTGACATCGGTCACGTCCATCTGAAGGTCGCCGATCTCGATCGCGCGCTGGCATTTTATGCAGGTGTGCTCGGTTTCGAGGTCACGACGCGCATGGGGCCATCGGCCGCGTTTCTCAGCGCGGGCGGCTATCACCATCACATCGGCTTGAACACGTGGGAGAGCCGCAACGGATCGGCCCCGGCGCCGGGCACCACCGGCCTCTATCACGTCGCGATCCGCTATCCGGACCGCGCGGCGCTCGCCGCCGCGCTTCGCCGGCTCGTCGATGCGCACGTGCCGCTCGACGGTGCCTCCGACCACGGCGTCAGCGAGGCGCTGTATCTGCACGATCCCGACGGGAATGGCCTCGAGCTCTATTGGGACAGGCCGCGCGATCGCTGGCCCCGCGCCGCCGACGGATCGCTGCAGATGACCAGCGAGCGGCTCGACGTTGAGGCGTTGCTCGCTGAAGGACGACACCCGCAGCCGGCCACGACAGCGATGGCGCCGCTTTCCCTTTCAGCCGAGACCCGGACGCGGCTGGCCCAACTGCGCGTGCGACTGCTGGCGCTCCACAAGGCGCTCCTCGACGACGCGCGCGTGGCGTATGAACTGGATCGCGGTCGGATTCCGTCGGCCGGCGTTCTGCTGCAGCTCGTCATCAACGATCCGTGGTTTGCCTGGCTGCGGCAGTTGTCAGTGCTCGTCGTGCGGATCGACGAGATGACCGGACCGGACAGCGTGGCGACCGAAGCGGATGCGCGCGCGCTGTTCGAGCACGTCGATCGTCTGCTCATGCCCGCGGAATCCGAGGAGCCGTTTGCGCGCCGCTACGACGAGGCGCTCCAGCGGCAGCCCGCCGTGGTGCTCGCGCACGGGGATGTAAAGCGCCTGCTGAAAACCGCGCTCAGATGAGCTGGGCTGGCACGCTCGGTGCTCCGCAAGCGGCCGAAGGAAAGCGATGCGCTGGAGAACCATCATTCCACTGGGCATCGGCGGGTTCATTATCGTGGCCCTCCTCAGCATGTTCACCGGCGTGAATTTCTTTTCGCTGCTGGGCGGCGGCGGAACGGCAGGACCAAGGTCGTTCTCTTCCGCGATCAGATCCAGTCCGCGTGCGGCTTCGCGCAATCGGCGACGGGACCCTTCTACTGCCCCGGCGACCGGAAGGTCTATCTCGATCTCGGATTCTTCGATGATCTCCAGCGCCGATTCGGCGCCCCCGGCGACTTCGCGCAGGCGTACGTCCTCGCGCACGAAATCGGTCATCACGTGCAGAAGCTCACAGGTATCGAGGCGCGGGTACGTCAGCAGCAGCAGGCGGATCCTTCGAGTGCGAACGCCCTGTCGGTGCGTGTCGAGCTGCAGGCGGATTGCTACGCAGGCGTGTGGGGACATGATGCCGCGCAACCGGGACGAGCCGCGAAAGGCGAGGTCGAGCTCGATCCTGGAGACACCGACGAGGCGCTGCGCGCGGCCGCGGCGATCGGCGACGATCGTCTTCAGAAGCTTGGCACCGGACGCGTCATGCCGGAGAAATTCACGCACGGCACGTCGGCGCAGCGCGTCACATGGTTCAAGCGCGGATTCGACTCGGGCGATCCGCAAGCCTGCAACACGTTCGCCGCCGGTCGGTAGTAGAATTCAAGAATCCAGCCCGCTCCTCCCGCCACTGACGCGACGGCCTCCGCCGAAGTTCCCGCGAACGCCGCTCCACCGGCCCAGGCCGCGCCGGCGTCTTCACGTTTCGATCGTTCGATCGTCGAAGGTCCCATCGCTGGCGTGGTGTGGAGGCTCGCATGGCCGACGGTGATCCAGAACATGATCGGCGGTCTGCAGGGCATTGTCGATCACGTGATGGTCGGGCATTACGTCGGGTTCACCGGCAACGCCGCGATCGGTGTCGGCTGGCAGATCTTCCTCGTGGTCGTCGTCTTCATTTCCTCGCTCTTCACTGGAATGGGCGTCCTCGTGTCGCGGTTTGCCGGCGCGAACGATCACGAGACGGTCAATCGAGTCGTGTACCAAGCCTTTCTGACGTCGGTGATTCTCGCGTTGGGCGTGCTCGCGCCGCTCGGCTACGTCCTGTCGCCGACGCTGCTGGACCTGGTGCACGCCACCCCGGAGGTCCGCGCCGCCGCGCTTCCATACCTGCGGACGATGTTCGTGTGCAGCCTGGGCCAGCTGCTGTATTTCATGCTCGCCGGCGCGCTGCGCGCCGCCGGCGACGCGCGAACGGGCTTGCGCATCGGCATGTGGATCATCGGCCTGAACGTAGGGCTGAACATGATCCTGATCCGCGGCCTCGGACCGATCCCCGCCTTTGGGGCGCAGGGTGCCGCACTCGGCACATCCATCGCCTCGGCCGTCGCGTCCGGCGCCGGCATCTGGCTCATGGCGACCGGCCGCGTCGTCGTGAGCTTTGCGGGGGTGCCTCGGCGGCCCGACTGGCAGATCATCCGTTCGCTGTTCCGGTTCGGCCTGCCGGCCGGCGTGCAGGGCGTCGCGATGAACGTCGCGGGAGTGCTCCTGCTGCGGTTCATGGGGTCGCTGGCGTATAGCGCCGAAGCGCAGGCGTCATACGCCGTTTGCTACACCGAGTTGTTCGCGTTCATTACGTGGACGTCCGTTGGGCTGATGGCGCGGCGGCAGCCGTGGCCGGACAGAATCTGGGCGCGCGGCGCCCCGACCGCAGTATGCGGGCCGTCCTGGTCGCCGCGCGCTTCGGTCTGATGATCGCCGGCGCGATCGGCATCATCTTCCTGCTCTTTGCCGATCAGCTGCTGGCGTTCTTCGGACTGCGGGATCCGATTGTGGTTCAGGTCGGACGGCAGTTGCTCCGATATCTGAGCGTGTCGGGTTTATTCATCACCGTGGCGTTGACGTATACCGGGGGACTCCAGGGCACGGGCGACACGCGCAGTCCGCTGTTCATCACGCTCATCGCACAGATCGTCGTCCCGCTTGGTCTTTGTTTCTATCTGCAGGGAACGCATCAGCTGCAAGCCTCCGGAATCTGGCTCGCGATCGTCCTCGGGCACTTCACCCGATGCGTCCTGTCCGCCGCGCGTTTCCATCAGGGGCGCTGGAAAAACATCGCGGTCCACGTGTAGGGGCGGTTCGTGAACCGCGCCTACCTGATCCGTGGCGCGCGAGTTGCAATGACTGCGCCGGTGGCAGTTCCGCGCCGGAAGCTCATCCGCTGGTCGATCGGCAGTGTCGTCGGCGTTCTCGGCGGTCTGTGGATCGCCGTGGTCGTCCTCTCACGCGCACCAATCCTGCGCGAGCGCCTGGTGGAGACGCTCAATGATCGGCTCGACGCCCAAGTGGAGCTCGGACGCTTCGAAGTCAGGACCTTCCCCGTACTGCGCATCCACGGAGATCGGCTGACCCTGCGGCTCAAGGGACAGACGAACCCCGCGCCGTTGATCGAGATCCGGCATTTCGAAGTCACGGGGGGACTCTTCGGCCTTTTGCACCGGCCGCGGCGGTTCACGTCCGTGGAGCTCGAAGGCCTCCGGATCACGATTCCGCCCAGGACGGAACACGATCGCGAGGCCGGCCGAAGAGCGGGCGGAACGCTCGGAAGCGGTCCGGTGGTGATCGATCACGTCGAAGCGAGGGACGCGCAGCTCATCATCGTGCCGAAGGACGCGCGCAAGCAGCCGAAGGTGTTCGCGATTCACAACCTTGCGCTGGATTCGGTCGGTTTCAACCGTGCCATGCCGTTTACCGCCACGTTGACCAATCCGATTCCTCGAGGAGAGATCGCGACGAAAGGATCGTTCGGGCCGTGGGTCAAGGGCGATCCCGGCTCGACGCCGGTGACGGGGCGCTACAGCTTCGGCGCCGTGGATCTCGCGACGATTACCGGCGTCGGCGGGACGCTGACCTCCCTCGGCGACTTTACAGGCCAGTTGTCCGAAATCGACGTGCGCGGGACGACGTCGACGCCGGACTTCAGGCTTGATATCGGCGGCGAGCCCGTCCTGCTCAACACACGCTTTCACGCCGTCGTCGACGGGACCAACGGCAACACATACCTGAGGCGGGTGGACGCGACGCTGGCCGACACTCCGATAACGGTCCAGGGCGCGATCGTGTCGGAGCCTGACGTAACCGGCCGTACGCTGCAAATCGATGCGACGATCAAGGACGGCCGAGTCGAAGACGTCCTGCGCCTGGCGGTCAGCGCGCCGCGTCCCGTGATGCTTGGACGCATCGGCCTGCAAGCGTCGCTCACGCTTCCGCCAGGAACGAGCCGCGTGGCGGATCGCCTTCGTCTCAACGGACGGTTTGCGCTCGTGCGCGCGCAGTTCACTGACGCGGGCGTGCAGGAGCAGCTGGCCACGCTGAGCCGCCGCGCGCAGGGCCGCAAGGCCGACGAGCCCATTGCGCGAATCGTCTCCGACATGCATGGCACTTTCGTGATGCAGAACGGCATGCTGCGATTCCAGACGCTTCGCTTCGATGTGCCAGGCGCGAGCGTCGATCTGACCGGCCTATATGCGCTGCACGCCCAGCAGGTCGACTTCGTCGGCACCCTCGCCATGGACGCGCCAGTCTCGAAGGTGATGGGCGGCGGCATCAAGGGATTCTTCCTGAAGCCGTTCGATCCGCTGTTCCGGAAACGCGGAAAGGGCGCCCTCGTCCCCATCACGATCAGAGGGCCGCGGGAGCAGCCGAAATTCGGCGTCAGCTGGCGAAAAGTATTCAAGTAGGCCTTGAGCTTTTGGCTTTAGGCTTGAGTGATGGTTGAGTTCCCTGTAACGAAAACCGATGAAGAGTGGCGGCGGATCCTCACGCCTGAGCAGTATCAAATCCTGAGGCAGCACGCGACGGAGCGGCCGGGAAGCTGCGCGTTGAATACGGAAAAACGCGCCGGAACTTTTTCATGCGCCGGCTGCGGGCAGGAGCTCTTTACCAACGAAACGAAATTCAACTCCGGAACCGGCTGGCCCAGTTTCTTTGCGCCGCACCCGGGTTCGATCGGCACGACCTCCGATACGGCGTATGGAATGACGCGCACGGAAGTGCACTGCTCGCAGTGCGGCGGCCATCTCGGTCACGTCTTTCCCGACGGCCCGCCGCCGACCGGCCAGCGCTACTGCATCAATGGCGCGGTGCTGACGTTCAAGCCGAAGTAGGGCGGTTCGCGAACCGCCCCTACCCCTGCCCCAGATGATCGAGCAGCGAGAGCAGATCCAGTCCAGTCCATGACGTTGACGTGACCGACGACTCGATCGGTCCGCCTTGCCGCGGCGTCTGGAGCGCTCGGAGCCGCTGCTCTTCATCTTTCATGTCGTCGAGTTGGCGCTGGCGCGCCCGAGCCAGACCGCCGCCCTGGATGAACTGGACGATTAGATGGAGCTCGCCGGCGTCCAGAAACGTTCCGTGCCCCTTGCAGACGTCCACAATCGTGCCCGACAGCCGTCCGAAATTCAGGCGATTCATCATCTTGCCGCACGCGACGCAGCGTCGGTACTTCACCTCGGCGGGGGCGGCTGCCTTTGGCGGGACGGAGGAATACTGCTGCAGGACGGCCGCCTGGGTATCCCGGTCCGCGCACATCTGCTCGAAGCTGGCCGAGTCGATCCACATGGCGTGGCACTTCTCGCATTCCATGAGCCCCGTCGGTCCAATCAGGACTTCGCGCATCACGCCGAAACACGCCGAGCAGCGCGCGCGGCGCTCGCCGGCGCCGGTCCGGACCCGGCGCGCTCCGCACGATGGGCAGTATGCCGCGCCCTCGAACATCAGCGCGAAGCATTTCGGGCAACTGACGGTCGCCAGCGTGGCATGGCAGTACTTACACGTCTGACCCCCCGGCCCGGCGGGCTCGCCCTGGGCCCCGTCGAAGGGGGCGCCGCAGTTCGGGCAGTGCAGGGAACCTGCGTCAGCCGTCATGGGTGCAGTCTACTGGTTTGGGGTTCAACGGGTTCATTTGGTTCAGCGGGTTCCGGTTCGGAGCCTGAAACGTGAATCCGAACCTGTTGAACCTGATGAACCCTTTGAACCTACAATAGCCCCCATGGGTTTAATGGATTTCATCAAGGGCGAGCTGATCGAGGTCATCGAGTGGACCGACGATTCCCGCGACACGCTCTCCTACCGCTTTCCGGACGAGGACAAGGCGATCAAGAACGGTGCACAGCTGATCGTGCGCGAATCGCAGCAGGTGCAGTTTGTCTACCTGGGCGAGTTCGGCGACACGTTCGGGCCCGGGAAGCATACGCTGACGACGGACAATATTCCCGTCCTGACGAAGCTGAAGTCGTGGAAATATGGTTTCAATTCGCCGTTCAAGGCGGACATCTATTACCTGAACACGCGGCTGTTCACCGGCAACAAGTGGGGAACGGCCAATCCGATCATGATGCACGACGCGGACCTGGGCATCGTCCGGGTCCGCGCCTTTGGGACGTACGATTTTCACATCATCGATCCAAAGCTGTTCCTGAAGGAAGTCGCCGGATCGGATCAGAACTTCCGTCTCGACGAATTCGCCGACACGATGCGATCGCGCATTGTCAGCGTGTTCACCGATGCTCTCGCCACGGCGAAGATCCCGGTGTTCGACATCGCGAGCCGCTACACGGAGCTTGGCGAAGCGCTCCTGCCGTTGATCAATCCGGTCATCAAGGCGAAGTACGGTCTCGAGATGCCGAGCTTCATCCTCGAGAACGTGTCGGTGCCGCCGGAGGTCGAGCAGGCGGTCGACAAGCGATCGAGCATGGCGGCGGTCGGCAATTTGAACGACTACGTGAAGTACCAGATGGCCCAGGGCATGGAAAAAGGGGGTGCCGGCGGCGTCGCGACGGAGATGGCAGTCGGCCTGGCGATGGCGAAGCAGATGATCGACCAGGGGCTTACACAGCCTGTCTCGCCGAAGCCGGGTGCTCCTGCATCCGGCGGAGGCGGAGCCGCGGGCCCCGTGCCCGAGATGCTGTCGCCCGGCGACATCGCTAACGCGCTCAAGGTCTCGGAAGGGGACGTGCTCGCGATCCTCGAGTCGGGCGAGCTCGCGGGGAAGAAGATCGGATCGACGTGGCGCATCAAGCGCAGCGCGCTGGACGAGTATCTCGCGAAATAGATTTGGTGATTTTGTGATTTCGTGATCACCAACTCGCCGATTCACCAAATCACCAAATCACGAAATGACGATCGCAGCCGTAGAGAAGCACCCCTGCCCGGCATGCGGCGCGCAGGCCGAGTGGAATCCCGGTAAACAGAAGCTCGTCTGCCCGTTCTGCGGGACCGAATCGCCGTACCACGTGACCGCCACCGGCGAGATTCAGGAGCTGGATCTCGTGCGCGCGCTACGTGAGATGCCCGACGATCAGCGCGGCTGGGAGACGGAGCGGCGGACGGTGCAGTGCCGGAGCTGCAAGGCCGTGTCGGTGTTCGATCCCAAGCGCGTCGGACAGCGTTGCGAGTTCTGCGGATCGCCGGAGCTCGTCGACTACGAGGAAATCAAGTCGCCCATCCGGCCGCAGAGCCTCCTTCCGTTCAGGGTCCCCGAATCGACCGTACGCGAGCAGATTCGCCGCTGGTACAAGAGCAAGTGGCTCGCACCCGGCAGTCTGAAAACCCGCGCCCTGGTCGACACCGTCGCCGGCGTCTACATCCCGTACTGGACCTTCGACGCGCAGGTCGTCTGCCCCTGGGAGGCGGAAGCGGGCCATTACTACTACACGACGGAGGAGTACCGCGACGACAAGGGCAACACTCAGCTGCGCCAGGTCCAGCACGTCCGCTGGGAGCCTGCATCCGGCGTCATCGACCATTTCTTCGACGACGAGCCGGTTCCAGGGACGCAGGGTGTGTCACGCGCGCTGCTGCGCCAGGTTGAGCCGTTTCCGACCAAGGAGCTCGTGCCGTACGACACGTCGTATCTATCGGGATTCGTGGTCGAACACTACCAAGTGGTGCTGCTCGACGCCGCGAAGGCGTCGGAAGACGCGATGCGCGCGGAGCTTCAACAGCTGCTGTGCGGCGCAGGTTCCCGGAGACACGTATCGAAACCTGGTGATTCATCCGACGTTCTCCGCGCGGACGTTCAAGCACATCCTGGTTCCGCTGTGGCTGTTGACGTATACCTACGGCGCCAAGATCTTCCACCTCCTGATCAACGGCTCGACAGGACGGATGGCGGGTGAGTATCCCAAGAGCTTCTGGAAGGTGTTCTTCCTCGTCGTTGCCGTCGCGATCTTTATCCTGCTCCTCCTGCTGAGCGCAAATCACTGACCGGACGTCGGAGCCAGAATCCCGCTCCGATCGGGACGTCGCCGGGCGCAGGCTCCTCGGTGGTCTCGTCGAACAAGAGCCAGGCGGTATTTGGCACCGGGGCGTGCGGCGGTCTGGGTTGCAGCCGCCGATTCAAGTGGTCCCCAAAAAAAGCGTACTCAACGGTGTCCGGACGCAACGTCATAAGGACGACGGCGCCATGCGGTACGAGCCGCTCGTACGTCCGCACGGGGTCTTCCATCGATTTGTTGTCCCGCGTCAGCTGAGCGATCCGATCGGTGCTCAGCACCGACCGGTGTTCGACGCCGCCGTACGCAGTTTGCACTAACGGCATATTCGAGCGAAAAAGGACGGCTGTCACCGCGGACGCGCAACCGATGACCGCCGCCGCGTGCGTGTAGTGTCGCAGCCGGCCTTCAATCAGGAAGGCCGCGAGTGGTGCGAGGAAGACGGCCGACAGCAGAAAAAACCGGCCGCGCCACGGATCGTAGAGCGACGTATACGCCTGCAGAGGGAATACGAGCAGGCCGGCAACGGCGAGTGCCCGCACCAAACCGCGACCGAAGACGATGCCGCGAATCGCGGCCGGCCAGATCAGCAGCACGCCCAGAATCCCCCAGAAGGCATGCGACTCGTGTGCGCTCAGCAGACGATCGTAGGTAAACGTGGCATGCGTGCCGTCTCTGGTTTCGAGATCGACGCCGAACGCCTCGGTCACCCGCCGGAGTGGGGCGCGAGCGATCCGCTGAGCGGCAACAACACTTCGCAGCCGCGGCAGCCCATCTGCGGACAGCGAATCGAACACGTAGCGCGCGAGGTTGCGCGTGCCGTTGGCGGCTCGGGATTCGAACGGCTGGCCTGCCAGTGAAACCTGGTGGCGGACCTCCGGAGGTCCCAGGAACGGATCGCCCCATCGCCGGACATTCTCGACGTATCCCGATGCGACTGTCATCAACGTCAGTCCGACGATGCCCGCGAGCGCGCGTGTGCGCCAGACGGCGCGCTCTTGCCTTCGCTCGCGGCGCCAGACCACCGCCAGCAGCCATGCCAGCGGCGGCATCACGACGAGGAACAGCGCTTTCGTTCCGAGTGCGGTGCCAACCGACAGGCCGGCGAGCGGCAATCCAGCCGCGTACGACCGCCGGACGCCGCGGACGATCGCGATCGCGGCCACGGCCGCATGTCCTGAGAGCAGCAGATCATTTCCCCCTGTGGTCGACTGCATCAGAGCATTCGTCAGAAGGCCGAAGACGCATCCCGCGAACACCGCGCCACGGCGGCTCGCACCCGATTCCCGCGCGAGCCCCGCAACGCATGCGATCGCGATCCAGTACGCCGCGTACTGCCAGAGTGGCAGCCAATGATCGTTGCCACTGGCGACGAGAAACGCGTAAACCAGCAGCGCAGTGCCGTTGTGGGGATGGACCTGCTGCGCCCAGTAGTTGGCATATGGCAACTCGAACGATCCTGACTGAATCGCGAAGCCCATCTTCGGCAGGTGATACGCCAGCACATCGTCGGTTCCCGGCGCGGTCGCGACGATGAGCACGGCATTGGCGAGTCCCAGCAGGACGATCGTGGAGAACATCAGCAGCAGGAGTGGGGAGCGGCCAAGCCCGCTCCGCACGGCTCCGGCCGTTCGCGATAGGATGGGGACAAGCGGCATGGCGCGCAGTCGTGTGGCGGACGGGATCAGGATGCTCACGATTCCTGCGCAGGCCCACGCGTCAGGCGAGCCGAGTCGATGAAACACGGAGAGCACGTCGGCGGTAAGCGCGATCGACACGGTCAGCGCGACCCAGGCGCCGACCAGCGCGTCGATCGCGCTGCGCGGCTCGAGCCGTCTGGACCACGCAACCGCGGCGATCGGAAATGTGGCTGCCATTACCGCCTGCGGGAGCATCGCTAGCCGCTGACAGTATCATTCTCTCTATCAGGCAGGTCGCCATGTTCGACAAGAAACTGAAGCTCCCGTCTGCATCCGAGGCGTTGAAAGGCCGTGCGGAGAAGATGTCGGTGCCCAAGACGCATCACGTGCTCGGATCTCCGCTCGGGGGACCATTCCCGCCGGCCTATCAGCGCGCGATGTTCGCGCTCGGCTGCTTCTGGGGCGCCGAGCGCAAGTTCTGGCAACTCCCCGGCGTGTACACCACCGCGGTCGGCTACGCCGCGGGCCTGACGCCGAATCCGACGTATCGCGAGGTGTGCACGGGCCTGACTGGCCATACCGAGGCCGTTCTCGTCGTGTTCGATCCCGCGCGGATCTCGTACGACGATCTGTTGAAGGTCTTCTGGGAGAGTCACGACCCGACGCAAGGCATGCGGCAGGGCAACGACGTCGGCACGCAGTATCGATCGGGGATCTATTACTTCGATCAGGCGCAACGCGAGGCGGCGGAGCGCACGCGCGACGAATACCAGCGTGCGCTGGCGCGCGCGCACCTCGGTGCGATCACGACCGAGATTCTTCCAGCGCCGGAGTTCTATTACGCCGAGGACTATCACCAGCAGTATCTGTCGAAGAACCCGGACGGCTATTGCGGCCTCGGCGGCACCGGCGTGAGCTGCCCTGTGGGCGTCAAGGTCCCATAGCGCGGGCGCGCGCGATGCTCACCAGGCTGCGGCACAGTCGACCGGTCGGCCTGGGGCGCTATCACCTGTATCGCGACGTCCTGCTGGCCTGGCCGCGGCGCCACTCGTGCAACATCTGCGGGTGGCGGGGCCGCCGCTTCCTGACGTACCTGCACCGCAACGTTCTGTGCCCGCAGTGCGGATCCCAAATTCGCCATCGGCTGATCGCCGCGGCGCTGCGGCATCATCCGGCGGGGTTGCGTACGCGGCTGGACGGCGCGCGCGTGCTGCACGTCTCGCCGGAGTTCTGTCTGGATCTCGTGTTTCGGCAACCGGCGCGCCAGTACGTCCGCGCCGACTGGTTGCCACGCGACTGCGACGTCCGCCAGGACATCACCCGCATGCCGTTCCGCGACGGCGCCTTCGATATGCTCGTCAACTGCGACACGCTGGAGCACATCGCCGATGACCGCCTCGCGATCGAGGAG
>WNGK01007246.1_pt1 | contig 11650 bp, 13 predicted proteins | sample 5400601 | NCBI WGS metagenome assembly WNGK01 (sample SAMN13153376, study PRJNA577476) | soil metagenome | isolation source: 60 cm soil or saprolite under Garry oak tree replicate 1 | place: USA:California | collected 2016-06-15
ATCGGGTTTGAGCAAGACGGCTTGCAATGAGATCGTCTTTCCCAAGCCAGGCAAGGGCCAAGAGCACGTCCAGTCCTTGCGCGGCGAGATCGCTGTCGCGATATGCGCGCCGGAGGTGAATAATGATTTCCGGGAAGCGTCCACGGAACCTGTGCAGCGCAGGCGCAATGCAATAGGTCGCTAGATTCGGAGGTATGCCGACGACCAGCGTGCCACGAGGCGATTGCGCCGGAATTGTCAAGGCTGCTTCGGCGCTCTCGAGATCATCAAGAATCTTCCGGCAACGAGCTAGATAATTTTCGCCGTCTCGCGTCAGGAGAATGCCGCGGCGGGTTCGCGTGAACAAAGGAATTCGCAGTCGCGACTCCAATGCAGCGAGGAGCTTCGACACGGCTGGTGGGGACACGCCGAGTGCGTCTGCCGCAGCCGAGATGCTGCCAAGTTCTGCGGCACTGACGAAGTACTCGATGCCACGCAGTCGATCCATGTCGGGCCTCCAGGATACTTAACTGATAGTTAAGGCTAGCTTTCCGGCCGGCCCATTTCAAGTCCGGCACGCGCCGACTTAAACTAAGCTCCGACGGCAGCTGGCACTGTGTGACGCAACGCTGAGGCGAGACATCGAATGCCGGAGGCCCAGCGTCGAACTGTCAAGCACACTACCGCAACCTGCGGAGGCCATTTCGATGCGTTCGTTCGGACTTCAGATTGGTCTGCTAATTCTCGCCCTGATATCTGGATCCGGTGCGGGCCAATCGGTGATCTTGCCAAGCTGGCCAGCCCGGACGCTTAGTTTGATCACTCCCGCCCCTCCGGGCGGCGCCGTCGATCTAACCGCGCGCGTCGCCGGCGACAAGCTTGCCGAACGACTCGGTCGTCCAGTGGTTGTCGATTCGCGGCCCGGAGCGGACGGCATCATCGCGGCTGAGGCATTTCTCGGCGCAAGAGATAAGGACCACACATTCCTCGTCACGTTTGGCGGCTTGCTCATCAACAATCCGGTGAGCTACGAGAAGCTACCCTATGACCCCGAGCGCGATTTCGTGCCGGTGGCGATGCTCGTCGTCGACACGATCGTGATCTGCGCCAACAGTGGAGTAGACGCGAACGACATGTCCGCGCTTGTTCGCCTAATGCGTGTGCGTCCCGAAGCTCTACGTTGGGCGAGCGCCCCTGGCGAGCCTCGACTTCGCTTCTTCGGAGTGCTCAAGGAAATCGATGCTCGGCCGCTGTATGTCCCCTACAAGGCGACGAGTCAGGCAGTGACCGATCTGATCGCCGGTCGAATAGACATCATGGTGGCCCCTCTTGCCTCGGTACTACCTAACGTCCGAGCTGGGAAGCTCAAGCTGATTGCAGTGATGGCCGGCCAGCGATCACCGGCGATTCCCGATGTACCGAGCGTGGCGGAAGCTGGGTTTCCACGACTCGCCATGCTGCCGTTCATTGGCTTGTTCGCGCGATCGGGCACTCGCGCCGACATTCTGGAGCGACTGAATTACGAGATCAACGCCGTTCTCGCGGATCCCGACGTGCGACGGCGCCTGATGTAGGCCGGATTGTCACCGAGCCCTGGAACGCCGACTGCCCTTGGCTCGGTCGTGGCCGGCAAACTCCAAGAGAACCGGGAGCTCGCCCGAATCGTCGGCCCAATCTGGCATTGAACCCAGTGGATGGGCAGGCGTCGGGCGACGGCCCGACACGCACCCGGACCTCGTTCATAAGCGAAGGGGAATCGGTCGCTGCTCTGCTCTACGAGCCGCTGCGTCTTCGAGCCTGCAATCCCGTGGTTGTTGTCTCCCCTAGTCGCGTGACGAGGATCGACGAGATGAGCTGGCTTGCGAAGCCGCTCGCTGCATCGGGCTACACCGTCTTGGTGCAAGGCTACCGCCCGCGCGCCGTACGCCACCAGATGCGCGACGTGGCAGACGTTCGAAATGCTGTGTCATACCTGTTGGAAAGCGGCAAGGGCGACCCAAACCGAATCGCGGTCGTTGGCCACTCGCGTGGCGGGAGTGCCAGCCTGCGGGCGGCGGCCGAAGACGAGCGGATCAAATCGACGATTGCACTCAGTCCGCCCATCGACATTGCGAGATATATGAATGCGCTGCGCGAGCACTCTCCGAGCCGCTTCGCGATGCTTGCCGAGGCATACGGGGCGCGGCCGGAGGACGATCCAGACTATTACCGACAGATCTCGCCCATTTTCTATGCAACCAGGATCACGATGCCGGTACTGCTGATCCATGGAACCGAGGACATGGTCGCGCCGAAGGAAAACAGCGAATGGATGTACGCAGCGTTAACGCGAAATAGCAACTCGAACGCACGTCTCGAGCTGATCCCAGGAGCGGGCCACTTCTTCGAGCATCGATTCCGCGGCTATCTATTCGCGCCGGTTTCGAATCTCGTTCGCCAATGGTTGGAGAGAACGCTTGGCAGAGAAGCTCCGCTCGGCGACGCAAGTAGATGAGCGTCGCGTTGCACGTAGGCTTCGGCGTCGAAGCCAGCCCGAAGTATTTGCGACCACACCTGCCTGACTAGATGATACGCGTAGCCTCCACGTTAACGCGCTCCGCGAGGCCGGTAATATTCATAAAGCTCGCCGATTCTCCACGGGAGAAAAATCGGCAAACCGGGCGGAAATATTACCGGCCGATTTCGTTGGAATCCTTATCTGGCGCGGCTTTCCGGGCGATGACCGGACAGACTGTTAATCCGCAGGTCCCAGGTTCGAGCCCTGGTCGGGGAGCCACAGAATCAATCAGTTAACTGCGCAGAGATAGACGGACTCTGGGTAATATCTTATTACCGTACTTCGCCCACTGTGGCGCAGCCGAGTGATTCATCAAGCACATAGCACGCGGAGAGCGGCGGACAAGTGATCCGTCGCCGTGGGTCGCGAGATCGCTTCCATCAACTGGCGCCATCGATATGCGCAGCATGACGGCGGCGGGACCGATCGATATCGACCAAGGGATTCCTAAACCGTTGGTCGCTGGATCCGCCTCTGGAGTGCCGTTGTGGATGCAAGCAACTACGCCGTGCGCCTTCGCGCGCTCGAAGCCTGCCATGCGAGACGTGGGGCCGGACAGCCGCTCCGACCGCGGCGATCAATAGCCGCCTACGGGAGCGGGAAATTGAGGCATGTGGTGGTCGCATGTGCGTACTGCTTCCCATCGACGTCGGTGATGCGGGCCTCGGCGATGCCTACGCGGCTGCCGACATGAATCGTCTTGCCCTCGGCCCGCACAGGCCCCACTTCGTCGTTCAATGAACGGATCAGGTTTACTTTGAGCTCCAACGTCGTGTATCCAATGCCCTTCGGCAGCGTCGAATGGATTGCGCATCCAAGCGCGGAATCGAGCAGCGTGCAGAAGTAGCCGCCGTGCACGCCGCCGAGCGGATTGTAGTGCCGCTTGTCAGGGGTGCCTTGAAATACGACACGTCCGGGCTCGGCGGCGATTGGAACAAAGCCAAGCGTTTCCCCGATGGGCGGCGATGGTAGCTCTCCATTGAAGATACGCTGCAGAAATTCGATCCCGGTGGACGCCTTAAGATCCTGTGGTGATGTCACGCCAGGGGCGGCCAGTCTTGCCCGCACCGTTGCTTCCTCAGTTCGCCAACGCAGTAAGACATCGTTTCGACTCGCCATACTCATCCTCGATGTGCTTGGGAACGTGAACCTGCGGTAACTCGGGAGGTAATTGAGCCTGGCGGTCACACTGCTACGGAGACCGGCGCAACAATTCGCGCCTCACGAATCGGCAGATTCACGACCGCGGCTGCAGCAGCCAGCGCCATGTCCGCGTACCACATCCACTGATAGTTGCCGGACTCGCTAAGTGCGATCCCGCCCAGATACGCACCGAGAAACCCGCCGATCTGGTGCGACAGCAGCGTCAGGCCGAACAGCGTGGCCAGGTATCGAATGCCGAAGAGTTTGCCCACGATGGCAGCGGTCGGCGGCACGGTGGCGAGCCAGGTGAGACCCAGGCCCACGGCAAAGACGTCTCAAAATCGATCTTTATCTTTCTGAGCTCATCCTCATCAACGCTCTCCAGCTGCTTCGTGATCTCATCCCTCTCGGCTTTCTTGCTGGCATAGTCGACTGCTGCCTCTTCGACAGCACGTGCTAGTCGATTTCGACGATGAAGTTCGCGTCGAATATCGGGTTCTCGTTCACGCCGTCCTTTGCATAGCCGCGCGGATTGCACACGACACGCGTGCCGTTCAGGAAATAATCGAAGCTATCGTGGGTATGCCCGTGTATCCACAGGCGCGCGCGACTTTCGTCGATCAGATGCTCGGCATCGGAAACGAAGCACGCGTTCAAGAGCGAATCGGCAAACCTCGGATGGATGCTCTTTGACGATGGAGCGTGGTGGGTGATTACCACGGTCGGCCCGAGAAACGGTTCAGCTAGCTTGGCCTCGAGCCAACTGGCGTGGATCTTGAATAGTGCCGCTGAATCGGCGGGAGTGAACAACGCTTCCAGTCCTGCGCCAACGCGGATCCTGCTGAAATCGCGCATGAAGCGCAGGGCCTCCTGCATCGCCGCCACCCGTTTTTCGCCCTCGCCGAACAGCATGAAATCCGTCCACAGCGTGGTTCCCAGAAAGCGCACGCCTTCGACGATGATTTCATCGTTGTCGAGCACGTGAATATTGGTCGCCGCACACAACCGTTTGAGTTCAGCTACCGTGTCCCCGATACTGCCGCCGTAAAACTCGTGGTTTCCGGGGACGTAAAGTACTGGTTTGGCTAAACCCGACGCCCAAGAGGCAGATTCCCTCGGGCGAGCAACGTCTCCTGCGAGGATTACCAAATGCGCATCGTTCTGCGGTAGTTTCAATGCGCCCTGGCTCAGATGCAGATCGGAGAGGATATTGAGTCTCAAGTGTGACATTCGCTCTGGTGAGGGTTACGTACTTCCGAAGTAGTCCGTTTCCGCTTTCCGAGCCGTTGCGGGCTCAGCGCGACCCGACGGGGCAGTCAACGCAAAACTCGGCTCGTCTTCGACGGTCGAACTTGCGTTATTGTATCACAATGTGATATACATCGACCATGAAAAAACAGCCAGCAAAAAAGCCCGACCACGACATGTCCAAGGACGATCTTGAAAGGCTTGCTGAATTTCGCTACCAGCTGCGCCGCTATCTTCGCTTTAGCGAAGAGGTAACGCGCAGAGGAGGAATAACCCCGTTGCAGTATCAGCTGATGCTCCAGATCAAGGGCTTCCCTGGCCGGGAAACGGCAACCGTAGGAGAACTTGCCGAACGCCTGCAGGCGAAGCATCACGGGGTTGTGTCGCTGATTTCGCGATGCGAGGCCGCGGCGCTGGTCAAGCGCAGCATTAGTCGCAGCGACAGGCGTCGGGTGGACGTTCAGTTGACGAAAAAAGGCGACAAATGCCTGCAGCAACTGGCAGGTCTTCATCGAGCCGAACTCCTGTCGTTGCAGGGTCAATTGACGCGCCCCATTTGATGCGTTCAGTGGCGTGTAGGTCCTCAGGCAATCCAAGCGCCTATTGGGATTCTCAGGGGAGGGCGGCGAGCGTGGTGTATTGCGCGGCAAGCGCCGGCGACGCGTCCGCGCTGGTCATTCCTGGTTCAACAACGGTTCGATGATAGTGTTGCCCGTCTTGAACCGGCTGGGGGAAAGTTGGGCGAGAACAGGATCGTCGTTGACGCCTTCCACAACCAACGCCGCCATCTTGCGTCCGACCGCCGGAGAAGTCATGAATCCGCGGTAAGAAGATACGGCCACATAAAGCCTTTCGATCGGTGTCTCTCCAAGGATCGGCTGCATGTCCGGCGTGACGCTCGATACGCCGCCCCAGGTGCGCAACACCGCGACTTCGGCAACGCCTGGCAGAAGGTCGACGACCTTCGGAGCGGCCCACCCCAGGAACCCGGGTGTCGATTCGATGGTCGAGCCTTCACGCGCACGTGAAACGACGAAGACGATCGAGCCTCGCGCAAGCTGGTTGACGGACATATGGTGCTCGAGCGAGATCAGGATGGGCTTTACCCGGGGCGTGCAAGGCACAGTGACGATAACCTCCTTCGGCAAGCTCGTCACCGGCAGCTCGACACCCAGCGGCTCCAGCAATTGGGGCGCGGCCCAGTCGGTACAAAGCAGCACCCGGTCGGCTTCGATCGTTCCGTCCTTTATCGATGCGATGAACACGCCGTTTCGCTTCTCGATTCGCTCGACCCGGGTGCCGTAGCGAACATCTACGCCTTCACGGCGAGAGGCGATCAGCAGCGCGTCCAGCAAGCGGAAAGGCGACGCACTGCCGTCCTTGGCGCAGTACGTGCCCCCCACCAGGCGGTTCCGCCCCAGGCTCGGCACCATCTTGATACACGCATCGGCATCGAGCAATTCACTCGGCACCTGATATCGATGCTGGGTCGCGATGCTCGCGTTGAGTCTGTCCAGCGCATTCTGGCTGTGCGCCAATACCAGGTAACCATCCTGCTTGAGCTCGATGCCGCGTGGATAGTCGAGCAGCTCCGCCGCATTCTCGAAGAACGCCGTACTCTCCTTGGACAACAGGATGTTGAGGTCGAGACCCCATTGCATCCGGAATCCCGCTCCGTTGCGGCCCGACGCACCGCTGGCGAATTCTCCCTCATCGACGACCGTGATGCGCGCGCCGGATCGGAGTCGTGACATCCACCACGCGCTGGAAAGGCCATAGAAGCCCGCGCCTATGACAAGAACGTCGGTGGTAACCGCGGTCATGGTGCAGCGGCGCGTTTCTGCCGTGCCAATGCGGCAAACGGGACGGGGCGCGCCATGGGACGCGGCGTCATCATTTTTCCTGGCGCCACGCCGGCGTGCAATTCAGCGAGAACTGCGACTGAATGCAAGCACATGCGCCCGCCGCACCACCCCATGCCGGGCCGCACATTGCGCTTGATCGCGTTGAGCGAATGGTGGCCACTTTCGAGCGCGGAGCGAAGCTCCGACAGCAGCACGTTTTCGCAACGGCAAATGACGGTATCGTCGGTCGCGGTACGCCACAGCACCACAGGCACCGCCAACGTCTCGCGCACTACGTGCGCAAAGCGACTGTATCGTCTGCGTACTGCGATCGCCTCTGCCAGTGCATCCGAGGTCGCCACTGTTCGCACAGCACTCGCCGCGGCTGCGCCGACAATCGTTCCCTCGCTCTCGGCAACCAGCGCTCCGCGAAGGCCGGCCGTGTCGCCCGCTGCGAAGAGCCAAGGCAGTGACGTGCGACCTTCCTCATCCGTCTCGGGCAGCCAAAATCCACCATCCGGATCGTGCCGAATGCGGGCACCCGCCATCGCGGCCAACTCACTATTCGCAATGAAGCCATAGTTGACGGCCAGCAGATCGCAGGCGATTTCGCGCACGGTCCCAGGCACGACGTGTCCTTGCTCGTCGACGCGCGCCAACTGCACCGCTTCGAGGCGCTCCTTGCCGAGTGCCCGGATGGGAACGTATCCGGTCAGGCGCGCAACGCGGGCGTGGAGCAGCGACCGTCCATAACGCACGCCCTCGCGCATGATGTCGCGGCCGTGCCACACGCCGCTCGGGTATCGCAGAATCGCCAGGGGTGAACGCAGACTCGCCAGCGCTGCGACCTTGGTTCCCGCGCGTGTCAATTGTGAGGCCACGACGATCGGCAGCGGTCCGCATCCTGCCACTACCGCTATGCGCCCTGGAGAAGCGCGTTGCGCCTTGAGGATCGCCTGGGCGCCGCCGGCAAACATCACGCCGGGCAGGGTCCAACCCGGAAATGGAATTGCGCGCTCGCGCATGCCGGTCGCGAGAACGACGGCATCGGGCCTCAAGACTTCGGTGCAATCTTCAACCTGCACGTGGATCTCGCCGTTGCCGAAGGCAGCGTACGCGATCGCGTTGGCGCGATAGTCAATCGCGTGAAGGATCTCATCGAAGCGTCGCAACAGCCGTTTCTTGCGCGCGAGTTCGGTTGGCTCAGCGAATTCGTTTCCCGGCAACCGCGGATCGGCCTGGCGATAGATTTGGCCGCCCGGTCTTGCCGATTCATCCAGGACGGTAACTTCGCAGCCGCGCGCGGTCGCTTCGATGGCAGCGGCCATGCCGGCGGGTCCCGCACCGACGACGACTACGGATCGGCGCATGGGCCCAGGCCGTGTTGACGACAGACGATCATGCCTTGCCGCGCTTCGGTAACGCATGCGCGCGTGTCGGGTACCCCGTCGATGCTGCACCGGCATTCCCAGCAAACGCCGATACCGCAGACCGCTCCTTTGGCGTTGCCGGCCTCGTCGATCCGCAGGCAACGCTCACCGGCCTCGAGCAAAGCAGCAGCCACGCTTTGCCCTTCATGGGCCGTTATCGGCTTGCCTTCAAAACTAAACTCAAATCGGGTCGACATGTTCAACCTGGGGCGCGATTGCAGACGTGATTCAGCGCGGGGTATTTTCTTGGACGGATAAAGTATTCTTGACACGAATATCGACCGCATGAGAAGCTTTTGTCAAGGAAGGAAGATGTTTTCCAGGCGCCCGCCACCTCAAAGAACTTCCTAAGATCAGCATCTCGGCAGTCGCATCCGAGCGCACTTGCGCATCACATCGCAAGGAGGCAAACCGTGTTCACGCGATCCATTCTGGCGTTGGCAGTGGTTTTGGGCACCAGCTCATCAGCGCTCGCGGCCGACGCGACACCGGCTTGGAACGAGATCATGGCTCAGAAAAAGCTTACAGCCTGCGTCGTTCCTTCCTACCAGCCTTATTCAGCGAAGGACGCGGGCGGAAACTGGAGCGGCTTCGCAGTCGAGATGGCAAAGGATGTCGCGAAGAGCCTGCGCGTAGATCTCGAGTTCGTCGAGACCAGCTTCAAGACCGTCGTGCTCGACATCCAGAGTGGAAAGTGCCAAGTGTTCTTCGGCTTCAACGCAACGCCGGAACGCGCGCTCGCGATCGACTTCGCCGGACCGTTGTATACCTTGGGTTTCGGCGCGCTCGACCGGCCGGGATTCGTGCCGAAGGGCGATCACTGGGCCGATCTCAATGACCCGTCGATCCGTGTCTGCTACGCCGTCGGCAATAGCTCCGAGCAACAAATCAAGCGGTTTGCCCCCAAATCGACCCAGGTGGCGTTGCCGAAGTCGGATGATTGTGCGCTGGCCATCATGTCGGGCCGGGCCGATCGATATATCGACGGTGTGATGGGCACCATGGGGGCGCGCGCGAAGAACTCGAAACTCGGACCGCTCCACCTGATGACCCCGAACTACGCGCTGCCATCCTATGCCGGTGTTCGCCTGGATGACGGCCGGTTCCAGAAGTTCCTGCAGCGGTGGGTCGAGTACAACCGCGGCAACGGAAACATCAATTACTGGCTGACATCATCGATGGAAAGCATCGGTATCAAGCCGGAATCGATCCCTCCGGAAGTGACGTTCTAGCGTCTGAAACAACGTCCGCGAATCCTTTGACCGTTGGGCCTGCACCCATGGCGGCCCACGCGTTCACTTGCCAGCGGCGGCAGTCAGCCCCCGAAGCCGCCGAGAAGGCCAGGACAGACAGATAGCGCACCGGCCTGCGTAACAGCTTCTCCGGCCCGTGCGGAACGTCCGCTTGAAACAACAACGAGTCTCCTTCAGACATCGCGAAGGTTTTCTTGCCGTGGCCGTGGCGGCGTTGAAGGACAACTAGACGCTGTGCGGCCAAAGCCGGCGTCGGGCGATACCTCAAGTTCTATAACGGTCGACGCCCCCATACCGCGCTCGGCGACCGAACCCCGGACGGCCACCCCCGCCGGCAATGACCGGCCACCGCAGGGAATTCACTACGAAGCGCGGAATTCTGTCTCAACAAACCGAGCAAGCTCTCTGTGCCGGACCATCGGTGCTGAGCAACTCCTGTGAAGCGAGGTCGACATGTCGGGCTATGAGTGGGATTTTCGAGCTGCCTTCTTGCATCCCGAGCTGTGGGTGAACGCGCTGTCGGTCACCCTTGGGTATGCCGTCGCGACGACCGCGCTGGGGCTCCTCCTCGGTGTGATTTGCGGCATGATGCTGTTGAGCAGATACTGGATTTTCCGCGCTCCCGTAAGCGGCTTCGTGCAAGTCTTCCGCTGCACGCCGCTGCTGATTCAGATCATCTGGTTCTATTACGCACTGCCGGTTGCCGTCAATCTTACGATTCCCGCCTGGCTTGCCGCCGGCATGGGGCTGACTTTCTACATGGCGGCATTCTCGGCTGAGATTTTTCGTGCGGGCATCATGTCGATCGACCGTGGGCAGTGGTACGCCGCCCGGGCCATCGGGATGATGTCCTGGCAGGTCATGTCCCGCGTCGTGCTGCCGCAGGCGACGCGGCGAATGATGCCGCCCTTCGTCAATCAGTCCGTTCTGCAGTTGAAGAATACCTCGCTGCTCTCGATCATCGCGGTGCCGGACCTCATGTATACCGCGCAGGTGTTCGTGTCCGATACGTTCCGGCCGCTGGAGATATACACCACGCTGGGCATCATCTACCTCATCATTCTCTATCCGATGCAGAAGTTGGCGAAAATGCTGGAGCGGCGCGATGACATCTGACGGTAACGCCACGGTCGGGGGCGAGCCGATGGTGGAGATCGAAAATCTGCACAAATGCTATGGCACGCTCGAGGCCGTGAAAGGGGCGTCACTGAAAGTCGGCCGAGGCGAGGCGCATTTCATCATCGGCCCCAGCGGGTGCGGCAAATCCACGCTGCTCCGCTGCATCAACCTGTTGGAAGAGCCGACGCGGGGCACGCTGCGCGTCGGCGATACGACCATGCGGTTTGGCGAAGGCGCCAAGTCGATGTCGGCGCGAGAACAGGCGCGGTATCGCGCTCGTGTTGGCATGGTCTTCCAGCAATTCCATCTGTTTCCCCACATGACCGCGCTGGAGAACGTGATGGAGGGTCCACGGACGGTCAAGCGCCTGCCGGCAGCCGAAGTTTTGGAGATCGCCGAAGGGCTGCTGGAGAAGGTGGGATTGGCCGAGAAGCGCGATGTCTATCCCAAGCACCTGTCTGGCGGCCAAGCGCAGCGTGTCGCCATTGCCCGCGCGCTGGCGATGGCGCCGGAAGTAGTGCTCTTCGACGAGGCCACGTCGGCACTGGACCCCGAGCTCGTTGGCGAGGTACTGGCGGTCATTCGCAAGCTCACGCAGGAGGGCATGACGATGGTCGTGGTGACGCACGAGATGGAGTTCGCGCGCGAGGTTGCCACCGACGTCACGTTCATGGACGCCGGCGTCGTCGTCGAACAAGGACCGACCGCACGCATGCTCAGCCACGTTACCAGCCCGCGGCTCGAGCAGTTCTTGCGGCGCTATCGCCGTTAGAGGCGCGACCGCTATGGCCCGGATGCGAGTGGTGCTTTGGCGCCCCAGCATGGAATCTCGTTATGAAATGTTGGTTGGCCGCAGCTATGCGCTGAGCCTTTGGTGTTGGCTGATCGACGCTGCAGCGGAGTATGGCCCCCAACAAACGAAAGAAAGTATCCGATGATCCCGCCGAAAGATGAAGTGACAGTTTGCTTCGCGCACGTCGCATACAATTTGCTAACACGTTTTGCGAAGCGAGAGACGGGCATCCGCTCTTTGCAGGTCTGGAACCGCGACGAGCTGGATGCCCGGGTGGGCGAGGC
>WNGK01011057.1_pt1 | contig 11644 bp, 8 predicted proteins | sample 5400601 | NCBI WGS metagenome assembly WNGK01 (sample SAMN13153376, study PRJNA577476) | soil metagenome | isolation source: 60 cm soil or saprolite under Garry oak tree replicate 1 | place: USA:California | collected 2016-06-15
TCGCCGTCGTCGATCTGGCGGCGCTGCGCGCCAACGCCGCCGCGATGCGGCGACGCGCGGCGGGCAAGCCGATCCGGCTGGCGAGCAAGTCAGTGCGCTGCCGCCAGGTGATGGACCAGGTGCTGCGGCTGGAGGGCTTCCGCGGCATCCTCGCCTACACCCTGCCCGAGGCTCTCTGGCTGGCGCAGTGCGGCACCAGCGACGACATCGTGATCGCCTACCCCACGACCGACCTGGGCGCGCTGGCGCGGCTCGCCGGTGACGCGGAGGCGGCGGCCGCCATCACCGTTATGGTCGACTGCGTCGAGCACCTCGACCTGATCGAGAAGGCGGCGGCGAGCGTCACGCAGCCGCACCCGGTCAGGGTCAGCCTCGACATCGACGCGGGCTATATCGCGCTGCGGGGCGCTCTGCGGGCCGGCGCCCGGCGCTCCCCGATCCGCACCCCGGCACAGGCGGCCGCGATGGCCGCGGCCGTCGCGGCCCGGCCCCGGCTGATCCTGGCCGGCCTGATGGCCTACGAAGGCCAGATCGCGGGCGTCGGGGACAACCCGCCGGGACGGCCCCTCTATGCCCAGGCCATCCGCTACATGCAGCGCAGATCCGGCGCGGAGCTGGCCCAGCGGCGGGCGGCCATCGTCGCCGCGGTCCGCCAGGTGGCCCCGCTGGAGTTCGTCAACGGCGGCGGCACCGGATCGGTGGAGAAGACCGCCGCCGAGGCGGCGGTGACCGAGATCGGCGCTGGATCCGGGCTCTATCAGCCACGCCTGTTCGACAGCTACCGCGGATTCTCCGGCCAGGCGGCGGCGATGTTCGCGCTGCCGGTGGTGCGCCGGCCAGGCGCGGGCGTGGTCACCGCGCTCGGCGGCGGCTACCTCGCGTCCGGACCCGGCAATGCCACCGCTGCTGGGCCGGGCCGCCGACGGGCTCGGCATCGGCGACCGGGCCTGGCTCAGGCACGCTAAGGCGGGCGAGCTGTGCGAGCGGTTCAATGAGCTGCACCTGATAGAGGGAGATGCCATCCTCATGGCCGTCCCTACCTACCGCGGCGAGGGAAAGGCCTTCCTGTGACCAGCAGGACCAGCTACTTCCGGTGACGAGCGCGGCCGGCTACTTCCTGCGCCTGCTCCAGATCCGGTACATCACGATCCCGGCCGCCGCCACCCCCACGGCGACAGCCGCCACCTGAACTTGCGGCCTGGCCATCTGCTCCCGCGCCCGCTCGCGGAGGCGGCGCACGTTGTTCGCCGGGCTCACCCGGTCGGCGATGCTGTCGATGGTTCGCGCCAGGTTCTCCCTGGTGCGCTCGATCTGCGCGACAAGCGCGTCCGGGTCGCTGCCTGTCACCCGGCCGTTCATCGCGACCGTGCCGTGCACCTCCACTGCGCCATCCGGATCGGCCATCGCACGCGTCCCTTCTCTGCCGGGGCTTACCCTGACGGGCCCCGGCCATGCCGCCAATACTTCCAGGCCAGTGCCCGGCATGCACGGCCGAAGTACCGCTGGTGATCATAACGGCCAACTGCGGATCATGCGGCCGGGCCCGCGGCCAGCGCTAGGCAGCACAGTGCCGCCCCGGCCGACGAATACGGCCGGGGCGGCGCTGGTGCTCGCGAGTGCTGGCCGGCTAGCTGGCCAGGTTGATCGCGCCGAGCAGGCCGTGGCCCTCGTCGGCGATCCCGGCCGTGAAGAACACCGTCTGCGGTGTTCCGGCCGCGCCGTCGCCGAGGATCAGGCCCCACAGGTCATCGATCACGATCGGGTTGCCGTCGGTGTTCTTCAGCGCACCCACGAACGCCCCGGTGGCCGGGTTGAACGCGTTGATCGCGCCGTCGCCGAAGTTGCCCACCAGCAGGTCGTTGCTGAAGGTGCCGAACGCCGACGGCGCGACGACCATGCCCCAGGGCGAGTTCAGGACACCGCGGCGCACCAGGCGCTTGAGCAGCGTGCCGTGCGGGGAGTAGACGTCGATGAATCCGCGGCCCGGCCCGGATAGGTCGTCGTGGCGCTTGGCGTCCTGCTTGGCGTAGCTGACGTACAGCTTCCCGCTGACGCTCGCGATGCCGAACGGCGCGTACCTGTGCGGGAGCCGCGCGTCGGTGAACGCGCCGGGGACGCGGACCCGGTGGAAACGGGAGTTGAAGACGTCCACGTGCCCGCTATGGAAGTTCGTGGCATACAGGTGACTGCCGATGATCGCCAGGCCCTTGTACACGGCGCGAGGGACCGTCACGGCGCGCTGGGCCCTGGTGGAGGGCGAGCCGGGACCCACATTCGGGCTCCATCCGCTGATGACACCGGTCTCGGACGAGAAGATGAACTTCGCCGACCCGCTCTGCGCTCCGTGGTGCACCACGAATCCGCTGGTGCCGTTGAAGATCTGGCCGGTGGGAGCGCCGCCGGGGATCTTTACCACCAGGCTGGCCGGGGTGAGCGCGCTGCCGGCCAGATCGCCGGTGTAGAGGGTGGCGACGTTGGCGCCGTTGTCCGCGACCCACAGCGGGCCGCCGGGGAACTCCGCGACGCCCCAGGGGTTCACCAGGTTCGGGTCGGTGATCCTGGCGACACCGGGAATATCGGAGATCAGGTTCGTCTGGGTGTAGGGAGTCGATCCGGTTCCGGCGATGCCTGGCGCCGCGGACAGCAGGGCCATGGCAGCCGAGACCCCGGCGGCGGCCAGGACGGTGCGCCGTGCGCGGCGGCCTGGTTTCCTGGAGCGTGACGCGGGCGTGCCCGCCTCGTGACTCGGCGATCGGTTCACCATCAGGAGCCTCCTTTACTGCAGCCATCGGACGGCCGGGTGGCACGCACAGCCGCGCAACCCGCCAGCATGAGGAACGGCCGCGGGGGTGCGACGGTTCACCCCCCCAAGGGATTTCTTTCTCGGCTAAGACGAGCGATTTCTCATCCACCGGCACGGCCGCATCATCGTCGTTCTCCGGCCGCAGCGGACACCGTTTTCGGTACCCGCCGGACACCGGACGCCGGGGCGGCCACGCTGCCGTACGGGACCGGACGGCCCCCGGCGCGAACGCCGGGGGCCGCAGGCCGTGCCTGGAGCGCTCGCTGGTCAGCCGGTGGCCAGCTGGTGCGCGCGGTCGATGATCTGGTCACAGGAGGAGAGCTGGCCGATGACGTCTTGGATCGTCTTGTTATGGAATGCCGCGTCCTCCAGTTCTGCCTTGATCTTCAGCGCCAGCTGGTCCCTGGCCAGATCCAGGCTGGTGAGCTCCTGATCGGCGTGCAGGTAGGTCGCGTCGCCCGCGCTCGTGCTCTCGATCGCGGCGGTGGCGGCTATCAGCGTGTCCGTGCCGAACTTGCCGACGCTGGAGTTGAGCTGCTTGTAGCACTCGCCGAGCCTGGTCACGAGCCCGTCGCTGAGCGCTGAGTTCTTGTCGCTCAGCACCTGGGTGATCACCCGGCCGTCATGCTCGTAATCGTCCCGCAGGCCGGCCAGGAACATCATGGTCGGCCGGATGTCGGTCTCGTCGACCCACGGCCCCTTGGTGCCGCTGTCCGGAACCGTGACCTGGCCGCTATTCGGGCCGGCCGAGTTCGGGCCGTCCGCCGCCGCGGTGCCGTCCACTCCCAGCTTCCGGACGCCGGGTCCGGCCAGGCCGAGGAAGTTGGTGTCGATCTCGGCGGCGTAGTCACCGTGGTTGTAGGCGAATCTCGTGTCCTGGGTGACGCACGGGCCGCAGGTCGCGCTGCCGGGGCTCAGGAAGTAGTCCGGCCTGGCGAACATCGCGAACGTCGGCGTCCTGGCCGGGTCGGCGTTGACCATGTGCAGGATCGCCATCTCGGCCGGGTCGGCGAGATAGTTCGTGATCGGCTGGGTGGTGCCCGTGTAGGGGTTGCTCGCGGTCAGGCCGCTGACATCCCGCTCCAGGGTCCGCACCACGGGGTCGGCCGGACCGGGCTTGCCGGTGACGTAGAACTCCGGTGCCGAGTCACTTTCCAGGCTGAACGGGGTGGTGTTGCTCTTCTGGGTCGCCAGCAGCCCGGTGATGTTGCCGCTGAGCTCGCCAAATGACCCCGCCGGGTAGGTGCACAGGTTATCGGGGGTCACCGTGGTGCCGGAGACCGTCGCGCCGTCGCAGTTGGCCGGCGTCGGCTCGATCGCCCGGCCGACGTTGGCTCCCGCCACGTGGTCGCCCTCGTCCGAGCTGAGCACGAACAGGGTGTTCTTGGCGGTGATCCCGTCGGCGGCCAGCCGCTGGAAGAAGGTGCCGAACGCCTGGTTGTAGTACTGCGCCTGGGCGATGTAGCACGCAGTGCCAGGGCCAAGGGCGGACGGCTGGCCGGTGCAGGCGGAAACGCCGGGAATGTGCTCGTTGCCATGAATATCGGCGATATAGAGGTGCACTACCGGCAGGCCGCTCTCCAGCATGTCGGCGGTGTAGGCCAGCGACTGCGACGCGTTGATGGGGCCGAAGCCGGGGAAGCCAGGGTGATTGGTCAGGAACGCGCCGTTGATCTGGTTGCCGGTCTAGTCAACTAGGTTCCCATCGGCGTTGGTCACCTGGAAGCCGTTGCGGGTCAGGTTGGGCGTCCCCGCTCCCAGCTGCGGCGCGACGTACCGGTGCCCGAACAGGGCCTGGAAGCCGTTGTAGCCGCCCGGCTCATCGGGCAGCGCATCGGGCACGGCCGTGGGGCTGGGCGAGGTCTGGCCGAACTTCACTCCCTGGGCCGCCGAGCAGAAGGCGTCGTTCCTGGCGCAGTGCACGCCGATCCCGACGTAGTCAGCGACCTCCGCGTCCTTGAACGAGTCGGTGTCCGCGGCCAGCTGCTGCACCTCGGGCGAGCCGGCGCCGAACACCTTGGGAATGTCGACCGCCGTGTTCTCCAGCACCTCGTTGGCCGTCGAGACGTCCCCGACGCTGCAGCCGGCCCGGGTGAACGGTACCCAGGGAGCCGGGGTGACCTTGCCCGGCGACGGCGCGGGCGATGTGGTGGCCGGCGGGGTCGGGGAGAAGACCATGGACGGATTGACGTCGTGGCCGGGGTTCGGGTGCGCGGCCGTGTCGAAGACCGGGTCGGTCCAGTAGGCGAACGAGCCCGCCGAGTCGGTCGTGCCGTCGGCGTTGTAGGCCTGGTAGCTGTTGCTGATCGGCATGCCGTGCCGGTCGCCGTACAGGCCGGTGGCGGTGGTCAGCAGGTCGTCCGCCGTGTGCGCGATCAGCGGGGTGTGGTTGTTCGACAGGAACGTGCCGTTGCCGGTGAAGAAATTGAGCAGGTTCGGCATCATCTGCAGGTCGGAGGGCACGTTCGGGTTGTCGCGGAAGAAATGGACATTGTCGAAGCCGATCTGCACCACGTGCTTGACGCCGTTCCCCAGATGGCAGCTGTTGCCCGGATCGTGCCGGGGAGCGGCCGTGCGGACGGCCGCGGCGAGCCCCGCCGACGTGCTCCCGGCCACGCAGAGCGCGCTGGCCAGTGCTGCGCTCGCGACAACGGCGGCGGTTCTGATTCCCGTCCGCCGTCGACCGCGCTGGAATTGCCTTCGCATCCAATCCTCCTCATCCTCTGCCGCGAGTTCCGGCAGGCTGCGGGACGGCCCCAGCCGGTGACGCTAAGCGCGCCAGCCGAATTCCATGCGACGGGAGGGCAACGGGGAAACCAACCTTGCGCTCCCGCTCGCGTCCCTTAGCCTGAACCAGGATCGCGCTGGGTGCAATGCCCGGCTTTGCGACTGTGCCCGCGGGCCAGCGATTGACCAGCCAATCCGCCGATCCAACCGGTGCGGACAGGAACTGCCGAGGCCGGCCAGGACAGGAATGGCGGCGGATGCCGTCGGCGGGAACGGCGGATGCCGGCCAGGACGGGAACGGCGGATGCCGTCGGCGGGAACGGCGGATGCCGCCGGCAGCAACGGCGGCGGGCCGTCACGCCAGGTGCGGCTGCCGCCCGGCCGCCTGCTCCTTGTGCAGGCCGATGGCGAAGAGCGTCGCATCCACCAGGGCCAGGTACTTCACCGCCTGGTCCCTGGTCGTCCTGGCCGGGTCGCTGGCCGCCAGGTTGCGCAGCTTCATCACCCCGTCGACCGCGCGGACTACCGACTCGGGCACGAGGCGCTGATCTCGTGCGAAGCGGGCGACCGCGGTCGGGTTGCCGCCGCCGACCGGCACCAGCTTGCCGCTGGAGGTCAGCAGGTCCCGCAAGGCATCCTCGAGCACCCCGAAGGCCTGGCCTACGGCGGCCGCCGGATCGTCATCGGCCAGCGTCGCGAACCTGAGCAGCACGGGGATGGCCGCCGGGCTGGCCGCCCCGCCCGACACCGTCGCGGTCAGCTCCGCCCTCGTCTCGCTGACGACCCGGTCGAACTCGGCATCGGACTGCCCGGCGCGCAGCCGCCGGAGGCCAGATGCCAGCTGCACCAGGATGTCCACTATCGGGCGGCGCAGGAAGATCACGAGGGCGACGACGGCGACCGGCCACGCGAGCGCCCTGAGAGAATCGACGACGAATTGCAATCCGGACACTCATCGACAATAGCGGAAATGACCGGTCCGTTGGCTGCCCTGGCCGCGCATAAGATGCGGCCCATGACCGTACAGGCAGTCATCTTCGACTGGGGCGGGACGCTCACCCCCTGGCACACCGTGGATCACGAGGCACTCTGGCGCGAGGTGTGCGTGCTGCACTTTCCGGCCGAGAGCGCGGCCGGTAACGCGGCGGCCGTTCATGCCGCGGAGCGGGATCTGTGGCTGGCCGCCGAGCGGGACAGCCGCAGCGCGACGCTGGACCACGTGTTCGAGCGCGCCGGGGTAGCGGCGACGGAGGCGCTGGTGACCAGCTATTTCGCGGCCTGGGATCCGCACACGCTGACCGATCCTGAGGTGCCCGGTCTGCTCCGCTCGCTGCGCGCCGACGGCATCAGGGTGGGCGTGCTGTCGAACACCATGTGGCCGCGGAGCAGGCACGAGCAGGTATTCGGGCGTGACGGGGTGCTCGACCTGATCGACGGCGCCGTTTATAGCAGCGAGATCGAGTGGACCAAGCCGCATCCGGAGGCATTCCGCGCCGCCATGACCGCCGTCGGGGCCGACGACCCGGCGGCCTGCGTATTCGTCGGCGACCGGCCTTACGACGACGTATACGGCGCGAAGCAGGCGGGAATGCGCGCGGTGCTGATCGGCAACAGCGAAGTGCCGGCCTTTGCCGGTGCCGCGCCCGATGCCGTCATCACCCGGCTGTCGGAGCTGCGGCCGCTGATCCAGGCCTGGCGGAACAGCTGATGACGTGGCAGCCGGAACTGGACGAATTGCGCCGGCGGCAGGATCTGGCCGACCGGATGGGCGGGCCGGAGAAGATTGCCCGTCAGCATCAGGCCGGCCGGCTGACGGTGCGAGAGCGCCTGGCCGCGCTGCTGGACGAGGGCTCGTTCCACGAGATAGGGGCGCTGGCGGGCACGGCTGCCTACGACGGCGATGGCGCGCTGGCCGCCTTCACCCCGGCGAACTTCGTCGCCGGAACCGGCCGCATCGCCGGGCGCAAGATCGTGGTGGGCGGCGATGACTTCACGATCCGCGGCGGTGCCGCTGACGCCGCGATCGCGGGCAAGCAGATCCACGCCGAGCGGCTGGCGAACCAGCTGAGGCTGCCGCTGGTGCGGCTGATCGATGGCACGGGCGGCGGCGGCAGCGTCAAGACGCTCGAGCAGGCCGGGCACACCTATGTCCCGGTCAATCCCGGCTGGGACTACGTAGTCGACAACCTGTCCACCGTGCCGGTCGTAGCGGCCGGCCTCGGGCCGGTGGCCGGCCTCGGCGCGGCCCGGCTGTGCATGGCGCACCTGTCGATCCTGGTCGAGGGCACGGCCCAGCTGTTCGTCGCCGGGCCGCCGGTGGTAAAGAGCGGTACCGGCGAGGATGTCGGCAAGGAGCAGCTGGGCGGGTCGGGCGTGCACGCCCGCAACGCGGCGGTGGACCTGGTGGCGGCGTCGGAGCACGAGGCGTTCGAGCTGATCAGGCGCTTCCTGTCCTACCTGCCGCAGAGCGTGTACGGCCGGCCGCCGGTCGGCGGCGGCCAGGATCCGCCCGGGCGGCGCGATCCCGCGCTGCTATCGGCGGTCCCCCGTGACCGGCGCCAGCCGTACCGGATCCGGGCCATCCTGGCGGCTGTGCTCGACGCCGGATCGGTCCTGGAGGTGCAGCGCTACGGCGGTCCGGTCGTGACCGCGCTGGCCAGGCTCGACGGTCATCCGGTGGGCGTGGTGGCGGGTGATCCGTATGCTGCCGGAGGCGGCCTCACCGTCGAGGGCGCGGAAGCCATGACCCGGCTGGCCGACCTGTGCTCGACGTTCCACCTGCCGGTCGTCACCTTCACCGACCAGCCGGGGCTGGTGATCGGCACGCGCGCGGAGCAGCGGGCCACGATCCGTCACGGCGTCAGGGCGATCAGCGCGGTCTACCAGGGCAGCGTCCCTGGCGCGGAGATCATCGTGCGCCGCGTGTTCGGAGTGGGCGGCGCCGGCATGACCAACCGGCACGCGCTGGTCAGGCGGTGGGCCTGGCCGTCCGCCGACTGGGGGTCACTGCCCGTCGAGGGCGGGACCGAGGCCGCCTACCGGGCCGACCTGGAGCGGGCCGACGATCCCGCCGGGATGCTCGCCGATATCAGGGCCCGGCTGGATGCCGTGCGCAATCCGCTGCGGACCGCGGAGCGGTTCGGCATCGAGGAGATCATCGATCCGCGCGAGACCAGGCCGCTGCTGTGCGACTGGGTGCGCGACGCGTATGCCGCGCTGCCCAGCAGCCCCGGCCGGCCGTCGTTCGGCACCCGGCCCTGACCCGGGGGGCGCCGTGGCCCTGGCCTTCCGGCCGCTACCTTCTGGCTGCCCGTCCGGCACTGAGCCGCGCCGATCCGGCGCGGCCAGTCGTCACGACCTGTCCGGGCTGGCGCCCCGCCGGGACACGCGGCGGGGCGCCAGCCCGGAGTCTTGTCAGCACCCGCGAACGGGGCCAGGGCTGAGGCTCAGGCGCTGATATGCATCTTCTCCATCTCGGCCGCCACCAGCGCCTCGTGCTCGGCCTCGTCCCGGCGGGCGTCGGATGGCCGCCAGCGGCCCTTCAGCAGCGGGATGCTCAGCAGGAAGAAGATCGTTCCGCCGAAGCACACCCACCACCAGTTCCGCCACTGGCTCGCGGTGTCGGCGGCGGCCTTCTGCACGTCGGCGGCGTGCGCCGTCATGAACGCGATCACCGGCGCCGGGACCTTGGACAGCGCGGTCAGCTGGGCCGCGAACGGCTGCAGCTTCTGCAGCTGCGGCGCCGCGATGGCCACGGCGACGATAGCCGCCTTGTTGGCCTCGAAGGTGCTCAGGATGGCCCTCCCCTGGGTGCCGCCGCCGCCGGCCGCGATGGCCGCGCGGATCAGTGACTTCGGGGTGTCAGCCGGGTTGGTGATCCCGATCAGGGTGGTGTACGGCGCCGGGTGGGCCTTCATCACCGCCAGCACGGGCGCGAACTTCGTCGCGTTGGCGATCAGGGTCTTGTCGTTCGTGGCGATGCTGACGATCTGCGGGTGGGTCTGGGCGAAGGCGAACTCGCTCTGGTACTTGTTCGCGTAGGCCGCCACCTGGGCCCCGTAGGTGACCAGCGGGGTCACCGAGTTGATCACGACCGGGATGACCAGGAAGGAGGCGAAGACCACTATCCGGATGATCAGGCCCCAGATGGCCAGCCCGGTGGCGATGAGCGCCGGGTTGCGGGACTCCACGGTCTCGGTGAAGCTGGCCATCCAGGTGACGTAGGCGATGCCCAGGGTGATCGACGACACGGTCAGGATGATCGCCATCGTGTAGTAGCTGGGATGGTGGCCGAACTGGTGCAGGAATATCACCACCATCACCGCGGCGGCCACCCCGCCGACCGCCATGAACGGCTTGCGCACCCTGAGCCGGTCGGAGAGCACTCCGATGATGACCACCGCGAAGACGTTGGCCGCCCACTCCCAGTTGCCCAGCCCGTTTGCCTGCTGCAGGGTGAAGCCGAACACGGTGGTCATGTAGATGACCAGGAACCCTACTGCCGTGTAGTAGATGAGCAGGAAGATCGAGATGGCCNNCGGATGGCGCAGCGCCGCCTCGATGTCGAACCCCTTGGCCCTGGCCTCGATCAGCGCCCGGTCGTGCATGGTCACCATCAGCTGGTCGCGCAGCTGCGGGGACAGCTCCCGCAGCCCGGCCAGCGCGACCAGGAAGACCACGATCCCGGCGATGCCGCAGATGCGGTACTCGTGCGTCCAGAACCGCGGGTCGTGCACGACCGAGGGAATGGTGACAGTGCCGACGACCGAGACGATCAGGCTGCCCAGCACCGGGCCTGTGGTCCAGAAGCCCATGGCCGTGGCCCGGCCCACCTGCGGGGAGAAGTCGCGGATCAGCGCGGGGGTGGCCACCAGGCAGATGCCCTCGACGAAGCCGACCACGAAGCCCTCGATAGTGAAGACCCACTTGTTGGTCGCGGCGGGGAGTATGAAGGCCACGAATATCGCGGTGAACAGCAGCCCGAAGACCACCATGTTGGCCCGGCCGAGCCGGTCGGTGAGCCCGGCGAACAGCGACCGATCAGGGCGCCGAAGGCCAGGGTCAGCACGAAGAACGTGAAGCTCATCTTCAGGTTGGCCAGGATCAGCGTCGATACCGAGCCGCCGACGTACAGCTCGTAGTACAGCGTGATAGTGGCGAGCACCGTCAGGGCCAGGTAAAGTATCCGGGGCCTGGTCTCGGGATAGTGGTCGAGCTGGCGCTGCCATAGCCACGAGGCACCGCCGCGGCGGCCCGGGGCTATGTCTACTTCGGAGACATTCATGCGATCCTCGCCATGGTCGTCGGAATGCGCCCGGACGCCCCAGGCGTGAGGTCACGATAACCGCACTATGGGTGCAAGTTCAATGGCCTGCACACTCAGGTCATATCCGATCTTGTCGGACTCGCCGGAACGTGAAATCAGGACCGGCTCGCGGCTATCTCAGCGAACCACGGCTATCGCGGCCTGCTCGTTCCCGGCCCGGCGCCCCGCGGTTGCGAAATTACCGGAATCCGGCCTCGGCGAACAGCGCGGTGAAGGTGGCGCGCAGCAGGTCACGCGCCTGCTGCGGGCGGAGGCGAAGATCGGTGCGCAGCGACTCCCAGAACGCCCAGATGCTGATCGCGTGCAGCGAGTCGACGAGCTGCTGCCGCTTCTCGCCGGCCAGCTGGCTGAATTCCAGCAAGAAAACGGTCTCGAGTTCCGCCTTCGCCCGCGCGATCATCTGCGCCTTGCTGCGCCGCAGTTGCTCGGACGACGGCTTGTGTATCCGCGCGGCCCGCCAGGTGGGGGTCATCTCCTCCAGGACGTGACTGCGCTGGCTGACGAACAACCCGATTCGCGCGTCCAGCGGCTGATCAGGCTCGATCTTCTGCACCAGGGACAGCAGGACCTCTAGGTCGCGCCGGCAGGCTTCGACCAGAAGCGTCTCCATGTCGGCGAACTGCTGCCATACGGTCCGCAGCGATACCCCGGCGCGCTCGGCCAGCCGGGGGGCGGTCGGGCGCAGATCACCCTCGGCGTGCAATGATCGCATCGCGTCGACGATCGCCCGGCGGGTGCGGTGCGACCGGGCCGCGCGCCCGTCGGCGGGCACGGCCTCGGGAGCGTAC
>WNGK01021528.1_pt1 | contig 11644 bp, 11 predicted proteins | sample 5400601 | NCBI WGS metagenome assembly WNGK01 (sample SAMN13153376, study PRJNA577476) | soil metagenome | isolation source: 60 cm soil or saprolite under Garry oak tree replicate 1 | place: USA:California | collected 2016-06-15
GCGCATTTACAAATTGTCGATTACGCGCCAGCGATTGAGGGGAAGCTGAATCCGAAGCCGGCGAGCGATGACGGCGCGCCAGCGCTGCATTTCACCATCGCCACTGCGATGATGAACCAGCATCTCGACGGGTGGCTCCTCGCTGATGATCCGCAGCACGGCAACTTCTCGATGGGCTTGGCAAATATCGAACTGAAGCGCGGGTATGCCTCTTCTGTAGCGGCAGGCGTGACGCCTGCCTCGCAGCCGACACGGCTGCCACCACAGAGTGAAGAAGTCGAGCTCGAGGAATCAATTTTCGCTTTCAGCAACGCGCCGGACGAACAGATCGGCCACGTTCGCAAAGGCGGCAGCACCGGCGCGAAAGTGCGTTTGGTCGCGCCTGTGAACGGAAACAAGGGTTACGTCGTAGTTTCGTCCGGCGAAAAGGAAACCATCTTTGATGTCGGAGAAAATCTCGGTCGCGACGTGCCGATCAAGAACACACCGTTCTCGCTCCGCATCGAGAATTACTGGCCCGATTTCCGAATCGAGAACGGCAAACCGAGTTCGCTTAGCGATCAGCCGAACAATCCCGCAGTGCTCGTTACGATCAGCGGCAGGGGCGTCGCTGCTGCGACATCGCCCGAGTCGCATGGAACCGGCAAACAAGTCACTACCACGGGCGGGCCGCCAACGATGCCTGCACCCGGGGAGGAAACGCAAAATCATCTCACATTGTTTATCGCCGATGATGGCGTCATCACTTACGAGCTCGCCTCGCGAAAGAACGGCAAATCTACGGGCAAGATCGATCTGAATAAACCGCTGCCAACGGGCTGGGCCGATTGGCAGCTCGTTGTTGACCAGACGATGCCGAGCGCACAGGCGCAGATGGATTTTACGCCAGTGAAATCCGGACCAACGGCGGCGGCTTCCGGCACGGGCGATTTTCCTGACGGCGTGCGCGTGCGCGTTGAACAAAACAGCGAAACATTTGAGCGATGGGCTCCAGCCGGCTGGCAGATCACGATTCCGATTCGCCAAAGGACGGATTCGCCGGGGCGAACTTCGCCTGATGGAATCATGATCGCTTACGGCTGGAAAACAGTTTCGCTGCCGATCGCACTCGAGCTGCTCAATTTTGAAGTAAAACGTAACGAAGGCAGCGACAGCCCTGCGGGATTCAAAAGTACGCTGCGCGTCGTCACAGCTGACGGCGACACTGCGACCGGCGCGTGCTGGATGAATAACCCGTTCAGTTTTCCCGGTCGATGGTGGCACACGTGGAGCGGGTTGACTTACAAAATTTCCCAAGCCTCGTGGAACCCGGAAAACCTCGGACAAAGCACCGTGCAGATTTTACGCGATCCCGGCTGGCTATTGAAATGGATCGGTTCGCTGCTCGTAGTGATTGGCGTTTTCATGATGTTTTATCTCCAGCCGTACCGAAAACAAACCGAAGGCGAGCCGATCACGCCTTCACCTGCAAAATCAGAAACAAAAGTTATCAGAGGGGAAGCGGTCGCCGAAATCACAAGCTAGCGCCAAAGGCGTCGCTTCATAGCAGCCTGGGGCATCGCCCCAGGAATCCGATTGTTGGGTAAGCCAAGCGCTGAAAGCGCGCTTCAATCGGCGCACGGTTTGTAATCCTAAACATACCGCTGCGGCGAAATCAACCCCGATGCCTGCGTAGAAATGACGCCAGAAATGAATCGTGCTTTCAGCGCTGGGCCTTATTGGGGCCATGAATCCTGGGGCGCTGCCCCAGGCTTACGGTGAATGCCGCGCCTTTGGCGCTAGAAATATACTCCCTGGCAGGGAGAGCCACGCAAAGCGCCAAGTGAGGGTTGAATGTTCAGCGGTGAGCGTTGAACGTTTCGCTCTCACATGAGAACGGGGAAGGGAATTCAATTATTTGGGCTCATTAGCCTGCTTGTCGCTCTGGCCGGGTGCGCATCACACGAAAAATCAGACACGCCATCTGTCGCTGCGCAATCTGGCTTGTCCGGAATCAAATGGGGCTACTACAACGGCGAACCGGTGACGAAATGGAATTCGGACGGACGGACAATGACGCTGTTAACTGAATTGCGTTACACCGATCCACAAGGCGAGGTCTGGGTCGCCCCGATCGGATCGGTTGTCGATGGCGCATCCATCCCGCGCTATCTCTGGTCCGTCATGGGCGGCCCGTTCGAAGGAAAATATCGGAATGCTTCCGTGTTACACGACGTCGCGTACGGAGAACACAAGCGGCCATGGTGGGATTGTGACCGCATGTTCTACAACGCCATGCGTTGCAGCGGCGTCAGCGCGGCTGAAGCCAAGACCATGTATTACACACTCTACAAATTCGGGCATCACTGGAAGTTTCCAATCAAACGCGGGAAACCAGTGAAGTATAAGGGTGAACTGGTAACAAGAGGGGAGCAGATTCCGCGAGCGATCCCGGTAAATCCAGAGCAAATTAGCGAAGCACGCGATTGGATCAGCAACACTGATCCGAGTCTCGAGCAAATTGAGCAGCGAGCGAACACCGAAGGGTGGTGATTTCGCTTTGTGCGAGCGCGCGAGTGCTCGGAGTTCCGCGTTCACGCGGCTTGGAAGCGCGCGCCACTATCGCCGCCTGAAGGCGGAACTCCAAACCGGGAGGCCTCGCGATCGCGAACTTTTTGGCTACAGTTGCCGCAACCGAATCCAAAAGATTCAGAGATGAAACCTTAACAGGAGGACACGTATGCTAGGCGAGAAGATTGGTGAAATATCGGGCAAAGTTACTATGCAACGGGTGTTGGCAAACCTCGGCGGAGGTCCAAAGATGGAAACCTCGTTTCAGGCGAATGGGTCGATACTGGGCACAAACGTAAAGGACACCGGCACCTATTGGACCGTTGTGCGTCCAGACGGGACGCAGTATGGCGAAGGGCAAGGTGTGATGATAACCAAGGACGGGAAAATGGCCACCTGGACAGGCCACGGTGTCGGCACGATGAAGAAAGATGGGAGCGCGACTTATCGCGGTGCAATTTATTTTCAAACCATGCCGCCAAAATGGTCCCGGCTGAACAAGGTCGCGGTGCTATTCGAATACGCGGTAGACGCAGAGGGCAACACGCACTCCGACTACTGGGAATGGAAATAAATAGGTGGGCGCTGTAACATTTGCGTTCGGCTACATTGGAGTCCACTCTTTGAACTTCACCATGAAAGCGCGATTGCTGATGATTGCGGCGTTCGGCCTGTTGCTGGCGGCGTGCAACCGCCAGGAGCCGGCGCCGGCGGCGCCAAAGACGGACTTGGATAGGTTTCAGGGCACCTGGTATCTCGTCATGGCGATGCAAGACGGGAAAGCGTTGCCCGAGAACAAGGTAAAGGAGACGACGATTGTTTTTAAGGGAGACACTTTCCGCTTCCCAGGATCGGCGGAGTACGCCACGAGCAAGTCGGGGACGATCAAGCTCGACGAAACGAAAACGCCAAAGGAGATGGACGCCATCTCGACCGAGAAAGAAGTCATGCTCGGCATCTACGCGCTGGAGGAGAACGGTTACAAGGTGTGCTTCGCCCCGGCCGGCAAGCCACGTCCCACCGAATTCACTTCCACCCCCGGGAGTGGCTACATTCTGCAATCCTGGGGGCGGCAGAACAAGCAGTGAACCGCGAGCTTTCGCGGTGCCTTATTAAACAGACGCAGAGAGCAACACGCGCGCCGAATATTGGAAATTAAAGTAGTAAATCCGTGTTATCCGCGCCTGCTGCGTTCTTTTTTACGCTGTCATCCGTGGTTCCCTGGCAACACACGCTCTGAATTTTGGAAATGGAAGTAGTCATGTTGTGATAGGCGAAAAAATGTTCGCTTTTTTTTGCGAATATTCGTCTAATTCTCGTTAGATGTTCTCCGAGATTCACCGTTAACTGGAAATATGAAAACGATTACAGCAGCTCTGATGAGCGCATTACTCTGCGCCTGTGCCACCCCCTATCAGCACATGGGGCTTGGTGGCGGATTCACAGATACGCAACTTGCTCCTGACACATTCAAGGTTCACTTTCGGGGAAACGGTTATACTCCTGACAAACGAGCACAGGATTTTGCGGTGCTACGAGCTGCCGAGTTGACCCTCGAGCATGGTTATCAGTACTTCACTGTTCTGAATGTCGGCTCATCGGATCGCGGTTTTGTTGCGCCTATCACGGGTGCGGTCATTGGACACAGTGTTATCGCCAGCGGCGGCGGCATTTATCATTTTCCCGGGACGGATCTGGTTTTTAAGTGCTCGCACCAAAAGACTCCCGATGCGCAAGATGCGAAGTACGTTTCATGGCTGGTGCGCGCAACATACGATTTGAAGTGAGACACTGGATGTTTCTACAAGACGTCTAACCATACGATGCAGCGAACGGCTACCCGTTGTGCGATCAACTTTTCCAATGATTAAAATACTTCCACTTCGATTGGCCCTCGCTTCCGGTAGCCGTCGCTGATCTTATTCTCGTTAGACTCCTGAGCCGCCATGCCAAAATCACCACAAGCCAAGAATTGGTTGCGACTTCCGGTCGTGTCCGCCAGCTCAGAATATCTCGTCATGGGCTACTTCATGCGCCGCAACATTCTGGCCTACAAGGCGCCACCCAACAACGAAGGATACGACTTGATCTGCATTCACCCTGATCCGCGCCATCGTCCCACAGAAGGCCAGAAAGCACAGGTTCGCGTCCAAGTTAAGAGCCGTTACGCCACGGACTGCAATCGGAGCTTTCCCGTAAAGGAGGTTTCCTTCGGCGCATTTGATTTCCTCATTGTCGCTTTTCTCAACATCGGAAAGTTTTACGGGCGGAACGATGGGACAGAGGGCTACGCCAAACCCGAGTTCTACACGTTGTCAAACGACTTTATTCGCAAGCACCATGACAAGACGACGAGTTGGCAGGCGGTTCGTTTGAAGAATTTGGATGAGGAGATCGCTCCATTTAAGGATGAGAAGGGATTCGAGCAGATTGCGGACTGTCTCGGCATTCCATGTCCTCGCAAAATTCGCGGAGCCTAACCCAGTGGTGCACATCAAGTCCATGAACCGCCACATCTATTCGTTCTGCACGTTCACAGGCCTACTGCTATTCTGCCTTACTGCGAGAGCTGACGATATGTGGAACACTGTCTATCACGATGAAGATGTTACCATCGAATTGCGGCGAGATTATGTCACCTACGGTTCCGACGGCATGCCGCAAGTCCAGTTCCGCTGGACATTCGCTGCGCCGCGTGCTCTCAAGCTCACGCCCGGCGTGTCATACAAGAGCCGCGTAGAGACCACCGCGTTCGATCTGGCAGCACGGCGCTACCGCACGATTACACTTACGCTTTATGATTCGAGCGGCAAGGAGATTCACTTTGATGGCCTTGTTCCATCGCACGGTTATGATGAGATCAAGCCGGACAGCTTGATGGAGGGTATTTTCCCGCGCGCTAAAGAACTTATCGAGTCGAAACACCGGAAGTGAGGCTCGTCCCATTGTCTAGCCAATCGATGAAGCCAACGGCCCCATTGCGATGCAACTTCAGCGTGTTTGCCACGACACCCTGCCGTGGCGTATCTCTTTCTCCTTGTTCGCGCGCCAGCCTTTGCGGTCAACCGCGTGAGCGCTTGGAAACCCTCGTCCCGCTTGCTCGGGCAGATCTCATGGCTGCCGGACAGCCGGCGCTGCCTTGCCTATCACTGCCTTCGCCATGTGCTCTTTTGTAGCGAGCCGTTCCCCTGAAAGCAACCGTGTTATACAGATTTTATCTGCCTTTAATTGCAGATTTTTGGGGCCGAATTCTCGTTAGGCTCCATTTATGAACACTGAGGAAGCAACATTGCTGGTCAGCATATTGTCTCTCGTGCTTCAGGCTGTAAACTTGATCCCGAGGCAGCCGCGAGATCGAACGCGCGAAGACGAAGAGGCGCTTTCCGCGTTATCCGATGCTTACACTGAGACGATTCAATATTACGAGTTCCTCAGAGGGCATCAGCGCGAGCCGGCGAGAGAGGCCGGTATCGCTCACAAATGGGAGCATGTCGGCATTTTGTTGGAGAAGTATGACGCCACGCTGGCAGATAAGCTGAGTGCCAAGAGTCGGTATTGGCGCGAGGGCGCGACTTGGTCAGACGAGGTCATCCGCCAGGCTGGTATCGGTCTGGAGAGCATTCGACGCGAAGTCACTGTGAGAGTCAAACATGGAGCCTAACAAATCGCTGCAGGCAACGCGGGATGGCGCCTCCAGTTCCGCTTCGTGGTTCACGTCATTTGGTCCCGCCTGCCTGAGCTCTGGACATTAGACCTCTCACGCGCGCCCTGTGAAATATCGCGTTTACTACTCACACATGGGTTCGTTCGGCAAAGACTTCGTTGTCGAAGCCGAAAACCATCGTGAAGCCGCTCGGCAGTTTTTCGCTCAGTGCATCGTGGTTGCTACAACCACCAGCATGGCCCTATCCTTCGGCTCCGCGCTATTCGTAGCGTTGGCATTTCTCGTGCAGTTGGCGTCCGCAGAGCTTTTAGCTATTCTCCCGGACATCGCTGACAGCACTAAGCAGAGCGCTCAGCTTCTCCGTGAGCTTAGAGACCAGTCCAAACGTGAGGTCTAATCTCGTTAGGCCGATTTCCGGTCTGAAGGAGGCGTCGCGCCGTTCTTCTCCAGCGCTACGGCCAGGACTTCATCGACGCTTTCGACCGGGACGAATTTGAGTTTTTGTTTCGCTTCCTCTGGAACATCGGCCAGATCTTTTTCGTTGAGCTTGGGAATGATGACGGTCGTAATCCCAGCGCGCATCGCGGCCAGACTTTTTTCCTTCAGACCGCCGATGGGCAGAACAAGCCCGCGCAGAGTGATCTCGCCGGTCATAGCCACGTCGGGACGAACCGGCCTGTTGCTGAAGAGCGAGGCGAGCGCGGTGAACATGGCGATGCCCGCCGATGGTCCATCTTTCGGCACTGCGCCGGCTGGCACGTGCACGTGGATGTCCAACTTGCGAAAATCTTCCGCGTTCACGCCCAGTTGGCCGTCGCGGCTGCGAAGAAGACTCAGCGCGGCTTGCACCGATTCTTTCATCACTTCGCCAATGTGTCCGGTGAGCGTGATGTTGCCTTTGCCGGGATAACGCGTGGCTTCGATGTGCAACACTTCGCCGCCCTGCGGGGTATAAGCCAGGCCTGTAACCACACCGGGTTTGCTGGTCTTGAGCTTTGTTTCGCGAACGTATTTTGCCGGGCCCAACATTTCCGCCACGAGCTCTGCCGTAACCGTCGCGCGCTCGATTTTTCCCCGCGCAACTTGCGACGCGATTCCACGGCAGACGGCTGCGATCTGGCGCTCCAACTCCCGCACTCCAGCTTCGTGCGTGTAATCGTTAATGATCTGGCGGAGCGCGTCCTCCTGCCATTCGATTTGCTCGGACTTGAGTCCGTTTTCCTCCAACTGCCGCTTCACAAGGTATCGCTTGGCGATCTCGAGTTTCTCGCGCTCGGTGTAACCGGGGATTGAAATCACTTCAATCCGGTCGCGCAACGGTTCGGGCACACCCTCGATGTAGTTAGCCGTGCCGATGAAAATCACATCGGACAGATCAAATGGCACGTCGAGGTAACGATCGACGAACGCGTTGTTTTGCCGCGGGTCGAGCACTTCGAGCAATGCGCTGGCCGGATCGCCGCGAAAATCTGCGCCGATCTTGTCGATCTCATCGAGCATGAAAACAGGATTGCGCGTCCCGCACCGGCGCAGTTCCTGAATGATGCGGCCCGGCATCGATCCGATATAAGTGCGGCGATGACCGCGGATTTCCGCTTCGTCGCGCATACCGCCAAGGCTGATCCGGACAAATTTGCGGCCGAGCGCGTCGGCAATCGATTGACCCAGACTGGTCTTGCCGACACCCGGCGGCCCGAGAAAACACATGATCGCGCCGTGCCCCTGCGGATTGAGTTTGCGCACGGCCAGATATTCGATCAGCCGCTTCTTAACTTTTTCCAGGTCGTAATGATCGCGATCAAGGATTTGCTGCGCCTGATCGAGATCAAGATTGTCCTTGCTCAATTTATTCCACGGCAAATCGGCGATGATCTCGATGTAACTGACGATGACGGAGAACTCCGGGCTGGCCGACGGAATAAAATCGAGCCGCTTCAATTCGCGCTCGGCCTGCTTCATCACGGCCTCCGGCGGCTTGGCTTCCTCGAGGCGGGCACGCAATTGCTGCGCTTGTTCTTCGCTGCCACCCTCACCCTCGCCCAGCTCGTGCTGGATCGCTTTGATCTGCGAACGCAGATACGCACGCCGTTGCGCGTCGGAAAATTGCGAGGCCACATCTTTTTGCAGTCGCTGTTGAATCTCCGCGATCTCCAATTGCGCTAAGATTTGCTTTTGCACAGCGCGAACCCGCTTTTCCACATCGAGCTCCTCGAGAATCGCCTGTTTTTGCGCAACATCGACGTTCAGGTTCGGCGCCAGAAAATCAGTGAGCTGCTCGGCGTTATCGATATTGAAGACCATCAAACGCGCCTGCTCAGGCGCGTCCGGCGCCAATTCAAACAATCTCGCAGCCGAATCGCGCAGGTTCCGAAATGTTGCTTCCCATTCCTTGCTTTCCGGCGGCTGGATGGACTCGGGCAAATCGACTTCGGCGCGCAGAAACGGCGAAGTGGCGACAATTTTGCGAAGAGAAAAGCGGCGCAGCCCTTGCGCGATGACCAGCACATGGTCATCCGCCTGTCGTATGAGCTTGAGCACAAGCGCGACTGTGCCGATTGAATAGAGGTCTTGTGGTGACGGCTCCTCCTTCGTTTCATCGCGCTGCGCCAGCAACCCGATCACCTTTGTGCGCGGCAACGTGTCATCGAGCAGTTTCAGCGACGCCGCGCGCTGGATATTGAGCGGAACAACTGTCCCCGGAAAAACGACGAACCCGCGCACCGGCAAAATAGATAATTCCTCCGGGATACGTGGCGTTTGGGTTTGGTCCGTGGGCGCTGCGATCGTGCTCTGCGGTCCCGGTTTGAGTTCGGCACCCGGCTGTAACGCGCTGATTTGTTCGTCGCTCATGACTCTTTCAACGGCAGCGAAATCCAGAGCAGGCCGTTCCGCTGTTCTGCGTGGGCCTGGTCGATTTCCACTTCGGCCGGCAACGGCACTTCCCGTATGAACGGCCCATAATCGATCTCCATTGCCATTAATTGCACAGCGCTTCCCTCTTCGTGAGTCGGCTCTGGCAGCTCGCGCGTGCCGCGAATCACCACGCGTCGCGGTTCAACAGTGAGATCGATCAGCGAGCGCTCAACGCCTGCCAGATCGACGCAGATGCGAATGCATGCTTCGCAGCGGTACGCGTTGATTGCCGGCTCCCAGGCGTGCGGCGCAAACCTGGAAAATTGCGAGCGCGACAGCTCATAGGTGACGTCCTGCACCGCACCGTGCAGCCAGCGCAACTTAATGTTCCTCATTGGATCCATGACGGAAACTAAACATCGTCTCGCGGGTTTCGATGTTCAAACGCCGAAATCGAAAGCTCCCAATTCGACACGCGCCAACTGCCAGAGAACGATCGCGCGCGATTTGTAGCCGTCGCCCTGTGGGCGACGTGAGTCTGAAGCTATATCCAACATTGTGCTTCCCACGGGGAAGCGGCTACAAGCTTGCTGATGCGTGAATATCCAAAACTTCCACCACGCCTTCGTTGGATCTTCTCTCCGAACCCGGTCTTCTTTGTCACATTCTGTACCTATCAACGAAGAAAATTGCTAGCTGCAGATTCGGTGAATTCCGCGTTCGTTGCCTTCGCTAGGTACGCCTATACCCGTAATATCGCCGTGGGCCGATATGTGATCATGCCGGATCACTTGCATCTATTCGTCTGTGGACCCGATGACTTCGAGCTGGGACGCTGGATCGGCGTGCTGAAACAAAACCTCGCAAAGCAAATCGAGCATCCAGGAACGAAATCGCCAATCTGGCAGCGGGGGTTTTTCGATCATCTTCTGCGCAGCGATGAAAGCTACGCGCAAAAATGGAATTACGTCCGGGAGAATCCAGTTCGCGCGGGATTGGTCAGAAACGCAGACGACTGGCCGTATTCCGGGGAGATCGTCATAATCGACCGGGCGTAACTGTAGCCGTCGCCCTGCGGGCGACGTGGGTTTGAAAACTCCATCCGCATTGCGCTTCCCACAGGGAAGCGGCTACAGGTGTCGATCTTATCGCATGGAATCTGTTTTCCTTATTTCGTTTTTCCCGGCCCCCACAGCGCGCGGCCGGGTTTCGCGCCGGTGTGCTCGCCATTTTTGAGAACTTGTACGCCGTTCACGAATACGTGTTTCACGCCAATTGCGTATTGGTGCGGTTTTTCGAATGTCGCGCGGTCCGCGATCATTGCCGGATCAAAGACCACCACGTCAGCAGACATTCCCTCCTTGAGAAATCCGCGATGATCCAGACCGAGATTCGTGGCGGGCAATCCGCTCAGGCGATGGATTGCGTCGCTCATGGGAAGAACTTTTTCGTCGCGCACATATTTGCCGAGCACGCGCGCGAAATTTCCGTAGGCGCGCGGATGCGGGTTCGATTTCAAGAAAACGCCTTCCGGCGCTTGTGACGCCTCATCGGAGCCGAACGAAATCCATGGCTTGCCGAGCTCTTTCTTGATGTTCTCTTCCGAGATCATGAAATAAATCGTCCCGATGCGCGATCCGTCCTCGGCGATCAAGTCCATCGCCGTATCGATCGGGTCTTTACCGCGCGTCTTCGCGACTTCGGCGAGCGTTTTGCCAGTGAGCGGTTTCAATTTTTCTGATTTGAACTGGCCGAGAAGAATGTGTTCCGGGCCGCCCGCAGCGAGATACATATTTTCCCACTCGTCACTTGGCGTTCGCACTTGCGTTTTGATTTTCTCGCGCGTCGCAGGATCGCGCAGTCGCTTAAACAACGCCGGGTATCCGCCGTCCTCAGTCCAAGGTGGAAGACACGCGTCGAGCCCGGTTCCGCCAGCCGTATAAGTGTACATGTCAGCGGTAATTTTCAGTCCTTCCTTCTGCGCCGCTTCAATTCGCGAAAGAAGATCATCGATCTTGCCCCAATTCGGCTGGCCCGCCGCTTTAATGTGATAAACTTCCGCCGGAATCCCTGCTTCCCGGCCGATTCGGATGAGTTCGTCCAGGGCTTCAAGCAATCGGTTCCCTTCGCTGCGCATGTGCGAGATGTATTTGCCCTGGTATTTCGCAGCGACTTTGCATAATTCGATTAACTCTTCCGTCTTCGCATAAAACGCAGGCGGATAAATCAGCGAGGTGCCAATCCCCAGCGCGCCCGCCTCCATCTCTTTGCGAACGAGTTCGCGCATTTGATCGAGTTGTTCCGGCGTCGGCTGTTTATCTTCGAAACCGATCACGTTCTCGCGGATCGTGGTCGCGCCGATGAACGAAGCGATGTTGCAGGAAATGCCGCGGCTCTCCAAATAGCGCAGATATTCCGTGAGCGTGTTCCATTTGATATCGTATTTGATGTCGCTCTGCTCGCGCAGCATGTGTTCGCGCACGCGATCGTTCACCGGGCCCATCGATTCGCCTTCGCCCATGATCTCGGTGGTAACCCCTTGCCGAATCTCGCTTTGCGACCCGCCATCCTGAATCA
>WNGK01021660.1_pt1 | contig 11643 bp, 17 predicted proteins | sample 5400601 | NCBI WGS metagenome assembly WNGK01 (sample SAMN13153376, study PRJNA577476) | soil metagenome | isolation source: 60 cm soil or saprolite under Garry oak tree replicate 1 | place: USA:California | collected 2016-06-15
ACAGTGAGCGAGCGTTCATCATACTCCTGAACACAGGCTGTGCCCGGATACAGCAAACACGCGCGTATCCGGGCACAGTGCTTGTGCTGACTTTTTATTGATGCGTTTATTTATCACCTAAAGTGTGCCAGAGCCGTGGTATCCTGGGATTTACACTACTTGTAGGCCGATAAGACCGCCAGGTATCCCGCCTTGTCCGGCTCCCTGAGCTCGGCTAGCAGGCTCGGAAAGTCGAGCGGCTCCCGGCTGAACGTGACTGCTCCGTCCCTGCGCGGCCACTGGCTGGGGTTCCGGTCCCAGGCCAACTCGATCCCGTTGAAATCCGGGTCGTGCAGGTAGATGGCCTCGTGGGTGCCGTGATCGGACGCCCCGTCGATCGACCAGCCATGATCGAGCAGGCGTTTGAGGGCGGTGGCCAGATCTTTGCGCTCCGGATAGTTGATGGCGAAGTGGTACAGGCCAGTCGTGCCTGCGGCCGGGGGCTGCCCGTCCTTGCTCTCCCAGGTGTTGAGGCCGATGTGGTGGTGGTAGCCGCCAGCGGAGAGGAAGGCTGCGCTGCCGAGGTTGAAGAGCAGGTCGAAGCCCAGGTAGTCGCGATAGAAGCCGATAGCGCGCTCCAGGTCGGCGACTTTGAGGTGGACGTGTCCGATGCGGGCCCCAGCGGGGATGGATGTGCCAGTCATGGTTTACTCCTTCTTTCGGGTATAGGTTCATAGATTTATGTGAGGGTTCATGAGCATCCGCAAGGGGTGCCACTACTATATTCGGCCAGAGTGCAAATCACTTTTTGCGCTGAGCCTGGCGACCGCAAGGGTCGACCCCACGATAAATCGGGGCCTACAACGCTCTGGTGGGTGAAGCGAGCGTAGTGGCAGGGCTTGCCCTTGTCAGGCCTATTCACCAGGCAAAAATGTGAACTGTATCCTATCATTTGAGTTCGTACTTGTTCAACCTCCACTGCCTTCCTAACTGTATCTTTGCTGGGAAGGCATTGTCAAGTGTATGGTCGATCCTGATGAGTTTCCTCCCTGTAGGCCTCGCTCGCTTTATTTCTAACCTGCACTTCTGATGGCTGCCGCTTTTTCCTGATGTGGTGAGAATATGCAGGGAGAAGTATAGAACAACTTGAGGAGATGTAAGATGTCATCTAGCAAGCTTGATTACTGGCCTTTTGAACCAGCTACACCTTCCGGCTCGAGCAGCAACCCTGGAACTGGGATATACTCCGCAAAATGCTCCCGTGGGGCCATTGCCCATGACGCTGCTTTGGACGTTTTCATGACGCTTCCTGCTTATACTAGCACCAGAGAGGGCGAGGCGCGTCAACGGGTGCTTCATCCGGCATAGGCGAAGTGACAGCGTTGGCATTTGCGGTATGCCAATTGGCCGACGGAAAATTGGAAGACCTTCAATAAGGAGAGTGTCATGGCGACCTCTGATGTGGAACGGATGCTCGATGAATGGGCGATGGCCTGGTCATCCAATCCTGACAGGGTTCTTGCCCTTTTTGCCGACGACTGTGTCTTCGAGGATGTTACCTTCGGCGTGGTCGCTCGGGGCAAAGAGGAACTTCGCAGCTTCGCGAACCGCGCCTTTGCGGCAGTCCCTGACTTCAAATATGAATTGATAAGCCGGTTTGCCGCTAGCCACTGGGCTGCTATCGAGTGGGTCATGTCAGGCACACACCAAGGCGACTTCCCAAGGATGCCCGCCACTGGTAAGCGCTTTTTGTTGGTGCGGGGCGCGACCATCCTCGAATGGGAGGGCGGCAAGATCCGCCGCGAGTCTGATTATTGGGATGCAGCTACGTTCATGAAACAGGTCGGCCTGCTGCCGTCGCACTAAGAGATCAAAGGAGATACAAATGAGCAACAGCACAGTAGGCGAGGCAGCTATTGCCGTCGTCCGTCGAAACACCGAAGAGGTGCAGGGCAAAGGTGACTGGGCGCTATTTGAGGAGCTCTTTGCCGATGATTTCGTCGACCACACCCCCCAGCCCGGCGTCACAGCAGACAAAGACGGTGTGAGGCAGCTTTACAAAGGCCTCCGAGCCGCGTTCCCTGACTTTCATCCTGAAATCCATTGGCAGGTCGCGGCGGGCGACCTCGTGACGACCTACAAGACCTATCACGGGACACACAGAGGGAGCTTCCTCGGAATCGCTGCGACAGGTCGAAAGGTCAGCTTCTACACCGTAGACGCCATGCGAGTCGTCAACGGCAAGATCACCGAGCACTGGGGCGTGGCGACGCTGCTCGACCTAATGCAGCAGCTCGGAGTCGTGCCACCTCTGGGAGGTCAGCGATGACGACACCAAGCTATGACGAGGGCAATGGAGCGCTGTTTGGTGTACATCTCGAAATTCCAAGGCTCATGTCCCCGGCTTTGGCAACAGATCAGTGAAGAGGTTTCTCATCAACACGTTTTCGCACACTTTTGAAACGGAGAAGATCAATGTCAGAAGGAGTTGAGAGCAACACCGTCGCTCACCCCAGACTTCACCATGTCAATCTGAAGACGACACGCCTGCAAGAGATGATTGACTGGTATAGCATCGTGGTAGGCATGCGCGTGCAATTCCAGTTTCCGGGTGCAGCTTTTCTCAGCAATGATGGAGCCAATCACCGCCTTGCCCTGTTTGCCTGGCCCCGTCTGAGCGACGACGCAGACAAGCTGGTTCATACTGGGATCCATCATATGGCTTTCGAGTACCCGACCCTTGACGACTTGCTCACGACCTACACGCGTCTCAAGGAGGTAGACTTGATGCCGCACTTCACGGTGGATCACGGCACAACGACCTCCTTCTACTACATCGACCCCGATGGCAACAGCGTAGAGCTGCAATGCGACAACTTCGGAGACTGGGCACAGTCGAGTGAGTGGATGCGCACCTCGCCCCAGTTTGCCGCGAACCCCGTTGGCACGACCGTGGATTCCGAGCAGATGCTTGCCGCACGGCAGGCGGGCATCTCGCCTGCTGAAGTGCACCAGCGTGCCTATGCAGGTGCGTTTCCGCCATCCCGTCCCATGGACTTGCGCGTGCCGCCCGCGGACTAGCAGACGCTTCGAGACCACTGGCGAAGCATCCCCCTTCAAAAGAAGGAGGAAAGGCAAAAAGTATGTATGACTATATTCTTGTGGGAGCAGGCTCTGCTGGAGAACTGCTCAAGCCCTATTGGCCAAGTCTGGCCTCGGGATCATAAACAACGCGTCCCCCAACCATGGTGAAGACGGGTCGCAGCGACGGGAGGTCATCAACCGGACAGGTAATGGGGTCTGAGCGGAAGGCCACCAGGTCAGCGAGTCGTCGCGGCTGCAGCGTGCCACGGCGATGGCTCTCCCGGTTGAGTTGAGCGCCAGCCACTGTATAGAGCTGCACGGCAGTATACTGGTCAATGGCATACTCTGGTCCCTGGATGCCGACATTCTGCGTGCCACGGGTCACCATGCCCCAGATCGAGAGCAGCGGATTGAACGAGCTGACCGGGTAGTCCGTGCCTGCTGAGACCGAAGCTCCTTCTTCTAGCCACGCTCGCACGGGCATAATCTCGCGGGTGCGCTCCTTGCCCCATCCCTCAACGAGCACCGAGCCCAGAGTGTACAGGAGCGGGTGCTGGACTGTGACGGAGACACCGAGCCGAATGGCACGCGCTCGCTGCTCAGCATCAGCCAGGAATCCGTGCTCAATCACGAGCGTGCCAGGTTTCAGTCCGGGATTCTCCTCGATGACCTGCTCATATACATCCAGCAGAGTACGTACTGCACGATCACCTATGGCGTGCGTTCCAATCCTCCAGCCTCTGCGCGCCGCGAAGTTAGTTAACGTAAGCAGGTCGTCAGGGCTCCAGAGCAGGTGCCCGCGATAGCTCGGGTTGTTCAGGTAGGGCTGGTCGAGGGCACCTCCTTCAGCTCCACCATCAAGGCCGAACTTGAGCCCCCAGAGCTTGAGTAGATCGTCACCGAAGCCACTGCGTACACTAAAGCCCTCAATGCCCTCAAGACTGTCCGCCATCGTCCCCCTGCCGGTCGTGGGCGACAACATGAGCCTGCTCCGGATGGTCAACTCGCCCTGCTCCCAAAGTGCCTGGTAGATGGGTACCTGGTCACGCGTCACCATCGGGTCACGGACTGCACCAAGGCCGTATGAGTTGTACTCCTGGCAAGCCTGCCGCAGGCCCTCAACCATCTGTTCAAAGGTCAGAGCAGGGACCAGTCGTGTGACGGGCGCATGTGCTGGGGCCTCGATGAGCACACCGGTGGGCGTGCTATCGGGGAAGCGCACAATGGTGCCTCCCTGAGGGTCCGGCGTATCACGCGTGATACCTCCAAGCTTGAGCGCTAAGGAACTGGCTACAGCCACGTGTCCGCCGCGCCTGACTATGACGGGGTGTTCCCTGGTCGCCTCATCGAGTTCGGGTGCGGTCGGGAGGCGTTTCTCTGCCAGGTTCACCTCGTGCCAGGCATCGGAGGTCCTGATCCATTCACCTGGAGGAGTTTGGGCAGCACGTTGTCGAATCAAGTCGATGAATTCGGCCATGGTGTGCGCCCGATCCACTGGAACGAGGCAGCTATTCTGCGCAGCAAGAATAAAATGGTTATGTGTATCTTCAAAGGCCGGCAGGATGGTCAACTGCGGGGCATCTACCACGTGGGTACCGGCGCTGATCACACCATCCAGGCCGTGAGGGTCCTCCGAGACAGCGACGATCCATTCGTCGCGGATGGCGATGGCACGGTAGACCTTGCGATCCTGGGCCATGGAGTAGATGGCTCCTGCACGGATCACCAGGTCCGCCAGGCGGAGGGGAGTATCGGCTGCGCGAGGAAACATGATAGCGGCCTCCTTTTTCTCTCGTGCTCTCTTCTATCAAGGTGTTTGTCCACTGTGCTGTATCCTATCATACCCCAGCATATGTCACAAATGCCGTGGCTTCCTCAAGAGATATCCCTGGTGTGAACGGTGAGGTCAGATGGCGAGATGGGCGCTTGCATCATAGGCAGCATGGAGATTGCTCCCTCTCGGCTCCAGGGACTCATGAAACACCTGGGCGATTTGCGCCTTGGTTTCTTCTCCTAAATCGTCCCTGAAACACACGTTTTGGGCATTTTCGATCACATCTTGAACGACCCGTTCCCAGAGGTAGTACGAAAGGAGCATCCAATCCATCTCTGTATCTCCGTACCCTTGAAAAAACGCCTCTGCATATGGCTTTCTAACAAAGATGAAGTCGCGCTCTTTGGGGGCCAGCATCACCTCATCCCAATCGATCACAAACACCTGACCCGCTCGATTCCGTATCAGATTTCTTGCATGCAAGTCTGCGTGACAGATGACATATGGGCCTGATCGTCTTTGGAGCATCTCTGCCAGCTTTTCTAGCGTGGTCACTCCCGTATGAATTGTGGATTGATGCGCCCACCAGTCGGCGCGTAGGGCGCGCGAAGATTGACTTCCGTCGTGTCGCGCATGAAGGTGTTGGGTTTCAAAGGTACGCACCCAACGGGTGTACCTGGTTGGATCAAAGGTTTCTTTTCGCAGTGACAGACTGCCTGCAAGCTCAAGCCGGACCTGGTGAATCTGCTTGAAGGTGGTTCCTACTTCCTTCCACTGCGCATCCGTCATCCCCGTCAAGCTTGTATCTCCGTCGATAAAGGGGTACACAATCGCAGTCCAATCCCCGATTTTCGTCCACAAGGCACCGCTCCTGGTGGGAATGGGAGCCACGACCGATGTGATCCCTTGATTCCTGAGATAATGGGGAACAAGGCAACTTGCTTCGTCGAGCGATCGAGACGTGACTTTGAGCAAAGAGGCTCTTCCCTGCTCGTTCACCACCCGGTACACCCCTGCGTTGTAATCCTTTCCTATGGGAAGAAACTCAAGCGTGACGGGGTAAAGCTCATACTGGTCCTGCAAACAGGCTCGAAGCTGTTCCTCTGGAATCCCTGGTTGCTTGCTCATAGCTCATTTCCTTTCTTTTCTTTCTGTGTTTTTCCCTTTTCATTCGAGCCAGAGTGAAATGTGAAACAGAGGAGGAACATGCGATCTCACTGACGAAGGCGTGATAAGGATCTGCGGCATGTACCGTCCCCATCCGTCAGCAAATCTGCTCCTCGCTGTTTGCGCAAACAGCGACCACGCTTCATATGCCCTTGCTCGAAAGACAGAGCAAGAGGCTAAAACCATGAGCATGATTGCCCATTGCAAGCAATGGTAGGTAGAGAGGTTATATGGAGAGTACCTGTGAGGCAAAAAAAGACACAAAGGGACCCTCAGGCGAAGAAACGTTCCCCGAGGCCCGGCTGAGTGCAGCTAGTGGAGGGCTTCAGGGTGGACATCAAGCTTGATATGCATACGTGTCCCCCTTCAGACTAAAACTAGAGTGATATCTCAGCAAAATGATACTCGGAAGCAGCAAGAGGTGTCAAGGGTTGTTAATCAAGACTACGCTGCGTTTTTCCGCCTTTAGCTCACCTGTGCCAGTGGCGGGACAACGCCCACCTGGTTGAGCACAGCGAGCCGGTCAGTGAGGCCCCAATGTTCCACCAACTTGCCATTCGCGATACGGAAGATGTTGATCCCCATCACCGCGATCTGCTTCCCCGTGGGAGCGATACCTCTGAACGCACCCCGGTGGGTGCCACGATAGCTGACGCGGGCCACTACCTTGTCCCCATCAGTCCTCCACGGTAGCCTTCACGTCAGGGAAGGCGTTGAGGTACTGACCGAGGAATAGGTTCGCCTCCTGGGGCATGCCTGGAGGCAAAGTATGGTTGACTCCACCGGGGGGAACGAACTGGTCGAGTGCAGCCAGGTTCCTCTGATTAATGATCTCCTCTTCCCGATAAGCCGTTCGTGGCCCTTCGACTACATGAAACACCAGATCCGCAACTCCAGGAATCACGAAGAAGTGGATCTGGTGGGTAGCCGTTGTATCACTCGTAATAGTCCGGCGCTTTCTTGAGCGCCTGCCACTGCTGGCCATCATGGCCAAAGATGACCAGCGCCACGTGTTCGCGCTCGACCAGGTCCAGGAGTTTGCGCGTACTGGCGCGCAATTGCTCCTCGTTGTCATCGGTCGGCCAGGCCCGGCGGTCCGGGGTAAAAAGGCGCTGCAGGACGACGGCATCAATCGCCAGCAGCACCGGGCCGGTCTGCGGCAGGCGCAGCAGGACCGACTGATGTCCAGGTGTATGCCCACTGGTCTCAAACAGCGTGAGGCCGGGCAGCAGCTCGGAGTCGCCATCAATTAGCCGGTAGCGCAGCGCAGAATGATCCCAGTGAGCGCGTGCGGAGGCGAAGCGTGGATGCCCGCTGCGCGCCAGTTCATAGTGTTTGCGCTGGACGATAAGTTCTGCCTTCGTAAAGGCATCGTGATGGCCCGCATGGTCGACGTCGAAATGGGTACAGATGAGGAGATCGATGTCGTCAGGGTGCAGGCCAAGACCGGCGAGGTGCTCCAGCACATTTTTTTCATTCTCGCTAGAGGATGTTCTTGCCATCGCTGGTCTGAACAAGATAGCACCCCGATGACATGGCCAGCCCCTGGCCTGCTGCCAACGGGATGGTCGTGGTTGACAGCTGCATGAGGTAGAGTCGCTGTGGAGTCGCGCTGCTCATTGTTATCGCTCATCCTTTCTTGTTGACGAAAGCACTCGATGTTCCGTTAGCTCTGACGCGTCAAGCAGAGTATAAGACAAGGGGCATCAGAAAAAATCGTCCAAAGGAACGATGCGCAGAGAGGCGAAATGTGGTAATGTAAGGATGCAAAGAAAGCAGAATCAGATAACAAGGCCGATCCCGAATATCAGGATAGTGAGTACTACCCCGACACGTTGGATGAGGACTCCAGTGAGTGCTAATCCCACCGGTTCTGAGCCCAGTGCGATCAGATGATAGATGCTGGTCACTCGTCCCTGGAGTTCATCTGGGATCACTGAGAGCCGGTAGCTGACCTGGACCACGCCATGAATGGGCCGAAGGAGCGACAGTCCAATCAGGACCGCTCCAAGGATCACCGGGTTCGATGCCACGGCAAAAAGCGGCCACAGCAGCGCGAAGAGCCAGCACACCCCGAGCAAGATGGATCCCAGGCGGAGCCAGTGCTGCAAGGGGGGAGCGAGCAGAGCCCCGAGGGTGTAGCCTCCTCCTCCGAGCGCGAAGATCAGGCCAATGAGGGCAGGCGGGACCTGCTGCCTCTCGGCGAGCACAATCACGATGAGGGTACTGGTGGGAAAGACCAGATTGAGGCCGCTGGTGATCACCGCGAGCGAAGCAATGACCGGCTGGTGCCACAGCCACGAGAGTCCTTGCCTCATCTCGCGCCAAAGGGAGCGTGGCGCCTTCACCCTTTGCTGTTGAAAGGAGGCCTTGATGAAGAGGAGGGCGCAGGCCGAGACGACATAGGAGAGCGCATCAGCCACAAACGGGAAGACACGTCCCACACTGTAGAGCAGGCCACCGAGGGGGGCACCCAGTAGGCTCGTCACGCCGTCGGTGGTCAAGTACAAGGAGGTCGCGGTGGGAAGCTGCTCTGGCGAGACGAGACGAGACGGGGCAGACTGGACGCTTCCGCCAGATCGAAGAAGACAAAGAAGATGCCATCGACCAGTGAGACCACGTACAGTTGCAGGACACTGGGGTGCTCAAGCGCAAACACGAGGGGAATGCTCAGCAGACTCAAGGCCCGCCCCGCCTGGCATACGAGCATCACGCGCCTGCGGTCCCAGCGGTCGACCAGGACCCCTGCTGGGAGAGTAAGGATGAAGTAGGGAACCTGATTCAGAGCACCTACGAACCCCGCCTGTGACACTGTTGGGAAACTTCTTTAAGCGGCATGGTAAAGCCTCTGGAAAGCGGTGACGCGTGTGGGAGCTAGGTCATCACCATCGAGCCATGCCACCGCACGAACCACATTAATCGCAGCCGCAATGCCAAGATGGTGCAAATGCGTTTTGTCAAGGCCGAGATAACGGGAGCGGCGCATCCCAAAGGCACGCACTCCTTGGGAAATCGTCGCTTCGATCCCTTCTCGCAGTGCATACTGTTTGGCAAATGCTGACGTCTTTTGTCGACGACGAGCTGCTTGGAGTGCTTCATGTTGGGCTTGTGGTCGGACCGTGATGGTTCGCCGCTTGTACTTCTTTTCGGAACGGGTACAGTGAGTCAGCTGAGGACAGATGCCGCAATCCTTGGTTGAGAACTTGATCTTGATGACCTCATTTTTCCGGTGGTCGATGGCAGGAGTCCAACTGATACTCCGCTGTCCTTGAGGACAAATGGCCTGTTGATGTTCCCAATCAATCAGGAACTGGCTGGCATCAATGCCTTGATCCGTGTTGGCTTGCCACTTCACATCGCCACGAGCAGGACCGATCACTTCGATTCCATACTGGTGCTGACTGCTGACCAGAATGGGTGCCGTGATATAGCCTGTATCGAGCAAGTGTTGACGTGGGGTGAGAGAAGCCCGCTCCAGATCGGCATGGATCGTCTCCGTCATCGCCTCATCGGTCGTCGTGGCAGGGGTCGTGGCCACATGGGTGATCAGATGAGGGCTATCTTCCTCACAGGTCTCGCTCACATGCACTTTGTAGCCCGTCCACCTCGTCTCGCGCTTTTTGCCATAACGTGCTTCTTGATCATAGGGCGAGTTGATGAAGTCTTTGCCCGGAGGAAGGTCCTCGTTGCTTCGCCAGTGGATCTGTCCCTCGACCCAGACATAGTTTTGGACCCAGATGCGGCGTAGGATCTGGACTGCCGGGATCTCACACAAGAAGAGCGGGGCATCGGCAGCGTAGAGGTCCGTCAGCAAGTTTGAGCCGTCTCGACCGATGAGTTCAGCAACCGCCTGACGCTCCTCCTGGCCTCGTGGGAGACGGGTCTCCTCAATCCGATGTCCATAGCGGTCAACCCACTCGGGGTCGCTATGGGCCACAAGCCACTCTCCAGCGACAATGGCTAGACTGTTGAGCGCAAAGCGCATGGCCTCCCCGACACACATGAGTCGATTGATCGCTCGCACTTTGGCCAGCACATGGGTCGAGTCGGTTCGTTGACGCTGCCGTTGCTTGAGCCAGCCCTGTTGTTTGAATAAGGCGAGCATGGCATCCAACAACACCTGCTCTGCTCCCCCTTCAACCAAACGCTTGCGAAAGTCGGACAAAACGGTAAAGTCAAAGCCGGGATCGGTCAGTTCTAAGCCGAGGGCATACTTCAGATCGATGCGTCCGCGAACCGCGTCGGCTGCTTGTCGATCTGGAAGTCCCTCAATGAACTGCACTACGGTAATGAATGCAAGCCGCCATGGGGCCTCGACGGGGCGTCCATTCTGCGGAAACAAATGGGCAAAGGACTCGTCCTGGTAAATGGTTCCCAAAGCATCGCGCATTTTCATGTACAGATTCCCCTTGGGATAGGCTGCACGAGCCACACGTGCCGTTTCTTCTGGGATTGAGAACGCATGTTGCGGGTGTAGGGTCATCCTCTTTCTCCTGCTTTTTCATCGATGCACGGACTATTTCTTTAGTTTCTTATCCTAGCATGTGAAAGCAGGAGAAGCCAGAAAAGTTTCCCAACAGTGTCGCCTGTGCAGGAGAACCCGAGAGCGCCAGGGTGAGCAGGGGAAAGGCGAGATGGGAGACCCCTGTGCCAATCCAGGAGATGAGCTGCCCACTCCACAGCAGCAGAAAGTTCCGATTGCGCCAAAGCGACCTTGATCGGTCAGCCACGTGCCTTCTCCTCTTGAGCCCATCGTGAGCCGATGAGCGCGTGGTTCTTCCTTGCAGCTTGATATATTCTACCATCATTCTCCCCTAGCCGCTCATTTCCTGGGTGCGCTTTAAAGCTTCTACAGTGATAAGTAAGCTCGTGGCTTTGTTTTCCCACACAGGTAAAGTTGCTTGTTGGCACGCAGCTTTGGACAGCATAGAGAACCTTATTTTTCGAGTCGGGATATGCTCTCAGAGGTATGATAGAATAGCGGTAACTAGAGACATCGCTATGCTTCACAGGGAGAAACAACACTATGGATGCGCAAGAAATAGAGCAGCCTCAGAACCACCAGGTCGTCATGAACCGCTTTGTAGCAGCTTGTCAGACAGATGAGCGGGTTGTGGCTGCATTTCTCGGCGGCTCCTATGCCAGGGACGCGGCTGATGCCTACTCCGACCTTGATCTCTACCTGATCACCACCGATGAGGCTTACGACGACTTCTTCGCCGAGCGCGAGGCTTTTATTCGACGGCTGGGTGAGCCGGTGTTCCAGGAAGACTATCATGGTGGCGGCGCTGATTTTGTTTTCTTCACTTTTCCCGATGGTATCGAAGTCGAACTTGGACTTGGCCGTGAGAGCCACTTCACGCACATTCACGGTGGACCTTACAGGGTCCTGCTCGATAAAAAGGGCATCCTGGCGGGAGCAGTGTTCCCCTGGTACGACGCTGCTCCAGCAGAGCAGACCGAGACGTTACACCGCCTGGTCTCCTGGTTCTGGCATGACCTGTCCCACCACTTCATCACAACGATGGCACGCGGACAGCTCTGGTCGGCGTATGGCGCTTTAGAGGACATGCGTCTTACCTGTGTGAACCTCGCCCGCCTCAGAGAGAACTTCCAAGCCGAGGCAGAGGGTTATGAAA
>WNGK01007257.1_pt1 | contig 11641 bp, 12 predicted proteins | sample 5400601 | NCBI WGS metagenome assembly WNGK01 (sample SAMN13153376, study PRJNA577476) | soil metagenome | isolation source: 60 cm soil or saprolite under Garry oak tree replicate 1 | place: USA:California | collected 2016-06-15
CGAAAAAGGACCTGAACGCAATCCAGAAGGACCTGTCCCAATTCGACCGTGCCCGCGAAAGAGTCCTCGACCTCTCTAGAGCCGCCACGAGAATGGCATCATCGTCGATCCTCGAGATTCACAGAGGAGACCTGAAAACAGCCAACTCGACACTCGAACAAGCCGAGAAGACCCTTCAGGAGATAGAAAAGTTGTCCGCTGATGCCCCTGAGCTTCGGAGCTCCAACGGAGTCATAGTCGCGTTCCAAGAATATGTGGAAGCCGTCACTCTCAGGAAGGTTGCGCGAGACGAAGGGATAGTGTCGTTGGCTGAGTCTGGCGCCGATCACCGAAGCTACGTGCTCGGACTGCTGGACGCGGTTGGCGAATTTCGAAGAATGGCCCTGAACTCCCTCCGAAAGGGCGACGTTGGAAAGGCAGAGAAGCTTCTGGATGCGATGGAAGGAGTGTACGATGATCTCCAAACCCTAGAACACACTTCTATCGTTCCAACATTCAGAGTTAAGATGGACGCAGCGAGACGAATCATCGAGACCACGAGAGGAGATGTGGTCACAGAAGTCAGACGCTTCTCACTCGAGCAGGCCCTAGACCGGCTCGGAAAAAAGATAGAAGATCACTAAATGGTTCTCGACCATTCCTTGGGAAGGCGCGTCTGGAAATGAAACCCTCCCATCTTCTAGCTCTCTACAAACTATCCGAGATAGGCGCCAGCGACAAAGAGGTCGTCTGCAGCACATCGGACGTCGCGAAAGGAATTGGAAGCTCTCAACAAACCGCCTCCCGCCGTCTAATAGAGATGGAAAAGCTGGGATTGATAGAGAGAACTCGAAACGGACGAGACCAGAAGGTAAGAATAACCGGCCAAGGACTCCGACAGTTATCCGACATGTACCTCAACCTGAAGCGGGTCTTCGAAGCACCCAGGAAGGACCTGGTCATCACCGGAACGGTCTTCACTGGTCTCTCTGAGGGCTCATACTACATGAGCCTCGACGGTTACCGGAAACAGTTCATATCGAAACTAGGATTCAACCCCTTTCCCGGCACCCTAAACCTCAGAGTCAGCAAGGAAGATCGCAACGATCGAAAAATCCTAGACACTTACCCGTTCGTATACATCGAAGGATTCGCCAACGAAAAGCGAACCTACGGACCCGCAAAATGCTTCAGAGCAATGGTCAACGACGAGGTCAAGAGCGCAATCGTCCTCCCCATCCGAGCTCACTATGGTGAAGATGTTGTCGAACTAATCGCTCCCGTATCATTAAGGAAGCAGTTCAAACTTGCTGATGGGGACAAGGTCCGCGTTAGAGTCCTGATAAAACCCTAAGCCACCGACAATGCCTTAGCAACCCTACTCTTGAGTTTCGTGCTACTGTTGAATCCGATGGGTCCAAACCTTCGGATGCGGATAACCCGAATCGGCAGCCCCTGTTTCCGGATAAGTCGCGTTACAGCGGCTCTTATCTCATCTTGGTCGTAGCCAACACACACGATATCAGGTTTGACCTCTTTGAGGATTCCGAGAAGATCAATCTCTTCCCTTCCCAGAATCGCTCTGTCCACCACTCTCAGAGCGGCAACGAGCTCCCTCCTCTGGTCCTCAGGGATAACCGGACCCTTCCCCTTCCTTCGAAACACGGTCTTGTCGCGCGCGACCACGACTACGAGCTTGGACCTAGGACCGCCTTTTCTCTTGGATTCCTCAAGGAATCTAAGATGCCCGAGATGCAGAATATCAAAGACACCGGTGGATAGCACTGTCTTTCTTGACGGCAAGACCAAAACGAGATGCCTACGAGTAGAGAGAATAAGAACGCTTCTCGACCGGCTAAGCGGCTAGACACTTAGCCCCTTCTTGAGATCTCCTTTCGGTTCATACTTCAGCATCATCGCCTGTTTCGATGAAGCCTCCGGAGCTTCACCCTTCTTCGCCGTTATGGTAACGGGAGTGTACCCGCTTATGACAGCATAGACGAAGGAATCATCTCCTCTCTCCGTGCAGTGTAGATGGAGTTTGTAGAGAGTCTCTCTGTGGGTGAACACCATCTTCGTGGTCTCAGCGTCCGTGATGATAACTCGACCACCGCAAGTCGGACAAGTAAGAGTCTCTTGTCTTGCTATTTTGAGGCCGCAGTCTGGACACCAGACATCCTCGTCTCTTCGAGCAATGAAGATCGACTGCCAAACACCGAGATGTTTCCTGGGACTGCACTCGTTCCACTCGGACATCGTCAATCTTGTCACCCTGAACGCCCAAGCCGCCTCCTCTTTCCACTTGTTCACGTGCTCGGCTCGATCTTCGCAAGTCTTGTGGAAGAAGCTCCTTTGTCCTTCCTGGCTGAAAGAGGCGGAGACCGGCTCGTCCCTGCGAATGGGCTTGCCACAGCCTGCACAATTCTCCATGAATCTCGACGATAATAGACCGGCCCCACGATATCAGGGCAGTGTTACCAAAACAAATCTGGTCTAGCTAGAACTCAGCCAATTGGAGGAATTTTAGGGCGTCGAGGAGACCCTCTGCATAAGCGATGCACGCGAGCGCAGTCACCGGTTTCTGTTGGCCCAAATAGTGTTTGGCATCTCGCGCATAGTCCCTTGCAAGTTCCGAAACATAGTCAAGCTGGGGTGAGGAAACCGTTCCAAGGTTCTTTTTGATCTTCAAGAGTCGTAGTGACTTGGTCGTTGTCTCCAGATATTTGGCCGCTCTCTCTCCTGCTCGCTCCCTCATTTCAATGCCTCCAAATCCGCGTCACTCGCCCCGCAAAACGCCTTCAAAGACTCAACCTCCATGAAATGAAGCCTCCCTGGAATTACCAGGCAATGAGGGATCCTCCCGAAGTCTTCTCTCTGAAGTCGTCCAAGCTTGGCTGATAGCACGAACTGGTCTTCGGATCCTATCCGTGCAACACCTATTCCCATCCAGTTTTCAAACGCCGGATCAGCGACTACCAGTCTCGCCGCAGCATCCTTTACCGTCAGCTGTTTGGACAGCTCAGGTCTAACATCGAGAAGTATGAGGGTGTGAAGCCCTCTCGTCTTGTTATCACGAACAGTGTCCAGCAAGGAACCTGGCACGCCAGGCTCTTGCGGGAGGGTAACAGATTTCCCGAACTTGTAGCTCTGGAGACCCGTAGCTCCGCAGACCGCAGACACTATTGATGGGCCATGGATGATCCTTGAAGGGATGCCCCTCTTCACCAGTTCCAGTCTGATAGAAATGTGAGTCGTAGCAATCATCGGGTCTCCAGGCACCAGGAACGCAACTCTCCCCCTCTCAGCCGCCCCAACAATTTGCCTGCCTCCTTCATCCTCCAGCTGGAATCGATTCAATACGACAATCCTCTTTCCGAGCAGAAGCTCAAGTTTCTTCCTGTCCAAACCGGGCATGATGTTTGTGTAGAACTCCGCGAAAACCTTGCTCGAACGTCGAGCCTCCTCTAGCCCTTCGATAGTGAGACCTCTCTCATCGTTCAGACCCAGCCCGATAAAGGCGACACTCATAGCGAAGAAGAGCAGGACTGTTTGCTAAAAGCTCGTTTTCAAAAGCTCTAGCGCTGCCTTGTCCCAGCGCCCTTGGGCGGGACCTCAGGGGTTTTTCCCTGCTTGCCCTTCTCCTCCACGTGCCTCCCCTCCGCCTTAGCCGTTGTTACGGAGCTTGGAGCTTGTTTTTCAGATGGCTGGCCAGGCTTGAGCTTCAATTGCAGCAGCTTCCCTCGCAGGATTCCGAAGCGCGAGACTCGGAAGACTAAGCCTCGCCCCCTCGCTATCTCGAACGAAACAGTGTCCGATGAGATCCGTCTCCGTTCCATTTTCAAAACCGATAGATACCTACGGCTCCTCCTTCCTGACCTTGTCATGGTAAGTTCGATAACGCCGTCCACTATGCTCTTCATCTTCGCAATCGAGTCCTCCGGTATAGCACCTCTCGAGGCAGTCAGGATGAAGAGACCTCCAGTCATCTTCACTTTCGCTCCGACAGTCTGCAGGAAGTTGATTGCCTGCTTAGCTTCGACCCCGTTGAAGATCGGTGTGAGCGAGTCGAGAATGAGAGTCACAGGCGCATTCTTAGCCTTGGTTATGAACGAAGTGACCTGAATGTTGAGCTCAGTGAGATCCGACGGATCCCTGAGAGCGCCCTCGCCCTGCCCCGCAAGCCCAGAATAACAATCGATAATCCTCAACCGTCCCTTGCGGAGAGGGGAGATAATGTCCCATCCGAACTCTCCCATGCGAGCTTGAACATCCTCCGGAAAGGCATCGTATGACAAGAGGGCACATGGTCTCCCTGAATCAAGCTCCTCATGCAACAGCTCATAGGATAGAACACTCTTTCCACTACCTGGATCCCCGAGGAGCAAGAGACTTGACCCACGAGGGATCGGCCCTCCCATCATCTGCTCAAGATGCTCGAACCCTGCAAGCGACCTATCGTACCGCTTCAGGACAAAGATACCCCCAAGAAGAGAAACCACGCCGCCAACCACGAAAGGAAGGTAGCTTAGCGGAGAAGTCACGATATCCAGCCGAACCGAGGTTGCGACGCTCGGCCCAGTATTCCCGAAACCATCGTTCAGACTGTTAGCGTTAATCCCGACCGTCCACGCGCCACCCTGATCGAAAGTAGACACAGAGTAACCCGTAGGGGTATAGAAACCAAGACGGCTCGCGTCATAAACCGCAGTGAGGTTTGCCACAGTAGCTCCAGAAGGATTCTTCACCGAAACTACATACTGGCCAGTTGTGAGATATGCCCCCGTAGAGCCAGAGTATTTTATCCGGAAATAAGGGTAGACCGTATCCCCTGTCGAAAAGCTAGTAGTTGGAACGCCCTTGGAGTTGTAAGTGATCATAGCCTCGACAAACAAGTCGCTCTTCGTAATGGTGACAGTAACTGGAAGACTCGTCCCCGAGTTTCCATTGGTGTCTTTGGCGTGAACTATTATCGTCCAAGGACCAAGTGGGTCATTCATCAAGACTTGATAGCTAATGGAGTAGACCCCGTTCGTAGAGCTAACTTCGGGGAGAGTAAGTTGGCCGTTCGAAGGAGTGCCCACAGTTACCGTGGCACCGCTCACCGCCCCCAAAGAGTTCGTCACGGTAGCGGTGATTGTCAATGCCTCCCCCCTTTGGACAATTGTCCCGGAAGTTGGTTGGGACACAACAACACTCATCATAGCAATTACCGTGAACTGGCCGGTCGCAACGTTCGCTATGTTTGTCGGCGATGTCTGATTCACAGCAACATTGTAGACACCTCCAACGTTGGTTGCGACGGTGCCGTTCAACACGGTCCACGAAGTCGAAGTCGAGCTGTATTGGACAGATATGCTGCCCGAACCTCGATTGTCCGTTGATATTACCTGGTTTGATATCGCGGAACCAGTACCGTTCGGCTTCTGCACACCGATCGTGACCCCGTAGAACGTATTCCTCACCCCATTGGTGACAGCCACGGTGATTGTGACGCTATTACCCAAGCTCGTCGTCGATGGATTGATTGAGAGAGAATAAGGAGCGATACCCTGTACTTGGGTTACGAATGTAAGGACCGAGGCCAGCAACAGCGCTATCAAGATTACCGTTGGTCTCATCAGTACCTAGCCTCAACCGCCTGCGGCATCATCCACGGAAGGGCAGTGTCGTGTGTCGGGGAAGCCTTGTGTTACCACAACGGAAGCAGGCTAGGGACACGAAGAGGCTTTCTCTTGACGCCCGAGAACAGCACATGGTGTGACGAAGTGTCGGAGGAGAGCGTAAAACAAGCTCCGAATCGCGTTAGAGCTCCCGATGGATTATGGTAGAGAGATCTCGTCCATCATTCATCTAATTTGGAGTCGATTTTCTCCTCGGAAACGGTAACCCTTATTAGAAATTCGGCCGGGACCGAGCCTTCGGCGGGTTCCGTGGGCCCGTAAACCAGACACTATTCCGGTCTAGTCGGGCAGCTCAGCCAGGTAGAGCAGCAGACTCTAAGGCTGAAGCTCTTAACCTGAAGGACGAGTCCATCCGACTCGCCCGGGGAATGGTCGAGGGTTCAAATCCCTCCGGGCCCGCCACATGCAAAGAGGCTTTGTACTTGGGGCTCAGCGTTTGCTAGTGCACAGCCAAGGAGCCGGGAGCACTCGGGATGTCAATTCAAAGTAGCCCGTTCGTTCAACGCCTAATCCACTCCTACATTCGATCCAATGTTGTGATTCCCGTCAGATTTCGAGGTTTGAATATCAGGATCAGACCTTTCTCATACGATCCAGTTGTCATGTATTCTCTCCTCATTAGAAGGATTTATGGAAACGTTCCAAGAGGATGTTCAGTTGTTGATGTTGGTGCGCATGTCGGAATCTTCTCACTGTATTCTGTTCTCTCCGGTTCCAAGGAAGTTTTAGCTTTCGAACCCGAGTCCCGCAACTTCCAGCTCTTGCACCAGAACTTACACTCCAATCGTCTCCACGAGCGAATTCATTCCTTCAACATGGCAGTCTGGTCTAGCGAAGGGGAACGAACACTCTTTACATCTCGAGGGTCAGCTTTTCATGGGTTCTTTCCCGATAAGCTTCACGCGGGGGGCTTTGAAAAGGTAAGATGCATAGGAATTAACACCATACTAAAGCACGTCGAGCCGCCGGTCCTACTCAAGATAGATGCTGAGGGCTCCGAGTACGAAATCATCGAGCATATGACAAACGAGAACCTGGAAAAGTTGCAAAGGATAGCACTAGAATATCATGTCAGCAACCCTGATCTAAGGGACCGGCTTCCTCATCTTCTAAGATTCTTGCGCACACGAGGGTTCACGGTTTCTCTACGACAGGACCAACCAATCCTAATCGCTACCAAAGGCGTCTAGACTCTAGCAACATGACCATGAGCCCTTCATGAAGGGTTTCTCTTCCGAACGGTTATAGACCACGAGGACATAATCACTCCCGTGCAGACGACAAACACGCCTCTCTCAACTGACCTAGTCCGCGAGTTCGTAATCGCGGGCCATGGAAATCTGGAGAAAGTACGAAAAATGCTTGCGGAGAAACCGGATTTACTCAACGCAGCGTACGCTTGGACCGAGACCGATCATGAGACCGCGATTCAAGGCGCGGCCCAAGTGGGCAGCGTTCCCGTTGCGGCGTACCTGCTCGAAAAAGGAGCGCCTCTCGAAATCTGTCCCGCGGCTATGCTCGGACGTAGAGAAGAAGTGGAAAAGCGAATCAGAGAAGACCCTCACAACATCAACTCGACGGGAGCCCACGGAATTCCGCTCCTGCCCCATGCTGCCTGGAGTGGCGACCTCGAACTTGTTCAGTACTTGTTCCTAAACGGAGCAAAAACCGGATCCTCTTCCGCCCTCCACAATGCAGTTACGAGAGGTTACTATGACTTGGTCGTCTGGCTGGTCGAAAACGCGAGTCCAGACCTCAATTCGAAGAACTTTCAGGGAAAGACGCCGCTATCGGTTGCCATCGAAACGAAGCAGGAAACCGTTGCTCAATTCCTAAGAGGACGTGGCGCCAAGGAATAATCGGCCATACACTCTCGAAGGTAGTAGACAGTCACGTTCCGGCGCGTTGCATCAGAGGTCAGAATTATCGATTGAAACTTCGCAAGTCTGCCGAGAAGGGTCAAAGGCGACCTTCTTGCTCCAAACACGGACCGTACGATGGTCAATATTGTCCTAAGTGCTATGAGCGCGCCATGAGCGGCGACGACACCAGCGAGACTGTGCCATCGAGCTAAAATAATCCCCCGTCTTCAACTCATCTCCCAGAATAGTGATTATCCGATTGTCCCATCCCCCAATGGAGCATTGTCCCGGCTTGGACACTTGCTATGGGAAGAGATAGTGAGATTGTATTGAAGTCGATCGCTCAGGACCCTACAGTAAGAATCCTTCCGGATTACTCCAAGGACTTTGAGACTCTAGAGAAGATGGAATGGGCGTTCTCGAAAGGAGATGTTGATTTTTTCAGGTTAGTCCTCGACGGTAGACCGAGCCTGCTACTCCGAATACATGCGGTATGCATGCTGGCGGATATGAAAGATGAAAGGGCGGTTCCGGCACTCTGCGAGACATTGAAGGCAGATCCAAGCCCACTCGTGAGACATGAGGCCGCATTTTCCCTCGGCCAGCTGGAATTCAAGTCCGCAGTCCCTTGCCTCATAGAAGCCATGGCGAACGACGAGAGCGTCCTCGTAAGGCATGAATCAGCGGTGGCTCTCGGGTCTATCGGGGAAGAGACAGCTCGCTCGGGACTAATCGACAGACTGCGAGACCCGGATGAGGATGTACGATTGTCGGCGGAGGTTGCGCTGGCAGATCTGGACTTTCTACAACGCCTTAGGGCACGAACCAGCAGGCGGTAGATGCCGAGTATCACTGTTGAGCAGCAGCGATGAAGGCCTAGACGGTCTACAGGAAAGCGTGTCTCTCAGGATACCTAAGAAACAAGGAGAGAATGCGATCCAACTCCTCACGAAACTGAAACTACTAAACAGAAAGCTTGCACCTCAGATAGTTGACGATGTGCTTCATGTTCCGCTATCCCGGGAGCCGCAGCCGGAAGAGCGGAGACAGCTTGACAAAGCCCTAGGCAAACAGAGTCTATCACATGAAAAATTTCCTCCTAGATCACAAACCGTTGGCTCGCTGGAGCAAGTTCTAGCGCAGAAACTACCTTCGAGCATCATTCCACTCGTATCAAAATCGTTCGATATTATCGGGGACATTGCAATAATAGAACTATCCCCTCCAGCAGAACTCTACGAAAAGAGCATCGCCGAAGCATTGATGAAAGTACACAAGAACGTCAAGACGGTCTACTCAAAGGCCGGACCGATCACCGACAATCTGCGATTGAGGCCTCTCCATCACGTCCTCGGTGCCGATCGAACCGAGACAACTCACAAGGAGCTAGGATGTCGCTTCAAGATCGACATTTCGAAAGCTTTCTTTTCTCCGCGGCTATCTGCCGAGCACAAGAGGGTGGCCGAACAGGTCCGGCCCGGTGAGTGCGTGGTAGACATGTTCGCTGGAGTGGGACCGTTCTCGATACTGATCGCAAAACGATTGAACGACGTACAAGTCCATGCCATCGATACCAACCCCGAGGCTGCCAAGCTGATCGAAGAAAATGCGAGAATGAACAAGGTCCAAGGCAGGATAAAGGTATGGTCCGGCGACGCGCGAGTCGTCGTCCATGACAATCTCTCCAACATAGCCACGCGAGTGATAATGAACCACCCCTCTCAGGCGAGGGAGTTTCTCGAACCGGCTTACAAAGCGCTTAGGCGCGACGGAGGAATCCTACACTACTACACGTTCGCAGAAGGATTAGACAGCGAGTCAAATGCCAGGAAAGAACTTGCAGCGGCCCTAGATAATTCAGGTTGGAAAATCGAGAAAACCATAGAGACACATAAGGTAAGAGGTGTAGCTCCGATGAAGTGGCAGATTGCGATAGATGCCAAACTTACCCCGGCCTAGGTCTCGATATCAAGTTCAACCAACACCTTTCGGCTAGGGTCTTGAAGGAGATCCACTAATGATCTTGGAAGATCTGCTGCCGCCTGATTAGCACGCACCATAAGCGTCCTATCAGAGACGAAGCCGCTCTTTCTAATCACGATGTCCGTCGGATGGGAAAACGTCAACCCCCGGGCGCCACGGCCCTCGATCGTGAATCGATGGGCTTCAAGCTTCAGAGTCAGGCGGGCTCTACAGGCTTCGCTGGAGAGAGCGTTCTTCATAGGTTCAGGCAGATCTCTCACTCCCGCAGAAGACCCGACCGCAACAATGCAGTCTCCGTTCTTGCTAAGGACATACTCCTTCGTAAGCTCCAGAGTCGTTGGGTGCGTTGACAAGACAGCCCGATGGCCGTGTGCGTAGAAGCTGAAGTTCATCAGACGTACACTATGAAGACCAGAGGAGTCTAATATGCTCAACTACCCATGACGGGCCGGAGGGATGACTTAGGTCCGTGGATTTCGCCCGTGAACGGGAACGAATGGTACAGGCGCTCATCGCAGAAGGACTCCTCAAGACCCGCGAGGTCATCAATTCAATGAGTAAGGTCCCTCGGGAACTGTTCGTGTCCACCCACATGCGCCAATACGCCTACAATGATACTCCATTGCCAACAGAATGTGGCCAGACAATCAGTGCGCCACTCGGCTGACCAGCCGGGCGTTACATGGTGGCCATAATGAACGAGGCCTTGGAGCTACACCAAGGGATGAAGGTTCTCGAAGTGGGAGCTGGAAGCGGATACCATGCAGCTACGATCGCAGAAACAGTCGGCGACAAAGGACATGTCTTTGCGGTTGAATACCTCGACAAACTGGTTGTGATCGCGCGGAACAACCTTACTCGAGCAGGATACTCTGACCGAGTCACGCTCGTCCAAGGCGATGGATCGCTAGGTTACGATGAACGAGCCCCATACGAAAGAATACTTGTGACGGCTGCAGCTCCCAAGATCCCGCCCAGCTTGCTTGAGCAATTGAAACCGGACGGAATCCTAGTCGTACCCGTAGGCGGAAGAATGTTCCCACAAGAACTTCTCCGGGTCAGGAAGAAACCTGACGGAACCCTCGACCGAACCTCCCTCGGAGGAGTCGCGTTCGTCCCTCTCGTTGGGAAATACGGCTTCAGCAGCTAGCTTCCGAAAAAAGACTCAAGCGTCTTTTTCCCACTCTCTTTGGCCATTGCAGTCCTTGCCCTTTCTACGGCAGTACGGACTCTCTCCTCGTTGAAGTCTCTCTCTCCGGTGAGGAACCGCACAAGAGATTCAACATCGGATTCACGCCACTCCAAAGTGTAGTTCGAAGTTACCGCAGGTTTCAGAAATATCTCCCTAATTCTGTCCAGCTCGGGGGGCGGTACCACCTCCTTATTCGACTGAGCGATCTTCTCGATCCTGCCGTACTCTCTGACTAGCTTCAGCGCCGTCTTCGGCCCTATTCCCTTGAACCCGTCGGGGTTGAAATCTGTTCCAATGAGAATCCCCAAGTCTATAAGTTGTTCGCGTGAAAGCTGGAGAGCCTGCAAAGTTGATGCGAGGTCTACTAATTCCGGTTCTACCTGTACGTAGGCCTCTCGCATTGGCAACTTTCTTTTTCCGCTTATTGCTAGATTCCGGACAAGCCTCCGAGCCCCGAATAGGAGAGAATCGTAATCCTGGCTGACTGCAGCCCAAACATCCCCACGAGCCGCCATATACGCGGCTTGAGCTTCTCCTTCAGATGGAGCTTGGACGATCGGGACGCCCAAGTACTGGAGAAGTTTGTGAGCATCATCAATCATCAAATCCTTGAGGCTGGAAGTTGCCTGAGCGTACCGCTTCGCCTCCTCAAACTTCCCCGTTGACAGTGCGGATTCGTATCTCGTTGTGGCTTCGACTTTGATGACCTGCCTTCGCTTAATCTCGGTATCTTTGAGACTTGGAGGCTTTCCGTCGAAAACATACACTAATCTGATGCCTCTCTCTGCCAAGTTGGTCGTTCGATAAAGAAGACCGCTCAAGTGACTCGTAACTCTACTCTGCCGGTCCATCAAGGGCTCGCCAGTGGGCCCACGAATTATTGCGAGAAACTGATAGAGCGCATTGTAGGCATCAACCGCGAAAGTCTTTCCTGAAAACTCGTC
>WNGK01013964.1_pt1 | contig 11640 bp, 10 predicted proteins | sample 5400601 | NCBI WGS metagenome assembly WNGK01 (sample SAMN13153376, study PRJNA577476) | soil metagenome | isolation source: 60 cm soil or saprolite under Garry oak tree replicate 1 | place: USA:California | collected 2016-06-15
TTGCTGCTGCTGGTGTATTTGGTCGTCATCGGCCCGGTTGACCAATTCTGGCTCAAACGGATCGGGCGCCCGATGCTGACGTGGATTACGTTTCCGTGTTACGTGGTGTTGTTTTCGCTGCTGATTTATTTTATCGGCTACAAATTGCGGGCAGGCGAATCCGAGTGGAATGAGCTGCACCTGGTGGACGTGCTGCCGCATGGTGAGCGGGCGGAATTGCGCGGGCGCACTTACGCGTCGGTCTATTCGCCCGCCAATCAACGCTACCTGCTGGAAAGCCAGGAGCGATTTGCGACGCTCCGGGGTGAATTTGTCGGCAGTTGGGGCGCCGGGCAATCCTCCGAAAAGGCCACCGTCATGCAGAATGGGGACAGTTTCAAAGCGGAAATTTTCGTGCCGGTCTGGACCAGCCAACTCTTTGTTAGCGACTGGTGGCAATCGGCCGATGTGCCGTTGAAGGTCACACTGGCCCCGCAGTCAGGCGACCAATGGCAAGTAAAGGTCGAGAACCGGACTGACTCCAAGCTGACCAAAGCGCAAATCGTGCTGGAGGACTTCGTGCTGCGCTTGGGAGAGTTGGCGGCAAAGGAAACCAAGACCTTCAACGTCTCCAAAGGCCAGGGCACACCCCTGAAGGAGTTTGTCGGCAGTTACGGACGGACGTTCCAAACCGCCGTGCCCTCGCGGCAATCGGCGTTTGGCGGCAGTGAGAGTGGCCGGATTTCGGACCTGCCGGACAGCACGCTGGCGGCCTCGTTTATTTCACAGCTCGGCGGCCAACCGAACAATTGGAGTTTTGTTGCGCCGCCTGGCCTGGACTTGTCGTCGGTGATCGAGCACGGCAACGCCGTGCTGTTCGCCTGGGCCAGTGATTATTCACCTATTAAACCTATGTACCGGTTTTCGCCCAGGCGCAGTCACCGCGACACGATGTGGCGGATCGCCGTGCCAGTCGGGTCGTAGATGGAAGAAGGAAGATGGAAGAGTGAAGACCTGCTGTTATGGAAGATGGAAGATGGAAGATGGAAGAGTGAAGGGACAAGACCACGAGACTACAGGACTACAGGACTACATGACCCGGAGTCTGGCAGTGCGGTGGTCCCGTGGTCTTGTAGTCCCGTGGTCCCGTAGTCCCGCCGTATGACCGATTCCGCACCGCCGATTCCCGCCGTACAAACGTTCGGCCTGACCCGGATGTACGGCACGATTGCCGCGTTGTCCGGGCTGGACCTCACGGTCAACAAAGGCGATCTGTTCGGTTTTATCGGCTCTAACGGCGCCGGCAAAACCACCACGCTGCGCATCCTGGCTACCTTTCTGGCCCCGTCGGCCGGCAAGGCGCAAATCCTGGGGCATGACGTGGTGCGCGATGCCGATGCGGTCCGCCACGTGATCGGTTACATGCCGGATTTCTTTGGGGTGTACAAAGATATGGAGGTCACTGAATATCTGGATTTCTTCGGCGCTTGTTACAAGATTCCAACTGCCCAGCGGGAGAAGACCGTCAACGACGTGCTGGAACTGGTAGGGTTGAGTGAGAAGAAAGGCGCACTCATCGGCGCATTGAGCCGCGGCATGCAACAGCGGCTGGGCCTGGCGCGGGTATTGATCCACGACCCGCAGTTGCTGCTGCTCGATGAACCGGCCAGCGGCCTGGACCCGCGCGCTCGCATCGAAATGATGGCGATTCTGCAGGAGCTCCAGCGGCTGGGCAAAACCATTATCATCTCCTCCCATATTCTGAGCGAGCTCCAGACGTTGTGCAACCGCGTAGCCATTATCGAGAAGGGCCGCCTGATTTACAGCGGGCCGGTCCAAGGCGTGCGCGATCAGATGTCGCAAGGCCGGGTGATTTGGGTGCGGGTGTCGAGCGACCAGACCCAGGCCGTCGAACTGCTCAAGGCGCGAACCGAAATCGCTGAGGTTGCGGCCACCGATGGCGAGATCAAAGTGACCCTGGCCAATTACGACATCGATCACAGCATCGTCGCCGACATCCTGGTGCGCGGAGGCGCAAAGTTGATTGAGTTGCGCGAGGATGAAATCGGCTTGGAAGAGGTGTTCATGCGCGTCACCCGAGGTGAAACGCAGTAATTGAGCGTGGAGCGTGGGAGCGTCAGAGCGTCGAACCATCGCTGCACGCTTCATGCTCCGACGCTCCACGCTCCACGCTCACATGACCATCCTGCCTGTCATCGAACGCGAATTGCGGATGCGCGCCCGACAAGGTGTGACTTACTGGACGCGGTGCGGCGTCGCCGCCATGGCGGCAATGGTGGGCCTGCAGGAGTTGGTTCTTTCCGCCAGCGCGGTCAGTCCGGCGTCCTTGGGCGCGGCGGCGTTCCGGGCCGTGGGCTGGCTGGGGTTTCTGGTCACTTGCGGGTCGGCCCTGGCAACGGCCGATTCAATCAGCCGCGAACGAAGGGACGGCACCCTGGGCCTGCTGCTACTGACCCAACTCAGAGGCTACGACGTAGTGCTGGGCAAGCTTTGCGCGGCGGGCCTCACGGCCTGTTATGCGCTGGTGGGCTTTTTGCCGGCGTTGGGCCTGGTCGCGCTAGCCGGCGGGGTCAGCGGCGGCCAGTTTGTGCGGACTTCCCTGGCGTTGCTCGACTCGGTGTTCTTGGCCCTGGCGGCGGGGATATGGGTTTCCGCCCGGGCGCAAAGCCGGCACAACGCAATGCGCCTTGCGGCTTTGACCATTCTCTTGCTGTGCGTCGTGCCGCGCATCGCGATGAACATGGGCCTCTTCCTCAGCCCGAAAGCGGTATTTCTCGCCACGTTGAGTCCCTTTACCTCGTTTTATCTGGCCTCTGATGCGCAATATCCGGGAGCATCGCTGGAGTTTTGGTTTTCCATCTGCGCGGTTCATGCTGAAGGCTGGGTGTTGTTGGGCTGGACGGCGATTCTCTTGTTGCGAAACTGGCAGTCGGTGGAATGGTCTCCGCGGCCCAAAATCGTCGTATGGGAACCAGTGGTGAAGGAGGAGGCCCTGGCCCTGGTGGCGAGCAGGGCGGCGTTGCTGGAAGAAGACCCGGTTTGCTGGGCGGTCTCTCGGATGCGGATTCAGAATGCGCTTATCTGGGCTGGGACAGTCATGTTGCTGCTGGGTGGAACGGGTTTTTCGTGGGGAACACTTATCGCCGGGACGAACGGCGGCGCGGTAGCCATGGGAATGTGGGACAGCATCCATCTGCTGGTGAGCCTGGCGGCAGCCGCTCTGCTGGCCTGGGCCGCTGGCCGCTTCTTTTTCGAAACTCAGCGCAATGGAGAATTGGAGCTGCTGTTGTCCACTCCGCTGGGCGCGCGGGACATTATCGGGGGCAACTGGCGCGCGTTGTGCAAACCGTTGCGCGGAGCGTGGCTGCTGGTCGGCTTCTTGATTCTCCTGGAGCTGCTGATGGGACCCCACTCCGGCCTGGGCGGGGCGTTGGGAGTATTTCAAATGGCCATGGCGCCCGTGGTTAGGGTTTTGGACATCATCGCCCTGTGCTGGGTGGGAATGTGGTTTGGGCTGAGGGCGCGCAAGCCCTTGTACATCATGGGCTGGACGGTGGGGCTGGTGGTGGGGCTGCCCTGGATACTGTCGTTCGTGTTTATCATTGGCGCGTCCGTCGGGAGCGGGTCTTTCTTGGGCCAAGGCGCGCCGACTTTGATGTTGCTGTTTTGGTTCGCGGCCTGGCCGCTCCTCAATCTGGCCAAGAACATTTTGTTTATTCGCTGGGCCGCGCGCCGATTACGCACCGATCTGCGAACGAAGGCGTCGCTGGCAGTGGCCGAATGGCTTGAACGACCGGCCCCATGAATGTGATCAGTGAATGGTGAGTGGCGGTTGGTACTTGGTGATGCGTGAGCCATCATTGCGTCTCGGAGGTTGGCTTTCATTTGCAGGCGCGACCATTTACCGATCACCCATGAAGAACGGATCAATTACGACGACGAAGACGACGTTGCTGCGAGCGCACAACCCATCACGCATCCCGCATCACGCATCCCGCATCACGCATCCCGCATCACGTATCACGCATCACGCATCCCAGATCCCCCATCACCAACCCCCGTGATCGTCCTGCCTGTTATCTACCGTGAGCTGCGCGCTTCCGCGCGTCAGGCCTTCACCTATCATCTGCGGTCGCTGGGGGTGGCAGTCCTGCTGTTGGCCAGCGTGCTGTTCGGTTTGGAGCACGGCTTCGGCCCGGTTCTGGGCGGCAAGTTGTTTGGCAGCCTCCATTTCACGCTGTTCTGCGCGATCTGGGTTCTGGTGCCCTTGCTGACGGCGGATTGCATCAGTCGAGAGCGGCGGGAAGGGACGTTGGGGTTGCTCTTCCTGACCCGGCTGGCGGCCACCGACATCGTAGTGGCCAAGGGATTGGCCCAGGGGTTGCGCGCGCTGACTTTGTGGCTCGCAGTGGTGCCGGTGTTGACGGTGCCGTTTCTTCTGGGCGGAGTCAGTCGCAGCGAAGTGGCGCTGTCCGTGCTCATAAACTTCAGTTCGATTTGTTGGGCGTTGGCTGCCGGTTTGCTGGCTTCGGCCTGGGGCAAAGCCTGGCTGCGGGCGTTGCTGCGCGCGGCAATTTTGGCGACGGTTTTCCTGCTGACATTGGGGATGGCCGTTGGCGAAATCCTATTATCGTCGGTTTCCAGTTGGTGGTGGTTGCATTCAGATTTTGCATTTATTGTCGGCTTGGGGTTCCTGACCAACGCGATGGGGAATTGGCCAATGTACTTGCGTTTGGCTTCCACCAGCCAGTTTGTCTCGGCGATGGCGCAAGTCACGGTCATCTCTGTGGTGCTTTTAGTGGTAGTGATCCTCTTGGCCGGCGCGAAGACCCGGCGGGTCTGGCAGGAAGAACCGCCTTCGCAGCGGCAGCTTTGGTGGCGGGCGGCGTTTTGCACACCCATTCTGTGGCGGTCATTCTTTCGGCGCTGGATGAGGTGGAAATTGGAACGTAACCCTGTAGGCTGGCTGGAACAGCGCACCTGGAGCGGGAGACTGGTGACTTGGGGTTGGCTGGCTGTGATCATCTCGCTCTACAGCGCAGTGTTGACGGATCGGAATTTCCTGCGAAACGACTTGCCGCTGCAAGTCTTCATCGCCTGGCTGCTGACCGGCAGCATGGCCCTGAGCGCCGCCGCCAGTTTCCGCCGCGAGCGCGAAACCGGTGTTTTGGAGTTGCTTTTGGTTTCGCCGCTCGGCTTCGCGGAGATCCTCTCAGGACGCCTGCGCGGTTTGTGGGGTCAGTTCCTGCCGGCTTTCGCGATGCTCCTGGGCCTTTGGTATTATTTTTCGAGAATTTTTGGCAGGAGCGAGACCGAATCAATTTCATTTTTTGCCATCACTTTTCTGACCTTGCCGGTAATTGGGCTCTATTACTCGCTACGCTGCCGCAACTTCGTCTCCGCGTTTTTAGCGACGCTCGCCCTCGGCCTGCTCGCGCCGATGGTTCTTTCGGCTCCCCTCCAGTGGATTTTGTTGCTTTACTACCCCGCCTTCACAGGTCTCTTTTTTAGATTCCATATTGGTCCCTCAATCCAGGCGGGTTTTTTCCAAATCGTCATCGCTGCAATCTGCCTGCGCCGACTCCACACCCGGCTTCGCCAGCGGACTTTTCCGTTGGAAAGCACAGAAAAATAGCCGAATGAACGCCATTCAGTGGATAAACTTGAACCGGCATGTGGTGGAGTTTACCACGATTTCGAAAGATAGGAGCCAACAGAATCATGGCCGGACAGAATCATAAACTCAAAGGAGCAGGGCACACCACGCCAGCGTCCTGCGACGCCCCGGACTTGGAGGCTATTGGCGGACCCTGCATAAATGATTCTGTCCTGCCATGATTCTGTCAGTTGCTTGTCCTTGGATAGTTGGCCGGCATTCGCTCGCCTCAGTCGATGCTCCGGCTTTGAAAACAAGACCTGCATGGGCACAACAGCACAGCCTGCCGACGGATGGATCGGCAGAGTTCTCCGATAATGACGGTGGTGGCATGACCAATTGGCAGGAGTGGAGCGCCGGAACCGACCCAAAGGATCCGACAGTTTTAGGCTCGAAACTTCAGCCACCTGCGTGTAAAGTGCGGTCTTGTGCAAGCCCCGCGAGCAGCTAGGAGTGAGGAAGGCCCGAAGCGTGCCAACACCACACGTTGATCTTGCAGACAGACTGCAGTGACTTCGGGCCGTTTCGTGGTTTAGTGCACCCTATGACAGCAACGTTGGAACAGACGCAATCCGACCTGCGGAGGCTGGTCAATCTGGTTCAGCAGGGTGAAGGAGTGGTCATCACCAGCCAAGGACAGGCCGTGGCCAGACTCACCGTCGTACCGCGGGCCACACCCTCGCCTGATCGACAAGCGTTGACTGACTATGGGGTGTGGGATAGTGTGTCGGAGATGAAATTCGTCAAAGTTGAGTTTCCTACCGAGCAGGACGCCGGAGCGGCGCTGGTGGGACTGATGCGCCGTGGCAGGGTGACATGCTTGCGCGATGGTACATTCATTCTTCCGTTCCCCGCCTTGAAATGGCTCCAGGAAAACCGGATTCCTCATAGCGTCCTCCAACAACTCAACCAGGACGATGTCACACAGGCGCTACGAGATTTACTTGCCCACCCGGCATAACGACGGTTCCCCTGTCGGAGCCGCCGAGTTTATGGCGACCAGGCAGGAGCTGGTCGCGCAATTCGGAGCCTGCAGCTTTTTTCCGGAAGCATTTCATGGGACTTGGATCTCTCAGGGTCAAACTTTTGAAGATGAGAATGTCCGAATCTGCGTTGACATTGAGGATACGCTAGAGAACGCTGCATTTTTTGAGCGCTTGAAACCTCGGCTCAGATCACGTTTCCGGCAACTTGAAATCTGGATTGTCTCTTTTGAAATCAGAGTTGTCTGAGGCCGGAGGCGAAAAAGTCCTCGCGTGTTCAGCAGCGCACTTTCCTCAACGGCAGGCTTTTCCTGCTCGTTTGCGCTTTGGTCGGCCGATTTCGGCTCGCTCACCTCGTTTGCGTTCTGGGCACAGGGTGGAATTTTTACTAACAGTGACCGGCCCGAGGTACCCGCGCTCCGCGCTCCGTCAACTAGCACGTACTAGGAAATATTTGTGGGGGCTGGGACTCAGCTCAAGGCGGAGAGTGGAAACACAGCCTCCGAAAGCCTGCGGCTCTAAACTCCTCTCTGCTCTGCCGGCCAAATGACTTTGTGGATCTGAAGTTGGAACCGCGCCGGAAGCGCGTCGGCGATGATTTTCTCGGCCAACTCCCGCCGTGAAATCGGCGTTTGACCCTGCGGGATTCTCTTGAGCGACCCATCCTGCTGGGCCGGCGCCAGCGGATGCACCCACGAAAACAGCAATGGGCAAATCACCCCCAGCTTGTGCCCGGCGATCATTTGCCTGGCCCACTCATAGTCTTCGCGTGTGCCGACGACGAATTTGATTTCGTCGGTCTGCTTGAGATGTTGCAGATTTTCCCAGCGATTGCGAGCCACTTCGCCGCTGCTTGGGCATTTCAAATCCATGATGCGCCGCACCCGCGGGTCAACCGCCGCGATGTCATGCGCGCCGCTGGTTTCCAGCAGCACTGTAAAGCCTTCGTCACACAGCCCCTTCATCAGCGGGAGGCAACCTTTCTGAAGCAAAGGTTCTCCACCGGTAAGTTCCACCAAGGGCAGCCTATGGCCGCCGGCCTCTGCAGTTTCGTCTCCTTTTCCCTGTTCGGCCTTCGCTCTTCGCGCTCCGTCGAACGGCTCTGCCAGCCGTTTCACCTCCGCCTGCACTTCCCAGAGCGACTTCCTTTCCCCTTCGGCAAAGGCATAAGCCGTATCGCAGTAAGAGCAGCGCAAATTGCAGGCTGTCAGCCGGACAAAAATGCAGGGTAACCCCGCAAAGGTGCTCTCGCCTTGCAAGCTGAGGTAAATCTCGTTTATCACCAGTGCCTCGGACATCGCTTTTCCAAGTTAACCTGTGCCTGGCCAAGAGTGAAGGCTCATCCGTTGCCTCGTTAGTAACGGTTTATTTAGGCCTAACCGCTGGCACGCTTCTGGAAAGCGGACGTTGCGGACACCGGGGAAAGGTTTGACTAAAGCACCGGAGGGGTGCAGAATGCTCCTATGAAGACCAGTGTGGATCTTGATGATGAGCTTTGATGATGAGCTTGCCGCTGAGGTCAAACGCACCGTTTCTCTCACGAGGGAAAAGCCGGCGGCTGTGCTGAGGATGGCCATTAGGGCCGGGCTCCCCATTGTGGCCAACCGTTTCCAGGCCCCCAGGCCAGATGGATATTTCGCGGATGCATATCGGAACTATCCGAAGGAGCGCGTAGAGTTTGAGGAGAAGATGGCCAAGGCCACCGTCCAAAAACCTGAGCGATGAAGGTCAGGCAATGGGAAATCTGGAAGACGAGGCCGGAAGGCTTCGCCGCAGACCATTGGTTTGTCTTGATCAGCGGACAAGAGCGCCTGGACAGCGTCCGCCACCATCAAATCAATGGGTTGGCCTGTTTCACTCTACGCGGGTCCGTGGGCAGTAATGAAGTACGGCTCAATTCCGCCGATGGCTTCGCCGCGCCCACCGCCTGTCAATGCGACCTGCTCTATTTTCTGGACAAGCGGAAGCTTCACTCGTCCCAAGGGCTGGTCAGTTGGGAGCGGCAGCAGCAAATCAAAAGCAAGATGAAAGAATTGTTGCGGGTTTAGCTTGACCCTACCTTGCTACCCCGGCTTTCTTCAACAGTAACTGTCCTATGCCCTTATCTCGCCCCATGACCCTTTGCGCGCGTCCAGCCCTGCTGGTTTTGTGGCTCTTGGCCTGGACCGCTGAGGCCGCGCCGTTCTCCATTCAAGGTCCGGGGGTCAACGCGAGTGATTTTCGGATTACGGTTTTTGCCACCAACCTCAGCTATCCGCTGGGCATGGCGCAGCTCTCGGATGGCTCGCTCTTGGTGGCCGTCAGCCAGGGGACCAGCTTCTGGAATTCAACCGGCCAACTCATTCGCCTGGTGGATACCAACCAGGATGGCATTGCCGATGGCCCGGGCACAATCCTTTACACTGGCTTACCTGGAGGGCAGAGCTCGCTGCGCCGGTGGGGGAACCTTATTTTCGTCACCGGCCAAGGGGTGGGCAGGCCGATTTCCGTTCTGCGGGCCGGCCCCATTGCCGATGCGCCGCTAACTCTGGTCGGCCAAATTAATGTCAACTATCCCTCCGGAGGCTGGGAACATCCGCACTCCGCCCTCGCAGTCCGGTCAACCCCCGGTCGCCAGGGAAGTTGCGATCTGCTTTTCCAACTTGGTTCTGACCAAAACTTCGCCAAGACCACTCGAACGGCAACAATCAACAGCACCCAGATCCCGGGCGCCAACGGAACACTCCAAGGCGAGTCCATTTATATGCTGACCCTCACCGATAACCTCACCGACGTAGTTGCTTCCAACCTGACGCGCCTGGCCAAGGGCCTGCGTAATCCCGCGGGCTTCGCCTTCCACCCAGTCACGGGCGACTTGTATTTCGAGGACAACGGCATTGACGGCCTGGTCAACGCTAACGAACCGCTCAGCGCGGATGAGCTCAATTGGATTCCGGCGGCGCAGCTCGACAACGGAACCGTCCCGGATTTCGGTTTTCCCACCAATTATACCGCCTACCGTACCGGCGAGATTGTCGGTGGCGGCGGCGTTCAGCCGCTGGTCACCTTTCAGCCCCTGCCGGACCCGTTCACGGGCTCCGAAAGCGAGGGGCCCGATGACATAGCCTTCGCGCCGCCCGGATTCCCGGACGGGCTTAACCAAGGCATCTTTGTTGGGTTCCATGGCCGATTCAACTCGGGAGGAATCGCCAACGAAGAAAACCCCGTGGTCTATGTGGATTTGACTACGACCAATTACTTCCAATTTATCGGCAACGACGAACCAGGCATCGGTCATTTGGACGGATTGTTACCCACGGACGATTCTTTGTTTCTGGCTGATTTGACGGCGACTGGCGATACCAGCACCGGCGGCAACACCGGCGCAATTTATCAAATCAAGTCTTTGGTGTCCCGTGTCTTGTCGTTCTGGTTCAGCAATAACACACTGCACTTAAGCTGGAGTGGGGGCCTGTTGCAGCAGGCAGACAGCCTCTCCGGCCCCTGGAACGACGTTCAAGGGGCAACCAACTCTTACTCCATAACGGTGGATCCCAGCCAGCCCCGGGCCTTCTATCGAACGAAGTACTGATCCGGCAGCGGGCAAGCGCAGGTGCGACCTCTGGAGTTGCAGATTACAAACCAGTGCATCACTGTTTTCAGTGGGCCTGTTTGTGACGAAGCTCCAATTCCAAGCTCCATAGTCCAGAAGCCGTTAGCGTTGTCGCCGCTGCCAAACCAGATCGCCCGTATGGAACTCGCAGGCAAATCATCAGCGCCGGAATCATGCCGCTCCTGACGGAGCTTGAAAAACGTTCGAAGCCCGCTTGCTATAGACATGGCGCTCCTGCCGGAGCTTTGCGCCGGAGGAACAAACACGTACGGACTGGAAACCTGTGAACCGACAGGTTGGAAAGCTTGCCCTACAGGCGCTAAACAGCTACGACAGCCCGGCTCAAACGGCCACGTGCTCTTGCGGGCGCGGCGGCGTCAACGGCTCAACCGGGACGGCCTCGGAACCGCGACGGAGGTCCACTTCGCGACCTTTCCAACTTTTGACGCCGACGTGGTTGAGCAGGCCGAGCCGATAGCGGTAAGACCATCCGTAATAGGGATTGTTGGTGGGCCAAAATGAGATGGCGTCCAGGCCGGCAGCTTTGGCCAGTTCAATGGCGCGCTCGATGGCCGGGCGATGGTCGTTCCAGTTAAAAAGCAGGTATTTCCACTCCAGCAGCGGTTTGGAGAGGCCGCGGGCATTGCGGTACTCCACCAGCGCCTTCATGTTGGCGTAGGCCTTTTCATAACTGCCGTGGTGTTCGTATTTCTTGAGCATCGGGTCGCTGATGCCGGCAATGGAGAAAAAGATATGACTGGCGCTCAAAGCAGCTTCACGCTTGGCATCGGTGTTCAACACTATTCCGTTGGTCGAAATCACGATCCGGCACTCCGGGTTTTTCCGGCGCAATAACGGCAGCTCCTGGCCGATGTTCGGAGAAAGAAACGGTTCGCCCAGGTTCAGATAATAAAGCTCCCGCAAACCCAGCTCCGCTACCAAATCAGCCATCCGTGAGAGCTTATCCAGCTCCATTTGCTTGGTGCTGCGGATACGCGCCGCAGACTCGCGGTCGCAACCGAGGCAATCTATGTTGCAGCGCACCGTGTTCTCCAGCAGCATGCCGCGATAAGGGAGCCGCGGTTTGGGGCCGGCGAAGAGTGGAGTTGCCGACTCGCTTTCTACCACGTCCCGGGCTGTCCGCGGCGAGCTCGAAGCGCTTGCTCCAGGCTCACCGTTTCCGGTTGACGATCCGTTTCCGGCGCGAGCAGTGCTTACCTCGGATTTGGGCACTCGCAACAAATCACTGCAGCGGGTGCAAGTCATGATTGGGATTTTCCCTTTCGCCAATTCCTGGCGCAGACGCTGAGCCGGCGGCCCGAAAAAGACTTCCGCGAAAGTATTCTTGTTGAGATCGCCCAAATGGCCGGCGCCATTGTAGTCCTGGCAATTGCACGAGACGGTCAGGT
>WNGK01007260.1_pt1 | contig 11638 bp, 11 predicted proteins | sample 5400601 | NCBI WGS metagenome assembly WNGK01 (sample SAMN13153376, study PRJNA577476) | soil metagenome | isolation source: 60 cm soil or saprolite under Garry oak tree replicate 1 | place: USA:California | collected 2016-06-15
AGCGACGACTGGCGGATCGTCCCCGAGCTGACTCCGGGCGACGCCGAGCCGCTCGTCGAGAAGAACTACGGCGACTCCTTCGAGGACACCACCCTCGAGACCGTGCTGTCGGGCCTCGGAGTCGGGCGACTCGTCGTCGCCGGCGCACAGACCGATGCGTGCATCCGCTCGACGCTCCACGGCGCGCTCGTCAGGGGATACGACGCGACCCTTGTCAGTGACGCCCACACGACGGAGGACCAGACGGCATGGGGGGCGCCGCCGCCGGACCAGATCATCGCGCACACGAACCTGTACTGGACCTACCAGACGGCGCCGGGGCGGACGGCCGGGACGGCCGGGACCAAGGATGTCGACTTCGGCGGCACGGACTGAAGGCTGTGCGACGCGGACGGTAACGCCTCGGGACGGCACCGGTCCAGGTCGCCGGGCCTGGGTGAGCGGTGCCCGCAGGACGGATGGCCGTCGCCTGCTGGCCGACCGGGTCCGTCGGCCCACTGCTACGTCTTCACCAGCGAACGCCGAAGCCCAGGTGGATCACGATGACAGACATCGAGCCTAACGCGGACGTCGTTGTCGGCCATGCCTATGACGTCAAGGACAGGGATAAAGATCATCTGAGAGTCACGATCCCGCTGGCCGGCCATGTGAGCCAGGACTGGATTCGCTGGTATCAAAGACTCGCACGGGTTAAGGGCCTCGCCGCGCACGCCGAGGATCGTCCTGATCGGAGCTGGGTCATCGTCCACGTTCCGGCTTACGTCGAGCGGGACATAATCCGGGCACGACTGGATAGTGCGCGCGCCTTGATGGCCGAGACTGACGCCGCCGTCGAGAGACCGCCTCCGATGGCCGAGACAGAGTTCGCGGTTCGCGAATGGTGGTCCGAACAGTCGGTGTAGCGCTCACAAGGCCGGAAAGCCGGAGATTGTGATCTCGTCGCATGCTGGATTCGAGGCGGCGGTCCGCCGGCGGGCTATGGCTGCGGGACCTCGGGCCGGTCGATGACCCGCAGCCAGGAGCCATCGGGCTGGCGGCGCAGGACCTGCACCCGGACGCCGGCGTTGTCAGCCGAGCGGGTCGAGGTCAGTGCCAGGTCCTCGAACCGGACGGTGGGCAGCGGAGTCTCGATAGCGAACTTAACTCCCCCGTCGACCATCTGCTGGTAGATGGCCCGGATGGCCTCACGCCCGGTCGTCATCCGGTCGGCTGGGTAGGCCAGCACTGCCTCTGGTTCGTATAATGCCGCGACGCCCGCCGCGTCGCCAGCGTTAAGCCGCTCGGCGACCAGCCGTGTCACATCCTCGGGCTCTATCGCCCTCGCTTCACCGCTCATGTCGGACCTCCCGTCGGGTGGGCATTGCAGTTCTCGCATCCTGCGTCCTGGCACTCCTGGCGGGCGGCCGCCCGGCAAACCACCCTCTTCGTAAAGCATCGGCTAGCACCGTGCGTTTGCTCAGGATTACGCGCCACGAGGTTAGTTAGCATCCTTCAAGCACCCGCTTGAGCCTGGTGAGGTCGGCGGCCACGGCATCCGCATCGCGGGTAAAGTCCTCATCGCTCATGCCCGGGAGACGGCGCAGCGTGAACACCACCTCACAGCCGCTTCCGTCTGCAATCACCCGCATCGGGTTGTAAACAATCTCACCCGAAGGCAACGTGACGTCGTGATCGAGGACACCGTATTCATTGCGCTTAACGAAGGCGAAGCCAACCCGGCCCATCGAGGTCTCCACGAACCATCGATCAGCTACCTTCTCGACGGAGCTCCCGAGCCCAGGGGCCCACCGCGGCAGGTTGGCCGGGTCCGAGGCGTAGTCGTAAACCTCATCTGCTGGCCGATCGATCCACTCGCTGATGTGCCTAGATCCCGAGGTCATGGTGCCACCATGCCAGATGTCACTGACATCGCGATCGCGCAGGAGCCCTGGGCGCCGCCTCCGAACTCGACCCGGTAACTCAGCGGTGCTGACGGCCGCCCGGCCAGCCGGGAATCACCTGCTCAGCCGGAGCGAAGTCCGCGCGCATCCATCACGAGCAGCCGCCAGCCGTTGCTCGTAGCCGGGGCTTGAACAGGCGGCCGCTCGCAGCCGCCACAACCGCAGTAGCTCGTGAAACCGGCGGAACTGCTCAGGCCGCCGCCTAAGAACCAGGGAGCCCTAAGAACAAGGGAGCCGCGAACCCGGCGACCATCCACTTCAAGTAGTGAAACGAGCGCGCCCGGCCGGCTGTCAGGACGTAGCCTAACTCGCCGGCTCAGTCTGGGCAGAAAACCGGTGTCAAAGCAGACACGCTTTAGATCGAGGTTCCGCATTCCTGGAAGTAATCGGACCAAGCGCCTGCGGACGCGACCATGACGGCCACGAACGTGCATCCCGAGACGCTGGTGACGTTGCCGGGCCCGAGCACGGGCGAGGACGTGTTCGCATAGGTCACAACCCATGCGGTGAAGGGTATTCCCGCTTTGACGGCGGCCGACGACGGGTGACGCTCGGTGACCGTCCGCAGCCGAATTGCCGGGTTCTGCGCCGACAGGGCCGAGCCGAGCACCGCCTGCGGAACCGGCTGGCTTTCCAGGGACGACAACACCGCGGCAGGGGAAGAGGCAGCAGGTGCCAGCGGCCCGGGCGGGGACGGCGCGGCGGCTGACACGTTAATGCCTTCAGCCGGATAGGTGATGCCGGGTACCACCGCCTGACCCGTCTTGGCGGGCGGGCCCGCTCGCCGGGCGGCGGGGCGCCTGGCATGACCGTCATTGCCGCTGGCCTTCGCCGGGTGAGGATGCGCCGGGCTGGCGGCGGCAAGTGACACGCCGGCCGAGCCAGGCAGCAACGCCGCTATCGCACACCACAAGGCAATCAGGCTGCTGGCCGGTACCCCGCCTGATGCCCGCTTCATCGCCGGCCCTCGCCCTCTGCGTTCGGCGAGCAGTCCTCGCAGGCGTTGGCGGTCGCTACAAGGACAACGAGCGCCCATCATGATCGAATCCGGCCGTCACAGGACACCCAGCCCTTCGGGGCTTCGCGTCAAGTACGACGCACCAGCGGCGATCACGGTTCCATATCGCTGGCACGGCATCTCAATCCAGGTCGGTGCCCAGCTCCGGGTTGGCACGGGCCGGGTTGCGGAGGCATGCGCGCGGCCAGCGCATCTCCACCTCGTCCAGAGTAGTTATTATGCGGCGGAAGCCCTTCCCAATCGAAGCCTCTTGCGAGTTAAGAGCGGACATTTCAGGGTAGCCAGCCTGCCCGGGAAATATAGTCCTGTACCTAAATGCTCGGACGTCGAGTGCTAGTATCAGCAGGATTGGCGGGCCTTCGGCCGGGTAAAACCGGACCGGCGAGAAATCAAATTCTACCTTGTAATTCTTGTTTCGCTTACTGTAGATTAACCGCCTAGTGACCGGAGGACCCAGAAGCCCGTGCTTGTCGACGCGTTCGAAAGTTGCGGTGCGGTCCTCGCCAACCTTGAGCAGCAGAAATTGCTCAGCGATGGTGCGGTTAATATGGACTTGCTGCCATCGAGCCCCTGCTTTCGGCACGAGCGCACATAGGACCAGCTCCGCCCCCGAGAGCATAGCGGCACTGGACACGGCTACCGCATACACTGTGCGTAGGGCAAAACCGTCTTGCCGCTTGTCCTCCGAGTCGGCGGCTTCGCCGCGATGATGATGTACTCATGAACGTTCTTGAACAAAAAATTAGGCGGATACGGATAGCTGCCAAATATTGGACGCTGAGCATTTGCCGATCCCCAGCGCCCGCCAGTCCCGTCCTTCGACCAGATGATTTCGTTAACCAGGACGAAGCCAAGATCGCGCAATAGTATGACTATATCGGTCGCGAGCGGGAATGTCAGGAGGCCATGCTCTGTGTGCTGATTTACGTTAGCCGTAACCACGGCGAGCTTGCGGCCAGGAATAAGCGTGCGGAGAACCTCATGGAACACCGGCCGGAGCCTGCCGATAAACGACAGGTATCCAGATTCATTACCCAGGTTGCTAGGCAGCGCTCCATAGTCTGCCTTGTTCCAGTACGGCGGCGACGTGACGGCCAGGCCCATGGAATTATCCGCGATGCTTGAAAGATCCCGTGCGTCGCCCATCCGGACGTCTAGCAGGTGCCCCTGGCCGTTCAAGCGTGATTTCTCCGCGATAAGACGGTCGACATATGCCTGGTTCTGGTCTATGCAAATAGCTTTCCGGCCTAGCTCGGCTGCCGCTAGTCCACTTGTCCCGACACCGGCGAAAGGGTCAAGCACCGTCTCGCCGTAGAAACTGAACAGCTTTATCAGCCGGCGCGGTATCTCCCTCGGGAAGACTGCCGGATGCAGCGGATCCGTTGTGTTGGCGATGTGCCAGACGGTCTTTGTGTATTCGCGCCATTCTTCCTTGGTAAGCTTGCTCTTCTCGCGCTGCTCGCTAGTAACCTGAAGAGGGGTGGAAATAATCACCACGGCGCGGCTCCGGTTCTCTCTCGTATTCGTCCCACGGCTGCTACAGCGCGGGACCACTCCCCCAGGCTAAGGGGAGGCTCTGACAGTCCGATCCCCTCAGTGAGGAGCCGGTCCACCTCATCGACCAGAACCCTAGCGTCCGGGCCGGGCGGGAAGCCGACCGTAACCCGGCCTCCGTTGCGGCTCTTAACCGGAGCCTGCGCAACAGAAGCCCAGATATCCGCACCAAGCTTAGCCAGGAGATTGAGAGTTTCTAGATCATCCCCGGCGGGTGCGGGCACAAGGTTCAGCAGCCACCTGCCGACATGGAAACCATCGCCGAAGACTCTCCACAGCCACAGCGCGAGCCGACTAGACAGGATAGCATATACCGCGTCCGCGGTCTGCTCATCGTATACCCGCAGATGCAAGAATGGATGCGTCGAGTCATGCCCGGCCGCACGGGCGACCGCTGGCCGCCTAATGACATTAAGCCAGTTGTAAGCGGTGGGCGCGATCAATATACCAGGGGTGTCATTCGCCTGCCCGATTAGCGGTTGCGCCGAGATGGCAGTGACGAGGCACTGAACTGACGAAGGGGCAGCGCGTGCCGCTTGCAGCAGCATCCACTCGGCCGCTGATCCTAGCTTCGGCGGAAGCGGTGCATGGAGTTCTTCGGGAGGCAGCCGAACACCGGTACCGCGGACCAGGGCGGCCTGGCGATTGCGACTTGTGATCCGCCGGAGGGGGCCGAGCCGCAGCGCAGCAGGCCGGTCCTTATCAAGGAATATGACGCAGCAGCGAGTCTTGATATCGTCACCAAATAGGCCGTCCGGCGCCCGGTCAAAACTTAGTATTTCCAGGTCGCCGGCGGTCGCAGCGAGCAGGCGCCGGCTCTCGCGCAGGCTTGAGACGCTGCTGGTAACCAGGCTGGCTGGCACTACCGCAGAAAATCTTCCGCTATCAGGCAACAGGCTGAGCCCAAGCTCCAGGAAGAGCGGATACATATTCGACGGCAGGCGGCCGCCCCAGCGATCGGCTAGCAATGTATTGCGTTGCGCCGGAAGGGCCGCATATGGCGGATTCTGAATAATGGCATCCGGGCCGGCGGCCATCTCCGGAAGGGCCGCGGACAATGACCACAGATCGGACTCGCCAAGTACGCCGGACGGTGCGGCGGGAGCATGCACCTGGCCAGCCCTCAGCGCGGTTCGCGCCTGGCTGCGTTCGTCCGCGCGTCGAGTCTCCCGCTGGGCAGGACGGCCGGGCCGGTCGATAGCGAGTGCATTGCCTGTCACCAGGTTAAGGCGATGCAGGTGCCACGACAGCCACGGGGAACTGCCAGCTCGGACCGTAGCGGCCAGCACGAAGGCAGCGAGCTCCGCCGCCATGGGATCCACGTCGATGCCGAAGACCTGTGAGTCAGGGCAGGTCTCCAGCGCGGCGCGGAGGAAGACGCCAGTCCCGGAGGCGGGATCCAGCCAGGTCGCGGGATGGCGATCGCCGGCAAGACCGCCAACCATGAAGTGAGCGACGTCACCGGGCGTGAAGTACACGCCGCCCGCCTTCCGCTGCCGGCGCTCACCATGCACTTGACTTCCGCGCAGGATGTCACGGCGAGTTCCCGGGGCCGCCGGATCCAGCAGGTAGGGAAGCAGCGCCATGACTTGAGCCGGATCAGGAGATGCACCGCCCGACCACGGCCCGGTGACTGGCGGCACGGCAAGCAGGCTGGCCAGCGGAAGCCCGGCCGTCCACCACGCGTGCGCATCGGCCAGGGAGCTCGCCGCGCGGACTTCGCCCATCGCGTAGCCCACCAGCCACTCGGCAACAAGGCAACGTGCGGCGCGGTGCGCCAGGCGACCGTCTTCACCCGGTGTGCTGAAGCCAAGCCCGCCAGCTCGTGGACCCCACAATATCGAAAACGTGGTCTGGTCTACGGCAAGGATTTGAGCCAGCCGCCGGGTGACCTCGCGTACGGGGCCAGCAAGGCGCTCGACCGACGTCACTAGCGGCTTGCCGGGCCTTGGCGAGGACGCCCTGACTCGCTCCGCAGGGTCCATCACAGGCACGCCCCAACCGTAGCAAGATCAACTGCGAACACGCCGTGGTTCGGCGGGCGAGGCACTTCGTGTCGCATACCCACCCGCAGCGTGGGTTTCTGGTTGGCTGACGCCATGGCGGACTGGGCTCTTTCAACGAACCTCTACACCTGGGCTCAGGTACAGCGCGGCTTCTTCGGGTGGCCAGCAGACGGAGCGGAAGCTGACTTCATCCGCTCCATGCAGGCCGGGGACATGATTATCCCCAAATTCTCCCAAACAGCCGCATACAGCGACGAAGGTGGCGAAGTGCCGCAGCGCGACTACTGCGCAGCCATCGGTGTCGACTACGTGGCTGCCCTGCGGGCCTACAACGACACCATTAGCCAGGGCGCAGGGGCCGTCCCTTACCTCATGCGTGTTGTCGGCCACCGAGACGATGACACGCGCGCCCAGGGAGTGCCCTGGGCGTGCGTTAACGTGCGGGCCGAACAGCTTGCCGCGCCGATAAGTACCAGGGAGTTCCTCCGTCTCCGCGCCGTCCCCCCGTCGGTAGCCGCGCAGTTCAAGGGCGCAGTCAGCCAGGGCCGGCACATTCAGGGCCTGCCCACCGGGGCGGCTGCCGAGGTCGCAGTGGCTGGTGCTAGTCCTGATCGGTCCGCGGCACTTCGTCGCTATAGCCTGGTCCGAGCCGCCACTCCTGACGAGGCCGAAGATCAGCTCCGCCAGGCTGGCCGGGATCCGGTGCCGGGCGATCGCGCATTCCTTGCCACCGGAGGCGGCCTCCCGGGCGTATGCGACATCTCCCCTGAAGGCGGCCTGCGTCTCATCACAACTGGCATCCACCGGACGCCCGCGGGCTTGCGTGATCTGTTCAGCGACGCTAAAAGCAGGGCCAGGCCAAGCGATAACTTCGCGCCGGCCAACGCGCTGATTGCCTGCCAGGAATTGCAAGGCCTGCTCGATGGCTCAGTTAGCGTCCTGCCAATCGATGATTTCGCCCGGTGGCATGATCGCTACGAGTTGCTTAGCCAGAAGGTGACGCAAGCTGACGAGATAGCGCTTAGGCCAGAGCAGCCAAAATTTGCCGCTAGCAGTACGGCTGGTGAAGAGCCTGAGGATCCTGACATCGACGAGGCAACCGCTCTGGCAGGCCTCACTATTGAAGCCGTGCAAACGGAGCTTCCGCCCTCCATGGTGGTGCCCGCGAGCGTCCTGGCTGAAGCGGTTACCGCCCTGCGCGCCGGGAAGCATCTATTGTTGAGCGGGCCGCCCGGCACTGGCAAGAGCACCATCGCCGAAGCCCTCGCGCGAGCCGTTATGGGTACAAGCTATGACGTTACAACAGCCACCTCAGACTGGACAACCTTCGATACCATCGGAGGCTACTTGCCGGACGAGGGGGGTGGCCTCAGGTTCGTTCCTGGCGTCATATTGAGAGCCCTGAGAACTGGGCACTGGCTGGTGATCGACGAACTCAATCGTGCGGATATTGATAAAGCTTTCGGCCCGCTGTTCACACTTCTCTCCGGCTCCGATAGCGCGGCCGCCCGGCAAGCTTCATTGCCATACCTGGACGCTACAGGCCGTCCCGTGAGTATCACCTGGGAGGCGCGTCGGCATGGCCGTGAAGGCTTCATAATAACGCCATCATGGCGCATGCTAGGAACTTTGAACATCGCTGACAAGGCCAGCTTGTTTCAGCTTTCCTTTGCATTTCTGCGGCGGTTCGCCGTCGTCGACGTGCCGCTCCCCCCGCAGGCTTCCTATCGACAGTTCCTGGTGCATACCTTTGCGGACGTCCCCGAAGCAGAACGTCCGCTAATAGTCGACGCCGCGGAAGCGGTTGCTTTCGGGCCACGCCAGATAGGGCCCGCGATCATGGCCGACGTGGGTCGATTCGTCAGTAAAGGCCTGGCGTCCATAGCCGCGGGCCCGCCAACCTATCCTAATGCGGTGGATGCCTTTCTCATCGCCATCCGCCTTATGGTAGTGCCACAGTACGAGGGTGCAGAACAAGGCGATGGCGCGAAGCTGCTAAACAGCATCCGGCAATTCTGGCCGGATGGCCAGGAAGAGTGGTGGAATCCCCTGCGCGAATCGCTAGCAAACATCGCGCTTAGATGAGCTACATTGACGGCCGGCTGGGCGACAGCCTCCGTAATTCGTATCTTGCGGAAATAAAACAATGGCTGCCCGCCTTCCTCGCCGCTAGTACAGTAGAGCGGCTCGATCCGCTAGCCCAGGTACGGGAACTGCTTAATATCGATGGCAGAGACTTGAACCGAGTACTTGCGGTGCACGTGCTGCTGCAGCCTGGCATTCAGGACCTGATTGGCGGATTGCCAGCCGGGATGCGATCGCCAGCGACAAGTTCGCACAAGCCAAGGCAACTCAGCCGAGTGGTAACCGGCAGTATCGACTGGCCTGCGACTCTTCGGGTTCGGGCCACTGGAAACGCCCTTGAGGCTGGCTTTGTCACCCGGCCAGCTAAAAGGCTATTTGACGTTGCGGAGAACAGAGTTCTTGCGTGGGTCCTTGCTGAGATAGATCGCCTGCTTAGGCTAGCCATGCCGAACGTTAACGAGGGTCGCCTGGCTGACTGGCAAGACCGTTTGCGGCATAGTGCGGAGGAAGTGTTCATAGCCCGGCGATCGGCCTGGCTGCGAGACCTGAGCACTCAACCGCCAGCGGCTGGCGACTTCGCCACGCTTTCGGCTAACCGTAGAAGGTTCTATAGAATAGAACTAGCTAGCGCAGCTAGCGTGATCCGGAGATATACAGAGCACCCAAGTCCTTCGGATGTCGCGCAGCTACTTGTCCAACGATGGTTTGAACCGCAAAGAGACTGGCAACTGTTCGAGCTAGTAGTGCTGCTTCGCCTGGAGCGGCGTATCGCTGAGTTCGCGGGGCGAGACCGCCTTAGGCTGATCACAAGCTCTCGCGGACCGGTTGCTACCTATCATGCTGGTCACAGCAGGGTAATACGCCTTTGGTACCAGGCTTGGCCACCTTCGGCGTTGCCGTCTGAACTGCGTGACGCGATGACCCACTACGCCATATCGGGCCCAGGATCTCGGCCTGATATCGTCATAGAGGTGCAGGATGGCGATTTGTCCGCGGGGCTACTGCTTGAATTGAAGGCTACCCGCTCCGCGGATTACCTGGCAGCGGGACTACTGCAGCTTATGGGTTATATGCGGGACCGGCCAGGGCTCTTCAGCCGGCAGCGAAGCGGCTGGCTTGTCGCGCCAGCAGGCGCTCCGTTCATCAGCAGGGATCCCGGGAGCCGTCATCTCTGGGTCGTTAACGCGGACGACGTGGCCGAGGCGGTAGCGGTATCTGTTGGCCGGATCAAGGGAGGTAAATGTGACTGAGGCGCCAGCATTGACGCTGACGGCCGCGGTGTTCGACGCGCCCGATGCCGGCGAACTTGCGGCCTTCTACCGCCGGCTCCTTGGCTGGCCGGTGCGGACGGACGAACCCGGCTGGGTGACGCTCAGTGCGCCAGGCGGCGGGGCGGGGCTGTCGTCCCAGACCGAGGCGGCCTACGTCAGGCCGACCTGGCCGGCCGGGCCCGGTGATCAGCAGATGATGATTCACCTGGACATCGAGGTCGAGGATGCCCTGGTGATCGCGCCGCTCTGACTGCTGACCGCGGGCAGGGGGCGTCGCCGCGCTGGCCGGCTCGCTGACCTGGCTCGGCGAGCGCCTCTACTACCTCGCCGCGATGGGCATCCCGCCCTTCGATGACACCGAGACCCTGGCCGCCACCCTGCTGCACATCCGGACCTCCGCGCTCTACGGCAGCTGAAGCCGGCGGTGATTCAGGCTGGTAGCGAGCGGCTCAGCGCAAGTCTGCGGCGCCCTGGGACGCCTGGCGGCAGCGCCGGGCCGCGTCAGGCCTGGGTCGCCGACCGGGCGGGACGGCCCCGTATATCATCAATAAGGACTGGCCAGCGCTGCATGATGTGCCCTAAAGAATTTGCACGGCGTCTGCTAGAATTCCGCAATGCTTGCTCCCGCCGATCGCGGAAGGCTGCGCCAGTGACCACCCTCGCCGAGACCGAGACGACCGTACGGAACTGGGAGCGGCTTGATTCCTACCTGTCGGTCCTCGGCAGCGAGGATGCCGAGATCCTGCGTTCTGACATCGCCGGGCTGCTCTCCGATGTGAAGCCGGCCGACGGCCGGATGGCGCGATCGCATCAGACCCGGCGCGCCATCGTCGATGCCATGCGCGCGCTGCACGCGGAAGGCGACCTGAGGCCCACGGCGCCCAGGGTCGCCGCGCGGGCCGGGGTTTCGCTCCGCACCGTCTGGCAGCATTTCGCCGACATGGAGGCGCTGCTGCTTGAGGCGGGGCGGCGGGACCTTGAGGTCCTGCTGCAGATCGTCCGGCCGATCGCAGCCGAACTGCCGCTCGCGGAGCGGATCGAGCGCTTCGCCGACCAGCGCACCAGGGTGCACGAGCAGATGACCCCGGGCTGGCGGGCGGCGCGAATCCAGCAGCCGTTCTCTCCTGAGCTGCGCCGCAGCAAGAAGCGGATGACCGCTCTCGGCAGGGCCGAGCTTGAGGCGGTATTCGCCGCGGAGCTTGGCAGGGTGGCGGGCGAGCAGCGCAGGGCGCTGGCCGACGCGCTGCAGGGGATCAGCATCTGGGCTTTCTGGGACTCGCTGCGCACCGACGTCGGCCTCAGCCCGGAGCAGGCCAGGAAGACCGTCGCCGCAATCTTCATGTCCCTGCTCAGGGAGGCAGGGTTCAGCATCTAGCTGCTGCTGTCGTCTGTGCCGCTGCCGCCGTCCGTGCCGCTGCCGCCGTCCGTGCCGCTGCCGTCTGCCGTGACCGCGGTCGCGGCTGAGCTTGTGTCAGGCTCCGGCGCGCGGCCGCGCAGTGCCTTGCGGTCCAGCTTGCCGACGCTGGTCAGCGGGAGCGCGTCGAGGATGCGGATCTCGCGCGGGTACTTGTGCGCGGCAAGCCGCTCGCGGGCAAAGATGATGAGCTCTGCCGGGCGTGCCCGGGCATCCGGCCGCAGCGACACGAACGCGACGACCTCCTCCCCGAGCCTCGGGTCTGGCCGGCCGACCACGCCGGCCATGGCGACCGCAGGATGCTGCACGAGCACGTCCTCGACATCCCGCGGAAAGACGTTGAAGCCGCC
>WNGK01024835.1_pt1 | contig 11638 bp, 8 predicted proteins | sample 5400601 | NCBI WGS metagenome assembly WNGK01 (sample SAMN13153376, study PRJNA577476) | soil metagenome | isolation source: 60 cm soil or saprolite under Garry oak tree replicate 1 | place: USA:California | collected 2016-06-15
TTATCCAGTAAACAAGGTCTGGTCGGGCCACCACCTGCCTCTCAACGCCTGCATAATCTTGAATGTCAGCGTGATCTGTTTTGCGAGTGGTGAAACCCGCTTACAGGCGGCAAGTAGGGAGGGGATGCGAAAGAACAAAATTTCCAATAATACTGGAAAATTGAATAAATAATCGAATCGGAACCGACGGGCGTCTGATGATCTGCAAGAAGGCCAGCGTGACAGGCAGACACGATCGACCAGTTCTTCTTCGGCGCGCTGAGCATTTTTCTTATCGCATACCGTTTTTCAAGGACAGATTCCAAGTAGCCACTACAGGCTTTGGCATGGGTCACCGCAGGGTTTTTGTACCACATGGGAGTCACCTTCCAGTGGGAAGAGGTCCAATTGATGGCGAAATTGGGAGGCTGGGAACCTCCACAAAGATCGCAAACCAGGCAAGATCACGCTCATGTGTGGGTTGCGTCGCTTGATTGATATGCTCACAACACAAGCCGTACTCAGTCGATATGTGACTCAACACGAAAAACTGCCTCCCAACATTACTGCTTTCTTGCAGAACTGGACTCCTCCCAACGAGTTATGACTGGGTCTCAGCTTATGTACCTTGACAAAGAGATAGCAATGAGTTTGTTATATCAAATATAGCAATTAACAATAAGATGGCCACATTTGAGGTGAAGAGATATAGTATGATTAATTCATGGCTAAAGATTGGAGCTAATGGCCTAATGACTGATGAATCTGTTTCTCTGTCTGTACGCAAAGTACAATCGCTAGCTGAGACAATACGGAACAATGTGGAACGAGTGATCATCGGGAAGCGCGACATCATTGACCTGCTGCTCGTCGCACTGCTCAGTGATGGACATGTCTTGATAGAGGACGTGCCAGGAATTGGAAAGACCATGATGGCCAAATCACTTGCTCGGTCACTGGGTGCAATGTTCCAGCGCGTACAAGGAACACCCGATCTTCTCCCCACGGACATTACTGGCGTAAGTTACTTTGATCAACGACGCAATGAATTTGTCTTCCGGCAGGGCCCGCTCTTTACGCAAATCCTTCTGGTGGACGAAGTCAATCGGGCAACTCCGCGAACTCAATCTGCATTGCTTGAGTCGATGGCTGAGCGGCAGGTGACGGCGGAACGTACCACTATGCCTCTCCCAAAGCCCTTTCTGGTCATCGCTACGCAAAACCCAGTCGAACTGGAGGGTACATTTCCTCTTCCCGAAGCGCAACTTGACCGTTTTTTGCTGCGTGTGCAGATTGGCTATCCCTCTGAAGAGGAAGAGCAAGCTATACTGCATCGCTTTAAGCAAGAGGAGGTCCTTGAGACGCTACAGCCCGTGATTACTGCCGACCAGGTACTTGAACTACAAAGTGTTATTCGCCAGGTGCATTGGCAGCCGGAGGTGGAACGTTACCTGCTTGCCATTGTACGTGCGACACGCGGGCATCCCTCTGTCCAGCTCGGCGTCAGCCCACGTGGAACCCTTGCCCTCTATCGCGCATGTGAGGCGTTTGCCGCACTGCAGGGACGCGACTATGTTCAGCCCGATGACGTCAAACACCTCTCCCCAGGTGTCCTCTCTCATCGATTGATCACGACGTCACGTTCGCGTATGCGCGGGCAGCAGAGTGTGGAGATTATCACCGCTCTTGTAGAGAACACGCCCGTACCTGTTGAGCAGATTGCACCTCCATCCAGGAGCAGGTAACGTATGAAAGTGAATACAGACCTTTTTCCCAACGACTATGATGAGGATCTGCTCAGAAGACGGCGTCCCTGGTATTGGCTGGTCCTGCTTCTGTTCGTGGTGAGCTTCCTGTTGCGGCAGCCCCTGCTTTTCCTCGCGGCCCTGCTCACGTTCGTGGTCGCCATCTCCCCTGATCTGTGGTATCGCTACGCGCTGCGCCATCTCGTCGTTGGCCAGCAGGTCAACCATCACAATGTTTTCTTTGGTGAAGAGATAACGCTTTCTGTGAGTATTGAGAATCATAAATTCTTACCTTTACCCTGGCTCAAGGTCGAGAATAGAATTGCGCCTCCACTTGCCATCCTCTTAAAGAGAACTCCGCGATTACAGAACGTTCAGAGAGATATACTTGTTGGTACGTGGCTGCTCTGGGCATTTCAACGGGTCACTCACCAGTATCGTATGCACTGCCAGAAACGAGGCTTTCATGCGTTCGGACCAGTAAGACTCACCAGTAGCGATCCCTTTGGCTGGCTTGAATGCGAGGTAACGGTACCCGCCCAGGAATCACTGGTGGTGTATCCGCTGATAGCGCCACTAGAAGCATTCGGGTTCTCGTCCGTTCATCCACTGGGCGAATACGTGACGTCTCGACGCCTTCTGGAAGACCCGTTGCGAGTAGCAGGAGTACGCGACTATGTGTTGGGCGACGACCCGCGCCGTATTCACTGGAACGCGACAGCGCACGTCGGTGCGTTGCGGAGCAAGGTCTACGACCCCCCGGCTCTCCGTCGTCTCCTCCTGCTCCTGGATGTCTGGAATTATCCTGAAAGTGCAAAGGGGACCGATCTCGCAATTCAGGAATTGACGATTGCAGCGGCCGCTTCGCTTGGCGTGTGGGCACTTGATGAAGGGTACCTGGTGGGGCTGCTTGCAAACTGCTCAATGGTGACGCCTTCGGCCGGGCAAGCACTTTCAATGAGCCAGACTGAAGAAGAAGCGGATACCATCAAAGTGGATAGAGAGGTCTTTTCTGCCAGAGACCTCTCTCCTGCTATCGTCAGCGTTCCATTTGCCGCCGATCATGGACAGTATGAGCGTCTTCTCTCGACACTAGCCCGACTGGTTCCTCAGTATAGCGTATCACTGGGAACAACGATTGATACGCGAGAGAGCATGGTCCCTCTCGGTACAACGGTCCTCTTGATAAGCGCCGCGACCTCTCTGAATGATGAGACCATTGAACGCTTACTGAACTTGCGCATGCTTGGTGCTGCTATCCATCTTGTGCTGACAGGGGATTCCGAGGCCAGCGTGAATGTCGAGACGTATGATCTGCCTGTTCATGCTGTGGGAGGAAAGGAGAAATGGTATGAACTCACCAGAACCGCCGGTGACGAAAAGAGCGGGGCTGTTGGGACAAGCACGAGTATCCTTCGATTGGATTGACCTGCTCGCTATTCCCATTGCTATCTGCATCATGGAGACGCAACCTCTTGCGCTCCTGCTTACATTTGGAGCAATCACTTACGTCAGCGATAGCACTGCTGCACCTCTGGAGGAGGGAAGTATCACGTTGTTATTGCTCGGCCTGCACTGGTGGGAAAGAGCTGTTTCCGCCATTCCACAACGTAGATTGAGCTTAATGGGAGCAAGACTTCTTGGCTTATTCCTTGCCATTGCTATCACTGTGAGCACGCACATGGCGCTGTTGAATGACACTCCAACACTGGTCTTCACCATCGCTCTTATCACCGGATTCTGGTATGTCGGCATGTACCGCGTGCAAACTGGTCCAAGCGATGAATACGTACTCACCTCTTTTAAGATCGGCCTGGGTGTACTTCTTGGAGTGCTGATATTCACTCTGCTCATTTTTCAACCTGTTGTACCCCAGGTGCTGCACGATGAACTCACACGTGCGCTACCAACTTTCTTCCTGAGCGGCTTGATTGGCCTTTCGTTTACCCGCATTATGATAATCCGTAAGGAGAATGCAAGCTCCGCTCAAAGAAGTACTCAAGGGGATCCGACACGAGTATGGCTCATGATCTTAACACTGGCATGGATACTCGTCATGAGTTCGACCTTCGCCTTTGAAGCTTTCGGATTCCAGCCTCTCGTGGCGGCAGCAACTTTCCTCTGGAACGGCCTGGGCATAGGTATAAACTGGCTTCTTCTCCTCTTGACACACCTCTTTAATTTTACTATCGGGCTTTTCCCTTCGACACCGCAGATCCCATCGCCGCACCCTCCCCCCAGTTTCAACGATCGGCGCCCGTCTCCTCTACCTATTCTAGCAGAGATCCTTATTCTTCTTGTTCGCCTGTTCCTCCTGGGAGTGCTGCTCTATATTCTGTTCTTCGTATTACGAGCAATTCTCCGCAGGGTGCATATGACACCTGAAGATGAGAGCGAGGAGGAGATACGCGAAAGTTTATCGCTGCAAGCGATACTGAAGGCACGTCGAGAGGAGCAGAGAAAACGCGCACAGAAAACCGGAGCTCTGGCCGCACTTGAGCCCCTCGATCCAAACTCTGTCCGTGCCCGCTATCGCGAGCTACTTCAAGCACTGGCCTGGAATAAGGAAGAGCTTTCTCGCCGAGCCAACGAAACACCAGCCGAGTACGAAACACGTCTGCTGACCTTGCTGAAGAAGGCTCCTCCTCTCGAAGCCCAGGGAGATGGGACACCACCTGATCCGGCTCTTCTGGATGAGCTGACTTCCGCCTACATGCAGGAACGGTATGGAGGAAAGCACCCGCATCTTGAACATGATGCGTACATGCCTGCCTGGATACCCCGTTTTGTGAGGCGGTTAGTGGTGAGTAGAGGCAGCGCCACCCGTGATGAACGTGTTCGGGTGTAGTAAAGTAATGACACTTCCTCGCTCTCCCACTATGCGACCGAACATCAAAGCCTTCCTCCCAAGATCGCTGCTTGCAGGGCTGGCAACCTCCAGTCGATTTATGAGTGGATGTCAGCCCTTTTCACGTGGTGGTCCACTCCATCTGTCTTTCCTCCTCCGACTCCGGGTCTTCCCTTCATTCTATCACTTCCCCACCCATTTTATGAGTGGATGTCAGAGACCACCCTCTTGACAGAGCTTCCGGTAGCATGCTAAACCTAACTAATAGGTTAAGTTTAGCATGAAGCAGCTAAAGATTGTATTGAAAGGAATGACGATGTCAGATATTGTTCAAGAACTGACGATTGAAGCAACGCCAGAGAACGTCTTTTATGCTCTTACCCTGCCAGATGGGATCACTGGGTGGTGGTCGAATCATGTGACTGCCGAGCCAGTGGTGGGCTCTCTCACCGAAATTCGCTTTGAGAATGGAGGGGTCTTTCAGATGGAGATTACCGACCTCGAAGTCGGAAAGAAAGTGCATTGGAGAGTGAGGCTTTCCCCACATGATTGGAGGGGTCCACGATCACCTGGGATCTCACGCCGATCTCGCAGGGGACCAAGCTGCTCTTTGGTCAGCATGATCTCATGGTGGGCGCTACTGGCTATAGCATTGAGGAGACGCACGCTGGCTGGGAATACTTCCTGGGGAGCCTGAAGTCCTACCTTGAGACAGGGAAAGGCACTCCCTATGTGTATTAGCGGAGAGGAGGTGCCCCTTTCATGAGTCATCTACTCATCACGCTAGAAGAGCGTTTTGCAAAGCTTGTCGAGGAGTTCCTCGACAAGCCGGAGGTCACCCTGCCATCGGTTGGGAAGGGGTTCGGCGCGTTGGGACTGAAATTTCGGCAGAAAATCTTTGCCATGCTCGTCAAGGGCAAACTCGTTGTCAAACTTCCCAAGTCTCGGGTGGATGCGCTCATCGCCTCTGGAGACGAGGAACCCTTTGATCCCAGGAAGAATGTCCGACTCATGAAGGAGTGGGTCACCGTAGAACCAACGTCTGCAGAGGGATGGTTGTCTTTGGCGAAAGAAGCGATGGAGTTTGTGGCCTCAAAACGTTGAGGAGCCCCATATGCAGAAGAGCAATCAACAAGGCAGCACTGTATCGGAACAAATGTTCCAGTAATAATAGAGAGCTACATAAATAATCGAACCAGAACCGACGGGTGTCCAATGATCTGCAAGAAGGCCAGCGTGACAGGCAGACACAGACAGCCAGTTATTCAGTCTCCATTTTTCGATGTTCCTGCTCTTCGCTGGTTATTCAAGAACGGATATTCGAAGTAGCCAGCACACGATCAAAACGACCCTGGCGACCCCCAGATATCAGATGTGCCACGAATGCGCTGGTACAGAGTGCGATAGGCTTGCGCGACTCCTGGCACCATCTTTTCCATATCGCCGCAGATGAACGTCGGAGCCCCCTGCTGGAGAAAGTGCCAGACCAGGTCTTGCTGCTCCAGGATCTTGTCCTGGACATACGCTTTGGTTTGTGATTTCGCGCGGGAGAAGGCGACATGGAGTTGGGTGAGGCCCTGCTCCGCGTAGCCCTCAAGCTCATTCTGATACAGGAAGTCCTGCTCGGGATGGCGACACCCAAAGAAGAGCAAGGATGGGCCTACCTGTTTGCCCTCTGTCTGGAGCGTTGCGCGCTCTTGAAGGAAACCCATAAAAGGAGCCAGGCCGGTCCCAGCGCTTATCATAATGATGGGGAGCGATGGATCTGCGGGATGATGAAAGGGCGATCGCGTATCCTGCACAAAGCCATAGATGACCTCATCGGCTGTACGGCGGCTCAAGAATGTGGAGCAGGTCCCTTGATGGATACCTGCGCGCGCGACTGCAGGGGCTTCCAGGACGCCAACGGTAATGCTACAGCGATGGGGATCGACCAGGGCAGAAGAAGAGATCGAATAGTAGCGCGGACGCAGCGGAGGAAGAAACTCTAGCAAGACCGCTGCAGGCACATCGCAGGACGGGTGCATCTCCACGAGATCCAGCAGCGTCACGTGCTTTTCCAGGATTTCTCGTCGATAGCGCTTTTTGCTCGCCTCATCCGAACCGACGAGGGAGCGCAGGTGTTCTTTTTCTGTGGGCAGTTCGGTGTAGTCGAGCAGGCGCTTGATCTGCCTGCGAGTCGCGACCTCGTGCAGTTCCACATACGCGGAGAGGAGACTGTACACCCGGATATGCGTGCCAATTGGCAAGGTGGTCCGGCGCATATCGTTTTTATGAATACGCACCACCGTCCGCTCATCACAGCCAAAGCGCCTAGCAATACGCTCAACCTCTTCGATGGGATTGTGTGCCAGCACCCCAAGATGATCGCCGGCTTTATACCGCACGTCTTTGGGCAATTCCACTTCGATGCAGCGCGTGGAATGCGGTGAAGTCGGATCTTGGAGTTCCGCGTTGGTGAATACCGTCAGCGGCACCGCGTTATACGAGGCAACATAGGGACTCGGTGTCAGTTCGCCCTGCGTCACTTCCAGCCGGTAGAGTGGGCCAGTGACCGCTGGTTGCGCAGACTCGGCCAGGTCAAGAGAGAAGGCTTTGGCCAGAGCGGGCCAGAGCTGCTGGTGCCAGGACTGGAACATCCCATCTAAATCGCCGCTGGCGTCTCCCATGCCCACTGGGGCGACACGCTCTGCGCCGAGACGTTCCAACGCTTGATCGATGAAGAGAGGTACTGCCTGGTAGGTCGAAGACCATTGCCGGTTGCCACACCCGAAAACGGCGTAGCGAACTCCCTTGAGGGTATCGGCTGGCATGTTTGGACGCTGCAACCACTCATAAAATCTGGTCGCATTCGTTGGGGGGTACCCGTTGTAGGAGGAGGCAACGATCACCAGGGCGCACTCCTCTGGCCGCTCGCTGACCTTGTCCACTACCTCGTCAAGGGAATCAACGGCGGTGGTAAAGCCAAAGTCGCGAGCATCGTCTCCGATCCGCTGAGCAAGCCCTTCCGACGTGCCTAAGTTCGAACCAAACAGGACAAACAACGGCGTGTGGTGAGCCTTGACGGTGACTTTTTTCTCCGCAGGCGCTTCTGCTGGAGGAGCAGCCGTGATCGGCAGAGGAGATGGAGCCGCAAACACGATTGGTTGCGCATGGGCTCTGCGTCGGATCTGAATCGTAAACCCCTCTGGTCTCGTGGCAAAGCGCAGCTTGCTCGGAAGGTGGTAGCCTGTATGATCGATCAGCTCGAAATGGCGGAGCACCATCCCCAGAACCAGCGGGGCCTCTTGCAAGGCGAAGGCGCGACCGAGACAGGCCCGCATGCCATTCCCGAATGGTTTGTAGGCATTGGCCGGGATCTTTGCCTCCGCGTCGAACAGGAAGCGATCTGGTTGAAAAACGTCCGCATTGTTCCCCCAAATGCTGGGATCACGGTGCAGGGCCGGGATCAACATCAACAGGTCCTGGCCTGCCGTTACCCGGTGTTTTCCTCCAAGCATCTCTTCGTCTTTGACGGTTTGGACGCCTATGATTCTCGCAGGCGGATGCAAGCGCAGCGTTTCTTTCAAAACCTGCGAAAGATAGGGGAGTTGGCTCAGTTGGACAGCTGTGGGAGGCTGTGAAAGAGCGTTGCCGAGCACTCGGTCGACTTCTGCATACGCCCTAGCCAGAATGATAGGATGACGGATCAGTTCATAAAGGGCAAAGGAGAGGAGCGTACTGGTCGTGATATGGCCGGCAAATAACAGGGTAATGACCTGGTCCTCGAGTTCCTCGTCGGTCAATTTCTCCCCCGTCTGGGGATCAACCCCCTCCAGGAGTTGGTCCAGCATGACATCGTTGGCACGTGTTCTGTTGACGCGATGCTGGTGAATGATCTCTGCTACCATCTGGCGGAGGTAAGCGGCATCGGTCTTCCATTGGGCAGCGTCCTGCTCACGGAAGATGGCACCCTCAACGGTGCGCATGAGGGCCTGGATGAGCGGATGGGGCGTCTCGCGGTAGAACGATTGGAAGTGATAATCCAGACAGCACGAGCCAATTATATCGGAGGTGATACGAACCATGTCGCTATAGACAGTAATCTCTTCGTCGGGATTGAGACGCTCCCACTTATACACCATGGACATCGTGGCTTCCCACATTTTCGGCAGGTACGCCTGCAGGGCCTGGCGGCTGAAAAGTGGCAGAAGGACCCTGTGCGCTTTGGACCAGACAGGTTCTGTGGTCGAAACGGCAAAAATACTGGTTGGAACGACCTGGCGCACGGCCCGGAAAGGGAGATCTTTCTTGAAAAACCGCTGTTCATCACAGAGCTCGTTGGCAAGCGGATAGTTCGCGGTAATGACCCATTGGCGCTGGGGGAGATTCAGTTGAAACACGGGTCCATACGTATGTGCCAGGTGCATCAAGCGACTCACGAGATCCTCTTCTTCCGCCTCGTTGTGAGATGGTTTCACCGGGATTTGCGGAAGAGGTTCTGCGCGGCGAGGTGATTGTGTAGCCATTATATCTTTGTCCTTTCTCAGGATGAACAATGAATCTATTTGCTGTGTCGCTTTTGTCGCATGAGCATGATCCTCTGCTGCCAGCAAGAAGTCCGAAGGAAAGACACCCTTCCTAAAAAGAGAATACGTGAGCAACAAAACCCAACCATTGACCTATCCTGTTCTGTCTCAACGACGAGAGAGTGTGACCATCACTCCCTGCGGCAATGAGGCGAAAATCTGTGCAAAAGCATTGTCGAGTCGCAAAACCATCGTTTTCCTCATGACTGAAAAGAGATCACGCTTTTAATGCCCGCAGGTCGTCCGAGGATGCATTCGACCGCTTGTTCGATGGGAGCGCGCGCGGCAAGTAGGGAACGCACCGCATTCGGCCAGCGTTGAGAGAAGGAGTCCAGGTCTGAGACCGCGGCAAGAAAGTCTTGCGGTCCTGCATTGACTGTTCCCAAGACGACCTGATTTTTTAAGACGATCTCTCGAAAGAGCGCTGCCGGATCAGCTTCAATCAGGGTTTGCAGGCCAGGGATGCCTGTGAGTACATAGATGCCATTGGGACCTAGTTCGCGAAGCACGTCCAGCGCCACCAGGGAGTGTCCGACCGCCTCATAGACCAGATCGATGGGACCAATGTGCGCTTCGAGTTGATCCGTTGGGACGGTCTGGCTCGAAAGGTAGGTTGCCCCGATCTCCTTCGCAACCTCAATCCGTGGATCTGGTTCTCGCTTCCGTGCATAGACAAACGTCTCGAACTCGGCGGTCCGCAGGGCCATTGCACCCAATAAGCCCACTGGACCCGCACCCAACACGAGCGCTTTGCGTCCGCGTCCCAGCGTTCGCTCGGAGGCTGATGGGTCGATCCAGGGAGGACGACGTTGCATCAGTCCATAAAGCTGGGCCTCCACCTTTTCCGCGATGGTCAGTGGCTCGACCAGCACCGCAATCTCGCGCAGGTGACGGGGAACGCGATTCATATACTGGGCCTCATCGATGACAAACTCCGTCAGATAGCCATGCGCACCCTTGATGCCACGCTCGGTAAAATCGCTGGTTTCGCAGAAATCCTGATGGCCCGCCCGACAGGAGCGGCACCTGGCGTGAGGACAGGGACGGCGCACTGTTGGAACAACCAGATCACCGATACTGAGATTGGTGACGGCTGCCCCGACTTCCATCACCTCACCCAACGCCTCGTGGCCGATCACCAGGTACTCAGAACCAGCTGGAGGAGTGCCATAGGCAAAGGTGCAGATCTCTTTATCCGTACCACAGATCCCGATATCCAGCATGCGGAGTTTGACCTGATCCGGTTGGATGATGATTGGCTCCTCCTGTTCAATGAGCTTCACTTCCCGGCTGTTGGGAAATACGGCAACAGCTTTCATCCTTTCCCCCATGTTCTTTTCTGTGATGTTACACTCTTCCGTTGCAGATTAGACCATGAGACGTTCCAGATGGTCAATGGATTCATGAACAGCAACGCTTCCGCTTCCAAAGACACCGGTACGCCACCAGCGACCGGAGATGCCTGACACTTGCAGTTGGCCGAGTGTTTTTGGGACAGCAGGATGAACCACAAGACGATCGCCCAGGCTTGAGGACTGCTGCCGTTGGGTATTCGACCGGAAAGCCCGTCAGCTTTCTTGGGTAGCCTGCAAATGCCTCTGGTAAACGACCCTCAAAGAATCGCGCTGCTTCCAGCATGCCAAGCGCAATGTGTGCAGCTTCCTCATCGTATCCATATCGTCTGAGTCCTAGTGCGATCAAGGAGTTATCATGAGGCCAGACGGTGCCAATGTGATAGCCAAGAGGATTGTATCCACCTTCCCCCTCGGCCATGGTCCGTATGCCCCAACCAGAAAAGAGTTGGTCACTCATCAAATGGTGCACACATGCCTTCGCCTTCTCTTCATCGACAATTCCACTCCAGAGCAGATGTCCAATATTGGAGGTGAGAGAATCTACCTGGCGTCCATCGCCATCGAGAATCTGCCTCAACGACCACACGGGTCATCTCTTCTAAGATGGCGTGCAGGAACTGGGCGCACGGCTGGGTGAAGCGTTTGTGCACGGCTGTATCCGTCACCTGCACCTGGCGTGTCGCCGTCGTCGATGCTAACATCTCCAGACTCCCCTCTGGATGAGCGAGCCAGCCAAAGACCAGCGTTTGCAGGAGATCGGCTCCACCGAATTTTCTCTGTCGCTCAATGCAGCCTGTCTCGCGAGCCAGCACATTGGCTCGTTCTTCCAGAATGTGTTTTAGGGACATCTCCACTTGTGATACACTGCTCATAATCTTGCTCCTCCTGCAAATGATATCTGGATGATCTTTCTGATATCATCGCAGAAGGAGCTTCTCTTTTGCCTCATCCTTGCTTAAGTTAGTGCCTATGGGTCATAAACATGTTTTCCCCCCAGAATCCCGGTGACGAAGAGGGAATGGTAGCGCGTCTTCCCTTGCTAGCCTACTGCGGAGACACCTGGAAAGACAGCGCTCAAAAGGCGATACTGGAAGTACCTTCTTGAGCACCCTTCATGTGGCAAGCGACAGCGCAAGCAGCTAT
>WNGK01007262.1_pt1 | contig 11637 bp, 10 predicted proteins | sample 5400601 | NCBI WGS metagenome assembly WNGK01 (sample SAMN13153376, study PRJNA577476) | soil metagenome | isolation source: 60 cm soil or saprolite under Garry oak tree replicate 1 | place: USA:California | collected 2016-06-15
CCAGCCCCGCCCGGATTGATCGGGGTGATGCTGGTCGTTCCGGAAGCGTTGAAGGCGCTCGTGAAGGCATTGCAATTGCCCTTCGACAAGTCGGTGTCGGAGTAGCGCAGGTCCAGCGTGAACACCTTGTAGGTAAAGCCGATACCGATGTTCCAAGTGTTGTAATCAGCATACGGGATGCCGTTCGGGAACCCAGGGACAGCGTAGAAGGCGTCCGAAGTACCGAGCCACTGCCGACCGAACTCGCCGGAGATATACATCCCGACACCGCTGCTGCCGAAAGTCGTGCTCGGTGCAGTGAATTTGCCGGTGATCGAAGCGTAGTTGCCCCAAGCGCCGCTATTCAGGAAGTTCGGCGAATAGAATTCGTTGGCGCCGACCTGGAACATGTCGTTGATGGTATAATTGACCTTGGCATAGCCTTCGTAGAAGCTGACGTCCTTCTTCATGACGTTGCCGTTTGCAAGGAAGATCGTGTTTGTGCTGACCGCGCAAACACCGCCGCCGGGAATACCGCCAGTGAGGACGTTATCGGCGCAACTCCCGCCCGGATACAGGTAACCCCAAACACCGAAATCGAAGGCGAATGCTCCGAAGGTCGGGCGGATACCACCGTAGATATCGACCTCAGCGGCGGCGCGGTTGGCGAAGGAAATGCTTTCGAACGACGAACCGACGTAGAGCTGCAGGTCCTTGGTGACGTTGTAGCGGGGCTCGAAATAGGCCGCGACCGACGGCTTGTGGTTGGACTGGGTGACGCCGCGGAACACGTAATCGTTCATGATCGCGCTGCCGAAGGCGATATCCCAGGGATCGAACGCAGCCGGCGGCGGCGCCTTGAGGGCCTTCACATGCAAGTCTGCTGCGAAAGCCGAACCCGATACCATTGCCAGCGCCGTTGCTAACAAGACCAATTTCTTCATGACGATCCCCACACATTTTAAAAGGTCAGCCCGATTCCGGCACCCCCCAGGGCAAACGACAACCGACTGCAGCGAAATTCCGTAACTTGATTACAATCTGGAACGCTCCACTGATTGAGTGAAGCAAAAAAGACAAGCATGTGCTGACTTTTTAGGCGTTATGGCCCTTCTGTGAAATGTTGTCGGCGGGTGTTGCATTCCGACAACAATTTTGACCCATTTTAAGTCCGCTGGCCGGCATTTGGGACGGAGGGCGGCGATTGTTGCGGCACCGACACCCCGCCGAATCAGAGTGTCGGCGGCCCCGGAGGGCGATCCTGGGCAGTATCGCCCGCACAAAAGAAAGGCCGCAGCGTCGGACGCTGCGGCCTTTGAAACGCGATCCCGCGGGGTTCGGGACGTGCTCGACTATTTGTCGTCGTCTTCGTCCGAGGATGACGGGCTCGACGAACCAGTCGAGTGTCCCCAGGACGGCGCGGGGCTTGCCGGGGCAGGACTGGGAGAAGCCCAACTTTGTGCCGGGGCGGGCGCAGGCTCGGGGGCCGGAGCCGCCGCAGGTGGAGCAGGCTTGGGTGCAGCAGGCTTGGGTGCAGCAGGCCTGGGCGCCGCGGGTCGAGGTGCGGCAGCTTTGGGGACGGCGGGAGCGGCAGCCGGAGCCGCCTGCTTTTTTGCCGAACGTTTTTTGGCGCTCGCCTTCTTGGCTGATTTTTTCGGCGCTGCCGCCTTGGACTTCTTGGCGGCTTTCTTCGCCGACTTCTTGGCCTTTTTAGCCGATTTCTTTGCAGCCTTCTTCGAAGATTTCTTCGCGGATTTCTTCTTCGCTGTCACAAGACTTTTCTTGGCTTTCTTAGCCTTCTTGCCTTTCTTGCTCTTCTTGCCTTTAGCCATCGTGATCCTCCTGTTGCCGCGGGTCCATGTCTATCGAGCGCTTCAAGTCGTCCGCTTTCCGCGCGGGGGCCAATAGATCAGCTCAATCCTGGCTTGGCACCGCCTGTCGCCCAATCGAGAAGCTCAATCGTGTGGACCACAGGAACTGACGTGCCGCCGGCAATCTGCACCATGCATCCAATATTGCCCGCGGCAATCATGTCCGGCTTGACCATCGCGATGTTGGCGACCTTTCGATCGCGCAATCTGCTCGCAATGTCAGGCTGGAGAATGTTGTACGTCCCCGCCGAACCGCAACACAAATGGCTCTCGGGGACATCTTTCACCACGAATCCGCTCTTGGAAAGCAATTCTTTCGGAAGCTGTGTGATTTTCTGTCCGTGTTGCAGCGAACAAGCCGAGTGATAGGCGACGACGATATCGCCATGTTGTTGCTGTGAAGGCCGCAGATCGATGCCGCTGAGATACTCGGTGATGTCCTTTGCCAGCGCCGAAATCCTGGCGGCGGGGCTTGCGAAATCGCGGTCCTCGCGCAGCATGAAACCATAGTCCTTGATCACCGTGCCGCACCCCGATGTCGTCACCAGGATGGCATCGAGACCGCCTCGCCCGGCCTCCTCGAGCCAGACGGTGATGTTGGCGCGCGCGCGCGCCAGCGCGTCACCGTCGCGTCCGAGGTGGTGGGTCAGCGCGCCGCAACATTGCTCGTCCTTGACCAGCACGACCTCGATGCCGTGACGCGTCAGCAGTTTGATCGCGGCCTGATTGATGCGCGGCGCCAGTACCTGTTGGGCGCAGCCCTGCAGCAGCGCGACACGTCCGCGCCGCGCGCCCAGGGGCGGGAAAGTGGTCCCGCCGGATGGTCCCGATGCCGGCAGACGGCGGGGCGCGAGCGCCAGCATCGCCTTGATGCGCCGCAACAAAGTGGGCGATGGCGATGCGGTTTTGGATGTTGGCAGCAAGGCGGCGAGCGGCCGGCCCAGCCGCGCCAGTATCATGCTGGTGCGAAACAGTCCGGGCCGCGGCAGCACCCAGGCCAGCACCGCACGCAACGCCCGCTCGGCCAGCGGCCTCGTATAGTCTCTTTCGATCCTTGCCCGCCCCTGATCGACGAGGTGCATGTAGTTCACACCCGACGGACAGGTGGTCATGCAGGCGAGGCAGGAGAGGCAGCGGTCGATGTGCTTGACCACTTCCTGCGTCGGCGGCCGGTTCTTTTCCAGCATTTCCTTGATCAGATAGATTCGGCCGCGCGGGCTGTCGAGTTCGTCGCCGAGCAGCACGTAGGTCGGGCAGGTCGCGGTGCAGAACCCGCAGTGCACGCAGGCGCGCAAGATCTTGTCGGCCTCCGCAATATCGGGATCGGCGAGTTGCGCGAGGCTGAATTCGGTTTTCATGTCGCAGATCCTCGCGTCAGCCGCCCGCGATTGAGGATGTTTTTCGGATCGAAGCTGAGACGAACGCGTTCACCGAGCGCGGCAAGGCCGTCCTGCTGTGGATGAAACACGTCGACGTCGCGCCGCACCTGCGCCGGCGCGCGAATCAATGTCGCATGGCCGCCGACGGCGTTGACGCGCTGACGTACCAGTGCGGCCTGGGCGTCCGGTTTGGGCGGCAGTGCCGCCCAGATCAGCCTGCCGCCCCAGTCGTAGATAACCTCGCCGCCGGTGTCCCGCGATAGCCGCTCGCCGAGCGCGCCGCCGGAGGCTGGTGGACATACGATCCGCCACACCGGCCGCCCTCCCAGCGAACCGTTGGCCGCGAACGGTTGAACGTCGCGAACCGAACGCCAGGCCGCCGCGGACGCTGCATCTTCCAGAATTTCCGCCGTCCCGAACGGCGCCAGAACCACGGCCAGCGCCGCCGCGCGATGGACCGCTGACGCGGTAATGCCCTCCAGCCGCAGCAAGGTGACGGCCTCTCGCGGCGATCCGAGGTCAGTCAGAGCCCCTGCCCCGGCTCGAACAGTCGAATCCGCGACATGCGCCGCCCCGGAGACATCGAACGGCGAACTCAGCGCCGCCGTCATCGCCCGGTTTGCAGTGATGTCGTCCAGCCCGCGCAGCATCAGCGTGCGTTCGCTCTCGGGCCTCGGCATCACCTTCAACGTCACCTCCGTCATGACCGCGAGCGTGCCCCAGGACCCCGCCAGCAGCTTGCAAAGATCGTAGCCGGTGACGTTCTTCACCACCCGGCCGCCGGCCTTGAAGCTGTCGCCGAAACCCGACACCGCATGCGCGCCCAGCAGGTGGTCGCGGGCGCCACCGGCCTTGATCCGGCGGGGACCCGCCAGGCCAGCGCCGATCATGCCACCGATCGTTCCGGTGTCTGGCGTCCCCAGAAGCTGCGAGGTGCTGACCGGTTCGAACGCAAACTGCTGGTTCTTGGAGTCGATCAGCGACTGCACGTCGGCCAGCGGCGCGCCCGCCTGGACGGTGATGATCAGCTCGTTCGGCTCATAGGCCGTCACCGCATTCAGCGCCGACAGATCCAGTAGCGCATTGGTCGCCATCGGCTGGCCGATCAGCCGCTTGGAGCCATGGCCGATGATTTCCAGCGGCTGCTCGCTGGCAAGCGCCGCGCGCACCACCTGCTCGACATCCTTGGCGTCACGTACTTTCAGGGTGTCCACGCCATCCGCCCTTGTTTTCGCCGCACGACCATCACCGAGACAGCCGGTCGTAGCGGCCGATATCTGAGGGGATGTTCTAAAGACGTGGATGCGGGGCACAAGGCCGGAGGTGCGAACTCAGCGTCAAATTCGTGCACCAAACAATTTTCTGAATGCCGCGATGCCGCTTTCGGTAATTTCGAGCGACCGGCCAAGCGGGCGCCTGCGGATCCAGTCTCGCTCGAAGCCAAGATGAGTGATAGCTGCCCCAACTCTGCCGGCCAGATGCGGGCGCCGTTCGCTCCAGTCGAGACATGGCCGGCAAAACGCGCGCCGGCTAGGAGGGGTGAGGTCGACGCCGAGATCGGTTAGAAATTCTGAACCTTCCGTCGTCAACTCCCCCGCGTCGGCGTCAAGAACAAGAAATCGACGTTCAATCATCGCGTCCGTCAGCGCGACGCCAAGTTCCCCAGCCAGATGATCATAGCAGGTTCGCGCTCGACGCATTTCGCTATCGATCCTTGATGGCGGCCGAAACCTGGGCGGACCAGTCGCTGCAACAGTCATGATGCCTTCGAGCATTTGGGCAACAAGCGGTGTTGCCAGCCGGTAGAACCGACGCTGCCCTCGCTTTTCCACAGTCAGAAGCTCTCGTTCGACCAGTTTGGCGAGATGCGAACTCGCCGTCTGGGGCTTAACGCCGGCGACGGTCGCCAACTCGCTTGCCGTGAGCGCCCGGCCATCCATTAGCGTCGAGAGAATGTTGGCGCGCCCGGGATCCCCCACTAGTTGGGCGACCTCCGCCAGCTGCGGTCCGATTGTCGGCATTGCCAAACTCCCCGTTCGATCAAGCATCAATGCATCCTTTCGCATGGGGTTCCCGCTGAAGGTTCGGTCCCGATCGAAGCGTGCAGCCGGATACTTCGGCCGCGATCGAATTGAAACACTGGAAACATCGACACCACGTCGCGTTTACCGATGACGGAAACCGAACGGATGGAGAAAGGCTCAATGGAGAAAACATCAATCGAAAAGGCCATGGAGCATTCGAATATCGGGACAAGCGAACAGCGGCCCACCGACACGTTTACCAGGCGATCGGCCATTACCGTGTTTGGTGCGGCCATGGTGATGGTCAACGTCTCACCATTGGCCATCTCACAATCTCGATCCCAGCAACTCGAAGGAGCAATGACCATGGCTCAATATGCAATGAACAAGAAAACCGTGAGTGACGCTGTCGGCGGCGGCGGCCTTTTGGTAGTCGCCCAATGGGAAGCTAAAGACGGGCAAGCCGATAAGGTTGCCGACATTCTGCGTCGCTTTCTGCCCGAGGCCCAGAGCGATCCAGGAGCGAAGCTGTTCCTGATCAGCCGGGGACGAGAAAATCCCGCGCAGTTCCTGTTTTATGAACTCTTCCGCGACGAGGCGGCTTTGAAGGCTCATCAAGAAAGCGCGTATTTCAAAACCTTCATCGCGGGCGAAGCCCTACCGCTTCTTTCCAAGCGCGAGCGCGCACAATACGCGCTGCTCTAGCTGGTCGGGCTGGGCTTATCGTCCACAATTCCTCAAGAGCCACAGATCAAGCGAGGCAAAAAGGATTTCGGGTCGAGTAGAATTTCTTGGCCCGAAGTTCCTTTTGACCGTGCTCTCCCCATCAACCTGGGGGACCTGCAAATCTCATCGCATCTTTGCGCGAATCTTGGCGACGGAAATGTCGTTACTTCGACCGAGGTCGAAGTGGCAAGGGAAAACAGAACGCATGGAAACGAGTTGATGGCAGGTGAGACCGCCAAGGCTACTCCTCGGATTTTTCCAGGGGTCAACCGGCGCGAGGCCCCGCAGTTCTATCCCGACATCAAGGGAGCCGAGACCAAACATCCCGAGCCTGCGCATTGAGGGACACCTGGGCGCGTCCCTGTTAAGGCGTCGCAGTTCGGCTTCGGCTGGAACCGCGGCCCCGACTAGTCGCAAGCCTGTTCAAGACCTCTCACTTGATCCGTTTCGCGCCAGGTCCCGGCGCGATCTTGAGGTCGCGCATCGACAACGATTTCAGCTTCGGCTCGCTGGTCAGGACAACCTTCACCGCGCGGCCCGAGCCGCGATCGGTTACCTTTGCCGCCGGACCACCAGGCGGGGGCATCCAGCGATCCCCCCACTGCGACAGCGCATATATGGTCGTGAACAGATCGATGCCCCTCTCGTCGAGATGATATTCGGCACGGGCGCGCTGTTCGCCTTCCCTGTATTCGACCCGCTTTAGGATCCCGGCCTCGATCAGCGTCTTCAGCCGGGCGCTCAGGACACCGCGGCCGCATTTCAGCGCGCGCGCAAAATCGTCGAACCTGCGGACGCCGTAAATCGCCTCGCGCAACACCAGCAGCGTCCATTTCTCGCCCAGCACGTCGAGCGCCCTTTTGATCGAGCAGTTCTCGAGATCGTAGTGGAATCGTTCAGGCTCCATGGCCGAGTCATAGCTGGGTTTGACAAATAGACCTAGATACTGCATTCTAAGTACGTACTCAGTATCTATCAAGCAACAGCGCTGGTTCGATCAGCGAGGAGGACCCAATGAACAGTTCGGTGGCGTTGTCATGAGCAAAGGTGACGCGGTAGCAGGTCCGGGATTGACCCACTTGTTCACGATGCGGGCCGCGCTTGGCGCCCGGTTAGACGGAGGGGACGGCCCACTGGGGCGCCGGGTGTTCAATGCCGCTTCCGGGGGTGAATTCGCCGGCGCGCGTTTGCGCGGGGCGGTCGTGCCCGGATCGGCTGACTGGATGTTGATCCGGAAGGACGGCTCGATGGTGATCGACGCTCGGGCGATCCTGCAGACCGACGACGGTGCCACAATCCACATGACCTATGCCGGGCGCGCCATCTTCCCGGCGGACACGCTGGCTGACGTGCGCGACCCGGCCCGGCGGCATCTGATCGATCCGGCCCGCTACTATTTCAGAACCACCCCGTTGTTTGAAACCGGTGCGGAAGCCTATGCCTGGTTGAACGACATAGTCTGCGTGGCCACCGGACAGCTAACCGGGCCGGGGCTCGACTACGAGGTGTTCCAGGTCCGGTGACGCTGTGGTCATCGAGGCCGGCTCGCGTGCTCAAAACCGCGGCAGCTCGGGGAAGGCGAGCTTGCCGCCGTGGACATGCACGCGGCCAAGCTCGGCGCAACGATGCAAGGTTGGAAATACCTTGCCGGGATTGAGCAGGCCCTGCGCGTCGAACGCGCATTTCAGCCGCTGCTGCTGGTTGAGATCGATCTCGCTGAACATTTCCGGCATCAGGTCGCGCTTCTCGATGCCGACGCCATGCTCGCCGGTCAGCACGCCGCCGAGTTCGACACAGACCCGAAGAATATCCGCGCCGAATGCCTCTGCCCGCTCCATCTCGCCGGGCTTGTTGGCATCGTACAGGATCAGCGGATGCAGATTGCCGTCGCCGGCGTGAAACACATTGGCGACGCGCAAATCGTACTTTCCCGATAGCCCCCGGATTCGCGCCAAGGCTTCCGGCAATTTTCCGCGCGGGATGGTGCCGTCCATGCAAAGATAATCCGGCGAAATCCGCCCCACCGCGGGAAATGCCGCCTTGCGGCCGGCCCAGAACAGATTGCGCTCAACTTCAGAAGTGGAAATCTGGAGAGTGGTCGAGCCGCAGCCCTTCGCGATCGCCTCAACGCGGCCGATCAGTTCATCGACCTCGACGCCGGGACCATCGAGTTCGATGATCAAAAGCGCCTCGACGTCGAGTGGATAGCCGGCATGGACGAAGGCTTCGGCGGCGTGGATCGCCGGCCGGTCCATCATTTCCATGCCGCCTGGAATGATCCCGGCGCCGATGATCCGCGCCACGCACTCCCCGGCCGCCTCGACCTCGCCGAACCCGACCATCAGCGCGCGCGCGGTCTCCGGCTTCTGCAGAATCCGCACCGTGACCTCGGTAATGACGCCGAGCAGGCCTTCGGACCCCGTGATGATGCCCATCAGGTCGTAACCGCTGGTCTCGGCCGACTTGCCGCCGACCCTGATGATTTCGCCTGTGATCAGTACGATTTCGCAGCCCAGCACGTTATTGGTGGTCATGCCGTATTTCAGGCAATGCACGCCGCCGGAGTTCTCCGCGACATTGCCGCCGATCGAACAGGCGATCTGCGACGACGGGTCGGGCGCATAATAGAATCCGGCATGCGCCACGGCCTGGCTGATGGCGAGATTGGTGACGCCCGGCTCGGTCACCACCACGCGGTTGTCGAAATCGATCTCGCGGATGCGCTTGAACTTGCCGAGGCCGAGCAGCACACCATCGGCCAGCGGCAGCGCGCCGCCGGATAGTGAGGTACCGGCGCCGCGCGGCACCACCTTGATGCCCTGCTCGAAGCAATATTTCAGAACCCGCGACACCTGTTCGGTGGTGTCCGGGAGCACGACGACCATCGGCGGCTGACGATACGCCATCAGGCCGTCGGACTCGTAGGGCAGCATTTCGGCCGCGCTGTCGGTCACGCCCTCGCCCGGCACGATCGCGCGCAACGCCGCCACGATGTCGTCGCGGCGTGCCAGAACGGCCTGGTCCGATGCGGGCATCATGATGCTCACGTGTGCTTCTCCCCGCGGCTGCCCGGCGCGCAAGTGCATCCGCGCCGGTCGATTTGTCATGGCGAATCAAGCACGTCTGGACCGCTTTGGGTAGCCCGAAGCGAGATCGATCAACCCGAAACGCGCTTGGTGGCTTGTCCTCCGCGAGTCCCTTGTGCAACAAGCAGCCGCATCGTAACCCGAAAACATGAAGAGCATAAAATGAGAAAACTGACACTGAGCGCGCTGATCGTCATCGCATCGTCGGCGGCGGTTGCCTCCGCCGCGCTGGCGCAGGACGCCGCGGCCGGCAAAACGTCGTTCAATAAATGCTTGGCCTGCCACGCGATCGGTGAAGGCGCCAAGAACAAGGTCGGCCCGCAGCTCAATGGGTTGGACGGCCGCAAGTCCGGCACCGCGCCGGATTATTCCTACACCGACGCCAACAAGAATTCCGGCGTCACCTGGAACGAGGCCCAGTTCAAGGAATACATCAAGGATCCGAAGGCTAAAATTCCCGCTACCAAGATGGCATTCGCCGGCATCAAAAACGAAAAAGAAGTCAACGACCTCTGGGCGTTCCTGTCGCAATACGACAAGGACGGAAAGACCAAGTAACCGCCCTGCGACGCAGCGTCATTGCGAATCACTCTCGTCAGCGGGCCGCCTTGGCTTGTTCGACGGGATTCTCGTTCGGCAAGAAGGGGTCGGTATAACATCTGGCCCCGGCAGCTCTCGCGATCCGTGCCACTGTATCGGTCATGGCCGGCGCGCCTGAGGTGTAGACGACATCGTCCGGCGACAAACTTGGCAAGTGATCGGTTGGCCGTCCGCTGCGAATGGCGGGGGATACGTTCTGCTGTTCCGATACGGTCGGAATGATGGTGACATTGGGAAACAGCGCCAGACGGCACAGCGCGCTGTGCATGTACAACGACTGAAGCTTTCGCGCCGCGACCACGAATACGAGTTCCCGCTGCGGCCGTTCCAGTATCGCTGCCACCGCGATCGACCACATTGGCGCGAAACCGGTGCCACTGGCGACGAGGACAATGCTGCCGGAGTGATTTGGCCGCAGAAATGCGCTGCCAAACGGACCGGTTAACTTCACGCGGTGCCCGATGCGGATTTTTCGCCCCAGTTCCGAGGAGACAATTCCGTCCGGAAACCTTCGGATGTGAAAATGCAGCAGGCGATCGTTGGCGCGACCTTCCAAGGGATAGGTCGGGCTGTAAGATCTCGCCGGGAAACCCCGGTACTGCACCTTACAGAACTGACCGGGAAGATAGGGAAGCGGTTTCGGCAGTTCGACGTCGACACCGATAACGTCAGGCGCCAGGCGAACAATATCGATCACCTGGCCTGACATGGTGACCTGGTCGGGGACGGCCTCGGTCACGATCTCGATATCGGAGACGATACGCGCCTGACAGGCGTGGATCATGTCGTCGCCCGGCTCCTGGCCGCCAAACACCCTGCCTTCGACGAGGCGCACGCGGCAGGCGCCGCAAACCCCGGCGCGGCAGTCGTGCGGCAGGTCAATGCCAGTCGTCAACGCCCAGTCAAGCAGCAGGTCACCGCAATTCGCCAAGAACGGCTCGTCGTTCACGGTCACCTTGCAAATCTTCCGCATTCATTCAACCTCAAGACGAATTGGCCGGACGTGCCGGGTATGCCTGATCTGACTGTGATCGAAGGCCGCGACCCGCATGAAGACTCCGGTCTGAAGCGGAACATCGTATCGGCTTTTGGTGTCGAGACGACGCGCCACCTCCAGCGCCCAGTGCCCGGAGGCCCAGCGGGCCGCACATCGGACGTCCGCGCGATCGCCCGAGAATTCGCCGGCTATGATGACGCCTGGAATAACTGTCCCCAAGGGGATGCGGGCATCCTGTTCCGACGAATACGGTATCGATTCCGTCTCCGTCATGAACCAGCGTGCTCCGTCGCTCTCGCCATGATTTGGATCGATGTCGATCTCCCCCATCGCTGCGGTTGTTTTCGCAAGATCCCTCGGCAACCGACGCGGCATGATCAACCGTTTGCCGTCGACACCGGGCTCGTCGCTCATGATAAAATTGTCGGAATAGTTCGCGGTACCCGGATCGGGCGCGAACCCGCCTTTGTACGGGACGATATTGCTCACCTGCTTGGGCGTTGCATCGATCGGTGGACCGAAGTGATCGTCGTCCATCCAGCCCGTCGAACCGCCGCTTGTAGCCTTCCATTGCCACACGTCGACATAGACGTCTTCTCCGGGCGTAAAATGCAGGCCGCGGCCGGTCATGGTGGCCGGCTGTTCGGGGATTGGACGAGGGCTCGCGTGGAAAGTTCGGTCGCCCGCGAGGGTCACATCCAACGTGGTCAGCAGCACCGAAAATTTGTCCTCATTGTAGTCGTGCTCGTCTCCAACCTCATAGCCGTCGTGAAGCAGATGCCATCCATCGATCTCCTTGACGAGCGGCAGATGTTTCAACGATCGCGTCGGGTCTTCCCAGGTGAACAGGAAATACGCCCAGGTGCCGTCGTGCACCGCGCGAACGTCAATTTTCGATTCGCCCTTGCCATCGAAATTTCCGCCCTGGTTGGTGGTCAGGGAGAATGGCTGGATGTTTCGCCAGGCTCGATCGGA
>WNGK01008184.1_pt1 | contig 11637 bp, 8 predicted proteins | sample 5400601 | NCBI WGS metagenome assembly WNGK01 (sample SAMN13153376, study PRJNA577476) | soil metagenome | isolation source: 60 cm soil or saprolite under Garry oak tree replicate 1 | place: USA:California | collected 2016-06-15
TCCTCCGATCTCGGCATTCGAGCACTCCTCTGCGCCACGAGCATGCCAGCTTGCGCCCAAAGGTGGCAACGGGGAGCCGCGGCATCGACAGGAGCCACATCGGGTTGCTAGACTCTCGCGGGTCCAATACCAACGGGAGCGAAAAACTATGACGATCAAGCGTTCCAAAGTCGGCGCGCGCATGAGCCAATGCGTGGTGCATGGGGATACTGTCTATCTCGCGGGCCAAGTAGCGGACGATCCCAACACCGATGTCGCGGGTCAGACCAAGCAGATCCTCGCCAAGGTCGATGGCCTTCTGGCCGAGGCCGGGAGCGATAAGTCCAAGCTGCTGTCCGCGACGGTGTGGCTCACGGACATCCGTGCCTTCGACGAGATGAACAAGGTGTGGGACGGCTGGGTCTCGTCGGGGAATACACCGGCTCGCGCCTGCGTCGAGGCGAAGCTCGCGCGCTCCAATCTCCTGGTCGAGATCGGCATCGTCGCGGCGCGCTGACTGTCCGAATGATCGGGCGGGCGGTGGTGACCGCCCTCCTGCTGGGGGCGACGCCCTGCGTGGCGGATGAGAGCCCGGTGCCGGGCGTCCTGCAGCAATTCGCACTGTCCGGGTCCTGGGCGATCGATTGCGCACGCCCGGCGAGCGCAGACAACGAGTATTCGATCTATGCGGTGTCGTCGACGGGCGACGCGACACTGACCTATGCGCGCGGCGAACCTTATCGCGATGTCACCTATGCGATACGAACCGCGCGGCTCGTCGCGGAGCAGCGCCTGGCGCTTCAAGTTTTGCGCTTGCCCGAGAAGATTCCCGTCGAGCTAGTGCTGCGTAAGGACGGCGATTCCATCCAGGTGTGGTCCTCGCACACGCCGGATGGGCGCATGCTGGTGATCGACGGCGTGATTATCGGGAATGGCGCGCCGTCTCCGCGCTTCAAGCACTGCTCGAAATAGTCCGGTCGCCTAGGACAGGACGAGTGCGACCACGCAGAGGACACCACCCGCGAGCAGCGCGGTCCACCAGGCATGCACCGAAACCCAATCCGCCCAATCGTGCTCGGACGACGTCTTGCGATTCACCGGACGACCTCTTTGCCGCTACCACATTGCTGACAAGTCGTCCTAGGCGCGGATCGATCGCTACATCCCCGGCTCACCGCTTCACCGCTGCCGCCTTCTTGTTCTTGATGCCGTTCTCGCGGCCAAATCGCTCGGCGAGGCGAGCGGCCACGCGTGGACTGACGAACGCGGACACATCGCCGCCGAGCTGGCCGATCTCCTTGACGAACCGAGAGGAGATAAATTGGTAACGGTCGCTCGCCATCAAGAACACGGTCTCGACATTGGGATTGAGCCGGTTGTTCATGCCGGCCATTTGGAACTCGTATTCGAAGTCCGATACGGCCCTGAGGCCGCGCAGGATCACGGATGCTCCAGTCTCCATGGCGAAATGCATCAGCAGGTTCTCGAAGGCGCGCACCTCGACTCGCTTGCGCGTGGCGTCGTCGACGAGATGATCGATCTCCTCACGCACGATCTGCACCCGCTCTTCCGTGGTGAAGAGAGGTCCCTTGCCGATGTTGCGGGCGACGCCGATCACCAAGCGGTCGACGACCTTGATCGCGCGCAGGATAATATCGGCATGGCCATTGGTGATGGGATCGAACGTACCGGGATAGACGCCGACGCGTTCCTTGGTCATTGAGTGCTCCCGCTCTCCGTACTGCCCTCGCCCGCACCGTTCTCCGGCGGCGCTCCGCCGTCCCCATTGACGCCGACCTCGGCGGTTTCGCCGAGCCGCGCAGCGGACACGACACGCTCGCCCTCGCCTGGCTTGAACACGACGACGCCTTGCGTGCGCCGACGTGCGATCCGGATGTCGTTCACCGGCAGGCGGATTACCGTGCCGGCGTTGCTCACGAGCATGACCTGGTCGCGGTGCTGCACCGGGAAGACTGCGACGATGGCGTCGCCGCGGCGCGCCAGATCCATGTTCTCGATGCCCTGGCCGCCGCGTCCGGTGATCCGGTAGTCGTAAGCGGAGGTCCGGACGCCGAATCCCCTCTCGGTGATCGAGAGCAGGAATTCCTCGCGCTTGGCGAGGGCGTCAAACTCTTCCTCGCTGATGGCGCTCGCCGCCTCGCCTTCGGAATCGGGCTCGGCCACCGACGTCGCCGCGGCGACGTCGCTCTCAGCGCCCATCTGTCGCCGACGTTTACTCGCGAGCCTCATGTAGGCGTCGCGCATCTCCGGCGCGACCTCCTCGTGCCGGAGGATGGTCATGGAAATGACGCTGTCGCCCTCGCCGAGCTTGATGCCGCGAACCCCCACGGAACTGCGGCCCGAGAAGATCCGAACGTCCTCGACCGGGAAGCGGATCGCCTTGCCGAGCCGGCTCGCGAGCAGCACGTCGTCGTTGGCGGTGCAGGTGGCGACGGCGATCAGGCGGTCATCGGCGTCATCACCTTCGAACTTCATCGCCATCTTGCCGTTCGCCATCACGTTGCCGAAGTCGGAAAGCGCATTGCGCCGCACGTTGCCTTTGGCAGTCGCGAACATCACGCTGAACTGGCCCCAGCTCGCCTCGTCCTCCGGTAGCGGCAGGACCGCCGAGATGTTCTCGCCGGGCGCCAGGTTCGGCAGCAGATTCACCATGGCTTTGCCGCGCGCCTGCGGCGTACCTTCGGGAAGCTTGTAGACCTTGAGCTTGTAGACCCTGCCGGAGGCTGTAAAGAACAGCACCGACGCATGGGTCGAGGCCACGAAGACGTCGCTGACGAAATCCTCCTCGCGGATCGACATGCCCGCGCGGCCGCGCCCGCCGCGCCGCTGCGCCCGGTAGGTCGAGAGCGGCACCCGCTTGATGTAGCCGCCGTGGCTGACGGTCACCACCATCTCCTCGCGCTGGATCAGGTCCTCGATGTCGGTCTCGAACTCGAGCTCCTCGATCGCGGTCTTGCGAGGGGTCGCGAACTGCTCCTTCATGGCGAGCAGCTCCTGGTTCAGCACCTCCAGCAGGCGTTCGCGCGAGCCCAGGATCTCCAGATAACCGCCGATCTCGTTGATCAGGCCCTCGATCTCCTCCGCGATCTTGTCGCGCTCGAGCCCGGTCAGGCGCTGCAGGCGCAGTTCCAGGATGGCTTTCGCCTGCTCGTCGGAGAGCCGATAGGTGGCACCATCGTTCTGGATGCCGCCGCGGCCTTTCTCCTCAACGCGCTCGATGAGTGCCTTCACCACGCCCATGGGCCACGCGCGGCCCCGCAGGCCCTCGCGGGCGGCGTTCGGGTCCTTGGCCTTGCGGATCACCTCGATGATGGCATCGATGCTCGCAACCGCCACGGCGAGGCCGAGCAGGACGTGCGCGCGTTCCCGGGCCTTGCTCAGCAGGAACGTGGTGCGCCGGGTGATCACCAGCTCGCGGAACTCGATGAAGGCCGCGATCACCTGCTTGAGGTTCAGCATCTCCGGCCGGCCGCCGTTGAGCGCCAGCATGTTGACGCCGAAGCTGGTCTGCAGCGCCGTGTAGCGGTAGAGCTGGTTCAGCACGATCTCCGACATGGCGTCGCGCTTGAGTTCGATGACCACACGCACGCCGTCGCGGTCCGATTCATCGCGGAGGTCCGAGATGCCGTCGATCAGTTTCTCGTTCACCACTTCTGCGATGCGCTCGACCAGGCGCGCCTTGTTCACCTGGAACGGCACTTCCGTAACGATGATGGCCTCGCGGTCCCGCCGGTTCTCCTCGATGTGTGTGCGGCCCCGCATCACGACCGAGCCGCGGCCGGTGTGGTAGGCGGCGCGGATCCCGGTCTTGCCTAGGATGATCCCGCCGGTCGGAAAATCGGGGCCGGGGACGATCTCCATGATCTCGTCGATGGTAATGTCGGGGTTGCCGACATAAGCACAGCAAGCGTCGATCACCTCGCCCAGATTGTGAGTGGGAATGTTGGTGGCCATGCCGACCGCGATGCCGCTGGCGCCGTTGACGAGCAGATTGGGGAACCGGGCCGGCAGGACCTTGGGCTCCAGGTTCTCGCCATCGTAATTCGGGCTGAATTCGACGGTGTCCTTGTCGAGGTCGTCCAGCAGCGAATCAGCGGCCCGCGATAGCCGCGATTCCGTGTACCGCATCGCCGCCGGCGGGTCGCCGTCCATGGAGCCGAAATTGCCTTGGCCGTCGATCAGCGGCACGCGCATGGAGAAGCCCTGCGCCATGCGCACCATCGCCTCATAGACGGCGAGATCGCCGTGGGGGTGGTATTTGCCGATCACATCGCCGACGACGCGGGCCGATTTGCGGAAGCCGCGGTTCCAGTCGAACCCGTTCTCCTTCATGGAGTGGAGGATCCGGCGGTGCACGGGCTTGAGCCCGTCGCGCACATCCGGAAGCGCGCGCGCCACGATCACGCTCATGGCGTAATCGAGATAGGAGCGTTTCATCTCCTCCTCGATCGTCACGGGCGCGATGTCGAGCGGCGCTGGGGCTGGCGGTTCGGCGGCCAAAACGGGTTCCGGGAAGACCTGGCGAAAAACGGGGGAAAGGGCGGCTCTCTCAGCCGCATTCCACAAGTGCAGAGAGTAGCCAATTTCGCGCCTGCGAACAACCGCGAGCGGCCGACGAATGAACGCTTAAAACGGTCATGACCTTGTCGATGCTTCAGCCAATAAAGCAATGCAATATCAATGTAATAGGACTCGTTGCTAAGTCTCTTTCGAGAAGTGTTTCACGAACTAACCTATCACTTTAAGTCGCGTCTGTCGCCGCACGGCCGGATCGTCGGCAGACCGCTACGAGTCGGTCGGAATCGTGGATCGAACCTCATCCCCTTCCTCGGGTTATGCTGGCCTCGTTGATGAGCGGTTCTCCGAGCGCTGGGAGGCGGTCGTCCGATGACGGAGGTTTCGACCACCGATGTGGTCGTGATTGGCTGTGGCATCGCAGGGCTATCGGCGGCCGTATCGGCGCTTCAGGCCAGCGCGCAGGTGGTCATTCTCGAGCGCGCCCCGAAGGAGGAGCGTGGCGGCAACACGCGCTGGACCGAATCACTCCTGCGCATGAAGAGCGAGACCGAGGTCTCCGACGATTTCGAGGCGCATTTCATGGCCAACGCCGGTCATCATCTCGACCCCTCGCTTGTCAGGGAGACCGCGCGCGACTACCGGGATTGGCCCCCGATCGTGAAGACGCTGGGGTTCACCGATCCCGAGCTCATCGCGAGCTTCGCCGCGGGTGCTGGCCCGACGCTTGCGTGGCTCAAAACATTCGGTGTGCGCTTCGATTTCCTGCCGACCTATTTCATCACCAGCAGCGCGCCGCGTATGGCACCGGTGGGCGGCGGGCTTGCGCTGATCGAGGCGCTCGCGGACGCAGCCGAGCGCCACGGTGGCCGCATCCTTTACGACACCACCGCGAGCCAGCTTCTGAGGGATTCCGCCGGTCGCATCCTCGGCGTCCGCACGGTGGACCGAGGTGGCCGCTCGCACCGGCTTCACGCTCGGAGCGTAGTGCTCGCAAGCGGCGGTTTCGAGGGTAATCCCGAACTCCTCACGCGTTATCTTGGGCCGCAGGCCCGTTATCTCCGGCCAGTGGCGCGCGGCGGCTATTACAACAAGGGTGAGGGCATCCAGATGGCGCTCGCAGCCGGCGCCGCACCCGCGGGCGATTATGGCGCCTTCCATGCGGAGCCGATCGATCCGCGCTCCGGCACCACAGAGCCCGTAGTGCTGGTGTTCAATTACGGGATCCTCGTGAACGCGCGGGCCCGGCGTTTCACTGACGAGGCCCCAAGCACAGTCGATGCCACTTACGAGGCGATCACGCGGCTGATCTGGGAACAGCCGGGCGGAATCGCCTACGTCGTCCTCGATGACAAGATTGTGGATGTCCCGAATTGGCGAAAGTCGGTGCGGTCCGATCAGCCCCCAGTGGAGGCGCCGAGTATTTTGTCCCTGGCCGAGCGGCTCGGGCTCGACCCCGAGGCTCTCTCTGCAGAGGTGGACGGCTACAACCGAGCTTGTCCGGACAGCGCTGGATTCAGACCCCTCGAGCTCGACGGTCTAGCGACGAGGAGCCTCGATCCGAGGAAATCGAATTGGGCACGGCGGCTCGACCGGCCGCCCTTCCTCGCCTACCCCGTCACCTGCGCCAACTGCTTCACCTTCGGCGGCGTCAAAGTCGACACCGACGCGCGCGTGCTCGATCTCGACGGCGTTCCAATCGACGGCCTCTATGCCGCTGGCGAGGTCATGGGCCTCTACTACGGCACCTACACGGGGGCGACATCAGTATTGCGCGGCGCGGTGTTCGGTCGCAAAGCAGGGCTGCACGCGGCTCGCCGCGCCGTCTAGCCGTGGGCCTACTTCGGATAGCCAGTGGCTTAAAACGGAATCTCGTCGTCGAGGTCCTGGGAGCTGCCGCCGCCACGCGACCCGCCCATGCCGCCACCGCCTGACCCGGAGCCGCTGGAGCCCATGTCGTCGGGCGAGCTGCCGCCGATGCCGCCGCCTCCGCCGCCTCCGCGGGCATCGAGCATGGTGAGGTCGCCCCGGAAGCGCTGCAGGACCACCTCGGTCGAGTATTTCTCGGCGCCGGTGTTGTCCGTCCATTTGCGCGTCTGGAGCGCGCCCTCGACATAGAGCTTCGAGCCCTTCTTAACGTACTTCTCGACGACGTCGACTAAGCGCTCATTGAAGATCACCACGCGGTGCCACTCGGTGCGCTCCTTGCGCTCGCCGGTGTTTTTGTCCCGCCAGCTCTCGGAGGTCGCGAGCGAGAGGTTCGCGACTTTTGTTCCATCCTGCGTGCTGCGGATCTCGGGGTCGCGGCCGAGATTGCCCACCAGGATGACCTTGTTCACGCTGCCCGCCATCGCGTCCCCCGCCTCATGCCATTGTGTTCGGTTCGATCGCTCGACGAGGGGGACCATAGCACGAACATCGGGGCCGGAGTCACGGCCCCTCGCAACTACCGCAGGCTGCAATAAACCCCTGCACGCTGTGGATATTTCTCGGAGTCGCTTTCCCGCTGCGGGAGCCGGTATAATCCTTTCTCAATTCTCCGGTCCCAACTGTCCATGCAGCTCATCCGGGTTCGCGGCGCGCGCGAGCACAATCTCAAGAACGTCGATGTCGACATGCCCCGCGACAGCCTAGTCGTCCTGACGGGGCTGTCGGGCTCGGGCAAGTCCTCTCTTGCCTTCGATACCATCTACGCCGAGGGCCAGCGGCGATATGTCGAGAGCCTCTCCGCCTACGCCCGGCAATTTCTAGAGCTGATGCAGAAGCCGGACGTGGATTCGATCGAGGGCCTGTCGCCGGCCATCTCGATCGAGCAAAAGACGACGTCACGCAACCCACGGTCGACCGTGGGCACGGTGACCGAGATCTACGATTACATGCGTCTGCTGTTCGCGCGGATCGGCGTCCCGTACTCGCCCGCGACGGGCCTTCCCATCGAGAGCCAGACCGTCTCGCAGATGGTAGACCGCGTCCTCGCCATGAAGGACGGGACCCGGCTCTACCTGCTGGCGCCGGTGGTGCGAGGGCGCAAGGGCGAGTATCGAAAGGAGCTCGCGGATTTCCAGAAGCGAGGGTTCCAGCGCGTCAAGATCGACGGCAAGATGCTGGAGATCGACGCCGCGCCCGCGCTCAACAAGAAGCTCAAGCACGATGTCGAAGTCGTGGTTGACCGGCTAGTGGTGCGCGAGGGGCTCGGCAATCGCCTCGCCGATTCCCTGGAGACGGCGCTCAACCTCGCCGACGGGCTCGCAATCGCGGAGAACGCCGACACCGGCGAGCGCACGATCTTCTCGGCGAAATTCGCCTGCCCGGTCTCGGGATTCACGATCCCGGAGATCGAGCCGCGGCTCTTCTCGTTCAACAATCCCTTCGGCGCCTGCCCTGCTTGTGATGGGCTCGGCACCAAGCTGTTCTTCGATCCAGAGCTGGTAGTGCCGGACGAGAATCTGAGCCTCAAGGGCGGTGCCATCGCGCCCTGGGCCAATTCGAGCTCCCAGTATTACTCCCAGACGCTCGATAGTCTGGCGCGGCACTACAAGGTCAGCACCAACGAGCCTTGGAAAGACCTGCCGGAGAAGGTGCGCAACGCCATCTTGTTCGGCTCCGACGGCGACGACATCGCCATGCGCTATGACGACGGTCTGCGCGCCTACACGACCAAGCGGCCCTTCGAGGGCGTGATACCCAACATGGATCGGCGCTGGAAGGACACCGACAGCGCGTGGCTCAAGGAGGAGCTCGGCCGCTATCAAAACACGACGGAGTGCGAAGTCTGCCACGGCAAGCGCCTGAAGCCCGAGGCGCTCGCGGTCAAGATCCGCAAGCTCAGCATCAGCGAGGTCGCGGACTTGTCGATCCTGCAGGCGGCGGACTGGTTCGGCTCACTCGACCAGCACCTTTCCGCCAAGCATCGCGAGATCGCCGCCCGCATTCTCAAGGAGATCAACGAGCGCCTGGGCTTCCTCAAGAACGTCGGGCTCGAATACCTCACGCTCTCGCGCACGTCGGGCACGCTCTCGGGCGGCGAGAGCCAGCGCATCCGCCTCGCCTCGCAGATCGGCTCGGGCTTGACCGGTGTGCTTTACGTGCTGGATGAACCCTCGATCGGGCTCCATCAGCGCGACAATGACCGGCTGCTCGCGACCTTGAAGCGGCTGCGCGATCTCGGCAACACCGTGATCGTCGTCGAGCACGACGAGGAGGCGATCCGCGCCGGCGACTACCTGATCGACATGGGGCCGGGCGCGGGCGTGCACGGCGGGCACGTTGTCGCCGCCGGCAAGCCCGCAGAGGTGATGGCGCACGCCGACAGCATCACGGGGCAATATCTGACGGGACGTCGGCGCATCGAGGTGCCGCTGCAGCGGCGTGCCGGCCGCCTCGGCCAGAAACTCCGCCTGATCGGCGCCCGCGCCAACAACCTGCACGACCTCACCGTCGATATTCCGCTCGGCACCTTCACTTGCGTCACCGGAGTGTCCGGCGGTGGCAAGTCGACCCTCGTCGTCGAGACGCTCTACAAGGCTCTGGCCCGTCGGCTGATGGGGGCGCGCGAGCACCCCGGCGACCACGATGGCATCGAAGGCGCCGAACATCTCGACAAGATCGTCGATATCGATCAGTCGCCGATCGGCCGCACGCCGCGCTCGAACCCCGCGACCTACACCGGCGCCTTCACGCCGATCCGCGATTGGTTCGCGGGCCTGCCGGAGGCGAAGGCGCGGGGCTATGCGCCGGGGCGTTTCTCTTTCAACGTGAAGGGCGGGCGCTGCGAGGCCTGCCAAGGCGACGGCGTCCTCAAGATCGAGATGCACTTTCTGCCGGACGTCTATGTCCAGTGCGATGTCTGCAAGGGCAAGCGCTACAACCGCGAGACGCTGGAGGTGCTGTTCAAGGAGAAGAGCATCGCTGACGTACTCGACATGACTGTCGAGGAGGGCGCCGAGTTCTTCCGCGCGGTACCCGCGATCCGCGAGAAACTGGTGACCTTGCAGCGCGTCGGCCTCGACTACATCCACATCGGGCAGCCCGCGACCACCCTCTCGGGCGGCGAGGCGCAGCGGGTGAAACTGGCAAAAGAGCTTTCGCGCCGAGCCACGGGCCGCACGCTCTACATTCTGGACGAGCCGACGACCGGCCTCCATTTCGAGGACGTGCGCAAGCTCCTCGACGTGCTGCAGGCGCTGGTCGATCAGGGCAACACTATCGTGGTGATCGAACACAATCTCGAGGTGATCAAGACTGCCGATTGGATCGTCGATCTCGGTCCCGAAGGTGGCGACGGTGGCGGACGCATCGTCGCCGAGGGGACGCCGGAGCAGATCGCAGAGATCTCGGCGAGCTACACCGGCCAATATCTGCGCAGCTACCTGAGCCGCACGGGCCAGAAGAAGCTGAAGCGCGCGTGATACCCGATCCACAGATAGACGGCGCCCGCTGGCGGGGCGATGGGCGGCGATGGCGCCCACTGATGCGCGCCCTGATCCTCGGCGCGATGCTTCAGCTCGCTCCCGCCGCCGTGGCGCAGGACACCCCTGAGAGTACCGACCAGCAAATGGCGTACTACGCCATGCACGCGCTCCCGGAAGTGCAGGCGCAGCACGAGCAGGCACTGGGCTGGCTCGCGGAACATGCGGACAAGCGCGCAGTGGCCGCGCTGGTGCATCTCATCCGCTGGCAGCCCGACGACGTGCCCGCGCTCCGAAAAATCTTGCAGAAGATCACCAGCACCGACGCCGGCGACAAATGGTTCGACTGGATGGTCTGGCTGCAGGAGCATCCGGACTACCCGCCCTATGACGGGTTCGCCAATTTTCTGAGCCTGACTTTCGCCTCGCTCGATCCGCAGTTCCTGCGCTTCGTGCATGAGGGCGTGCCGCACGACATTCGGCTCGAGGAGATGGTCTGGGGCGGAGTGCGCGTGGACGGCATTCCCGCGCTCGACAATCCCAAGATGATCTCGGCCGCCGACGCTGAATATCTCAACCCCGACGACCTCGTATTTGGCGTGGAGATTTCCGGCGACGCACGGGCCTATCCGCTCCGGATCGTGAACTGGCACGAGATGGTGAACGATGTCGTCGGTGGCAGGCCCGTGAGCCTCGCCTATTGCACGCTATGTAACGCGGCCATCCTGTTCGAGACCCAGGTGAGCGGGCGAGATCAGCCCTTCACCTTCGGCAGCTCGGGTCTGCTCTACCGCTCGAACAAGCTCATGTACGACCGCGCGACGGACTCGCTCTGGGACCAATTCACCGGCCATCCCGTTGTGGGTCCGCTCGCGGGCTCCGGCCTCGCGCTCAAAGTGCTGCCGCTGGTAACGACGCAGTGGCGGCTCTGGCGCGCTAAACACCCCACGGCAGCGCACCGTGCGCGCCTACGAATCCAAGGGCCACAAGTTCACGCTCTCGGCCCCGGACCTGCTGCGCGCCTCTGACGGCTATTGGCGGGTCACCGAGGATGCCCTCGTACACTCCGATGGAAAGACCCTCGCGCGCTTGCCGGGCCACCTCGCCTACTGGTTTGCCTGGTCTGGATTCTTCGAGAACGCGACTCTGGGCGGAAACTGACGCACCCGCGAGCGCCCGTTCTCAAACCCTAGAAGCGATGGGTCAGCGCCCCCCTTGCGAGCCGAAATACTGTGCGAGCACTCGCCGCCACAAGCCGTGGATCGAATACGTTGCCGCGCACCGCATCGATGTCGGCGAGATATCCGGACGCGACCCGCGCCGGCAGAAGCGCCGGCAGCGCCGTACTCGGCAAGCCTCGGCGTCGCGACCGGGCGCTCGCTAAGTGCTGCCGCGCGCGTTCGCTCATGCGCCCGACTGCGGCGGCTAGAGCCGGTGTGGGCTTGAGCTCGAAGAGCGTGGCTAAATCCAGCCCCGCCTCCGCCGCGATCTCTGTGGGTATCACGTGTCGCCGCGCACGCGCGTGGTACGGGATCGCACGGATCAGTCCTGCCAGGGCATAGGCGATGCCGACCTCGCGCGCTGCTTCGGCCGCCTCTTCGCTCCTCACGTCGAGGATCTCCAGCGCGAGCTGCTGCAGGCGTCCCGAGGTTGCCGCGCAATAGTCATCGAGTGCCGCCAAGCTCGCCGGCGGCTCGTCCGAGAGGTCGCGCTC
>WNGK01018315.1_pt1 | contig 11636 bp, 12 predicted proteins | sample 5400601 | NCBI WGS metagenome assembly WNGK01 (sample SAMN13153376, study PRJNA577476) | soil metagenome | isolation source: 60 cm soil or saprolite under Garry oak tree replicate 1 | place: USA:California | collected 2016-06-15
ACGTCGATATTGGCGACATGGTTCGCCAAGGTCAAGTGCTAGCGATTCTCGAAGTGCCTGAATTGGACGCTCAATTGAAGGGCACTGTCTCAGAACTCGCTCGCAGCAAGGACGAGATCACTCGCGCTGAGCATGAAGTGGCACGCGCTCAATCCGAGCACATTGCCTTGCACAATGACTAGAGCGTGTTTCAAAAATAGGTTCGGCCTCAAGTCAGGCACTTACGTTGAGGTGGTTTAGCTGTTGAGCTTGTGCCATGAAGAATCGGCAGAAGCTGTTGACAGACGAGCAGTGGAAGTTGATTGAGCCCTTGCTTCCCAAGCCGAAGCGGCGGCGGGATAGGCGAGGACGACCGGCGGCGGCGAATCGAGCCTGTCTGGAGGGCATACTTTGGGTTCTGCAAACCGGCGCGGCGTGGCGATTTTTGCCCGACGAGTTTCCTTCGCCTTCGACCTGCTGGCGGCGATTGCAGCGGTGGCAGGAGCAAGGCGTCTGGCTGAATGCGTGGCGGACGCTGCTTGGGGCGCTGGATGAGCGAGGTCTGCTCAAGTGGGACGAGACCTTCCTGGACGGTAGCTTTGCACCGGCGAAAAAGGGGGCTCCGCAGTCGGCAAAACCAAGCGTGGCAAGGGGACGAAGTGGATGGTACTGGTCGACGGTGAAGGTCTTCCGATGGGAGTTCGGCTGGAAAGTGCCTCCCCGAGTGAAGTTAATCTTGCGGAGGCCACAGTTGCCGAAGTCCGCGTCCCCCGGCCGAAAGGCCGCCCACGGCAAAAGCCGAAGCGCATCATAGCCGACCGCGGCTACGACTCTGACCCTCTGCGAGAGCGGTTCAAGAAACGAGGTATCGAACTGATTGCCCCATATCGGAAGAACAACAAACTTCGGCGCTATGAAGATGGCCGCAAGCTCCGCCGCTACAAGCGCAGATGGATTGTGGAAAGAACCAATGCATGGCTCGGGCAGTTTCGCCGATTGCTGGTTCGTCACGAGCATCTGCTCTCCATTTACTACGCCTTCTTTTACCTCGCCTGCTTCTGGATCACACTCAGGAGGCATTTTTGAAACAAGCTCTAGCAATTCCAATGCCATGAGCACGTATGGCGAATGCGCGAGTTAGTTATGAGTCATGTCAACGGGCATACACAGCGCCTTCCGGTGGTAAACAGCAGTTCACACTGCCTCGGTTCCCACCCACTCAAGTCCTGCAATCAATTGCAATTAGGGCGTCTTTACTTTGGCCCTTTGATTGCCACTGCAGAAGACAGATACACATACCAAACTTATTTGCACGGAACGGTAGGCAATGAACCGAAAACTGCTAACCATCCTCTTCTGCGCCTTTCTGGTGGCCGCCGGCTGCTCCTTTCTTGCGTACCGGATCGTCGGCAGAAGTGTTGCCGTGGCACACAAGTCGGCCACCACCCGCGTTGTGGGAGCTGCTGCCGATCTCAAGCTTGGAACCATCCTCACCGCAGCCAATCTTGCCACCGTCGATATCGCAGGGCCTTTGCCCAAGGGTGCCATTCTCAAGCCTGAGGACGTCGTCGGCCGTGGCGTGGTGTCTGACCTTTACCAGGGTGAGCCAATTCTCGAGAGCCGTCTCGCACCCAAGGGCTCGGGTGGAGGATTGGCGGCAACCATCAAGCAGGGCATGCGTGCCTGCGCCGTCAAAGTCGACGAGGTTGTGGGCGTGTCCGGCTTCGTAACTCCGGGCATGCGCGTTGACGTCGTGATATCAGGTGATCCTCCGGGCCCGCCCGATCCCAAACAAGGCACTAAGGTCAAGACTCTTCTGCAGAACATCGAGGTTCTTTCTGCAGGTACCGATATACAAAAGGAAGCGGACGGCAAGCCGCAACAGGTGCACGTCGTGAACCTGCTTGTCAGTCCAGAGCAGGCAGAGATACTCAGCCTGGCCAGCAGCCACACACAGATTCAGCTCGTCCTTCGCAATCCCCTCGATACCCAAGTGGCGGAGGTTACCGGGAGCGCAATGGGCAATCTGTTCGCTGATGCAAATGCCGCTTCCGCTAAGCGACTGCCCGCGGCCTTCAACAGGATCGCGCATAAGGCTCCGCAGACTGTCTCCGTCGAAGTATTCAACGGCACGCAGCGCACCGAGCAGAAATTTGCCGTGACCGAGGGAAGGGAATGAAGACGACAGCGTCTCTCCTGTTAGCATCCTTCTGCTTGTTGGTCGTGCCCCCTCTGCGAAGCCAGGCGTCCCATGTCGAGCAGCAGGATGCCACCAACGATCTTTCCGTGGTCGCCGGCCGCTCGGTGTTGATCGATTGCGCGCAGCCGGTGCAGCGCGTCGCAGTCGGCTTGGGTAGTATTGCGGAAGCAGCCGCCATCAGCCCCACGGAGATCATGGTCAATGGCAAGACGCCAGGCGAAACCACCATGATCATTTGGGAAAAGGGTGGCGCGCGCGAGTTCTTCAACGTAACCGTGCGGGCAAGTCAGGCTATCGGAAACGATCGTCTCGACTCCGTTCGCCGCGAATTGAAAAAGGAACTGCCCGACCAGGCCGTCAAAGTGAGCGCCGACAATGGCGCCGTCTTTCTGAGCGGCACCGTCAAGGATCTAACCAGTTCCGATCGCGCGGTGCAGATCTCCTCTGTTGCCGGTAAAGTCGTCAACCTTCTCAATGTTGAAGTGCCGGCGGGCCAGCCGCAGGTCCTGTTGAAAGTGATCTTCGCCAGCGTCGATCGCTCGCAGAGCAAGCAACTTGGCGCCAACCTGTTCTCGACCGGCTACGGCAATGTTGACGGCTCACTGTCGACCGGCCAGTTTCCTGCGCCACTCATTGGGCCCAGCGGCGCGATCAGTCTGGCCAATGATCTGAACCTGTTCGCATTTCTGCCCGGCCTCAACCTGGGCGCCACCGTGCAGGCGCTTGAGTCCAAGGGGTTGGTGCAGGTCCTCGCGGAACCAAATGTATTGGCGGAAAATGGAAAGCTGGGAAGCTTCCTCGCAGGCGGCGAATATCCCTATCCTGTTGTGCAGGGTGCCAGCGGAACTACCGGTCCTTCCATCACCGTGATGTTCAAGGAGTTTGGAGTTCGTCTGAACTTCATTCCCACCATCACCCCGCGCGGCACAATTCACTTGCAAGTGGCGCCCGAGGTCAGTTCCCTCGACTTCACCAACGCCGTGCAGATAGCCGGCTATCAAATTCCCGCTATTTCCATTCGCAAAGTAAAGACCGAGGTGGAACTGAGCGAAGGACAGAGTTTCGCAATCGGCGGACTGCTCGATAATCGAGAGACTCAAACATTCCAGAAGATTCCCTTCATCAGCAGCGTGCCGATCCTCGGCAAGTTCTTCCAGTCCATCTCGAGGACCAAGTCCAATACGGAACTCCTCGTCATCGTAACTCCGGAGATTGTGCAGCCTATTCCGGCCGGTGAGCCCTTACCCAGGTTGAATTATCCTGAACCGTTCTTGTCGCCGAACTCTAACCTCCCCATGCATACGCCCGATGGCAACAGGCCCGCACAGACCGCGCCTCCCACGATGCCCGTCGAGAAGCTGATCGAGAGCATGAAACCGGAGAAACCGCTCGTGACCGATAGCTCCACATCGGCCGGCAGTTACTCGGGGAGCTCCACATCCGGTGCCGCAGCGGCCGGTCCACAATGAAACAGGGAGCGCCATGATCCTGCCTCAGCCGAAACCATCCAGCCTGCTTGGCCGCATCCTGCCGTGGCGTGCCGGCGAAGCGGAAGTCCGCGTCCGCATCACCAATCTCACGCGTCAAATCGAAATCGCCGACCGCATCGAAGTCGCAGATCGGGGCCGGCGTCGCAGGAAAGGCTTGCTCGGCAGATCGGGCCTCGCAACCGGAGAAGGCCTGTGGATCGTACCCTGTGAAGCCGTGCACACGTTCGGCATGCAGTTCGCCATCGACCTCGTCTACCTCGACCGCAGAAACAGGGTCGTGAAGACGCGGAGCCACGTACGGCCAGGTCGCATATCCGCTTGCCTCTCCGCTCACTCTGTGGTGGAGCTTCCCTCGGGCACGGTGCGCGACACCCGAACAACACCGGGAGACAAGCTCGAACTCCAGCAGCTGCAAGGCTCATACGGTGCAGATCAAGCCGAGGCGTGAACAGGAGATTCCGCAATCGCGGGAACCGCGTGCCGCTCAGTCCGCCACTCCATGCCGACGTGAGCAATTGCGGTAATCACGGTGAGGCCGGCGAACATCCGTAAGAGAAGCGCGTGCCCCATCAGGAACTCATGCGCAAACCGCACCGTGAGCGACCAGGCGAGGACCAGCGCGAACCATGAGATCGCTTGCGCGGTCTTCCGCCTTCCCAAGTTAGCTGCGAAGCATCCGAAGGCGAGCCCGGCCACCAGGTCGATCGCGTAGTGCTCTCCCGTTGAGATCGTCGCCAATATCGTTCCCGCAAAGAAGATCAGCGAGATGGTCTGCCAGAGTTTGCCGCGCGCAAATGAAACGAATACCAACGCGGTGGCTGCATGAAGCGATGGAAACGCATTGGGCATGCCGCTCAGGCGAACCGCGACCGCCTGCACCACGTGCGGATGTAGCCACTGCGCTCGAAACGCGTAGAGCGGCCCGCATCCCGGCACAATGGCATACAGAATTGGTCCAGTCATCATCTCCGCAACGTAGGCCACCACGATGCATCGTGAAGCGCTGTACCGGCGCGCCACCAGAAACCACGCAATCATCATTGGAACCATCAACTGATAGATCACGAGCAATGGAATACGGATCTGTTGAAGCATTCCGGCGAGATTTGCGGTAGGAAACCCCATCGCTTCATCCAGATTCAGCAACACATGGTCGTACTTCCACGGAACCAGTCCGTTCTCCCGACCCATGACATAGGAGAGAAGCCATCCGTAAAAGAGATTGATGACCAACGCTACGACGAGGAGAGGGCGCGTCTTGTCTTCTTCATCTCTCAACATCCACACCACGGAGAGGAAGAGCGCCGTCATCCCGATCACGGCGGGATTGAAGAAGATGTTCAGCATGTTACGAAACCAATCACGATAGAGGTGTGTATGACTCAAGCCTAACTCAGGTCTCGAACGAAGAGAAAATTGCTTCATCAATAGCCGTTACCTGCGTACCATGAAGCGGCTCCGCGCTGTGTACGTGTCATAACTCGTCGTTAAGCTCTGTATACGATCGTTAACACTTTCGCGGCATCCAAAGGATCGTAAGTCATTGATTTGCATCAATTCGAATCAATTGCGAGATTGGCACGAGAGTTGCACCTTCCATCGTGCCCGGCAACAGCTGGGGAATTCAAAAAATACGGGGAGAAAACCTAAATGAAAGACACCATGCTGAAGTTCTACATCAAGATGCAGAACCTGCTTTCTGGGGACGAAGGTCAGGACCTGGTGGAGTATGCGCTTGTTGTTGCCTTGATCGCTCTCGCTGCCACCGCCGGCATGAAAACCTTGGCGACTGATCTTAGCAACGCCTTCTCGTCCATCGGAACCACCCTCAACGGCGACGTATAGTTTCTCCCGCGAAAGCTTAGGGAGTCTTCCGTCCCCGTTGTTATGCGGGGGATAGCAATCGCGCAAGACACACTGCGATGGTTATCCCCCGCATATGACTGATTCACATTTGAGAATGTAGGAGAGATATCCATGGGATTTGAACTATCAAACCTCTGCTTCGCAGTGAGGGAGGCCCTCGTCCGTGAAGATGGCCAGGACCTGGTTGAATATGCCCTCGTTGTGGCACTGATCGCGCTTGCTGCTACAGCCGGCATGAACACCCTTGCCACCGATTTAAGCAACGCCTTCAGCAGTATTGGTACTACCGTCACCAGCAGCATCTAGGTCTCGCTGGAATCCAGCGAGAGATTGTGCCTCCCCCCTTAATCACTAGGAGAGACGATACAGGCCGAGCTTTGTCCCTCTCCGATCATCTGGTACCACGGCTCGTCGTTGTGACCGAGGTGGCACGCCGCAACTCTGCGTCGCGTCATGTCATGCGCGATGCGCGCCCTATAACTTGACTTATCTTCGTGATGACCCAACCTTCAGCACATGACAACAGCCTGTCCCTCATGCTGATCGAGGCAGGACTAACTTTGATCGCGCTAGGTGCGGCCGCGTGCTGGCCGCGACTCGCTCGCTCAAGGTTCAGGCGTATCGAGCAGGGATTTCAAGGGCTGGCACGGCGAAAGACGCTGGCGGTCGTGAGCGTCGGATTCGCCATGTTGCTGTCGCGCTTGGTCCTTCTTCCGTGGTTTCCGCCGCCACTTCCATCGGCAACCGATGATTTCAGCTTCCTTCTTGCCGCGGATACCTTTGCGCACGGGCGCCTTGCCAATCCCACGCCCGCAATGTGGACGCACTTAGAAAGCGTCCACATCACCATGCAGCCCACCTATATGTCCATGTACTTCCCGGGCCCGGGTCTGGTCATGGCTGCCGGCAAGGTGCTCTTCGGTCATCCCTGGGCTGGAATCCTGATCACCGCTGCTCTCACGTGTGCGGCGCTCTGCTGGATGTTGCAGGCGTGGTTGCCTCCAGGATGGGCGTTGCTGGGCGGTGTGCTGGCCATCCTGCGCATCGGCCTCTTCAGCTATTGGGTCAACACCTACACCGGCGGCGCCACGCTCTCGATCACGGGCGCAGCCCTCGTTCTCGGAGCCATGCCAAGGCTCTTCAAAACCGGTCGATTCCGCCACGGAATGCTGATGGCGATCGGCATCGCCCTGCTCGTCACCACCCGCCCCTACGAGGGCATGCTGGTCTGCCTCCCGGTAGCGATCGTTCTGTGCCGCTGGATTGTATCCGGCAAAACCCGGCCGCCGATTCCCGTACTCATGCGCCGCGCAGTTGCTCCGATTGCTTTGCTCATGGCGGTTGCGGCTTGGATGGGACACTATGACACGCGCGCCTTTGGCAAGCCGACCACTCTGCCCTACACGGCTTCGCGCGCGACCTACGCGGTGGTTCCGTATTACATCTGGCAGCCGCTTCGCCCGAGTCCCGTCTACAGGCACGAAGACGCATGGGGGCTTCGTCCACATGATGCTCACGAAGCTCATCACCACCCTTCTGTTCTTCTGCGGATTCGCTCTCCTGCCTCCAATTCTCTTGATGCGCCGCGTCTTCACGGACCCTCGCATGCGATTTTTTGCTGCGTGCACGCCGTTTTGGATCGTTGGGATGACGATCAGCGTCTTCTTCATTCCGCATTACCTCGCGGCGTTCACTCCGGCGGCGTATGCGCTCGGCTTGCAGGCCATGCGCCATCTTCGCCAGTGGAAACCCGGCGGAATGCCCGCCGGCGCCACGCTCGTTCGTCTCACCGTAGTCCTCTGCTTGTCCATGGCCGGTTTGCGGGTTTTTGCCGAGCCGTTGCACCTCACGCCGCCGGAGTGGCCACTCGGGCCCTGGCTGTGCACGTGGATCGGACCCACCCACTATGGCAGGGAGCGCGCGTCAATTGCCAATCAACTCGAACATACTCCGGGTGAGCACTTGGCCCTGGTGCGCTACAGCCCCGCGCACGAGCCGGGCGATGAGTGGGTCTACAACCTATCCGACATAGACGGTTCAAAGACCATCTGGGCGCGCGACATGGATCCCGGCGATAACGAAGAGCTGTTTCGCTACTACAAAGATCGCGATGTCTGGTTGGTGCAGCCCGATGTTGCCCAGGGAAAACTAACTCGCTATCCAAGGCCGCTGCACCTTGACGTCGCGCTCAATGCCGGCCAGTAGCCACTAGGCCGCCCCGCACTCACCCTGTTCAGAGATACTTGGCAAACGTCTCGATCTGCCTGACGGTGTACTCCCGTCGCTCCACCGGCGAGGACAGCACCGTCGATGTGGATGTCGCGCCCAGCGCCGAGAGGCGATCGATCAGCGCTTCCATGTGGCGTATCGACACCACGTCTGCCTCGATCACAAACGATTCGTCGCCCGTGATGCGATGACAACGGCTGATCTCGTGCAATTCCTTGATCGCCGTGACAGTGCGGCTGATCTGCAGGTCGCCACCCGGAATCGTAAGCCGCATCAAGATGCGGATCGGAATCCCGAGCTTGGCCACGTTCACCTCCGCGTGATAACCGGTAATCACGCCCGCTTCCTCCAGTCGGTGGACGCGCTCCGCCACCGCGGGCGTCGATAGTCCGACCTTTCTTCCAAGCTCCGCGAACGTCAGCCGCGCATTCTGCTGCAAACACTCCAGAACCTTCCAGGCAATTGCGTCGAGCTCAACCACGTTTGGCGTTTTCTTGTGCGACATGGGCCAGCAATCCTTAACTTCCACTTCCATTATGCCGAACTTTGTTAAGTTGCAGCGCGCTTTTTCCTTCGAACCGCCATGTTCGGCTGCATTCTCACGGGCCTACTCTTTACCTAGCCGGAAGCTCCCCACTCCCCGCTCCCGGCATCTGAGGTCACTATGAGCGCCTTCCCTGTCTCCGCTCCCATCGCATCCCATTCCCAAGCCGCATCCCTCACCAGCGAGCGTGACTTCCTGCCCCTCAAGGGCACAGACCATGTCGAATTCTATGTCGGCAACGCCCGCCAGGCCGCCTACTACTATCGGCTCGCTTTCGGCATGTCGCTGGTCGCCTACGCCGGCCCCGAAACCGGCCAGCGCGACCGCACTTCTTATGTCTTGCGGCAGGGTAAGGTCCGGTTTGTGCTCACTACGCCGCTGCGCTCCAGCGATCCTATCGCCGACCACATCCATCGCCACGGCGATGCGGTGCGTGTTATCGCCCTCTGGGTCGACGATGCTCGCCGCGCATGGGAGGAAACCACGCGCCGGGGCGCCGTCAGCGTTGCCGAGCCCTACGTCAAGACCGACGACAACGGCCAGGTCGTTCTCGCCGGCATTCGCACCTACGGCGACACTATCCACACCTTCGTCGAGCGCGGCAACTATCACGGCGCCTTCATGCCCGGATTCCAGGCTATCGAGGAGGACCGCCTCGCCCGCCCCGTCGGCTTGCAGCATATCGACCACATGGTGGGCAACGTCGGCTGGCACGAGATGGATGAGTGGGTCGACTTTTACGCGCGTGTCATGGGCTTCTCGCTCTACCAGCACTTCGACGACAAGGACATCTCCACCGAATACTCCGCGCTGATGTCGAAGGTGATGGCCAACGGCAACGGCTATGTGAAGTTCCCCATCAACGAGCCCGCTGAAGGAAAGAAGCGTTCGCAGGTTGAGGAATATCTCGATTACTTCCCCGGCCCCGGCGTGCAGCACATCGCGCTGGCCACCAATGACATCCTGCACACCGTAACCAAGCTGACAGAGCAGGGCGTCGAATTCCTCCACGTCCCCCACTCTTATTACACCGAGTTGCAAGGCCGCGTGGGCAGAATCGACGAGCCCCTCGATGAGCTTGAACGACTCGGCGTTCTTGTCGATCGCGACGACCAAGGTTACATGCTGCAGATCTTCACCAAGCCGGTAGAAGACCGCCCCACCCTGTTCTACGAAATCATTCAACGCAAAGGCAGCCGCAGTTTCGGCAAGGGCAACTTCAAGGCGCTCTTTGAAGCCATCGAACGCGAGCAGCAGTTGCGCGGCAATCTGTAACGCAAGTTTGAACCACTCATTGCACGGGCCCGACACTCTGTTACGAAGTTCTGAACCCAAGCGCACCACGCACCGCATGGAGACATGCAAATGACCACTGCAACCCTGACCGCCGCCGCGCCCTTCATCATTCAGCAGGATTACGCGGCGTACAGCGATGAGCAGCACAGCATCTGGGCCGAGCTTGTGGGCCGGGTGCTGCCAGAGCTCGAAAAGCACGCCGCTCGTGAGTACCTCGAGGGCTTCCAGATCATCGGCCTGCAGCGCGATCGCCTGCCCAACCTCGCCGCCATCTCCGCGCGTCTCGGCCCGCGCACCGGTTGGAGTTCCACTCCGGTCAGCGGTTTCCTGCCTGCACCCGCATTTTTTGAGATGCTCGCGAATCGCCTCTTTCCCACCACAACCTGGCTGCGCAGCCGCGACTCACTCGAATACACGCCCGAGCCCGATATCTTTCACGATGTCTTCGGCCACGTGCCCATGCACTCGCACAAAATCTTCGCCGACTTCCTGCAGCGTTACGGCAGCGTCTGCGCCGCCACCTCCGACGCCAATGTTCTTGAGAAACTGGGCCGCCTCTTCTGGTATACCGTTGAGTTCGGGCTCATCCGGCAGGGGAGCGAAATCAAGGTCTACGGTAGCGGCGTCATCAGCTCGCACGGCGAGTGCCAGAACGTCATCAACGGCGGTTGCGCCGTTCATGACTTCTCGCTCGACGAGGTTCTCAGCACGCCGGTCAAGGTCGACGAATTACAGAGGGTTCTTTTCGCGGTCCAGAGTTTCGATCAAATCTACGAGGCGATGCATGAAGCAGAGCAGAGAGCAATCGACGGCCGTTTGTGAGTCTGACAGCAACCTCTTCGGCGAACTCAAGTACCAGTCCGGCTTTGGAAACGAATTCGCCTCAGAAGCCGTAGCCGGAGCACTTCCCCAGGGTCAGAACGCTCCTCAGAAACATCCTCTCGGTCTTTACACCGAGCAGTTCAGCGGCACGCCATTCACCGCGCCGCGCGCAGTCAATCGCCGCACCTGGACCTACCGCATCCGCCCCTCCGTCACGCATCGCCCTTACGAAGAGATACCCGCGAAGATGATCTGCAGCGGTCCGTTCATCGAGGTGCCCACCACCCCCAATCAACTCCGCTGGGATCCGCTGCCCATCCCCACCGAGCCAACCGACCTCGTCGATGGCATCGTCACCCTGGGCGGTAACGGCGATCCCGCATTCCAAACCGGCGTTGCCATCCACCTCTACGCGTGCAACGCCTCCATGCAGGACCGCTTCTTCTATACCGCCGATGGCGAACTTCTCATCGTGCCGCAACTCGGCGCGCTCCGCTTCCACACCGAACTCGGCATCCTCGGAGTCGCCCCTGGCGAAATCTGCGTCATCCCGCGCGGCGTCAAATTTCGCGTTGTGCTGGCGGAGAAGCAGGCGCGCGGCTATATCTGCGAGAACTACGGCCTCCCGTTCCGCCTCCCTGATCTCGGCCCCATCGGCGCCAATGGCCTTGCCAATCCGCGCGACTTCAAGGCACCCGTTGCCGCGTACGAAGACCGCGACGGCGAGTTCCACATTACCGCGAAATTCCTCGGCCGCCTCTGGAAAGCATTCATTGATCACTCCCCGCTCGATGTCGTCGCGTGGCACGGCAACTACGCGCCCTACAAATACGATCTTGCGCTCTTCAACTGCATCAACACCGTATCCTTCGATCACCCCGATCCATCCATCTACACGGTCCTCACCGCGCCGTCCGTCGTCCACGGCACGGCCAACTGCGACTTCGCCATCTTTCCTCCGCGCTGGATGGTCGCCGAACACACCTTCCGGCCGCCGTGGTTCCATCGCAACCTGATGAACGAATTCATGGGCCTCGTTTTCGGCGCCTACGACGCCAAGGCCGAGGGCTTCGTCCCCGGCGGCGCCAGCCTGCACAACTGCATGGCCGGCCACGGCCCAGACGCCGAAACATTCGAGCGCGCCAGCAACGCCGAACTCAAGCCCCAGCACCTCGCCAACACGCTGGCCTTTATGTTTGAGACACAACTC
>WNGK01023955.1_pt1 | contig 11636 bp, 11 predicted proteins | sample 5400601 | NCBI WGS metagenome assembly WNGK01 (sample SAMN13153376, study PRJNA577476) | soil metagenome | isolation source: 60 cm soil or saprolite under Garry oak tree replicate 1 | place: USA:California | collected 2016-06-15
CCGGCGGGCCGCGCTAGGCCGGGAATGAGCGAGTTGTTGGCGAGCGCGCGCATGGCGCGCTTCGTCAGCGACCTGTCGCGACGCTATCCGAACCGGATCATCATTTTCGATTCTCCACCCGTATTGGCACGATCAGAGCCCATCGTGCTAGCAAAACATGTGGGTCAGGTTGTGTTGGTCGTGGAGGCTGAACGCACGTCTCGAACCGCCATAGACGAGGCACTCGCGCTGCTTGGACCGGACACGGTCGGCGGTGTTGTGTTGAACAAGGCGCCCCACGTGATCGGCAATGAGGGGTTCGGCCAAGGTTATTATGGGTACTACGGCACCTGAAGCCCAAGTGTGCCTGGGGGAGCTTAATGGGCGAGGAACCGCGGGGCCGAGAAGGGTCTAGAGGCGAATGCTGGAGCGCCGGCAACTACAGTGGCGGATTACTCCTCTGCCTGTTCATTCTGCTTGGCTGCAACGCTTCAGCCCTCGCGCAATATATCGGCCCGCCGACCGTGTTCAATGGGCCGATCCCCGCGGCCCCCGCCCCGACAGGTGCTGAGCCGACGGTTGCAGGCCCCGCGCCCCCCTGGCTTCTGACACCTTCCATCACGCTCTCCGAGACCTACACCGACAACGTGAACCTGGCGCCGCCAGGCCAGGCGCGCTCGGATCTCATAACGACCATACAGCCCAGCTTGAACCTTGTGGGGCAGACGGCGCATGCCAATGTGGCGCTCACCTATGACCCGCAGCTGCTGCTCTTCGCGCTCGGCAACTCCTCGCCGTTGCTCCGACAGCAATTGCTTGGCACCGGCAAGATCGAGATCGTTCCGCACGAGGTGTTTGTCGACGGCAGTGCTTCGATCGGTCAGGCATACATCAGCAACGCTGGGGCCTTCGCGCCGACCAACCTGACCACTAATAATAATCTCCAGACAGTCGAGGCCGTGAATTTTAGCCCCTATATTCTCCATCATTTGGGCTCCTACGTTGATACCGAGACGCGATACCGCTTCAGTATGGTTTCGACCGGAGCGACTGGCATCGGGACCCAAACTACCAATCAACTCATCTCAACGATAAAGGGAGGAGACTATTTTGGGTTGCTTGGGTGGACTCTGACAAGCAACTACACGAAAACGGGCGGCCTCAGCACGACCGGCGCGGCCGGTAATGCCTCGAGCATCGACGAGCTGGAAAGGCTCGATATCGTCTATCCAGTCTACGATCGAGTGTCGGCCACCAGCAGCATCGGCTACGAGAAAATCAAGGATCCCACGCTCATTAAGCAGCCGTCGGGAGTGCTCTGGGACATCGGTCTCAGGTACGATCCAAGCCCGTATGCCTCGGCACCATCCCATCGGAACGGACTTCGCATTCAGCGCTCGCTACGACGTGAGTGCGCAACTTCATTTGAACGCCAGTTACAGCCAAACGGTTCAAACGACGCAGTCTCTGATAGCGGCCAATTTGAATGGCCTTGTCGTCGGCCCCGGCGGGGTCCTGATTAATCCCAAGACCGGATTGCCCGTCCCCCCAGGCACTCAACCATTCGGACCGGGCGTCGTCCCGTTCGGCCTGACGAATGGGTCCTTCCTTGATAAGCGATTTGAGTTGGATGCCACAGCCACAAGAGGGCGGAACACTTACAATCTGACGGCCTATGATGACCGTCAGTCCGATCAGGTTGGTCAGAGCAACACCCAGGCCATCGGTGGGACATTTGGCTGGATCCGGCAGCTGTGGCCGAACCTGACATCGAACCTTAGTCTTGGCTATGCGAGGATTAGCTTTTTGGACGCTTCGAGCCGTACGGACAACTACTATACGGCGAGTGCCAGCTTGGCATATACGCTCTCCCGCACTGCGAGCGTGCAGTTGTCGTTCGTGAGATCCGATAGGGAATCAAATCTGAAGCAGAACAGCCTTGTCGACGATCTCGTAACCCTATCGCTGCAAAAACGGTTCTAGAGATCACACTCATGTACGAGGGTTTTTACAAGCTCACTGGTAAGCCGTTCCAGCTGACCCCGAATCCACGCTTCTACTTCGGCAGCCATGGTCATGAGAAGGCGATGGCATACCTGCGCTATGGCTTGCACCAGGGCGAAGGCTTCATCGTCATCACGGGCGACGTCGGCACCGGCAAGACCACCCTGCTCGGCTACCTCCTGGGTCAACTCGACGGCACCAAGTACGTCACGGCTCGGCTCGTCACGACTCAGCTCGAGGCAGACGATACGCTTCGAATGCTGGCGTCTGCCTTTGGAATCGACACTCGCGGAGCCGATAAGGCGACGCTCTTGCAGGGTTTCGAGCGCTTCCTATTGGAGCACCAGAGGCGAGGAATGCGTGCTCTGGTGTTGGTGGATGAGGTTCAGAACCTGCCGATGCGGTCGCTCGAAGAACTACGGATGCTCTCGAACTTCCAGACGAATGACTCAGCGCCAATCCAGTTCGTGCTTCTCGGGCAGCCGCAGTTTCAGAGCATGATCGCAAGCGACGATCTGATGCAGCTGAGACAGCGAGTCATTGCCTCGTTTCATCTTGGGCCGCTTGGCCCCGATGAGACACGGAGCTACATCGAGCACCGGTTGCAGCTTGTGAACTGGCAGTCCGATCCGCTGCTGACGGACGAGGCTTATTCGAGGATTCATTATCATGCGGGTGGCGTACCGCGGCGGATAAACGTCTTGTGCGACCGCTTGTTTCTCGGTGGTTTGCTTGAAGAGTTGCATGAGATCGACGGAGGGATGGTTGACAGCGTCGCGGGAGAAATGTCGAGCGAGGGGAGCGCCGCCAGCCCCGTGAATGGGCGTGGGAAACAGATTGGCAATGGTGACGCGTCCGTAAGCAGCCGGGTCGACAGCAACGAAAGCGAGCTTGACCGAAGGCTAGCGGCGGTCGAGCGGCTGGTTAAAGTTCATGACCGCACGATCAAACGGGCACTCGATCTTGCAGCCTCATATCTCAATGAACCACGAGAGAAACCGACGGGCGCCTCTTCCCCGGAGCGCGGACCATGACAATCCGCGAAAGCGACGCACGAGCTGCGGCTGTCGATCTGGGTCTGAAGGCGGAAGCCAGCGTATCGGCTGCAAAGATTGGTGGCATTTGCAATGCAATGACCGTCGATGTGGAGGATTTCTTCCAGGTGCAAGCTTTCGCCAGCTGCATTGATCGCGGCGAGTGGGAGGGTTTGCCGCGTCGGGTCGAGATGAATACCGAGAAGGTGCTTGGTCTTTTTTCAGAAGCTCGGGTATCGGCTACTTTTTTTGTGCTCGGGTGGGTAGCAGAACGACATCCAGGACTGATTCGTAAAATCGTGGCCGAAGGTCATGAGCTTGCAAGCCACGGCTACGATCATATTCGCGTCCATGAGCAGAGCGCGGTCGAGTTCCGGTCCGATGTGAGGCGCACCAAACAGCTTCTCGAAGACACAGCGGGAGTGCCGGTTCATGGCTACCGAGCCGCAAGTTTTTCAATAGGCGCGAACACCCTTTGGGCATTAGATGTTCTTGCGGAAGAAGATTACAAGTACAGCTCCAGCATATATCCAGTGGCCCACGACCTCTACGGCATGCCAAGTGCGCCGCGCTTTGCGTTCCATCCGCGCGACGATCGTTTTCTGGAAGTCCCCATGACAACGCTCTCCCTGTTCGGTCGCAACTTTCCCTGCAGTGGAGGGGGGTACTTCCGACTGGTTCCCTATTCAATTTCACGCTGGGCATTACATCGAGTGAATGAGCGTGATCTTGAGGCCTGCGTCTTCTATTTCCATCCCTGGGAGATCGATCCGGCGCAGCCTCGAGCCCATGGCGCACCGCTGAAGAGCCGAGTGCGGCACTATGTGAATCTACGTCGTATGGAATCCCGTCTGCGTTGCCTGCTCAGAGATTTCACGTGGGGACGCATGGACAGAGTTTTCCTAGATTGATGGCCCCAGCAGGTTGAGGCAAGGTGTGCGCTTCCAAGCTTGCAATCCGGGAGCTTGACGAGGCTGCGATCGCTGATTGGGATCGCTTCGTCGCGAATTGCGCGGAGGCGACTTTCTTCCATCGGGCGGGATGGAAGCGAGTGATCGAGCGAAGCTTCGGACATCGAGCCCACTATCTTTATGCTGAGCGAGCGGGCGTTATCGAGGGGATATTGCCCCTGGTTCACGTCAAGAGTGTGGTGTTCGGCAATTCACTCATATCCTTGCCGTTCTGTGTCTACGCGGGTCCGGTCGCGCAGAACGCAGAGGCGCTCCAGGCCCTCGACAATGCCGGGCGAGGTTTGGCAGACCGCCTGGACGTCGCTCACTTGGAGTACCGGCATATCGAGCCCGGAGACTACCCTGGCGCCGTGGCCAAACCCGATCTCTATGTAACGTTCCGAAAGCGGATCGACCCCGATCTTGAGAAGAACCTGCTGGCCGTTCCGCGCAAGCAGCGCGCCATGATTCGCAAAGCGCAGAAGTTTGGCTTGCGTAGTGAGATTGACACGGACAGCCGTCGGACCCACCGAGTTTACAGCGAGAGTGTGCGCAATCTCGGCACTCCCGTGTTCTCTCGCCGGTACTTCGACGAACTCAAGTCGGAGTTTGGAGACGCGTGCGAGTTCCTGGTCGTGGCACATGGCGACGAAGCCATGAGCGCAGTCATGAGCTTCTATTTCCGGGATGAAGTACTTCCGTACTACGGCGGCGGGACTGCCCGAGCTCGCGCGCTGGCGGCGAACGACTTCATGTACTGGGAGGTGATGCGTCGAGCGTGTGAGCGCGGCTATCGTGTCTTCGACTTTGGCCGCAGCAAGCGGGGAACCGGCGCCTTCGATTTTAAGAAAAACTGGGGGTTTCCGGCTCAGCCCCTCTCATACCAATTCATCATGCGGCGGGGTGGAAAGCCACCTGACATCAATCCGCTTAATCCAAAGTTTCGTATATTCATCGAGACATGGAAACGGTTGCCACTATCAATCGCAAACCGATTGGGACCGCACATCGTGCGTTATCTTGGTTAGGCCCGTGGGCGAGCTGTTGTTCTTGGCTCATCGGATCTTTCATCTGCTCCATAGGGGAGACATGGGCCGCGATCATGCCATCGAAATGGTGGCTCCTTGCACTTGGCGGGGAGGGTACATTTCGCGCTTGAGCGTGGACCGACAGCCGATGGGCTGCATTCGTGAGGGATGGGCGTGGTGAATCTGGGGGCGAGGGTAGTAGCGGCGATGGGCTCTGTGCGTACTGGCCAAAGCGAGCAGGTGGCGCTCGCCGCTCTTGCCATTTCTGCCGTCGTTCTGCTCTTCATCGACACGGCAGCGGATATCGTCACCACCTGGTCAACGTCCAATGCTTACAATCATGGTTTCCTCATCATTCCGATCTCCCTCTATCTCGCATACCGGCAACGCTTGGAATGGACGGCAGTGGAGTTGCGGCCAGACCTGAGGGGTATCGGACTTGTCGCTCTCGTAGGTCTCGTGTGGCTGCTTGGCCATCTCACAGGCACGCTGCTCGTCCAAGAGCTAAGCTTGGTGGCGTCCATCCAATGCGTGATCTTCACCCTGTTCGGGTGGCCGTTGACGCGTAAGCTCGCCTTCCCACTCGCCTATCTCTATTTCGCCGTTCCGTTCGGGCAAGCGATCGAACCGCGGTTACAGGCCATCACTGCAACGCTCGCCGTCGACATGCTGCGGCTTGCTGGTGTCCCCGTCTTCGCCGATGGGAATTTGATTTCCATTCCAACCGGCAATTTCAACGTAGCCGAGGAATGTTCCGGTCTTCGGTTCCTGATTGCGTCAATTGCGATCGGTACGCTCTTTGCGGGGATCATGTACCGCTCATGGCTGCGACGCGCGGCGTTTCTCGGCCTGTCACTGGTGCTGCCCATTGTCGCCAATGGCGCACGGGCTTTCGGCATCATCTTGCTGGCGTATCTAACAAGCAATCAGCTTGCCATGGGAGTGGATCACATCGTCTACGGGTGGGTGTTCTTTGCTCTGATCACGTTTTTGATGCTGGCAATCGGAACTTGGTTTCGAGAGGGCGACGACGTTCCTACCGCACCGGGTCACGATTCCACTTCTCGCCCTGCCGCGGCCACCCATCGATTTCTCCTTGCGGGGCTGCTGGCTCTCGCACCTCTGTCAGCCGCAAGACTTTATGGCTATCACATCGATCAAGCGCCAGTGACCGGCTCCGCCCACCTTACGTCGCCCGCGGCTCAGGCGCCATGGCATGAGGCCACTGGAGCATCGGACCCTCTCCCGCCCATCTTCGCAGGGACGGATGCAGAGCTGCACGCGAGATATGAGAGCGGTACGACGCGCGCCTACCTTCATGTCGGCTATTTCCTTCGCGATCGACGTGGCGCACAGGCGGTGAGTTCCGCCCACGATTTCGAGGGCGCCAACGGTTGGAATACCGCTGCAGCCGGCACAGCATCGGTGCAGTTTGAGGATGAACCGCTATCGGTGCGGTTCACTCGGAGTGTCCGCGGTGGTGCCGGGCACCTGGTCTGGTACTGGTATTGGGTCGACGGACAGTTTACCGGCGATCCCTACATCGCGAAGCTGCTTGAGACAAAAGCGAAGCTGGTCGGCGGCGAGAGAGGGTCGGCGGTGATCGCCATTAGTGCAGACTATGCCAACGATGCGTCCGATGCTGAGAAGGCGCTGCGCGCATTCTCGCCCGCTCTTCGCGGCCTCGCGGCCGAGCTGAGCGAAGCGTCAAGACCTTAGGTCACCGAAAGTTAGCGCGCGCCGCCCTTTAGGAATACGGCTTCCGCCGTGGACAAAATTATGAGCAGGTCAAATAGGAAACTGTAGTTCTTGATGTAATACAAATCATAGGAGAGCTTAACGTTCGCATCCTCAATCGAGGCGCCGTAGACGTAGTTGATCTGAGCCCATCCGGTGATGCCCGGTCTCACGCGGTGGCGCTCTGAATAATACGGAATGCTTGCAGATAGGGTATCAACGAAGAACGGTCGCTCTGGTCGGGGTCCAACGAAGCTCATATCGCCGCGCAACACGTTTAGGATCTGCGGGAGCTCGTCGATCCGAGCCATACGTAGGAACCATCCGACACGGGTGATGCGGGGATCTCGTGCTGCGGCCCATTGCGGAATACCACTACTCTCGGAGTCGGTCCGCATGGTACGGAACTTCAAGATGGTGAAGAGCGTTCCGTTTTTTCCGACTCGCTCCTGCCGGTACAAGAGTGGTCCTGGGCTATCCAGACGGACGGCTATCGCCGCAAGAAGCAGCGTCGGCGATGTGAATATAAGCAAAGCCAGACTCACGATTATATCCAGGGTGCGCTTGAGGAACGCATTTGTCAGCGTCCCCATGCGGAACCCGTCGGAATAGATAAGCCAACTGGGATCCAGGGCCCTGAGATGCTTCCATCCGTGCTTCGAGCAAGGGCTGAAGGGATGCCCCGCGTCGATCAGCGAGTGCCACCACGATTTCCTTAATTTCCTGCTCGCGCGCAAGTTCTGCCAAGGATTTCTTGATTGGCTGAATTCTCGTTTGAGGAATTTCCGCTTTTTCGCCGCCGAGTGCAATGTACCCGACGATCGCAGAGGTTGGCCCCTGCTGCCGCGACATCATGTACTCGATCTCCGCCGCGAGTTTCCCAACCCCAACCACGAGCACGCGTCGAGGCTTTACCGTGATCCGTGCAATCGTCACGAATCCCAGCCGCGCGAAGAGCACACCAGCGAATGCGATGCCGGCGACGGCTGCATATAGTAGGGCGCGTTCTCCCTCAGCTTCGCGCGCCGGGGCCAACAAGAACGCCATGGTGAGGGCCACAACAAGGGTGAAGATGGCGAAAACAGCCATCAAGCGTGGCAGCGCTCGACGAAAATCATCCACCAACTCATGGTTATATAATCCGATGGCATACATTGCGAAGGCGTTAAGGGTGCTGGGAACGAGGATCAGCGCGAGCGCCTGCCCTGTTGCCTGTCCTGCGGTGAGATCGGTCACTCGCAGCAATGTGGCGGCAGCGAGCAGGGCTAAGCATATCGCAATTGCCTCGCAGGCGAAGAGGCACACGGCCGAGCCGGAGAGATAGTGACGAAAAACCCTCAGCACCTGACTCCCCCCTTGAACGGCCGTCATAGATACTGCTGACGCTCGGACTATGGCCCGATGCGAATTATGCTCTCGCTCAGTTAAACCATGATGAAATCAAAAACTCCTCGAGACCGAGCAATGTCATATCCATCGGCGACTCCTCGCCTCCAGCACAACGGCGTTCCATCGCGCGTCGCGACGCCGCCCAATCATGCGACGACCCCATGCATGGGATTCCGCCGCAATTGCCATTGGTTCCATTCGAGCCGAAGGCGACCATCCTCCCATTGCATTTGACTCAAATCAATCCAATTCTCGCTTTTTCTTACCACTCCTAGCGGCACACTAGATTAACCTTAATAGAGTTGGAGACCTGTGACTTCGAAAGGATAATCCAGCTGTCACGCTCGTACTGTGACATTGATCACTTTTTACCGGCCGTGCGTTGCTCTGCAGCAGCGTGCGCTGGAGTACTTGGCTGGCCGATCTAAGGATCACCCGTAATTCTCGAACCGGATCCAAGCAAAATTGCCAACCGGCGCTAGAGACTGTATAGACGGCGCGTGGCACTGGATTGCCGAGATTGTGCGGGATCTCGATCGCTACTCAGGGGCTCAGCTTGGTTAACAACACGCATTTGTGCAACTTGATTGGAACTTACTCTCCAGCCGACGCAGCGCTCATCTCCAATGAGCCGAGGTTGGTGGTCGTCGTCGACACGGAGGAAGAATTCGATTGGCGGCAGCCTTTCGCTCGTTCGGCGACTGCGGTTACCCATATCAAGGAACAATATCGCGCTCAGGAGGTCTTGGAGCGCTACGGTATCAAGCCGCTTTATGCCGTGGACTTTCCGGTCGCCTCGCAGGAGCAGGGCTATAGACCGCTTCGAGAGTGGCTTGATGATGGCCACTGCGATATCGGCGCACATTTGCATCCCTGGGTGAATCCGCCGGATGAAGAAGAGTTGTCCGCTCGCAATTCATTTCCGGGCAATCTTCCAGAGTGGCTTGAGCGCGAAAAACTAAAGCGGCTCACAGATACCATTGCCACGAATTTCGGTCACCGACCGATGACCTATCGTGCCGGTCGATATGGGATCGGACGCGCCACTGGCGGTATTTTGGAGGAGCTCGGATATCACGTTGACACCAGCGTCGTCCCATTTACCGATTTTGGTGAAATCGCCGGCCCCGACTTTAGCTCGGCAACACGAGACCCATTCTGGTTTGGTCCAACCGGTGGAGTTCTGGAAGTTCCTCTGACCGTGGGGTGGTGCGGAATTCTCCGGCATAGTGGGAATTCGATCCAGCCAGTACTTATGTCAGGCGTTGGAATGCGATTTCATTTGCCAGGTGCGTTTGCACGTCTGGGCTTGTTTGAACGTATTCGCTTGACGCCAGAGGGCGTGAGCTTCGCCGAGCTGAAGCGACTGACGGATACCCTCCTGGCGTCGGGAAACCGCATCTTTGTGCTCAGTTATCACAGTCCCACTTTGGCCCCCGGAAATACCCCTTATGTTCGCGATGAGGCCGGGCTCCAGGAGTTTCTCAGTGTGCTCGACCGATACTGCGAATATTTCGTGACGAGCTGCGGCGGTCGGGGAAGCACGATGGACGAGATCCATGAGGCATTGCCGAAGCTATCCCGCGATGCAGCGGGAATGCCATCCCGGACACCCTTTAACACAAGCGAACTCAGCCCCTCTATGGAGGATCGGTGAGCATTCTCCGAGCGGAGCACGGGCATGCTGGGTGTGCTAGGGACAGCCCCACAAGCGATTGGAGCGAATACACCGTTGTCGCTTACGACGAGCTCAACCAACTTCCGTCGGACGTACGCCACTTCCTGCAGGAACGGACTCGGGATCAGTTTTTCCTAACCGAAGCCTGGTTCGAACTGTTGCTTCGATATAGTCCCCCGGTCGCAGAAAGGCCGCGTATATACGTCGTGAAGGCGAGGGGAGGTCGAAGCGTTGAGTGTGTGTTATTCACGTTGAGCTCCATTGGTGCGGCGGGATATCGAGCACGCAAACTCCTGAGCTTGACAAACTTTTATACGATGAACTATGCGCCGATCGTGCATGCTGATTCGGCCCGAGCCAGTGCAGCTGTTGATGTTCTCGCGCATGCGATCCGCGCTGAGCGGCCCGCCTGGGACATCATCGAGCTTCGTGGTCTCTTGATGGAGGCGCGGACGACCGGCGAGCTGATGCAGGCTTTCCGCAAGCGAGGCATGCTTGTTGATACATATTTTCAGTTTGAGAATTGGTATCAGCCGTTATCCGGTGTCTCGGCGCAGACGTATTTTGATACTCGACCCTCTCAGCTTCGCAATACGATTAAGCGCAAATTGAAGCGGGTGCGGAGGGAGCACCGGCTGGATTTCCGCCTCTACGCGCAGGCTAGCGAGCTGAAAAAGGGACTCGAGGACTATCAGGCTGTCTACGAGCAAAGCTGGAAGGAGCCTGAGGTCCATTCAGAATTCATTCCACGGTTGCTCAGGAAGGCTGCGAATGACGGAGGCCTTCGGCTGGGCATCCTCTATATCGACGAACGTCCCGTCGCGGCGCAGATCTGGTTGCTGACCGGGAATCGAAGTACGATTTACAAGCTCGCCTATGACGATAGATACGCGCCGCTATCGGTTGGCTCAATCCTGACAAAACTCATGTTTGACCACGCCATCAATGTCGATCGCGTTGCCGAGGTAGATTTTGGCGCAGGCAGCGATGCTTACAAGCTTGAGTGGATGAGCGGCTGTCGTCAGGTTGTCGCGTTCATCGGGTTCAATGCGCGGTCCCCCTGGGGATTGATCGCAGCAGCTCGGCACTTCTCGGGTCGCTTGCTGCGCCGAGTGCTGCAGTCGATCGGGCATTTGCGACCGCAGCGAGCACCCGGGACTACCGAGGCTCGCCACGTGCCCGCCGTGTGATTTAGGAGCGATAGAGGGGGGTCCACTTGAACGTTGCCGAAGAGGTCAAGACCCTATTGGGTCGGGTTCTGGGGGTTGAAGACAGGGCTCGCCGTTTCGACGCGAGCACGGCGCTTTTCGGCGCGATTGCCGAATTGGATTCGAGAGCCGTGGTCACGCTAATTGCCGTATTGGAAGAAAAATTCGACATCGTTGTTGCCGACGATGAAATCACGGCCGAGGTCTTCGAAACGGTGGGAAGTCTCACAGAATTCATCGAGCGAAAGCTTGCGGCCTGATGGCGTGGTAGGCGGGTATCGTGACGCCATTCTATTTGAATATCGGACAAAGACGTATTTTCGGCGTCTATCACGCACCTGATCAAGGGTGCCAGAGGCATGACGGTATCATCCATGTACCCGCGTTTGCTGAAGAAATGAATTTGGCGCGGCGAGTGGTGGCTATACAGGCACGCGCGCTGGCAGCGTCGGGCACGGGCGCACTGATCTTGGACCTCTTCGGCACGGGTGACAGTGATGGTGATTTTTGTGATGCACGCTGGGACCTCTGGATTGAGGACATCCTTGCGGCGGCCGACTGGTTGGAGGCCCGTGGTTGCACGCAAATCGGGCTTTGGGGGCTGCGCATGGGCGGGTTGCTGGCTGCGG
>WNGK01007267.1_pt1 | contig 11635 bp, 11 predicted proteins | sample 5400601 | NCBI WGS metagenome assembly WNGK01 (sample SAMN13153376, study PRJNA577476) | soil metagenome | isolation source: 60 cm soil or saprolite under Garry oak tree replicate 1 | place: USA:California | collected 2016-06-15
CGGTTGAAGGCATAGTAAAAGCCGTTCTTGTCTACCGCACCCACCATCTTTTGCAAGGTGCCATTGATCGTGGCGGTGAACAGGGTGGGAGTTCCGGCAAAATCGGCATCATTCGTCAGTCGTTGGTTCAAGGGAATTTGCCAGGAACTCAGGTACGTGAGATCTGATGCACGGAGTTTGACGATGCCGATCGAATTGTGATCATTGTTGCATCCACCCTGTGTACCTGCCGTGAAGTAGATGGAACCGTCGGACGCGTCAAACGTTGGAGACGACCAGATACCTCCGCCTACGCATCCGCCAGGCACGCTGTTGTAAGTGTGCACGATGCTCCCATTGGACGCGTTCAGTTCAAAGAACTGCCCCGGTATCAGCTTACATCCACTTGCTTCGCCGGTTGTGGCACTGCCGATATAGACATTGTTGTTGAAGACAAAGGGCGAATCCCAGATGAAGGTATTGGTTGATGGATCACCTATCGGAGTGCTCCAGATGATGGATCCAGTAGAAGCGTCCAACGCGTAAAGATGATCATCACCACCGCCTACAAAGACTACCGAAGTCGCCGTTCCATTGATTGTTACAGTGCTCACTGCTGCTGTACTCACTACGCCGAGGGGAGAGACCGGAGCGCATGCCGTCCTGCTGCCCAGGTTTTGTTGCCAGACTAGATTCCCGTTCAAATCCGTGGCATGTTCGTAGCCATCAAATGAGCCCCAGTAGATGAGGCCATTGGCTACTACCGGTTGAGAGAAGATCATTCCCCCTCCCGGGTATGTCCAGTGAACCTTTAAGTTGGGGGCCGAGGTCCGATTGATTATGGTCTCGGCTTTATTGTAGCCGCTGCGCCCAACGTCATGCATATACATCGGCCAGTCTCCACCAGCCCCCGTACGAGCTGCCTGGACTGCTTGAAGACGGGGAAGCATAATACAAATACCTGATACTATGAGAGCAAGTCCCAATACCGCGAGAGCGATACTCTTCCACTTCTTAGAGAAATTCTGAGTAATGGCTTTAGGCCTGAAAGAGGGTTCATACATGTATGCTATCTGCCTTTCAAATTTCGTAGAGATTGTCTTACTTTGACCATTTCAAAGGTATAATAGTTTATAGGCCAGCAAAACGTCGTTTGTTAACAGTAATGAATTGGTGTGAATTCCAACGAGATGGTTATGAATTCATAACCATCTCGTTGGAATTCACACCAATTCACAACGCTATCTCCGGTGAGCAGTAGTGCCGATTATGGTACTGTATAGCATGTCTTCCTGGAAAACACGGAGGAAAAATATGTGTTTGTGTCATAGGAAAGAGGTGATCCTTTGTCACGGTACTTTCCCAGCATGAAGAAGCATAGCTGGATTATACTTGTCTGTACAGTCATTGCCCTGGCAGCAGGTGCCGTGGTAGCGAAATCGCAGCCACCTGCCTACACCGTCAACTCAACGCTCCTTGCTACCTCTCTTCCCAGTTTTGCACCTGGGACGAATACAGAGGTGGCACCAGTTTCTAAGACAAGTGCAGCGAGCCTGGCAATCAATGATGCCGCCGAGATCGCTACCCGCTCGGTCATGAGTTTTGTGTATCAATCTAACCCTGCACTTAAGGCCCATGGTTTCACTATGGATGATCTCCTTATAAATGTGACGGCCATGAATCCATCGCCCACCTCTTCTACTATTCTTCTGACTGCAACGGCTAGAAAACCCGCTAATGCGGTCTTGTTGGTTAACGCTGTGGCCAATGGATATGTCGCTTATAAAACCAGGCAGGCCCAGGATCAGTTAATCCTACAACGCACGTACCTACAAAATCTCTACAACCAGTACCAGGCCCAAAGCGCACAATTGGAAAAGCAAATCCTTTCATACAACAATTCCTCTGATCCACATATTGCTCTACTGACAACTGATCGCAATGCAGTGATTACCTCTATGAATTCGACGCAGGCGCAGCTTCTCCAATTGCCATCCTCGGTGCATGCTGATGTCTTCGTCATACAACCGGCGAAAATAAAGGATGTCACCCCTTCATACAAAGCTCTCTTGTATTTAGGGGTTATTGCTGCTTCAGGCTTGCTGATTGGTCTTCTTATCTGGCTTCTCATGATCTACCTGGATTATCGACTCCAAACAGATGATCAGGTGCCAGAGAAATTCGGCCTGAATTACCTGGGTACCCTCTCCAAAGATAAGGAAATTCAGCCTGGTTCGATACCCACGGCGGGCCTCGCCGCACAGCAACTGGCAGATATCAGTGTCAACCTTCGGCTGACAGGCGTCTTGCCGGGCTCGTGGCGTGCTCCCGAGGGTGCAGTCTTACTAATTAGCAGTGTCCAGCCGGAGGAAGGCAAGTCAACGGTCGCAACCGGCCTGGCGGCAGTTGCAGCCAGGGCTGAACGTTCAGTTCTGGTGATCGATGCTAACCTGCGTCAACCTGCAACCCATCTCGCCTTTGGCCTGGCCCCTAACGATTTTGGCCTGATCGGTCTGCTCCGTGCAAATAGTGGGCAAAACCTGGATGTTGCTGTCCAACGTACCAATATTCCTGGAGTCTGGCTTATAGCAGGCGGGACGGCCATCGACAATCCCACTACCTTACTCGAAGAAAGCATGCCTGCTATCCTGGCACAGGTACGCAAGAAGACCGACCTGGTCATTATTGACGGTCCTCCACTGCTTGGTGGGCCAGAGGCAAGTCTCCTGGCCACCATGTCTGATGGCGTTGCTATGGTGGTAGGTCATGAAAAGGTTGTGTTGTTGCTGAAAGCCAGGGCCATCCTCAGATCGTTAACAAATACACCCCTTGGTGTCATTATGAACCGCGTATCAACGCGAAAGCACAATCCTTACTATGCCATGACCTGCTCGGATGATGCGGCAACTGAGGATCTACTGCCTGTTTAGGTGGGCCTGAGAGAGTTGGTACGGTTGCAGAATGGGGTACAATGGTAACCATTGAAGCATTCCCATACGAAACTCTCTCAGAAAGGATCACTATTGCATGCACCACGATCATCAAGATACCTCCAATATAGATAATCACCAACCCGCTCAGAGCGAGTATCTGAGCGGAGCGCAAATAATACCCCGGCACGTCTATCCTGATATGACGGTGGCAGAACTCATTGATCAGCAGTTTCAGGCCTACAACTCGGCCCGTCTGAATGAGGCAGCTCATCTGTATGCTCAAGAGATGCTGGCCCCTGAAAAGGATGTGACCATCGGCCTCACCATGGCCGGCGCTCTTACACCCGCCGGCCTCGGTGGATGCCTGATCACACTGATGGAGAAGGGCTTCGTCGATTTTATTATCAGTACTGGCGCCAACCTCTACCACGATATGCACCACGCGCTCGCTATGTCGCTGCATCGTGGCGATTTCCGGCTGGATGATACCAGGCTCCAGGAAGAAGGGGTCATCCGGATTTATGACATTCTCTTTGCGGACAAGGTCTTGCTTGACACCGATGCCTTTGTACGTGAGTGCCTGAAAAGCTTGCCGAACCGGCCAATCTCAACGTCGGAATTGCATCATCACCTGGGCACGCAGTTGCTCAAATTGGGTGTGAATCCCGAGTATTCCGTACTTGCGCAAGCCGCCCTGTGGAACGTTCCTATCTATACCTCATCGCCAGGCGACTCGTCGATTGGTATGAATGTTGCGAGAAATGCGTTGGACGGAAGCATGCTCACACTTGACCCGCTGGCCGATGTGAACGAAACAACGGCCATTGTTCTTCATGCTACCCGTAACGGCGTGATCATTCTTGGCGGAGGCAGCCCTAAAAATTTCTATTTGCAGACCCAGCCGCAGCTGTGGGAAGTTCTGGGCATTCAGAAGGGGGGTCATGACTACTTCATCCAGATCACAGCCGATGCACCTCACTGGGGAGGCCTCTCCGGCGCAACGCCCTCCGAAGCTGTCTCCTGGGGTAAGATCAAGCCAGATCAACTGAACAGTACAGTTGTGATTTATGGGGATTCAACTATTGCTCTACCTCTTCTCACTGCTTATGTTGTGAGCAAGGCTCGACCACGCCCGCGCAAAGGACTGTTTGCTAAGCGTGAGGAGTTGTTAAAAGAGTTAAAAGAGGCATACAACTCGGGGAAAGAGACAAGACCATGATCGAGTATTTCCATCTAATCCCAATCAAACTCCTGATTAGATGGAACCGTTGGCTTGCCTTTAGATGGAAAGGACCTGGCTATTAGATACAAGCACGGCCTTCTGACTTTTGCATTAGCTTGACAACCTAATATATAATATCTCTTGTGTGCAAAAACGCACCTAACTATTCAGGACTTCTCGCCGCCTACGGCGGCTCGCCCATTCATATTGTGAGTCGCAAAATCTGCAACTCACAATATGAATGCGAACTGCCGTAGGCAGTGAGGAATCAAGAACAGCAGGCTACTGCTTTCAGAAGAAGTAGTAGCTAGTAGAAGTTACAGGAGGTAGATCCGGTGCTTGTCCATTTAATGCTGGAGCTTTATGGTTGCGACCGCGAGCTTTTGAGCAACGAACCCTTGATAAGACGTGCGTTGAATGAATATCCTGCCTGTGTAGGTATGGAAAAGGTCAGTCCAGTACACCTGTACGACATTGAAACATCTAATCCATTGGATGCTGGCCTTTCGGGCTTTGTAGTCATTGCCCAGAGCCACATCAGTTTACATTCATGGCCTGAGTATGGCGAAGTTGATATTGACATCTGCTCCTGCAAAGAGTTTAGCCAGGAGGACGCTATTGCCTTTGCCAGGGAAATCTTTCAAACAGACGACGTAGAGGCGCATTTCGTTGTACGCGGAACTCGTTCTCTACGTCCAGAGACCCCCGACCCGCTGCGCTACGAAACTGCCATGGCTGCACGAATGACCAGATCGGGGGTGCGCTAAAAAGAAGGAGTATGCATTTATGAGTGAAGCGCTTGTGACCCAGTTTGGTGCGCCAGATGCACCCTATTGCGACTCTACAACTGCTCGCGTAACGCTAATTCCGGCTCCGCTTGAGTATAGCGTGTGCTACATGAAAGGCACTGAACGTGGGCCACAAGCGATTCTTGATGCATCCAGCCAGATGGAACTGTATGACGAGGAACTAGATTGTTGTCCTATCGAAATTGGCGTATACACTCGTCCTCCGCTAGAATACAGTGGCATGGATCATGCTGCTGCCCTCAAAGTCACTGGTGAGGCAGTTCGCGAGGTGCTTGAACGCGGACAACTGCCTTTTATCATTGGTGGTGAACATTCTCTCTCCGCACCTCCCATTGCTGTCGTGCGCGAATATTTTCCAGACCTGACCGTTGTGCATATCGATGCTCACGGTGACTTACGCGACGAATATGAAGGGACACCTCTTTCACATGCCTCGATTGAGCGGCGCGTCGTAGACATGGGTATTCCGCTGACCGAGATTGGCATCCGCAGCTTCAGCCCTGAAGAGGCGGAATTTATGAAAACTTCTCCCGATGTAGCCATCGTATGGGGCTATCAATTAGCCCGGGGTAATGCGGTCATGCCCTGGGAGCGCCTGAGTGAACACACCTATGTCACCATCGACCTCGATGCTCTTGACCCTAGCGAAATGCCCGCCGTGGGCACGCCCGAACCCGGCGGCTTGCACTGGTACCAACTACTCAACCTCTTCCATGAGATTTGTCAGCGTACCACTATTGTTGGAATGGATGTGGTCGAGCTCTGTCCTATGACGGGCCAAACTCGCGCAGATTTCCTGGCCGCCAGGCTCGTGTACAAGATGATTGGCTATCGCTTTTGTGACGCCCCCCAGAACTCCGGGTAATAACATGCGCTCACCATCCTTTGTTATAATAGAGTTAGAAAACACACGGGAAAATATTGCGGAGATAGCATGAACGAACTTTTTTTTCTTAGAAGATTTACAATCCTATTTCTCACTATGCTCTGTCTTATAGGAATATTACTCACCGCCTGCGATAGCTCTTTCCTCTCATCATCAACTAACACCAAAAACCACAGTACTTTACCAACCAGTAACGGGCCTATTACCTACAGCACGAGCCCGAACGATATCCTTGCACGCACATTTTATGGTGGGGGCAATAGGGGCACCCTGGCATTTAGCCCTCAGATCAGTATTTACGGTGATGGAACCTACATTCTTGGACCGGGATACCAGATGCACTGGGGCAAGCTTGACACTGGTGCACTGCAACAACTGCTACATACCCTGGTCGATACTGGCGGTCTACTCAATTTGAGACGGCAACAGTTCTACGATGTGCCAGATCAGGATGCGACCCTGCTACAATTGACGCTCAATAACAAGCACTACGAATTCCTGTACGGAAAATTTGGCGCGCTCCAGGAGAGCGCGCAAGACATGGACGAATATCATCACCTGGGTAAAGCTCTCAACGCCATAACGGAAGCGCTTAATGGTCCAACACATCCCTATACGAGCACGTCGATGGCCCTTCTCGTCCATCAAGACTTTAGCCCGGACCTTTCCAAAGCTATTTCTGATTGGTCGCTGCGAGATTTTTCGCTTGACGAGGCTACAACATTTGAATGTGGTGTGATCCCGCCAGGCGCGACCGGCCCTAATGCAGATACAGGCTGCCTGTCATTTACCACACCGCTCTATGCGTATTTACCAACTCCAGAGCAACTGCAAACCATCAAAATATTACTCAATGGTCGTCAGCAGGGGGAATTTTACGAACCCAAATCAGAGTTATACTATATAGTTGTTCTACGACCGTTATTGCCAGATGAAGAATCACAAAAGACGCTAGCTATGCTTAGTAGCCAACACTTGAGTTACACTGGCGTTCCTTTACACAGCGGTACCATACCAACACCTGTAGCTACGCCTTGAATAAGAAGAGAGTGGAAGCAAGACAAAAGTTTGATCAACGCTGTTACTATCACCTCTCGTGACACGTGTATGGTATAATAAGAGCGACGGGTCCCCATTGAATATGCCATTTAAGGACATAGCGCGTCAAAATTGCTGGAGTTGGTGCAGAACGACCGACGCGAGGCAACATCGGAATCTTGCCGATTCGTCCACCACTTAGATAAAGTAAACACACCCCCAAACGGGAAAGACAGCCCTGAAAGGAAATATGACTAGAGATTACAATAAACAACGACGAGACAACGTGCGCCCGTTCTCTCGTAACCAATCCTCAAACAGGCCTGGAGCTGAGCGATCTCCACGCCAGGCTCGCCCTCGACTTAATCGTGAAACAGTAGATCGCGCATGGGAGTCTGGAGCACCGAGTAGACATGCTGACTATCGTACACGTAGCAGCAGTAGCAGTCAGCCACCACGGAACAGGTGGAACAACAACCAGCCATCAGAGCATACTCAACATGGCCGCGGACCCTCCGGCAACCGCCCGAACAGTGATAGGAGCTTTGAGCGTACTCCCAACGGTAGCGCAGGCCCTCGCTCTCGATCTTTTGACACAAACAGGCGCAATTTTGACGACCGCCGGAGCTACCCTGACGGTCCCAATAGAAATGGAGCCCGCCCAGAGTCCCGCGACAATTCACGACATCATGAACAACGTCCTCAATTTCGTGACAATAATCAAAGCCGGGGTTATCAACAACCTGGCTCCAGGCGTTATGACCCGCAGCCACGCGACTTTAATGCGAATAATCGTTCTCCGCGCAATGCTGACCGGCAGCCAGGTAATTTTAAACGGGATAATCGCTCTCCACGCAGCTCTGATGGTCCTGACCGGTCTTCTTACAAAACTCAGCGGCCTGATACACAAAATCCTCGCTGGCAGAGTCGCCCTGCGAGGCAGCACGGCAATTCTTTTCAGGATCAACAGCCTTCCAACGAGTGGACACCAGAAAATGAGCGGTTTGAAGGGGATTACGAACGTTTTGATGGCCCGAAGTATCAAAGACGCCCGGCGGCTCAACCTTATCGGAGAGGTAAAGCTCCTGACAGGGCGCAACCCGAGGCAGAAGAACGGCATGTCACTCGTCTACCTGACGGGCGTGTTCTCAAAGGATCTCGCCCGGCCCAACGTAGAAATGCCGAGTTCTGGACGGGAGTAGCAGATGAGACTGAAAACTTGATTGATCAGGTCCACTCCGACTCAACCTCTACTGGGAAGCAAGCAGATCAGCAGCCTGAAGAAGCTCTCCAGGAGACGCCCGCGCAAGGAAAAGATACACCGATGGCCCAGCGCAAACCACGAGTTCGTGCTGCCAGCGCTGTAAAACGTGAGAGAAAGCCTGGCGCGAAGAAGGGGGAAGCCAGGACGCGCCCCACAGTTCTCAAGCCGTCGCAACGCGGCTTTAAATGGCCGACTTCATAGACTCTTGGTAAGACTACAGGGTTAGCAGCATGCTTTATCCTGCTTCCCCGACCTCTGCCAGAGGTGCCGGTTCAGCCTGGCACCTTTTGGTATGCCCTGTTGCAAGCGAGGCGACGAGCCCTTGACAACGCTTTTGACAGCGATGGCTAGTACGACAGTGCCACTTAGTGTGTGAGATGGCTTCTGGAGGACTGGTCCTCCAGAAGCGCTTACCTACCTCCGCCGCTGAAAGCCCCTGTGATTCATCCAGGGGGATGAAAGCGGCGTTCCTTTTTGCAGTGGGGTGTGGTCAGCAGTTCCACTTTTGCTCCTCTTAAAAAGAAGAGGTAAGAGTTCTATTGCACGTTTTCAACAACATAGCGTTTCGGTGGGTTCTCTGGCGTAGGGTCAGAGGTAAAAATGCTACCGTGTTCCAAAGTCGTGCCATGCGATACAGTAGTTGTTTTGAGCTTGTCTCGCTGCTGTGCATGAACCGAACGAATGGTGTGGGACGACACACCAGCGTCATTCCAGAAGCCCTCGGCGCGGGAGCCGTAGGGAGTCGTCACAAAGATGTCCTTGAAGGGGTACTAGTGCAGTTACCGGAACAATCTCCCTACGTTTCATTCGATAGAGTCAGGATCATGTGTAATGACAGAAAGGGCTGGTTTGACATCCTCCCTCCGCCGAAAGGCAGGTGAGGACAGAAGGTCCCCTTTGACATCAAGAGAGAAAACTAGAAAGGAGGGTGGAGTTTCTTTCTCCTGACCAAAGATCTCCACACTGCACCGTATGATGGAGCAATCGTCGTCACAGCCATCATCCCAATTTCGTCCTCCGTCTTGGCAGGGGCCAACGCCTTCCACACTTTCAGCAGTGCGAAATGCCTCCAAGCAGGTTGGCGAGCGACCGAGACCACCTGAACCCATAACAGGAGCACTCATTGCTAGCCTCGATCCGACGAAAATTCAAGAAGTGGCCGCATCTCAGCTGGTCATTCTGGATAGGTACTACCAAAGTGTCCTTCGACACGCGCAGCAGCTCTTTCAGTGGGCCCTTATAGGGGCAGGATTTGGAGTACTGTTCTTTCTGGCAGCAGTGAGCTTGCAGATTTTTCGCCAGTCAGCCAGCGTATCGATCATTAGCCTCGTCTGTGGAGGAGTAGTGGAAGGGGTAGCAACCCTCAACTTCTTGCTCTATGGGCGCACATTCCGCGAGTTAGAGAAGTTTCATGCCCGTCTGGATAGGACACAGCAATATCTACTTGCGAATAGTATCTGTGAGAAGCTTGATGAAAAATTCAGGCCGACAGCCCAGGCGCAGCTTGTTCGACTGATCTTGGATACATTGGCCCCGGGCGAAACAAAGCCAAAGAGCACCCAACAAAATAACTAGTACAACAGTCCCACTTACAACGAGAAAAGCGGAGTAAAACCCCTTGGGAGGCCGATTGCCGATTTACAGTTGCGCATGAATGCCCTCCAGAAGACATCTCACACTCTAAGTGGCACTGTCGTACTAGCGTTTTTGCCCGAACAGGTTATCTAGCTTCGCCGTCGCCTCCTCTTGCATCGAGGGTAGTACATGAGTATAGGTGTTCAATGTCATGCCGATGTTGCTATGCCCTAAGACCTCTTGCACTACTTTCGGATTGACTCCCATGCTTATCATAATGGTTGCTGCACTGTGACGCAGATCGTGAAAGCGTATATTGGGCAACTCTGCCTGTCTAAGGAGACGCTTGTACATCTTGTACAGCTGAGCATCTGAGAGATACCCCCCTTGACCGTTACAAAACACATAACCACTATCCTTCCATGCGCCCCTCAATGCTGCTCTTTTCTCTCGTTGGCGTAGTTGATGCATCTTCAACACATCAATAACAAAATGAGGCAGCATGATCTTCCTACGACTCATCGCTGTTTTTGGGTCTGACTCTACAACGCCAAGTTTCCCGACACGCACTGCCGAGCGCCGCACATAAATGCACTTACCCTCAAAGTCTATATCTTCCCACTTCAGACCGAGAAGCTCACCTCTCCTCATACCTGTAACCAGCGCAACAGTAATAAGGCCCTCCAGTGTATTCCCTTTTACCGCGTCTAAAAGCTTGCCGGCCTGGTCCTCTGTCAACGGATGTATCTCGTATCTTTTCTCGCGTGGTTTCGTTACGACATCACACACGTTACGCCCTACAATATTCCAGCGCACAGCATTGTCCAACGCTTTATGCAACAAGGCGTGAAACCTATTGATAGTCTTTGGCGATAGACCCTCTTTCAGCTTCTTTGCATAGAAAGACTGTACGTGTTGAGGCGTCAGCTTCTGTACCTGGATATGACCGAGAATAGGCAGGATATGATTGTTCAAGATAGCGCGATAGCTAATATATGTTGTAGGCTTGAGAGATGATTTATGAACATCTTCAAGCCAGTGGTTTAAGTAGGTCTTCAGCGTCTGAGCCTTACCCGTAGCTAAAGTGCCCTGCTTCTGTTGGTGTAATGCCTCTCGTAGTTTTCCCAAAGCCTCAGCCTGCGTTGCTCCATAGAAGTACTTACGCTTGCCGTCTTCAAGGGTCATCGTTGTCATCCATCGCCCGTCTTTACGGTGGGTGATTGACCCCTCGCCATGCGCACGTTTTGCCATGACCAAACTCCCCTCAAACAAAAAAGCCCCGATGCAAGTAAATGACATCGAGGCTTGAAACACTCAACACTATGCCGTTTGTTGCTCACATCGCTTAATCCAGTCTTGCAGTGAGCCAGGATGGACCCGCCGTACATTCCCAACTCTGATCGACGGTAAGCCGTTGTGATAAATGAGGTTATACACCGTGTTACGACATACCCCTAGCTGTATGGCTACATCAGGGATAGTCAGCAGCAGTGGTTCCGCCGTAGATGGCTTCTTACATCGTGACATACTGGCACCTCACAGAACCACCGTCAAAAACTCGTCAAGACGCTCTACATTGAACGCAAAGGCTGGGGGAAGCCCTGTCTCTCTGTACTCGGAATGTGTCACGACCACATCACCCCCATCTGAAATGTCATAGACCACACCGTAGCCTATTCCTTGCGGTATGCTAAACAACACAGACCGACCTACCCAACGTTGCCGAGCTTGTTCGATCATCGCCTGTCTTGCAGCGGCTTGACGCCTTTGCTGTCTGCGCCTTGCTTGCCTCATTTCTCCTCATTCTCCCCTCATGGCCCTGCCGTTTGTCCTCTGCGAGCTTCTAAGCCGCCGTTGATAGGCCCAGATGCTCACCACCCGACCTGAATACATCGACTTTCCGGCTTGCAACGCAGTCAGCGACTCAAG
>WNGK01013858.1_pt1 | contig 11635 bp, 9 predicted proteins | sample 5400601 | NCBI WGS metagenome assembly WNGK01 (sample SAMN13153376, study PRJNA577476) | soil metagenome | isolation source: 60 cm soil or saprolite under Garry oak tree replicate 1 | place: USA:California | collected 2016-06-15
AACGAGGCCTGCAGCGGCGTGAGACCCTCGTCATGGGAGAGCCCTTCGACCGTGACGACCTTGGCGCCCTCGGCCTGCACCGCCAGCATCAGGCAGGAGCGGACCGCGGCGCCGTCGACGATGACGGTGCAGGCGCCGCACACGCCATGCTCGCAACCGACATGGGTGCCGGTGAGCCGCAGCCGGTGGCGCAGGCAGTCCGCGAGCGTCAGCCGCGGCTCGACCTCGACCTCGACTTCGCTTCCGTTGACTTCAAAGTGTACAAGCATGGTTACGTTAGGCGGACGCGCTCTTCAGCGCCCGCTCGACCATCGTGCCGACGAGGGCGCGACGATAGGCGGCGCTGGCGTGAATATCGTTCTGCGGGTCGACCGCGGCGGAGGCGGCAGCTTCGGCGTCGGCGATGGCCGCCTCGTCGACGGCGCGGCCGTTCAAGACCGCTTCCACCTGCGTGAGCCGCAACGGACGGTCGCCGACGCCGATGACGCCGACATGGGCGTTGCGCGCTTTGCCGCTGTCGTCCTGGTCGTAGAAGACGGCGGCGGCCGCCATCGCGAAATCGCCGCGGCGGCGGGCGAATTCCTGAAATCCCCAACGCCGCCGTTCGGGCCAGGCCGGCAGGCGAATTTCGACGATGATCTCGTCCGGTCGCAGCGTCGTCATCAGCGGCCCGACGAAGAAATCCGCCGCCCGGATCACGCGCGGGCCGGACTGCCCGACGATCGCGATCTCCGCTTCGCAGGTCACCGCGATGCCAGGCATTTCGGCCGCCGGATCGGCGTGCGCGATGCTGCCGCCGACAGTGCCGCGATTACGAATCTGGTAGTGCGCCACGTGCGCGATCGCGGCGACGAGGAGCGGATGCGCCGTGCGCAACCTCCTGTCGTCCTCGATGTCGCGCCAGCGGACCATCGCCCCGAGCGCAACGCCGGACTTGGAAATCTTGATCTGGCGCAGATCGGCGAGCTTGCGCAGATCGACCAGCAACGCCGGCGCGGCCAGGCGGAACGCGAGCATCGGCACCAGACTCTGGCCGCCCGCGATGGCTTTCGCCTCGCCGTCACGCGAGGCCAGCAGTGCAACCGCTTCGGAAAGTGTCGTCGGGCAGGCATATTCGAAGGGCGGCATTTTCATGATCGGGTCCCCTTCGAATTGTGCGGCAAGCGCTCGGTTCCTAGCATCGGTTCGGCGGGGCGGTCAACGTGACGGCGGCACTGTGCGACAGCGCGTTCGACCGACAGAGGACGTACATGAACGCTGGAGCATTTCTCGAAAAAATTGAGTCGGGTGTAGGGTGGGCAAAGGCGCTGAACGGGCGTTTCAGTGTGAGCGCGATATTTCGCGCCTTTGCCCACCACGCGATTACTGAGGCCGGACGGTGGGCAAAGGCGCGCAAATCCGCGTCCGTACCGAAATGCCGGTTCTGCGCCTTTACCCACCCTACGGCGCTACGGCGCAGGGGATCGCGCGGCTTGGATCAGCTGCCAGACCCGCGGCGGGGAGAGCGGAAGCTCGCGCGGCTCGACCCCGAGGGGGCCGAGCGCCGCGGCGACTGCATTCGCCACCACGCCGCCGACGGGAATGATGCCGCCCTCGCCTGCCCCCTTGGCGCCGAGCGGATTGTTCGGCGACGGCTTCTGCTCCAGCGCAACCGCCGTGATGCTTGGGAAGTCGCTCGCGGTCGGCATCAGATAGTCGGCCAACGAGCCGGTCAGCAATTGTCCGTCCTCGTCATAGACGAAATGTTCGAGCAGCGCGCCGCCGAGTCCCTGGACCACGGCGCCGACCGCCTGTCCGTGCAAGGTCAACGGGTTGATGATGCGCCCGACGTCCTCGACGGCGACGTAGTCGATCAGCCCGACATGGCCGGTCTTGGGATCGACCGCGACATGGGCCGCATGGGCGCCGTAGCTGTAGGTGCGCTTGTTGCTGGCATAGGTCCCCTCGGCGGAAATGCCTTCGGCGGCGAGCTCACCCAATGCAATCGATGCCCGCTCCGGCCCGACCGCGATGCCATGATCGATGTCGACCTCGTCGGCCGCGCAGTTGAGACGCCTGGCCGCGGCCGCCCGGATCGCCTGCCGAAGATGACCCGCCGCCGCCATGATGGCGGAGCCGCCCATGACCACGGAACGCGAGCTGTATGAACCGAATCCCTCGCTGACATGATCAGTAGAGCCGTGAAACACGCCCTTGATGCGATCCATGGGCATTTCGAGGGCATCGGCGGCGATCTGGGCGAAGACAGTCTCGATCCCCTGGCCGACCGAGGAGGAGCCGACGAAGACCGACACCGATCCATCGCGCTCGAGCACGAGCCGCGCATTCTCCTTCGGGCCCGACGCACCGCCCTCGATATAGCAACCGATCGCGACGCCGTGATACCGCCCGTCGCTCAACGTGCCTTGCAACTTCACCTTTTCCGCCCAACCGAACTCGGCGAGGCACCGATCGAGAGTGGCCTGGTAGTCGCCGCTGTCGCACTCCGTCTCGACCTCCGGCATCAGCACTTTCGCCAGCGGATAGGGCATCTCCGCCTCCGAGATCAGATTGCGGCGGCGGAATTCGACGCGGTCGATGCCAAGCTCCCGCGCCGCGATGTCAAGGAGGCGTTCGCGGAAGAAGTCGGCCTCGAACCGGCCCGGCGCGCGATAGGTGCCGGACGGGGTCTTGTTGGTCATCAACAGCGAAACGTCGATGTGAATGTGGGGAATGCGGTAGGGACCCGACATCACCTGCGTGATATTGCGCGAGGCGGTCGCGCCGACCGTGCGCAGATAGGCGCCGAGGTCGGTGAAGGCATGGCCGCGCAGGCCGATGATCGTTCCGTCAAGCGCGCAGGCGATTTCCAATTCGCACTCGGCGTCACGGGCATGGTTGGTCGCGAGCAGGTTCTCGCGCCGGTCCTCGATCCATTTGACCGGACGGCCGGTGAGCCGAGCCGCGAAGGGGATGAGAAAATCCTCGGGATAGAACTCGCCGCGAGCACCGAAGCCGCCGCCCACGTCGTATTCCACCATGCGAACCGATTTTTCGGCCAATCCCAGCATCTTCGCCAGCAGGCGCCGGTTGTGAAACGCGACCTTGGCCGCGCCGGAGACAGTCAGCCGCTCCTCCCCCGCATCCCATTGCGCCAACAGGCCGCGCGGCTCCATCGGCACCGCCGCATGCCGCTGCACCTTGAATCGCTCGCGGCGGACATAGGGTGCGGTCTTGAATGCCTCTCCGGCGTCGCCGCGAACGGCGGTCATGGTGCTCGCGAGGTTGGTCCCGGCCGCCTCGAACAGGATGCTGTCGCCCCTGCGGGCGGCATCGCGGTCGGCCACGGCCGGTAGCGACTCGATGTCGACCAGGATGGCGTCGAGAGCGTCCTCGGCCAGGGCCGCGCTCTCCGCCACCACGACCGCGAGCGGCTCGCCGACATAGCGGACCTTGCTCTGGGCGATGACCGGCTGCTCGTACTGCCGCAGCGCTGGCAACGGCTCCTGCCGCATGGGAATCGTCGGCATCGGATCGCCGATGTCCGCCGCCGTGATGACGGCCCGCACGCCGGGCCGCGCCCGCGCGGCGGCAGCGTCAATCGACCGAATGCGTCCATGCGCCGTGCTCCATATCGCAATCGCCGCAGGCTGCCGCTTGCCTCGTTCACTGGACGTTGAGCCGCAATCCCGTGAACTTCCATTGCGACATTTCCTCCATGGCGTAACGCACGCCTTCGCGCCCGAAACCGCTCGATCCGACGCCGCCGAACGGGTAGGTGTCGAGCCGGAAGCGGCTCGCTTCGTTGATCCAGAGCGATCCCACCCGCAACTTGCGCGACACTTTGAATGCGGTTTCGAGGTTCGACGTGAAGCACGCGCCCTGGAGCCCGAACTCGGACGAATTGGCGAGCGCAAGCGCGGCGTCGACATCCTCGACCGGCTGCACGACGACCACCGGGCCGAACGCCTCCTCGGTCATGAGCCGCGCGTCGGCCGGGGCCTCCGCCACGATCGCGGGCCCGAGAATGCAGCCGCGCCGCTCGGGCTTGAGAACGAGCCGGGCGCCCTTCGCCACGGCGTCCGCCACCATTGCTTCGACCCGGTCAGCAGCAGCGCTTGAAACCATCGGGCCCACATCGGTGGCGGGGTCCTCGGGGTCGCCGACCTTGAGCTTCTTCGTTGCCTGCACGAACAGATCGAGGAAGCGGTCATAGACCGGCCGCTCGACGATCACGCGCTGCGCCGAGATGCATTGCTGGCCGCTCGCTTCGAAGGCTGCCCCTGCGATGCGCCCCGCCGCGTCGGCAAGGTCGGCGTCGGCGCAGACGATATTCGCGGCATTCGAGCCAAGCTCGCCGACGAATTTCTTGGCCCCCGCCGCCCGCGCCAGCTCGTGACCGGCGGCAGTGCTGCCGGTGAGCGTGACCACGGCGACCAGCGGATGGGCGGCGAGCAGGCGCGCGGTCTCCCGCCCGCCAGGGACGACATTGAACAGGCCGTCGGGGACGCCCGCCTTCTTCATCGCCTCCGCCATCAGCAGGGCAACCTCGGTGCCCGGGGGCGAGGGCTTCACGACCATCGCATTGCCGGTCGCGAGCGCGGGCGCGACCTTCTGGATCAGGAGATTGACCGGACCGTTGAACGGCGTCATCGCGGCGACCACGCCGTAAGGCACCCGCACCGTGAAGCCGAACCGGCCGGCCCCGGTTGCGGTCACGTCGAGGGGGAGCACTTCGCCGAGGATATGGGGCACCTGCGCGGCGCAGGCGCGGATGAAGAGGCCCGCGCGTTTGGCCTCGAAGGTCGCGGCGCGTTTGGGCTTGCCGATGGCACGGATCAGCGAGCGCACGAGCTCCGCTTCGATCTTGTCGATGGCGTCGGCCGCAGCGAGGAGCCACTCGATCCGCTTGGCGGCGGTCGCATCCTGGTGCTTGAGATAGGCCGCGTGCGCGTGCTTGACCGCGGTATCGACGATTGCAGCGTCGGATTCGATGATATGGGAGGCGACTGTCTCGTCGACCGGCGAGACGAGCGGCGAAAAAGCGGCGCCTGGTGGGGCGGTCGCGGCGCCGCCGATCCAGGGCAGATGACGCAGGGGGACATTCATTGACGCTCCTCCTCGATGATCGATGCGCTGGTGGCGCTAAACGAGCTGCCCGTCGCCGAGCGGAATGTCGCGTAGCGTGCTCGGCGCGAACAGCTCCTCGATCCTGATGCGGCGCTCGGTCAGCCCCTGCTCGTGCGTGTATTGCAACAGCGCCTCGATGGTCGGGCGGTTCTGCTCGATGCCGTAGGGATACCAATCCCGCCCGATGATCGCCTGCTCCTCCTCGATCATCGGCTGCAGCCAGGCGAACGAGGCCTTGGGCGACCCGGTCTCCATGAGCAGGTGGAAGGCATAGTCCTTCGCCCGACAGAACGCCTTGTAGAGGCTCAGCGCCACCCACGGGTCGCGCTCGTAGATGTCGCGGCGGATCACGACCGTGTGCATGATCGGATAGATCTTGGTGCGCCGGTAGTAGTCCTGCTCGAGCTCCCGGTAATTGGGAAACAGCCGCCGCACCTTGGCCGCGCCGCGGCGGAACGAGAGCGGATTGTTGGCGGTCATCAGGACGTCGATCTCGCCGCGCTCGAGCATGTCGCCGAGCTCGGCGCCCGCCGGCGCCTGAGTGAGTCGCACCTCGGGCGGCAGGCGGTGGCCAAGGCGGTCGGCGCGGCCCTGGACCCAGGCGATGTCGCTCGGCTTGACGCCGTAGTCGTGCTCGAGCAGCCCGCGCATATAGACCGCGGCGGTCATGCTGTATTCGGGCACGCCGCCGCGCTTGCCCTTGAGGTCGGACGGCTTCTCGATCCCATTGGTGGTGTTGATGAAGAAGTAGCCATGGCGGAAGACGCGCGAAGGGAAGACCGGGATGGCGACGAATGGCGCTGCCCCGCTGCTGACGAGCGTCGTGAAGTTCGACAGGGACATTTCGGAGACGTCGAATTCCTTGAACTGCAGCATCCGCCAGAAAATCTCGGCGGGCTGCAAGGTCACGTAGTTGAGCTCGATGCCTTCGGGGCGGATCGTCCCGTCGCGCAACGCTTGCGTGCGGTCGTAAGGCCCGCAGGCCAGGGTCAGACGCAGATTGGTCATAAGCACCCCAATGATGATGTCCGGGCAAACTCCCGTGACCCTGGCCTGCTGTCAAGGCTGGCCGGGGCTCGCGCTTGCAGGCCGCCTGCGACTGGCCCTAGGGTCCGCAGTTTCGGAGGCCGAGTTGGAATGTATAGGGACCTGCGCGAATTCATCGAGCTTGTCGACGGCTTGCACGCGCTGCGGAGGGTCGAGGGGGCGGACCCGCGGTTCGAGATCGGCGGCATTACCGAGGTCGCCGCGGGGCTTGCGGATTGCCCGGCCGTTCTGTTCGACGACATTGTGGGATATCCGCGCGGGTTCCGCGTCTTCACCAATGCCACCACCAGCCCGCAAAGGGCGGCGCTTGCGCTCGGCCTCGATCCGGGGCTCGGGCCCCTCGATGCGCTCAAGGCATGGATGGAGAAGCGCACGACGCTGAAACCGCATCCGCCCGCCGCCGTGCAGCACGCCGCCTTTCTGGAGAACACGATGCGGGGCGAGGAGGTCGACCTCGCCCGCTTCCCCGCCCCGACCTGGCATCGGCATGACGGCGGACCCTTCATCGGTTCCGGCAGCATCGTCATCATGCGCGATCCCGACAGCGGATGGATCAATGCCTCGATCTATCGGATTCAGGTTCATGCCAGGAACAAGGTGACCGTCCAGTTCGACCATCGGGGCAGGCATGGGGCCATCATCGCCAAGAAATACTGGGATCAGGGCAAGCCCTGTCCCCTCGCAGTTGTCAATGGCGAGGACCCGGCGCTCTTCATTGCCGGGTTCGAATATCTGCCGGCCGAACAGTCGGAATACGAGTTTGCAGGCGCCATCAAGGGAGCGCCGATCGAAGTCTGCGCCGGACCGCACACGGGCCTGCCGATCCCCGCCCAGGCGGAGATCATCTTCGAAGGCCAGCTGCCGCCCATGAGCGAGACCACGCTCCCGGAAGGGCCGTTCGGCGAATTCACCGGCTATTACGCGGCCGAACGGCGCCCCGCCCCGGTGATGCATGTCGCAGCGGTGCACTACCGCAACGACCCCATTCTGCTCGGCTCGCCGCCGATGAAGCCGCCGCGGTTTCATTTCGGGCTCCCGTTCCGCGCCGCGACTTTGTGGAACAACCTCGAAGCGGCTGGCGTCACCGATGTCGTGGGCGCGTGGCAGCACGTGTCCCAGCTCATGACCGTGGTGGCATTGAAGCAGCGCTACGACGGCCACGCCAAGCGGGCGGCGCTGATCGCGGCCGCCCACAGTTACATGGCGCGCGTGATCGTCGTCGTGGACGAGGATATCGATCCATCCGATCTCCAGGACGTCATGTGGGCGGTCGCGACCCGTTGCGAGCCCTCGGAAAATATCGACATCATCAGGAACGCCTGGAGCTCCGCGCTCGATCCCCGCATCTCCGCGCCGGACAAAGAGCGTGGCATCAGCTCGCATTCGAAAGTCATCATCGAGGCCTGCCGTCCGTTCGCCTGGATCGACAAGTTCCCGCCGACATCGGCGCTCTCGCAGGACGAAGCCCGCGCCATCGAGAAGAAATGGGGTGACGCGCTGCGGGGGAAGTTAACCTCCCCCTGAAAGGGGGAGGACGGTCGCCGAAGGCGGCCAGGTGGGGGTTCTTCTTTCCAAGAGCGCGGGGGCATGCGGAAAGACGGGACCCCCACCTGGCGCGCGTCGCGCGCCTGTCCTCCCCCTTTCAGGGGGAGGTTAAGAGAATGCGGGTCATCGCGAGCTTCGTGCCGCAAGACAATCGCGAGTCATCAACCGCGGGTCCAGACGAGACAATTCGAAGCCCCGGGCCGCGGGTGCGATCCTTGATTCGATAATTGTCCAAGAATAGGATTTTATGGACCATTCCAACGTCCCAAGCCTCGAACTCGCGGAGCCACATGCATGAAAAGGCTGGTTTTGGAGACCACGGCGCCATTCCAGGGGCTGCCGGAATTGGTCGCCTACGACGAGGGCCTGTTCGAGCGGGAAGAGCTCATCGTCGCGTGGGCGAACCGCGACCAGGGGGTCGAGAAGAAGGTCGAGACCGACATCACCAGCCCGAAGGGGGTCGACCCTTTCGCCAGCCATGGCAAGCTGTTCGAGCAGGGCCAGGCGGACATGTACAACGCCTGCGAATGGGGAAACTATTGCCGCGTAGGGAGCACCGGCGCCGGCAGCCGCCAGCTCGGCCGCCGCGCCATCGTGACCTATTCGGCCATGGTCGTGGCGCCGGATTCGCCGGTCTACACGCCCCAGCAGCTGGCCAACCGGGTGATCGGGGTGCCGTTCTATTTCGGCACGCATTACATCGCGATCCACATGTTGCAAGGCTTCGTGCGGCGCGAAGAGGTCAAGCTCTGCAACGCGCCGAACGGCTCGCGCTATCGGCTCGAGGCCCTGATGAAGGGCGAGGTCGAGGCCGTCACCCTGACCGAGCCGCATGTCACCCTGGCCGAGAAGAAGGGCTGCCGGCTGATCTCTTCCGCCTTCTTCCACGGCACCGAGGTCGCATCCGAGCGGGTCGATGCCGAAACCTACGCCGCCTTCAATCGCGCCGTGCGCGAGGCGGTGCGCCGCATCAATGCCGACAAGCGCGCCTACCTGCACTACTTCATCGATTACCACGGCGCCACCGATCCGGAGGTCGCCGCGCTGAAGGTCGAGGACCTTCGCGCGAGCCGCCTCGTGGTCTGCGATCCGGCGCCGATCCCGCTCGAGGAGATGCAACGCACCTACGATTGGCTCAAGAGCTGGGGCATGCTCGAGGAGACCGCCTCGCCGCTCGAGCTCGTCAACATGGAGGTGCAGAGCTACGCCCACCAGGCAGCGGAATAACGTCCGCTTTGAGGATCCTTCCATGCGAAACGGACATGCGGACGAAATTGCCAAGCTGGTCGAGCCGGGCCGCGTCCACCGGCGGGTCTACGCCGATCCCGATATTTTCGAGCTCGAAATGGAGCGCATCTTCGGCCGCGCGTGGCTGTTCGTCGGCCATTCCAGCCAGGTGCCGAAGGCGGGCGACTACATCACCACCGAGCTCGGCCGCCAGCCGGTGATCATGAGCCGCCACCACGACGGCAGCGTCCATGTCCTCCTCAACCGCTGCAGCCACCGCGGCGCCAAGGTGGTCAATGAGCGCCGAGGCCATGGCGCGCGCCTGACCTGCTGCTATCACGGCTGGAGCTACGATACCGACGGCCGGCTGATGACGGTCCCGGTGCCGGAAGGCTGCGCCGCGGATTTCAACCGCGAGGCATTCGGCCTCGCGCGCGCGCCGCGCGTCGGCGAGTATCGCGGCTTCGTGTTTGCAAGCCTCGCCGAGCGAGGACCGAGCTTCGAGGACCACATCGGCCCGATGAAAGGCAATATCGACGACCTGGTCGACCGGGCGCCCGAAGGGGCCCTGGCGCTCGACGCCGGCATGCACCGCTACGTCTACAACGGCAACTGGAAGCTCCAGGTCGAGAATGTGCTCGATTCCTACCACGTCCCCTTCGGCCACGCCTCGACGGTCAACAAGGAGGGCGTCCAGTTCGCGCGCCGCGAGGGCGACCAGAAGGGCGCCACTGTGGTCGAAGCCGACAAGAAGCAGACCGCGAGCTCCTGGAAGGATCGCAAGAGCTACATCGCCGGCAACGGCCACGGCTGGACCAGCAACACCTCGCTCGACGACGGCAAGCGCTCGAGCCCGGCTTTCGACGAGTACAAACGCGTGCTGGCGGAGAAGATCGGCGCCGAGCGGACGCAGCAAATTCTCACCCCGCGGCTGCACAATTCGCTGATCTATCCCAACATGTCGATCATGGGGCTCAACATCCATGTGCGGGTGATCAAGCCCATCGCCGTCGACCGCACCGAGGTGACGATCTATCCAATTCGGCTGGTGGGCGCGCCCGCGGCGATGAATTTCGGCAACATCCGTCTCCTCAACGTGACCCATTCGGCCGCCTCGTTCGTGCAGACCGATGATCTCGAATCCTTCGTGCGCGCGCAGAAGGGCCTGCAAAGCCGCCACACCGACTGGGTCGACATTTCGCGCGGCCTCGGCGCCGAGGAGCCCGATCGCGAGCTCAACGCCACGCGCGGCCTCGCCACCCACGAGATGGTCGTGCGCGCCCAATACAAGGCCTGGGTCGGCTACATGCGCGAGGCGGCGTGATGGAGGTCGGGTCGCGCGGCCCGCCGCGGATCGGTGGCATTGCGGGTATCGACCGCGCCCCGTTCGAGCTTTTTCTGATCCATGAGGCGCAGCTCCTCGACCAGCGGCGTTTCCGCGACTGGATGGCGCTGTTCACCGAAGACGGCACCTATTGGGTCCCGGCGGTGCCGGACCAGGAGAGCCCGTTCGACCAAGCCTCGCTGTTCTACGACGATCGCGACCTGATGAAGACGAGAGTCGACCGGCTCGAACACCCCCGCATCCATGTCCAGACACCGCCCTCGCGCACCGCCCACCTCGTCGGCAACACGATCGTCGAGCAGGCGAACGAGGCCAAGGGCGAATATCTCGTCGGCTCGACCTTCATCATGGTCGAGTACCGCGACGACCAGCAGCGCATCTTCGCCGGCCGCCAGCACCACCGCCTCCGGCGCGACGGCGCAAGCTTCCGCATCGTTGCGAAACGGGTCGACCTGATCAACTGCGATTCCGCCTTCGAGGCGATGGCGGTGCCGATTTGACAACCAACAGGGTGGCCATGAGAACTGGCGCGGAATATCTGCGATCGCTGCAAGACGGTCGGCAGGTGTTTCTCGACGGCGAGCGGGTCAAGGACGTCGCCTCCCATCCCGCCTTCCGCGAAGCCGCGCGTTCGCTCGCCCGCCTCTTCGACATCGCCGCTGCTCCGGCCGCACGCGAAACGATGACCTTCGCCTCGCCGAAGACCGGCGCGCCGGTGCTGCGCGCCTACCAAATCCCCAGGAGCCCTGCCGATCTCCGCGCGCGGCGGCTGTTTTCCGAAAAGTGGGCCGAGGCGACATTCGGGCTCATGGGGCGGACGCTCGATCATGTGGCGGGCTTCTTCTGCGGCTTGCCGCCGCGCCGCGCCTCTTCGCCGGCGCCGGCCAGAAATTCGCCGACAATCTCACCTCGTTTTATGAGCGCATCCGCGACCACCACCTTTATTTGAGCTATGCGATCGTCCCGCCGCAGATCGACCGCAGCAAGCCCGCGCACAAGCAGAGCGATCCCACGCTTTATGCCGGCGTGGTGAGGGAACGCGACGATGGCATCGTGGTGTCAGGCGCCCAGCAGCTCGCAACGGCGGGCGTCTATTCGGACTTGCTTTATCTGAGCTGCATCCATCCCTTGCAGCCGGGCGACGAAAACTACGCCAATGGCCTCGTTGTCCCCATGAACGCGCAGGGGCTCAAGCTCTATCCACGGCGGGCCTTCGCAAGCCGGGCGACGAGCGCGTTCGACTATCCGTTGACCAGCCGGTTCGACGAATCCGACTGCCTGGTGGTGTTCGAGAATGTCTTCGTTCCCTGGGAGCATGTCTTCATCTACCGCAATCTCGAGATCTGCCGCGATCAGTGGTGG
>WNGK01023432.1_pt1 | contig 11632 bp, 15 predicted proteins | sample 5400601 | NCBI WGS metagenome assembly WNGK01 (sample SAMN13153376, study PRJNA577476) | soil metagenome | isolation source: 60 cm soil or saprolite under Garry oak tree replicate 1 | place: USA:California | collected 2016-06-15
CAATGCCCGGGAGCTCGCGCTTCAAGTACCAGGTCCGTCCGCGTCGCCACATGGGGCCTCCTAGTCCTGGGTTCGCCGCGCGATGAACGTGCGGACGTCGGCGGGGCGCCACCGGATCCGCCGCGGCCCAAGCTGGACTCGCGGGATCGGAAGCTCGTAGACGCTCTTCGCCGGGAGCTTGAGGAGGGTACCGACGTCCCCGGCCGTGAGCAACGGTTCTGCGTCGAGACCGTCGCCGACGAGCTCTAGGCCGGGCTCTCCACCTGTATTCATCCGAGAATTCTCACGACTGAGGGCGATGTCCCTCATGGCGGCTCGCGTCTCGAAAGGGATCGCCCGTTGGTCCTCTCCGTTCTGTACGCCACGACCTGGCGAAGCGTTCTCCGTACGAGGCGTGCGAAGGTGCAGATATCTGCTCGTTCTTGTGGCGCAAGCTAGTGCGGAGATATCTGGATATCTCTGACGGCCGGTTAGGTGCTTGTAGACTATAGTCTTATCGCCAGATGCCTTCACGCCGTCTAGCTTGTCCGCGTGATCGGAGCCGAGCTTCGGAAGGCACGAGAGGCCGCTGGCCTCACCCAGCAGCAACTGGCCGACGCGGCCGGCGTACACCGCACCTACATCAGTCTCCTTGAGCGCAATAAGAAGTCGCCCACCCTGGATGTCTTGTTCCGGCTTTGCCGTGGCGTGGGTATCTCCCCTTCGAAGTTCGTCGCGCGGGTGGAGGGGGGGTCGCGATGAAGATCGTCGAAACCCACGATGTGGTTCGCGCCGGTGCGTTTCCCAGGTCTGCCGCGTGGCGCAAGGCCTGCAAGCAGGTCGCCATGGCCGTCAAGGAGGTCGATTGGCCCCACGGCTCTGGCAAGTTCACGATCTACGACGAGCACCACGGGAGCGGAGTAAAGCCGATTAAGGAGCCGTGCATCCAGAAGCTGGTGGACCTGGGCTGGCAGACGGAGGGGTTGCCGCCCGATAAGCAATATGCGGTAACAACTGGCGACCTCGACGCACTAATCAAGACTTCGGCCGGTTACATCGGATTCGAATGGGAAACGGGGAACATCTCGTCGAGCCACCGAGCGCTCAATAAGCTCGTCCTCGCCCTAATGCGTAAGGATTTGGTCGGCGGCCTGCTCGTCGTCCCAAGCGACGAGATGAAGTTCTACTTGACGGACCGCATCGGGAATATCGGTGAGCTGAAGGCCTACTTCCCTCTCTGGTCTGCAGTTCCCGTCAAGAACGGCGCGTTGCGAATCGTTGTAGTCGAGCACGATGCCGTGAGTAAAGGCGTGCCGCCTATCCCGAAGGGGACGGATGGCCGCGCCCTCGTGTAAGGTCATTCCTCGACGTAGTCGGTTCCGTCGTCCTCCTCGACGTGATCGTGCAGCGGATGGTGGTGGAGGTCGCCGTTCTCTAGGCGCTCCATGATCAAGTCGGTGCTCTCGATCTCCATGCCGATCCAGTGCCGCCCCGTGTGTTCGCACACGTCGTATGTGGTCCCACTCCCACCGAAGGGGTCGAGAACGAGATCGCCTGGCCGACTCGAAAGTTCTAGGCAACGGTGCACGAGCTTGGTTGAGAGTTGATTCGTCTTGCGCTTCTTGCTCTTGAACTTCCAGTGCCGCACCGGGGGAATGTCGTTCCAGACGTCTGTGAGATTGACCCCTTTCGGGTTCATGGCGTCGCGATGGCCACCGTAGTCCTTGATCTCTTTCCCGCAGTGGCGACACGTCTCGATCGGAGTACGGATGCTCCGGAAAGTCTTGGCCTTGCCTTTCGTGAAGTAGAGCAGGCTGTAGTGCGACGGGTAGATGCGCTTTGGGATCGGGAGTCCGAACTTGATGTTCACCGCGATCCAGTTGCGGAAGGTTAGCCCCATCTCCATCAAGTGAGCGCCGAGTGGAATGTTCCAGCGGGGGATGTTGTAGAGGAAGAACGCACCGCCCGGTTGAAGGACGCGGATGCACTCGTCGATCCACTTTTGAGACCAGGCGAGATAGTCCTGGTCGGGGCGTTCGTCATCGACGGCCGCACCATATTCCTTGCCGAGGTTGAACGGCGGATCCGCGAAGATCGTGTCAACCGTTTCGCTCCGAATTTGCGGCAGCATCGACAGGCAGTCTCCTCTAAACAAGACACCCAGCTCGGTTGCGTAGATTGGTTGCGCAGGGTCACTCGTGGTGTTGAGGACCCCAGTCGCATTCCATGGTTCGCCGAACTGCAGTCTCGTCTGTGCCATCGCCCTATTCTATGTAGACCATAGTCAGCATGTCAACTCTTTGGCTTCTCTCGACTTTTCGGGTTGAAGATAGCGTCAACTGCCCAAAGTCGAGTACCGATCCGCTTCACCACCTAGCCAAAGGATTGCAATGAGGAGGGGTCGGGAGGCGGGGAGGGGGCGCTCGTCTTGGAGAAGTGCCTGCCTGGCGCGGCATCACTTCCGGCCGGACAGCGGTTTCCCGCCTGAAGAGAAGAGCCTGCCCGGAAGTCCTGCCACCAGGGGTCCTGTCCATATGTGACTAGTCAATTACGTTTGTTAGTATAATGTATTGATATAAGCACTTGTTGTAACATATCTTACAGCATCAACGCGATCTTGCAATCATTCTCATGTCCTTGACGGTCAGGCCCTCGGTGGCGACCTTCCTGATTCGCTCTTCACATCAGAGGAAACGTGAAATCCGCCAACAATGACGACGTGACACCGCTCCTGAGGGCCTTGGTTCTCCTGCAGTTGGAGGTCCTGCGGGACAAGCCGGATGCGCCAAAGCCCGAGGTTCTGCTCCAAAGGGCCGGGCTCGGGATCTCAGAGATCGGCGAGCTATTGGGGAAGAACTACGCGGCGACGGTCAAGACGCTCAGCCGCGCCAGGGGCAGCGCCTAACTGGTCGGCGGATTCGCCGACTGGTCGCGACGAGGGGCGTTCGGAAGATCACCATCTTGAGGAAGGAGTGAAGTCCGGTGGCTAAGAAGAAGAGAGTCGCTACGACTGGCGAAGTAGCCGAGCTGTTGGAGAAGCTCCTCATTGTGACGCTCGCGCTGGCCAACGTGCCGCAACGTAGCATCCGTGAGGTGGTTGAGTGCGACCTGAATCGCGTCGGCAGGGTCGTGAAGCATCTCAAGCGCAGAAACGCGAAAGGAGAGGTGTAGCTATGGCAGAAAATGGTAAGCAAAGCGAGCCCGTGCTTCAGGAATTCCGCGCCATCCGTGGCGTGCTGGAGAGCATGTTGATCATCGCGTGCGCTCGGACCGGGATGAAGAGAGAGGATCTGCGTGCCATCGTGGGGGTGGACAACAACCGCATAAGCCGGATCGCGAGACACGTGAAGTCGAGCGGGAAGAACGCGGAGGAGGAGAACTAGATGGGCGCGACGCGCCTTCATCTTGGCTTGGTGAACAAGCTTGTGAAGAGGACCGGGAAGTCCCTCAAGTACATGAGGGAGCAGATCAGTAAGCGGGCCGCAAGGCAGGGCATCTCCTCCGAAGCGGCCCTGATTCTCTGGGCCAAGGAGTTCGGCATCGGCACGACCACCTTCCAGCGTGGGTTGGAGCCGCACATTCAGGAGCAGGTGCGTGCAGGCCTGCCTGGCCTCTTCACGCTGCCGTCCGCAACGTCACCCCAGCGCAACGGGAAGGCGAAGGTCGGGAACAGGAGCCGCCCGATTTCGGGCTTGCGGGCTGCCGTTGATTACCTATTGAGCGACGACGAGCTAAAGCGCCGCTGTACGTCCCTGCTGACGGCGAAGCACAGCTTCGACCGAGCGTTCCGCGAGGCGACGACCGTTCTAGATGATCGGCTCAAGAAGCTGGCGCAGATCAAGGGCAAGATCAATCCGGACGCCTTGGTGGCGAAGGTGTTACACCCGAGCAAGGCGATCCTAGTGGTCAGCAATCATGCCGACGAGCAGCAGGGCTTCTTTGAACTCACGAAGGGCCTGATGGCGTCGTTCCGGAATCCCACGCATCACTCCCTCGATGACAAGCTGACGCGAGAGGACGCACTCCGGTTCTGCGGGTTCATCGACGCCATGCTAACGCTGCTCGGGAAGGCGCGAGTCAACCTGCCAGCCGGGCCTTAGTCGCGGATTCTTATCTAGAGGACCTCTCCGTGAACCTGCTTGATACCATTCTCAACTCGGCCATAGCCGCCGCCACCGTTGTTCTGGCCTTCTTCGCAGGCGTGCAGATCTGGCAGGCACGCAAGGAAAGCCGAGAGCGACAGCGGGCCGCCTTCGCCTCGTTGTACGCCGAGTATTTCCACCTGTCGGCGCTATCAGAGAGTTGGGCGAAAGAGGACCTGCTCGAACTCGCTCGCAATGACGCTCTCCGGCCGGAGGATATGCTGCCGCGCGACTGGGGCACCATGATCTGTCTGCTCGGCGAGGTGGGCTCGGCGACGGGCGCGCTCGGCGGGATGGCTTACGACGCTGTGGCGGAGGCCGCGACGCGCGTGCGGATGCTCATTCATCTGGTGAAGGAGTACCCGCCGGGCCCCGCTGATGCCGTCGGCCGCGCGCTTGAACAACAGGTTAAGAAGGGGATCAAGGTGGCAGCCCTAACCTTTGAAGACGCGATGCACCAAGCGCCGGCGTGGTTGGTGACGCATCCGGTCACGATCGTAGACCCGAAATCGACGATCGGGCTGAGCATCCAGCGGACCATGATCGAGGCGCAGCGCGTGCCACGTAAGCGACGCGACGCGATCCTAGGCCCCGTCGGCCGGTTCATAGGCAATGTCACGAGCCGCGTCGCGCTCTGGTGGGACCCAGCCCAAGAGGGTCGTTTCACGTTGCCGAGCGGCTCAAGAAACGAAGAGGGAAGCCATGACTGACGAACCGGCGCGGCGAGAAGAGTGGTTGCACTGCAACGCCTGCGGGCAAAAGACCCGGCACGACGTCATCTGCGAGCACGGGCAGCACGGGTCTGAACCGGTCGATACCGGCAACCCATTCGACGACATCAGTGTTTCGTGGGTCACGACCTACACGATGCTCGAATGTCGGGGCTGCGAGAACGTGACGCTGCGTCGAACGTACGTCTTTTCCGAATGGAATCCGGGCGAAGCTCAAATCGACTACTTCCCGCCGCACCTATTTCGGAGGAAGCCGGATTGGGCCGACGAGCTGCCGAAAGACGAGCAGTCGGTCTTGACGGAGGTCTACGCGGCGCTCGCCTCGGACAGCCGGCGTCTCGCTCTCATGGGCGAGCGGACGCTCGTCGATCTGTTCATCGTGCGGAAGATCGGCGACCAGGGGACGTTCGTCGAGAAATTGAAGAAGTTGGAGCTGGAGGGATTCCTGAGCGCGAAGAACCGTGAGATGCTGGACGCTGCGCTCAACGCGGGTCACGCCGCGTCGCATCGCGCGTACCTTCCGGAGCGGGATCAGCTGTCCACGGTGATGGACATCGTGGAGAACCTGCTGCAATCGGATTTGCTCGCGAAGGAGATCAAAGAGCTGCGCAAGGCGACGCCAAAGCGGAAACGGCGCTCGCCGGCGAAACCCAAGACCGCTATGCCCTAACGGTGGTTTAGCTCGGCGGCCTGCACCCTGAAGTGCACCCTGCCTAGCCGGATTTCGGGCCACTACCACAGACGTGCGCGGAAGTCCTCTTGCGGGATCTCCGTCTTGCACGGACGGTTAGGGAGTCGGCGGGTCTTCCGGAGACTTGGGAGGCTCCTCTCCAAAACCGGGGGTTGCAGGTTCGATTCCTGCCGGGCCTGTTCCATAAGTGCCGGTCGCCGCAGGGGATGGCCTCCCCGCCGTTGGGACGTTCCCGCCTTGTCGCGGTTCAGACGCGGTGGTCACGAGGTAGGCCATCGCCGCCGCCTTGGCCTGCTCCGTCGGTTTGGTGTAGCGCCGCATGATGACCTCGGCGGTATCGCCAATGACGCGGCTCGCGTGACTCACGCCAAGCTCCTCCACCAGGGCCGTCGCAATCGCCCGCCGGAAGGCGTGGAAGCCGCGACCCTTGATCGTCGGCACCTGCGCCTTCGCCTCGAGCTTGCGGAGCTGCTGGTTCATCGACGCGTAGGCCACCGGCTTGGACGCGTCGCGCCAGTTCCAGAGCACCCAGTTCGAATCGGGGCGACGATGGTTCCAGGCCCTGCAGGTATGCCTCGCGCACGATGCCGTCGTCGCTTGGCGGAACGTGTGCGCGCCCTCGAGCACCAGTTCACGGCCATCGGCCAAGCTGGCTTTCGCGCACGCCGTAGATCGATTCGTTCAGGACGAGTAAACGGAAGCGCCAGGCACGGCCGGGCGGCAGCTTCAGCAGCTCGACGAGCAGCCGGCGGGACTCCTCGGGCGTGTATTCCGGATTGGCGCCGAGCCGGCTCGGACTCTGGATCCCCGCAACGGGATCGCTCGCGAGATAGTCCCTCTCGATCGTCGCCCATCGGTAGACTTGCTTCAGGTAGTCCACGGCGTGCCCAATCGTGCTCTCGGCGAGCCCACGTTGACGCAGGTCGTGATCCACTCGCGCACTTCGCCGCGACGCAGCGTCGCGGCAATCCGATCGCTCGAGAACTGCTTGAGGAGGATCGCTTTATAGTCCTGGTAGAGCCCCAGGGTGCGGGGCCGCAAGGGCTTTCCGGTGCGCCGATTCGGCCGTACGCGCGCATCCTCCATGTGCTTGCGGAGGAGCTCACCCAATGTGATCGGCGCCACCAGCGACACGCCGAATGTGGTGGATCTGGAGACGGGGGCGATCGTGGATGTCGCCCTCAATCGCGGGGATCAGCACGGGCTGGCGGCGCGCGTCGTGGCGGCGGCGGCGCGCCGGTGCGCAACCGGCGGCTGGAGAAGCTCCCGGCGGCGGCGCGGCGCGCGCTGCGGCGAGCGCAGCGGACGACCCGGAGCACCAGCGGCCGGGCGCTGATGCGGCGGCGGGGGGAGCTGGGCGAGCGGAGTTTCGTGCACGTGCTCGATTACGGGGGCGCGCGGCGGATGCCGTTGCGCGGGGGCAAGAACATCCTCAAGCGCTATCGGATTCAGGCGGCGGGGGCGAATCTCGCGCTCCTGCTGCGGCATGTGGGGGGGATTGGGACGCTGAAGCAGAGCTGGGCGGCCTCGAAGCGAGCCCTGCTCGCTCTTTTGCGCGTCCTGGAGACCCTTCTCCATCGCCTCCTATCGCACTCGCACGGACAGACCATCCGTCGGTCGGATCCGCGGATGGCTGCGGTGCACCTTCCGCGTTCGGTGCGCGACGGGCCACCGTACCGCCGTACTTCAACAGTCTGCTAACACCTATGAAGCGACTGGCGTCGAGAGGGTGAACTCCCTCGTCCCGGTGCCGGGGCTGCGGCACCGGCTCTCGTTTCCATAGCGTTTGCGGCGCTGCTTGCGGGCGCCGGCAGGTACCCCTGGTCCCCGCTCCGCATCATCGTACCAACGGACCGGCGGAAACCTCGCGAGGCGATCGTTCTCGCCCCTGCGACCGTCCGTACCACGAAGCCCCTCAACGACTTCGCACCGACTAACCGCGGCGCAGCAGCGACGATATTCTTCAATTGGGGTTTGGACTCGACGCCTTCGGGCTACCGCATGAATCTTTATGCACTCTGCCTGGCTGTCGGTGCCGTCGGGCTACTGGCGATGGCGCTCACCGGGCTCGGCCGCCATGGGCATGCCCACGGGGGAGCCAAGCTCGGCGGTCGGGTGAGGGCAGGGCACGCCCCGTCGGCCAGCAGGGTCACCCACGCACACCACGCCGGAAGCGCACGTGCCACCGCGATCTCGTGGCTTTGGACTCTCACTTCGCCGCGGGTCTTCTTCAGCGTGCTTATCGGCTTTGGAACAACCGGGGTAGTGCTGCGAGGGGTGCTTGTGGGCTCTCTAACCTTCGGTGCCGCGTTGGCGGGCGGCGTGCTCTTCGAGGGCGCGATCGTCGGCCCGGCGTGGAACTTCCTGATGCGGTTCGCTTCCTCTCCCGCACTCACCCTCGAGAGCTGCCTCCAGGACGAGGTGCGAGCGGCCACGGGTTTTGATTCGCACGGCGATGGCCTCGTAACTGCGGAAGTCGACGGGCAAGTCGTTCACGTGCTGGCGACGCTCCGTCCCGAAGACCGCCTCGCCGGCGTCCGGATACGTGCCGGCGACCGGCTCCGAGTCGAGGACGTCGATGGGCGGCGGAATCGGTGTACAGTGTCGTACATTGGTCCCGTGAGCGGAGCTCCTTCGCGGTGAGGTGTGTATGCCACAGTGGATTCTCGTTGTAGCGATACCCGTCGCGGTGCTCATCCTCGTCCCGTTCATCGTCGCGGGATTCCTCCGGGACGTCGACGCAGGCACGATCCGGATGGTGAGCTGGCTGAACGGGTCGACGGTGATCTATCGCGGCCCCGGCAAGTCGAAGGAGATCCCATTGCTCACCACGGGCACGACGCTGTCGAGCAAGGTCATCAACGTGGATCTGGACATCACGGACCAGACCGCCGACGTCGATGACTCGGGCACGCCCCGACCCATCAAGGTGCGGGTGCTCGCGAGCGCCATCGTGTCGGTGGGCGACTCGGACACGATGATCAAGACCGCCGCCAATCGGTTCTTTGCGAAGCCGGAAGAGGAGCAGCTCAGCACGCTCACGGATTTGCTCACCAGCTCCGGCCGCCGCGCCATCAACCTGCTGACGCATGACCAGTTGTTCTCGGCCAAGTCAGCGGTGCGAGGAACACGGACCACCCTTCCGGCAGTCCCGCCAGCGCCGCCAACGGCGCTCGTCGATGCGGAGGAGGAAGACGATCCCCTGGCGATCATCATCCGCAAGGCGTGCTCACGCGAGCTCACGGATCTTGGCCTGGTCTTCAATTCTCTGAACATCAAGGTCGTCCAATCGGAGGTTGCGGAAGCTCGGCGACGCCAGTCGGCGGCGGAGGCGCAGGCGAACGCCGACATCGTCGCCGCGCAGCAGGCCCGTCGGGCCAAGGAGGCGCAGCTCGAGGCGGAGCGGGCGATCTCCGACAAGCAACGCGACTTGGAGCAGACCAAGGCGGCGAACGCCGCGTTAGTGGCGCAGGCGGAAGCCAAGCGACAAGAGGCCATGGGCGTGCAGCGGGAAGCGGAGCTCGACGCGACGCAGATCGCCCAGGCCAAAGCTGACGCGGAGAGGGTGCGGATTGATGTGGAGGCGAAGGCGCGGGCGGAAGCGCTGCGGATAACGACGATCGCCGAGGCGACGGCGGAGAGCATTCGCAGGATCAACGAGTCGATCAAGGTGGGCGGAGACGCCTACTTCCGCTACCGTCAAATCGAGATGTTGCCGCTGATCGCCCCCGTAATCGCCCAGGGACTCGCCGACGCGAAGCTCGTGACGATTGCCGGGGGTGGGGCGGGCGCGCCCGACACGACCGCACAGAACATCACTGCGGTCATACAGACGGCGCTTGCTGCGCAACTCGTGACGCGCGGGGGCTTGCTCGATCGCACGCCGACCGATGGCGGAGACACGGGGCGGCAAGGGGAGGGTGGAGACGTCGGTCAGGCGCCGGCGATGCCGGCGAAGAAGGAACTGCCGTCGGACAAACCAGCCTGGCAACGGTGAGGCGCGTGGCGGTCACCCTTGGCCGCTGGAAGGGGCGAACTCGTCCGATGCCTTGCGCCGCTGCCGGTCGTAGGTTCAGCCGCCATTCATTAGATCGCGTGGTGGGCGGCAGCAAGCGGCACAACGGGGCACGGCTGTGTCAGCTCCTTCGCTGTGCGACTACATCGGAGGAGCCATGACGTCCAACAGCATCGACCCGTGCGCCGGACCGTAGTAGCCTCGCGCCGCTGTTGCACCTGGCGGGCCGAGCTGGGCAGGGGAAGTGGAAGGTGGCTCGGCACGTGGCCGGGCTGCGATCGAAGGTCGTTCGCCGACATGAGGGTCCGCGCGTCGGTTCGGAGCGACCAGCGCCCAGCGCAGGGAGGGCGGATCAAGGGCCATATAGAAGGCCGCGGGTACAGCGACGACTCTCTTCAAGCGATTCGCATCCAGCACGGCGAGCTCGAACGCCGCGGGACCTAGAAGCCGATGCGCACGCCGAGATTCACGAGCCGACCTTCCAACGGTGCCCACTCGTCAGTCGTCCATCGACCGCCCTCGCCCGGCGTCGGAAGCAGCAGCGGGTCGTAGCGCGTTTGACGTACATCGGTGAGGTTCTCCCCGTTGAGGTACAGCAGGACCAGCCCAAGTCGCTGGGAGACCAAGACGCCGATCGTGGTGTACGGCCGACTTGTCGTCCGATACGGGTCATGCTCGACGGCCTGTAGGCCGGTGTAGAACGCCTCGAGCCCCACCCGCGTCCCCGAGTCGTCGTTGTCCCAGGCGACATCCAACCCGGCGCTGTGCCGCGGGTTGAGGGGAACCACCCCTCGGCTGCTGGTGTCGGGCGACATCTCGGTCGAGTGTAGGTAGGCATAGTCGATGGTGAACGTGAGCGACTCCCGCATGTACATCGCAAAGAATTCCACGCCGCTCGTTCGCGTTGGGTCCGTGGCGTTGACAAGCTCCAAGACACTGGACGAATCCCGCAAGAAGACCCGCTCTTGAATCGTCGACGCGAACAACGTGCCGTTGACCTGCAGGGAGCCCCGTTTCCCCGTGACGTCCAGGGAGGCGTATCGGGCTCGTTCGGCCCGGAGGTCCTTTAAGGGACGCAGCCGTGATAGCCCGATCACTTCGGTCTCCTCGGTAAAGGGGGTCGGCGTAAAGAAGCCCGTCGCGGCGGAAAGCCGCGCCGTCAAGCCCGTGGTCGCCGATGCCAGGATGGAGAGGCGCGGACTGCAGATCGTGCCGTACCGGCTGTGCGCATCACACCGACCGCTGGCCGACATCGCTATCCGTTGCGTCAACGAGAGCGTGGTCTGCGCGAAGAGTGAGGGTGTACCGAAGGTGTAATCGAAGCCTGGCACGTCCAAGGCATGATAGCCGTCTCCCTCGAACCCGGCGCCCACGAGCCACGTGACCCGCCCGCGGGGCAGGGTGAGCGTCACCTCGCTTGAGACCGTGCTATGGCGGTCGCGTTCGAGCGCGACCGCGCCCGCCACCGTGCCGCCGGTGCGGTTCTCGGCCATCGCCCCCATCGTTGCGAACAGCGAGCGGCCGTGCTCCCCGTTCCAGTAGACGCGGGGGCGGAGTTCGACACGCTCGAAGCCCGGCCGATCGGCCCACCCATCACCGTTAGCGTCCACTTGGTCCTGGTGATGAGCACCACCGATGACCGTGTAGCCCCACCGATCGTTGAGGCGTTTCCCGAGCCACACAACCGCATCCGTGCCCGAACGCGACGTCTGGTTGACCAGGATTTCGTGTCGGTCCAAAGGTGAGCGCGAGACCAGGTTGACGACACCGCCCAGCGCCGCGGGGCCGTACAGCGCCGTCGCCGCCCCTTTGATGACTTCCGCCTGGCGCAGGTCGAGCGGCGGGATCTGCAGGAGACCGAGGCCGCCGATCTGCCCCCCATAGAGCGGCAGCCCGTCCGAGAGGAGCTGCGTGTATCGGCCGGGGAGTCCTTGAATCCGGATGTTCGCGGCGCCGAGGGCCGGCGAAGTCGGCTGCACGCGTACGCCGCTGATCTCCCGCAGCAGCACGGTCAGGTCGGCCGGCCGCATCTCCGTCTTCTCGGCGATGTCCTCCCCCGCGAGGACCTCGACCC
>WNGK01007271.1_pt1 | contig 11630 bp, 9 predicted proteins | sample 5400601 | NCBI WGS metagenome assembly WNGK01 (sample SAMN13153376, study PRJNA577476) | soil metagenome | isolation source: 60 cm soil or saprolite under Garry oak tree replicate 1 | place: USA:California | collected 2016-06-15
CGTGCCAAACACTGAATCGCTTAAACCCAGGTCGCCTTTCATTCCAAGCGTCGCATACGCGATGTTTGTGCGATCGAGGTAATTCGCGACGTAAAGCAGAAACAGAAACGGCAGAAGCCGCCACGCGATTCGACTGCGCACACTTTCGCCGGCGTCTGCTTGCAAAGAAGCCATCGTTGCGCGCATCATAACGCCGTTCGAAACGCTCACAATTTAGAAAACGCGTTCGCGGCCCAACTTGGCAAAGCGCTCGCTCCCAAGGAAGTTTTGTTCGTCGGCGACATACCAAAAACGCGAAACGCAAAAGTGGTGCGTCGCATTGTGCGCGCCGCATATCTTGGCGAAAAACTGAGCGACATCTCCGCGTTGGAAAACCCGGCTTCGCTGGATGAAATCAAGCGCGCAGCACGGTAGCGGGCGTCACTCCTGTGCGCGCCGTATTAGGTAGGGCTCGCAGTCCAGTGCGAGCCGCGCTTGCCCGGAAACGGCGTGCACGCCGCGGCGCGCAAGCTCCAGACTGCCCGCCCTACCGACGATTCGCGTAACGCTCAACACGTCGTGTGAAATAAGCCGCCAACCGCCTCGCTTTGCGCGAGCTTGTTGTAGAGCGAGACAGCATACTGTGTCGGCAAGACGTGCACCGTGATCTGCCGTTGTTCTAAAAACTCCAGCGTCTCGGACGGTACATGAAGGCACTCGGCCATTCCGCGTGATAGCACCACTATTTTCGCGCCGTGCTCCAGCAATTCCTGCACATCGGCGATTTGAATGCCTGGTCTGTGACTCGTTCCTGTCTCGCGCCAGTTCCATTCGCATGACCCGCCGGGGAAAAGCTTTGCATCTTTATACGGTTCCGCTTTGCCTTCGACTTCAAGCTTGCCCCACGAAACATCTGTGATCCGTGGCGAACGATTGCTGCTCTGCATCATAAGAGATATTCGCGATTAGTACATAAATCGCGCGGGGTTCATGAACAAGACGAAGTCATGTTAACAAATAGCGTCTGTTGTAGCCACGGCCCTGTGGGCCGTTTAGGTAGCGTTGAAACCTACTGCGCAGATGAACCGGCCACAGTCCGGTGGCTACAACATTTGTGAAATCGCTTTAGCGTTTGATAGATGAAACTGACGTTTCTCGGCACGCGCGGCGAGATTGACGCGCGTACGCGACGGCATCGGATGCACACATCGCTGCTGGTGTCTTATGGTACTGCCGACGTGATGATCGATTGCGGTCTTGATTGGCTAGGGAAACTCAAACGCGTGGATCCAAGCGCGATCGTGCTCACGCACGCGCACCCTGATCACGCTTGGGGACTGAAACGTGGCGTGCCTTGTCCGGTGTATGCACCGCAAAAAACGTGGCAGGAATTAGAGCATTATCCGATCAAAGATCGCCACGTGATCGAACAGCGTACGCCGATAAAAATTTGTGGGATCACATTCGAAGCGTTCCCGGTCGAACATTCCATTCTCTCGCCAGCGGTCGGTTATCGAGTGACTGCTGGGCGCGCTCGTATCTTCTATGCGCCGGACCTGATCTTCATTCACGATCGCAACGCGGCGTTGCAGGGCGTGCAACTTTACATCGGGGATGGCGCCACTCTCACGCGAACGTTCATTCGCCGACGCGGCAAAGCATTGATCGGTCACTCGGCTGTGCGGACGCAACTGACATGGTGCCAAAAAGAAGGGGTGCCGCGCGCAATCATCACCCATTGCGGATCGGAAATCGTCAGCGGTGATGAGCGCAGAATCTCTGCCAGACTCCGAGCCATCGCGGCAGAGAGAGGGATTCAAGTGCGCGTCGCTTATGATGGAATGAAAGTCATGCTGTGAGGTTGGAGCGCTTGTCGAAAAGTCACGCCAGGACGCGTCGCGGCGGCAAACACAAAAAGGTAGGGCGCGCAGTCCTCTGCGCGCCGCTTGGGATTCGCGAACCTCGGCGCGCACTCGCCACGGCGAGCAAGCTGTGTGACGCGCCCTACCAAACGTGGAAGTTGGCGTTTACGTTTGCTCATGCGCCTGTTTCTCTGCGGCGATGTAATGACCGGGCGCGGCATTGACCAGGCGCTGCCGCATCCAGTGAATCCGGTGTTGCACGAACCGTATGTGCGCGATGCGCGCGATTACATCGCTCTGGCAGAGAATGCCCACGGCCCGATACCGCGTCCATTGCCATTTGACTACATCTGGGGCGATGCGCTGCAAGAACTTGACCGCGCCGCAGTCGATTTTCGAATCGTAAACCTTGAGACTGCGATCACCTCGGCTGAAACGGCATGGCCCGACAAAGGGATCCATTATCGCATGCACCCGCAGAACATTGGCTGCCTGTCCGCCGGGCGGATCGATGCATGCGCGTTGGCAAATAATCATGTGCTGGACTGGGGATACGACGGATTGTCTGAAACGCTGCAAACGCTCGACGCGGCGGGCATGGCCCACTCGGGCGCGGGAAATGATGCTGAGCAGGCGATGAAACCCGCAGTGCTTGGCACATCGGCGAATCGTCGCGTGCTGTTGTTTTCCTTTGGGTCGATAACCAGCGGCATACCGGAAGATTGGAAAGCCACGACTATTTCTCCCGGAGTGAATTTGCTCGATGATCTCTCAGAAGAAACCGCGGCACGAGTCTGCGATGAAATGCGGGGGCATCAACAAGCCGGCGATTTGATCATCGCCTCAATCCACTGGGGCGACAATTGGGGTTACGAAATTCCGCGTGAACAAATCATGTTTGCTCATCAGTTGATTGAGCAAGGCGTTGCGATCGTGCATGGGCATTCCTCGCATCACATAAAAGCGATCGAAGTCTTCAAAAGCCGCCTGATTCTTTACGGCTGCGGTGATTTCCTCACGGACTATGAAGGGATTAACGGCTACGAAGTTTTCCGCGGCGATCTGGCGCTGATGTATTTCATCGAACTCGATTCAGCTACCGGCGAATTGATCAGCTTGCGAATGGTCCCAATGCAAATGCGGCAATTCCGACTTGAACGCGCATTGGATTCCGACGCCAGGTGGGTTTGTAGTCTCTTGAACCAACTCGGCGAGCGGTTCAGCACTGTGACAAAATTGGAGGAAGACAGCAGCTTGCGGGTCGAATTTCGCTCAGAATGAGGCATCCGAATGTCGAATCACGAAGGAACGGAATGTGAAACGCCCTCGGTTCGGTCTGGGTGTAGCATTCGTCATTAGTTCGGCATTCGTCATTCGAGCTTCTTCATTGAGCCAGACGTGCGATCAGCATCTGCAGGAAGTGTTCGACTTCGGCTGGGTCTCTGAGCAAATAACGCGCTGCAGTCGATTCGGATTGCTTACCGACGAGAATCCCTACCCCGCATTGCTTCAGCGCGCGAAAGGCGTCCTCGTCAGTCTTATCATCGCCGATGAAAATCGGGCGAACGTTTTCATGTTCCAGCCCCAGCGCTTTCAACAGCCACATCACGGCTTTGCCTTTGTCCCACTCGATGCGAGGCAGCAGTTCGTATACTTTTTTGCCGTCAATTCTGCGCAGCTCAAGATGTTTTGCTGCCACCGCGTCCACAGCCTGCGCAACTTTGAAAGCGTCGTTTGTGTTGACGTTGCGATAGTGTGCCGCGACAGAAAAATGTTTCCGTTCCAACTGCGCACCTGGAATTTCATCAAGCGCTTCACGTAACTCGGCCTCTGCCATGTCGAGCACGGGCAGATACGCGGCACCGAGTTGCCTCCGTAATCCGCCTGCACCCGCGATATCAAACCCATGACTGCCGGCGTAAACGATGCCATCAATATCAACGCGCCGCCGGACGTCTTGTAGGTCGCGTCCGCTTAAAACGGCGACGGGCAGAGAGCCGGCCAGCTCGCGCAGGGCCTGTCGCATTGAATCGGTAAGCCACGCATCCTGCGGATGACTGACAATGGGCGTAAGCGTGCCATCGTAATCGAGAAAAACGCCTAAACGATCGCTGTGCCCTGCGATCTCCTGTACACAATCGAGCGCCGATGGAATCATGGTCCGCCAAGTGATTTAACAATTTAACGCTTCAACGCTTTAACGCTCCAACGAAACGAGCTACAAACTCTTTCAGGAATGAATCGTCTAATAGTTGTTTCCAATCGATTGCCATTCGCGCTCGATTCGGCAGGCGAAGACTTGTGGACTGTCACCCCGGCAACTGGTGGGCTCGTTTCTGCGGTTGAGCCGGTGCTGCGCTACCGCGGCGGCACGTGGATTGGCTGGCCGGGAATTGCCGGGGAAATCCCAAAGAAACCGATGGCCGACGCCACTCGCGATGCCGGTTACAAGGTTGTAGCGGTCGCTCTGAGTGAAACCGAGCGGAACGAGTTCTACTACGGTTATTCGAACGAGGTGATCTGGCCGTTGTTTCACGATCTGCAGAATTTTTGTAATTTCGACCCGGCATATTGGCAGGCTTATAAGCAAGTGAACGAACGGTATGCGGACGCGATCATCCGCAATGCGCGACCGGACGATTTCATTTGGATACACGATTATCACCTCATGTACGTCGCCCAGGCGTTGCGGGAACGAAGCATTTCCAAAAGTCTCTCCAGACTAACATTTTTTCTACACATTCCCTTTCCGCCGTATGACATTTTTTCGAAGCTGCCGCAACAAAGGCGGCTCCTGCACGCGCTGCTCCAGTTCGATCTGCTCGGGTTGCAGACCCGGCGCGACGTGCGCAATTTTCTTCAATGCGTAAGGCGCGTGATGCCGGACGCGAAAGTTCTTTCTCGCGACGAGCGGCACGTGATCCGCTTCGAAGACCGCAAAATTCAGCTGGGTTATTTTCCCATCGGCATCGATTTCGACTCCTTTGAAACAGGCGCGAAATCTGAGCCAGTGGCGCACCAATCACGGCAATTGCGCGCCAGGTTTCCTGACTGCCAGCTGATCCTGGGCTCCGACCGGCTCGATTACAGCAAGGGAATTCCAGAACGACTGCGCGCATTTCGCAACGCGCTCGAGCGGTATCCGGAGCTACGCAGCCATGTCGTGCTAATCCAGGTCGTCGTGCCAAGTCGAGTGGAAATTCCCCGGTATCACGAGTTCAAAGGACGCATTGACCGTCTGGTGGGCGATATCAACGGCCGTTTCTCCACGAGCACATGGATTCCGGTGCAGTATCATTTTCGCGGGCTGGGTCGCGAAGTTCTTCTCGCGCACTATCGCGCCTGCGATATCGCGTTTCTCACTCCGCTCAAGGACGGAATGAATCTCGTCGCAAAAGAATATTGCGCGTGCCGCACCGACGAGGATGGCGCGTTGATTCTGAGCCAGTTCGCCGGCGCTGCCGAGCAGCTTAAGCCTGATGCGTTGCTGGTCAATCCTTACGATGTCGAGCAAATGGCTGATACCATTTTGACAGCATTCCGCATGAGCCAGACAGAGCGCAGTGCACGCATGAAACGGATGCGGCGCAACGTTCGTAAGGAGAACGTTTTTTGGTGGGTCGATTCCTTTCTTCGAGCCGGAGCGAAACTTACCAGTCATTCGCTGCGAGGATCGAAAAAGCGGCGGAGCACCGCCGCACTCCAAAACGCAAGCGCATAATGTTCGCGGAAAATCGCGGCTACGTGACGGAGCGCGGTGCAGCTGCACTGCTTTGGAACGGTTCCAAAAGCTGAGCAACAATAGGAGTATTGGGAATACGAAAAAATCTGTTGTAAGACGCGATCTTTTGCTGAGGCGCAGTTCACATGGCGATTATTGATAACCTGAAAAAAATTTCAGAGACGGTTTGGGAATTACCTGCGAGTTACAAGCAGGGTATGCGCGTCCCGGCGCGGATCATCGCGACAGAAAAACTGGTGCGCGAAATGGATGAAGCCGTTTATCAGCAGATCAGCAATGTCGCGACCTTGCCAGGCATCACGCGCTACGCGCTGTGCATGGCTGACGGCCACAGCGGTTACGGATTTCCTATCGGTGGCGTCGCAGCCATGGACGTGCATCAAGGCGGTGTGATTTCGCCAGGCGGTATCGGGTTCGACATCAACTGCGGCATGCGCCTGGTTACTACCAACCTTACGGTGGACGACGTGCAACCGCATTTGAAAGAAATCGTTGATCGGCTTTTCCAACGCGTTCCGGCCGGGGTCGGCACGCACGGATTTCTCAAATTATCGCATGGCGAGTTTCGGAATCTCGTGGAGCAAGGCGCGCGCTGGTGCGTCGAACACGATTTCGGATGGGAGGAAGACCTCGAATTCACCGAGGAGAAGGGTTGCATCGCGGGCGCCGACGCATCGAAAATCAGCGACCGCGCGGTCGAGCGCGGCTACAATCAGGTCGGTACACTCGGTAGCGGGAATCATTATCTGGAAGTGCAGGTCGCCCGGCCAGAGGACGTGCGCGACAGGGAGCTCGCGGAAAAATTCGGGATCACCATTCCGAATCAGATCGTGGTGATGTTCCACTGCGGTAGTCGCGGCTTTGGGCACCAGGTCGCCACCGATTATCTCCAGAAGTTTTTGAAAGTGATGGAGCCGAAGTACGGGATCAAAATCTTGGACCGCGAGCTGGCGTGCGCACCGTTCGACTCGCCGGAGGGCCGCGATTATTTCGCCGCGATGAAATGCGGACTGAACATGTCGTTCGCAAATCGGCAGGTGATTCTACATCGGATTCGTGAAGTGTTTTCCGAAATTTTCGGCCGCAGCGCTGAGGAGCTTGGGATGCACACAGTTTACGACGTGTCGCACAACACCGCGAAGCTGGAACGACACATGATCAACGGCAAAGAAAAGACATTGCTCGTCCATCGCAAAGGCTCGACGCGCGCGTTCGGGCCGGGGCACGAGGAACTGCCAGCGAGTTACCGCGACACGGGCCAGCCAGTGATCATCGGTGGCAGCATGGAGACAGGCTCTTATCTGCTCGTCGGCACCACATCAGGCGCAGAAACGTTCTTTAGCACCGCACACGGGAGCGGCCGCACCATGAGCCGCACCAGGGCGCGCAAACAATGGCATGGCAAGCAACTTCAGCGCGATCTCGAAGCGCGCGGCATTTACGTCCGCAGCACTTCATGGGCCGGTCTCGCCGAGGAAGCCGGGCCAGCGTACAAAGATATCGATGAAGTTATCGCCGCGACCGAGCGCGCGGGAATCAGCAAACCGGTCGTGCGATTCACGCCGATCGGCAATGTGAAAGGATAAAGTTGAATGGCGAATGACGTGCGGCGCGCACGGAGTGACGCGCCCTACCAACGAAAGACGAACGCAGACGTAGCGGTAGGGCGGGCAGTCCTCTGCACGCCGTCTCATCCAATTCGTCATTCTTGACATGCTTCGCACCCCGATCACGCTCATTACCGGTCCGCTTGGCAGCGGGAAGACAACATTACTCCGTCATATTCTGGCGACGGAACCCGGGAAAATCGCGATCGTGATGAACGAGTTCGGCGAGATCGCGATCGATACGAAAGTGATTGAAGGCAAAAACGTGCGGATCGCTGAGCTCGGTGGCGGTTGTGTTTGTTGCTCGTTGCTTGGCGAATTCGAAGCGGCAGTCAGCGAGATCATCGATAAAATTGCCCCTGAGAGAATCATCGTCGAAACGACCGGGCTTGCCGAACCCGAAGCGCTCGTGTTCGACATTCAGGAAGCGTTGCCGCAATGCCGTTTGGACGGAGTTGTTTCAGTCATCGACGCCGACATGCTTGTTCGCTTCCCTGAAATCGGGCACACCACGCGTCTGCAAATCGAAGGTGCGGACATTTTGCTTTTGAACAAGATCGACCTTGTCGAGCCGGTGCAGATCGGGGCGCTCGAGACGAAGTTGCGTGAAATAAATTCGCCAGCGACGATTATTCGCACCGGGCGCTGTAGGGTCGATCCGGAACTGTTGTTCGGTATTGGACGCGAGAGAAAAATCGCGCATTTGGACCATCGGCATCAGCTGGAATTCGAATCGTTCGCATTCAATTCTGGCAAAATCTTTTCGCGCGATTGTTTCGAAGCCTTTGCGAATGGTCTGCCGACGAGCGTGGTTCGCGCCAAGGGTTTTATCCGTTTGGCAGACGGCGGGCAGCTTTTCAATTTCGTAGCGGGCCGCTGGGAACTCGAGCCATTTGAGACGGACTGCACGGAATTGGTGTTTATCGGAAAAAAAATTACTGCCGAGAAATCAGCAATCGTCCGTGCGCTGGATGAATGCGTCGCCGAGAAATGACGAAACCCGAATGTCGAACGACGAATTAAATGAAACGGCGTGCAGAGGACTGCCCGCCCTACCGTTACCTTCCCGCGTGCCTTCGCCTTTCGTTGGTGGGGCGCGTCACTCCGTGCGCGCCGCCGCGCGTCATTAGTTCATTCGTTATTCTCTTCATGCCCTACAAATACCTTGAAGACGTAGCCACCGCGGATATCGCCTTTGAAGCGACTGGGCGCGATTTGCCGGAGTTGTTCCGCGACGCGGCGGACGCGACGACGAATGTGATGATCGACAATCTCAACTCGATAGAGCCGCGCGAGACACGCCAGATCGAACTATCGAATGGCAAGCTTGACATGTTGCTGTTTGATCTTCTGCAGGAGCTGATCTTTCTCAAAGACGCCCAGCGTTTACTGCTTCGCACGGCGGATATGCAAATCACAGAGAAGGATGAAGCTTATTTTCTAAAAGCAACGGCTAAGGGCGAACCGCTCGATGCGGAGCGGCATCATCAGCGCGCTGACGTGAAAGCGGTCACGCTTCATGGTTTCTCTGTCGAGAAGCACGAAGGCGGCTGGAAAGCGAGAGTGCTGCTGGATATCTGAGATGGATCGTCGCGCGACCGCCCTTCCTGGTAGGGCGGGCAGTCCTCTGCCCGCCGAGGCTGCGGACGGCGCGCACGGAGTGACGCGCCCTACCCAAAACATCTGACGCCTACTTCGGTTCCAGCGCCACGTAACTGCCACGGCCCTGGCTATAGACACGCATCAGAATTTTTTCCTTTGACTTCAATTTCTTGCTGATCGCGACGAGGTCTTTTGCGCTTTTGACAGGCTGCTTGTTCACTTCCTGGATCACGTCGCCTTCACGCAGACCGGCTTTCGCCGCGGGCGAATCGGGATCAATCTCCGCGATCACTGCGCCTTGAATGTCCTTTGGAAGATTGAGTGCGCTGCGAATGTCATCAGTAATGTTCGTTATCGCCACGCCACCAAAAACGGTTGTTTTTTCAGGCTGCGTGGTTTCGTCAGACGAGGTCTCGGCGCCCTCGTCAGCAGCATTGGGAGGCATCTCGGCAAGCTGGATATCGAACGTTTTGGTCTGACCTTCGCGATTCACCTCAATCTGCGCCTTGGTCCCGGGCGGCATCGAACCGATCATCAAACGCAACTCGCGCGCATCATTAATTTTCTTCCCATTCACAGCCGCAATCAGATCTCCGGTCTTGATTCCGGCTTTTGCCGCAGGAGCATTTGGTTCGAGCTCGCCGACGAGCGCCCCGGTCGGTTGGCCTTTGAGCTTCATGGCGTCAGCCAGATCCGGCGTGAGGGTTTGCACCGACGCCCCGATGTACCCGCGCACGACGCGGCCCTTTTCGCGTAAACTCCGCATCACCTCACGCGCCAGATTTGCGGGAATGGCAAAACCGATTCCCTGATTTCCACCGCTGCGACTAAAAATCGCAGTGTTTATGCCGAGCAGACGACCCTCCACATCAACCAGCGCGCCGCCGGAATTGCCCATGTTAATGGCTGCATCGGTCTGGATAAAATTTTCGTAATCGACGATGCCCATGCCGCCGCGGCCGACAGCGCTGATGATCCCCATCGTCACCGTTTGCCGCAGGCCGAACGGATTGCCGATCGCCAACACAACGTCGCCGGCCCGCGCTTTGTCGCTATCGGCAAAGTTGACGGCAGGCAGATTATTCTCGTCGATTTTCAACAGCGCGACGTCCGTGCCAGGATCGGTGCCGATTTTTTTGGCTTTGAATTTGCGCAGCTCATTGCCTAACCCGATCATGATTTCCTCTGCACCCGACACAACGTGATTGGCCGTGAGAATGTAGCCGTCCGGACTGACAATCACGCCCGAGCCCAAACCTTGCAGCGTCTGCTTGCCTTGTCCTTGTGGAAGCTGTCCACCAAAAAACTGGCGGAGAGTATCGTCGGAAAACGGAAAGGCTGTTAATCCGCGCGACACGGTCTGGGTCGTAAATACCGTGACAACGCTCGGTGCGATCTTTTCCACGACGGGCGCAAAGGACGTGATAATTCCCTCGCGCGTATTCTGGTTCTGCGCTGCCACCGAAGATACAGCTGTGTGCACCAGCAAAATCGTGGCAGCGAACAAGACGCACGGCGGGAGAAGCCTTCTTTCCATAAAACGTCTCTCTTCCAAAAGGGAAATCGGACGTTCGACTGCCGTCGGCCTTTTTTAATTCGGTGCTGGAGAGGCGTCAGTGCCTTGTGCGTCGCCCATGCCGCAGCCAATGGCTACTGCCCGGCAAGCATGTGAGCTTCGACAGCGAGGACTGGGCGACTACGATCACCGATCACGAGGGAAATCAGCGCGATGGGAAAACAATGACGGTCTTCGCGCCGGTTGGCGCCCTAAGGCCGGAACCTCACTATGACTGAGTTGGAGCAGGTCTGGGTTCCAGCTTCACACACCTTATACGTGAAGGTTGCTTGGCCGGTGGTGCCGGTGGAATCATTATAGTGGCCATTGTTCGGTACCGTCACGATCACAACCCCGTCGCGGTTAACATCGATATTGCTTGAAGTCGCACCGCTCCAGGTGAGACGCGACGTATTTATTCCCCCGACCTTCTTACCCCGGGCGCTGAGCGTGATAGGTCCAGCCGTGGGTGTAGGCGTCGGAGTTGGTGTGCCGCTGGTGACAGCGGCCAGGATATCGACCCGACCCCAGCCAAAAACGTTGTTTGGTATTCCCGTGCTATTGCACTGGGTGGTATTGATATGAACAGCCGCGTTATTCAAGGCTGCCCGGCTCGGGTCAATCTGGTTCTGCAAGCTCGGAATGGCCGACCAGAGCAGCGCCATCGCTCCGGCAATATGCGGAGTTGCCATGGAGGTGCCGCTGGCAATCGTATATGCATTATCGGAAGTGTTCGAGGCCGAGCGCGTATTTGTGCCGGGCGCGCTAATATCCGGTTTTATCCGGTTGCTTCCATCGACAGTAACCGGCCCGCGACTGCTGAACGAAGCGATCGTATCCGTGCCGGTATTCAGCGCTCCAACCGAGTAATTTTCGGCATAAATGCCAGGCGGATCTTCCACAGTGGAACAACTTGATCCGTAGTTTTGTGCGGCGGATACCATCATAATGCCAGCAGCAGCTTGAGCTGCAACAGTAGCTTCCAACGTGTTAGCCGAACAACCTTCCGAAGGCGGACAACTCCACGAGTTAATGGTGATATCGGGTGCTTTGGTTGGGTCGCCCTGACCGCCACCTATGGGGTAAGGAGCAAGGAACCATTGCATGCACTCGATGTACCTGGCGGGTGTGCCGTTGCCCACGTCCATGTTGCGGCAAGCAATCCATTTTGCGCCGGGCGCCATTCCGATCTGGTTACCCGCCCCGTCATCTCCGATCGCGGTACCGGTGGTGTGAGAGCCGTGAAAGTAATCATCGCAAGGGAACGGCGAATCGTTGCCGCA
>WNGK01007274.1_pt1 | contig 11627 bp, 8 predicted proteins | sample 5400601 | NCBI WGS metagenome assembly WNGK01 (sample SAMN13153376, study PRJNA577476) | soil metagenome | isolation source: 60 cm soil or saprolite under Garry oak tree replicate 1 | place: USA:California | collected 2016-06-15
CCGTTCGGAGTGACTCTACCGCTTTAGCCGATCCTGCGGCGGTCGCTGAGCCCAGAAATCCGATGCGGTGGACCAAGCCGGCTTGCTGCGCGCGCGCAGCGAGCGGCCACGCCGCCGCACCGCCAAGCATACCGAGAATTTCGCGCCGCCTCATTTGTCCAACCAGGCAATCGTAACGGCGAGACTATAGCACGCTCTGGGCGCGCCCCGCGTGCCTTCCAGGACATTTGTGTTGGGCGACGCCCGAGATATCCGAATCGGGTCAATCTCGACGATTCCGGCCGACGATGGATTCGTCCGCTTTACCCTCAGCTGCGGAACTCGGCTTGGCCCCGCGACAGACGCGAAGTGCCAATTGCCGACTCCTGCACCGCAACAAATCTCGTGCACGGTTTCCAATGATTTACTCGATCACCTCGTCGGCGCGGGAGAGCAACGTCGGCGGGATCTCCAAACCGATCGCCTTGGCCGTCTTGAGATTGATGAGCAGCTCGATCTTGGTCGGCCGCTCAATCGGAAGGCCCTGCGGTTTTGCACCGTTCAGAATCTTGTCCACATAGATTGCCGCACGGCGATAGTTCTCGAGCTGGTTGGGACCGTAGCTCATCAAGGCGCCGTTTTCGGCTGCCAGGCGGGTGAAAAATGTCGTCGGCAATCGCGCACTTATCGCAAGATTCGCAATGCGCCGCGCGTGAGTATTGAAGGTCACGTCGGGCGGAACAAGCAGCGCATCGGCCCGTTCCCGGCTGAACGTGGCAAAGGCGGCCTCGAACTGATCAGGGCTGCGGAATTCGAACGGCACCAAGGCGAGGGCTGCCTGGGCAGCCGCGGCCTGGGTCTCGCGCCATTGTGGCACGTGCAGGGGGTTTGTCACGTTGATCAGCGCGGCTAAGCGCGCCAAGCGCGGCAGCAATTCGCGCATGAGATCGATCTGCTTGGAGGCCAGTTCCTCAGCGAAATTGGTCAATCCGGTGACGTTGCCGCCCGGATGCGAAAGGCTCTTCGCCAAGCCGAAGCCGACGGGGTCTGCGCCTGAGGCCATCACGATCGGAATCGTGCTGGTAGCTTTGGCAACCGCCAAGGTGGTCGGCAGCGGAAAGGTGACGATGACGTTTGGATTGAGGCCGACCAGTTCGGCTGCTAGGCCGGGAAGGCGGTCGAGATCACCGTCGGCGAAACGGTACTCGAAGCGAACATTGCGGCCCTCGACATGGCCAAGGTCGCGCAAGGCGCCGCGAAGCGTGTCAAGCTCCTTCGTGAAGGTCGTGGCGGCTGACGCATTGAGCACGCCGATGAGGGCCGGCGATGATTGTTGCGCGCGCGCCGCGAGCGGCCATGCAACCGCCGCGCCGCCAAGAAAGGTGATGACCTCGCGGCGTCTCATGAGCCTTATCCTAGTGGCCGGGGACCACAGCCTAGCACATTGCTGAGTGCGAACTGTGCTGCATCACAGCAAAATCGGCCGCTTATGTCGGACATGGGTCAAACCCGGTCCTCCGGGCGTTTCCGATCTACGTCCGTTTAGGCGCCGCAAGCGGAAATCCAAGCGGCACAGTACGAGCCAGCGTCGGGCGGCCCCTCAGAACAGGGCGATAACAGTGGCAACATCGCGGTAAGACGGCGCCCGGCCGGGCTCTTTTTAGGGGGGAGGAGACAGTTAGTAATTCGCTTTATTATTCAGGCGCTTAGCTGGCCATTGCGGAGGAGTTAGTGAGGGTGGTCAAGCTCCTCGAAAATGGGGGAAGGCGGCCCGCTCCGCCGCGCCCGCTGAAACGCCAGTCCTAGGCCGAAGGACGCTAGGCGGCACGCCATAAACCTGGAGCAGCGCCTTCTATGCCTACTACGGCGGGTGGCGTGGCGGTTGGGGAGGATCGTATCCTGGCTGGTAAGCCATCCTTTGCCACTAATTGCACCATCTGAAATGCGAGCGGCGCCAGGTTAAGTGGCGCCGTTCTCTTGCGGATGGCCGGGATGGTCGGTCTTGCGAACAGCTCGGTGCGCTGACGCTCGCGCGGTGCCTTCGATCTCCTCCATCCGCGAGTTCGCCGCGGGCGGCGGCTTGATGAGTTGCGGCGGCAGTCTTACGGATACAATCAGCTCCGGGCCGGACGACAGTCTGGACGATTTCCAATAACGGGCCGCATACGTGCGAAGACATGGGGGACCTTCCACTGGTAACAGTGAAGGAACAGTGGAAGCGGCTCCTGGTAACAGGACCGAAAAAGGTGGAGCGTAGCAACGAGGGGGACCCTGTTTCTACAGGGGAACAGGAGCTGACAAGGGCGCTGGTAACAGCGCGATAACAGCGGCGCAGTCTCGGTGGTAACACCGGAGATAACACCGGGAGCGCCCACTCAGAACAGCGCGATAACAGCAAGGGGATGACATGAGCAATGACATCGTGAAGCGAAGTCAGTGGCAGCCCGGACAGTCCGGCAATCCGGCCGGCCGGCCAATCGGCGCGCGCAACAAGATTGCCGAGCAGATCATCAGCACGCTGGCGGATGACTGGAATGGCGAAGACGTCCCGGGCGTTCCCAACGGTCCGGCGGCGGTCAAGCGGCTGCGACAGGACGATCCGTCACGCTATGTGGCGGCTGCGTTCGGCTTGTTGCCACGGGATGTGCTGGTCCACGTACAGCAGGAGGAGCCGAGCATCTGGGCGCACCTGTCGCCCGAATGGAAGAAGGTGCTCGCCGAAATCATCATGCTGTTCGGTGATGTCAGCCCGACGCGGGTTCTGGAATGGATGAGATCCGAGGCGGCCAAGGTGGTTGCCGGCAGCCAAGTGCCTGAAACAACAGGCGAAAAACAGGCTCCAGGCGCCCCATAGGAGCCCGTACAGGCTGATCGTGGTCGGGGGCTATCCCGAGGCCAGGGCAGCGGTGAGACGGTGCCGGCGGGCTGCCTACGCCCGGAAATAAAGGTGAGTGTTTACATGGAGATAAAGGCAATGAACGAGGGCAAGCCGCTATCGCTGGGGGAGATCCTCGAGCAGGCGCTGGGTCCTGATAACAGGACGTTATTAGGACACAAGACGCGCGGGCGTGCTCTTGGTATAACACGGCAGGGCCGTGGTCGTTCACCGGGGATGCCTGCCTTAAAATAGCCATCGTACGGCTGGCCCAGGCCCTGTGAACACGTCTCTAAACCGCTTCCGGTTGTGCTTGCCTTCAGTGTTGGCCCGCCACGAGTCTAGAGGAGCGGATAGGGCAAGGATCAGGGGAAGCACCGAATACCATTTTCTGGGAACCGCCCGGAGGACTTTTTCCGTGAAGCCTACCACGCGCCCCGGTGAGGGACTGGTCTTGGCTCGCCGAATTCAAGCTAAGCCCCTGATGCGGCTGGTGCCGCGGAAGGGACCCCCGACCCACGCACTACGAATGTGTTGCTTACCAGCTGAGCTACCGCGGCTTGTTGTTGATTGTCCTTACCTTTTTCTCCTCGCGGTCGCAGAAATTCGGGGCTTTGCTACCCCTGCTGCAAGGCTTAGTCAACGCGCTGCGCCTCCATCTCCGGCAGAAATAGAAGCATATCGCGCCCTGGGATAAGGTCGTCGAACCTTTCATGGGCAAATACCTTTACAAGCTCACGCTCGGCATCGCGCACGAAGAGGGAGCCCCCGCGCCTGCAATCTTGCCCTGCAATGTATCTGGCAATATTCTCCTGCTGCGAGCGAGGACGGCTGGGCTGATCTAAAGACATTGCCCCTTCGTGCGGAACCGTTTTGGGCTTGGTACATGACAGAGTTGCACCAATGGCTGGAATCGAATGGACTAGGCCAATATGTCAAGCGGTTTGCCGACCGCGGCGTTGAATACGAGAACTTAGCGAGCCTTAAAGAGCAGGACTTAAACGAACTTGGTCTCTGCCTTTCTGATCGTGTAAAATTTAGAAATGCCATACCTGCACTTCACCCGAAATTTCGGACTTCCAACTTCTCCACGCAAGCAAAGACACCAGTGAGAACGAGCGGAGTAGAAAAGCGGCATTTGACCGTGCTCATTTGTGATTTGGTTGGTTCAACTGCTTTGTCTACGCAGCTTCAGCTAGAGGACTTGCGGGAAGTTCTTCACCAATTCCAACAATGTTGCGGGGACGCGATCCGAGAGCATGACGGCCACATCGCGCGATTTATGGGAGACGCGGTGCTTGCATATTTTGGTTTTCCGATAGCGCATGAAGATGATGCCGAACGGGCCGCCAATACTGCTTTGGACATAGTTCATTCCGTTTCAACCTTGATCATGCCAGGGGCGCCACAGCTTCAAGTTCGAATTGGAATCTCCAGCGGGGTAGTTGTAGTCGGTGACTTAATCGGAGAAGGTTCATCAAGCGAATTCGCGCTTGTAGGCGAGGCACCAAATCTGGCGGCACGATTACAAGCCTTTGCCGAGCCCAATCAGATATTAGTAGGGCCAGCTACGCGGCAACTGCTTGGCAGTCTATTTGAACTCGCTGATCTTGGCAATCATTTAATCAAAGGATTTGACCAGCCGATCCATATATGGAGGATTGTACAATCTCGCGCCGTTGCCAATCGTTTTGAAGGGCGTCGATTTTCACCTTTAACCCCGCTCGTCGGCCGCGAAACGCAGGTCGCCTTGCTAGAAAGGCAGTACGAAAAGGCAAAACGTGGCGCGGGCCAGATAGTGCTGATTAGCGGAGAAGCGGGTATTGGCAAATCCAGAAGCATTATTGAATTCCAGCATACATTGTTGCGGCAAGCGCCCCCCGTAATGTCATTCCAGTGCTCGGCGTTTCACGCAAGTAGCCCGTGGTATCCAATTATTCGTTACTTAGAATCTGCCGCCGGTATAACCCGTCACATGCCTTCTGGCGCTAAGCTTGAAAAGCTGGAAGTGTTGGTACACCAACGCACAGCCCCCCACTCTATTGTGCCTGCGCTCGCATCAATACTGTCGATCCCGCCCACAGATCGCTATCCCCCAAGAGAGCTAACGCCTCAGCAACAAAAATCCGAATCCTTTGCCGCGATACTTGATCTGATCGAGTCCTACGCCATCGATAGTTCGGCGATCCTTATTTTTGAAGACGTCCACTGGGCTGACCCGACTTCTTTAGAATTGCTTGAGCGCATTCGCGATCGGGTGCAAAATTTGCGAATTTTGTTAATCTTATCATTTCGTCCCGATCTCGCGCTAAAATGGGAGCCCCGCGAAGACATCATATTGGTGCAGCTCGATCGGCTCGACCGCTCCGAAGTGACCTCTATGGTTAAGTCGCTGGCTGGAAGCACTGCGTTGCCAGAACCCATACTTCATGAGATTATAGATAAGGCGGAGGGGGTCCCTCTCTTCGTAGAGGAAATAACGAAATCGATTTTGGAGCCGGTCGGCACGAGGTCGGAGTTACAAGCTAGCCTGACTGTTCCGGATACGCTGCACGATTCACTGATGGCGAGGCTGGACCAGGTCGCGCCAATGAAGGTTGTAGCGCAGGTCGCCGCCGTAATTGGACGCGAATTTTCATTTGAGTTGCTGAAGGATGTCATTGCTGTTTCGGAGGCCGATATGCAGGCAGCTTTGGATGGGCTGCTTGCGTCAGGTCTCGTCTTCCAAAGCAAGCACCTTGGCGATGACACTTTTGTTTTTAAGCATGCGCTGCTGCGTGACGAGGCTTACGCTAGTCTACTTCGAGATGAAAGGCAGGAGTTGCATCTAAGAGTAGCTCACACACTATCCACAAATTTTCCTGAAGTGCTGGCCACTTCTCCTGAAGTAGTTGCTTTTCATTACACGCATGGTGGTGAGCTGCAAATAGCCATTAAACATTGGCTTAAAGCTGGCCAGCAGGCCTGTGGGCGGTCCGCGTTCGTCGAAGCAAGTACTCACTTCCGGACTGCGCTGAAATTGTTGAGTTCACTTCCACGAACGGAAGAGTGCGACCTGACAGAACTACAACTTCAACAATCATTAGGAATTGCGTTGGCTGCCGCAAAAGGATCAGGGGCTTCAGAAACGAACCAGGCCTTTAGGCGGGCTTTGGATTTATGCAAGCAGTTCAAAGGTTGGCCGCAGACTTTTGAAGTGCTTAATGGCATAATAGGATTCCATCTTGTTCGCGGTGAAATAGAGCAATCCAGGGATTTGGCCGAACAGTTATTATCACAAGCCAACCAGCGGGATGATTCGACCGCGAAACTCATAGGCTTTCGTTCTTTGGGAATGTCACTTCTTTTAATTGGTGAGCTGAAAGCCGCTCGCAAAAATCTCCAAAGCTCACTGGAATTATACAATGCGGCTTATCATGGGCCACTCACCCTCTCTTTTTCTCAAGATTTCAAGGCGACAGCCCAGGCCCACTTAGCGCTTGCCTCGGTCCTGCTGGGAGATATCAGGCGCGGATTGGCGCTCGGCGCCGATGCGGTAAGTCATGCTGAGCATCTGCGACATCCGCATAGCACATGTCATGCACTTGCTTTCTTGGCGGGCACCTATGTCCTTTGCAGAGATCCACAAGCGGCGTTGCCAACTGCGGAACGAACTGTGACCCTAGCACACGAATACGGGTTCCCGCTCTGGCTGGCGGGCGGACGTATGCTCCGGGGTTCAGCCCTTTTCGACCTTGGTGAGCCGGAGCGCGGGCTCGAGGACATTCGGAGGAGCGCAGAGGAGCTACAAGCGACGGGGGCACTCATGTGGGTGCCATTCGCCCAATATCTCTTGGCGCAGGCGCTACTTAAAGCCAAAGAACTGGATGCCGCTCGTGAGGTTGTCGAAAAAGCATTGATCATGGTTGCAGGCACGAGTGGGCGATGGTACGAGGCCGAGCTTCATCGGCTGCGCGGGGATATTTTAGCCCGGGGAAACTCTCGGGATGCAGCTGAGGCTTGCTATGAACGAGCATTTGATATTGCCTTGCGACAACACGCTCGGCTTTGGCAGGTGCGCATATTGAATGCGCTCGCCCTTTTATTCCGTGGTCGGAAGAGATTTCCCGAAATACGAGCTCGATTAGCTTCGTTGGTGGCTACCTTTAACGGTGAGGACAATGGCGCCGATTTGAGGCAGGCGCGCAATTTGCTAGCTGGGTCGATTTGACACCGACGATTACCGTTTGCCTGCTGATCAGGTCGGCGCGTGCGCCACCGTCCTGGTGCTGCGGCCTAGAGACTCGTTATTGGAGGACGTGAGGGGCATCGAGACGGATGGGCAAGCAGTACGAAGCAATCATCATCGGCAGCGGTTTCGGCGGCGCGATCAATGCGTGCCGGCTGAGCCTAAAGTGGCCGGGGCAGGTGTTGGTGCTCGAGCGCGGCAAACGCTACCCGCTCGGCTCCTATCCCCGCACGCCCCACGCGATGGCGAACAACTTCTGGAACACCGGCTTCGAGAAGCGTTCCCGTCCGACCGCGGTCGCTCGCATCCGCCAGCGCGGTCTGTTCGATGTCCGCAACTATGAGAATATCGACGTGGTCCTGGGTGCGGGATTGGGCGGCGGCTCGCTCATTTACGCAAACGTCTTTCTCGAGCCGCCGGACGAGGTCTTCACCGACCGCTGGCCGCCCTCCTGTCGAAAACCGCAGCTGCAGCCCTACTACAAGATCTGCAAGGAGGTCCTGGGAGCAAGGCCCATTCCGCCGTCGAACGGCCGCCGGCGCATTGTTCGAACCGAGCTGTTCCAGGCGGTCGCGCGGAAGATCGGCCGGGACTCGTCGCTCGTCGACATCAACGTGTTCTTCGGAAACGATTTCGTCCATCCGCTCGATCCCGGCGTGCAGCAGAAAAACCGCTACGGCGCTTTGCAGACATCGTGCACTTATTGCGGCGAGTGCGACATCGGCTGCAACTATCAAGCCAAGAACACGCTGGATTTAAACTATCTGTATCGGGCCGAATTCCACCATGCCGCTGAGGTCAAGACGGAGCACTTTGTCGATCGCATCGTGCCGATCGATGCGAATGGGGATGAAGATGCAGCTGCCGACGGCAGCCGCGGTTATCGCGTCTACTATCGCAATTTGGCGGGCCAGGGCCGCGAACAAAGTGATCTGACGCGGCGTGTGGTCGTCTCGGCCGGTGCGCTTGGCTCTACCGAGCTGCTGCTACGCTGCCGCGATGTCTTCGGGACGCTGCCGATGATTAGCGTCCAGCTCGGCCGGAATATGTCGGGCAATGGAGATTTTCTGGGTTTCGTGGTCGGCACCCGCCCGCCGGCCGACCCGAACTACGGTCCGGTGATCACACAGCGGATCGATTTCAACCTGTTCAAGGGATTCGATTCCGACCGCGCGTTCATTCTGGAGGATGCGAGCTATCCGGCTTTTGGAGCGTGGCTCGTGGAGGGCGTAAAGCCGAGATTCGTCTGGTTGAAGAGCCTCTGGCGCGTCGTGCGTCACTGGTGGGCGCGCGCACGCGGCAGCACGCTAGGAACGATCGGGTTTGCCCTGCACGACCTGCTCAGCGGCGATCTCTCCTATCACACGTGCGTGCTGCTCTCGATGGGCCTCGATCGCTCGAACGGGGTGATGACGCTCAACCGCGATGGATGGCTCGACCTCTCCTGGCCGACACGCGACAACCGCGCGCTCTACGATGCCATCATTGCGGCCGGAAAGGAGTTTTGCCGGCAAACGGAAGGGAGCTTGTACTTTTCGATGCCAACGTGGTGGTGGCCGTTCCGCAAGAACGTCACCGTTCATGCGCTCGGCGGCTGCATCCTGAGCGACAGCCCGGCAACCGGCGTGACGAGCGCGGTGCCTGCCACCTTCGGCCGGGTGCACGGTTATGAAAATCTCTACGTCGCCGACGGTTCGATCCTTCCCAGTGCGGTCGGGGCCAATCCGACCGCGACCATCTCGGCGCTCGCCGAGATGATCGCCGAAGGCATCACCGGAATTCGGCCGACGCTCGATCTTTGATTCCTTGAGAAGTGAGGAGCTGGCAGATTGTCGAAGCGACCAATTTCCCTGCGATTCAACGAGACGATGACCGGATTCGTGACGTTCGACGCCAACGTCGATTACGAGAGCGGTTTTCGCCAAGGCCGTGACGACGATGCCCGGTGCGCCGTTGTGCTGGTGCTGGAAATCGTCCACGTCGACGCCTTCCTTCGTGATCCGCAAGCACGGGCCAATGCGACCGGCTACGTCGACTGCCCCAAACTGGGGGGCCGCTGCCAGGTCGAGAGAGGAACGGTCAATCTCCTGGTCGATCTCATCCCTCGCCGCCACCGCTTCAAAGATTTCAGGTATCGCCTGGTGTTTCGTACGCCGGCGGGTCGTCAATTGACGCTTGCCGGAGTCAAATTCGTCGACGACGACGGGATCATCCACCTGTGGCGTGATACCACGAAGCTGTTCACGAGGATCTTCGAAGGGGATGTCGCAAGGGACGAGGATGACCAGGCCACAGTAGTCGCTGCCGGCATCCTTCGGCTGCATCTTGTTGCGTTTATGAAGATGTTGATGCTCGCGCGGTCCGGCCCTGCGACGCCGACAGCCTGGATCAAAGGCATGTCGCAATTCCTGCGGTATTTCGGAGGCTCGCTGTGGCAGGTCTACGGATTGGGCAAAGGACCATAGCACCGGCTTGCGCAGCACCGCTCCCCGCCAACGCGGAGTCTCCGCTCCGAGCCGGTTGCGGCTCGCAATCGCAAGCACGCGGCGTGAGCGAAAGCGATCAGGCCACCCGTAGGACCGGCTTTTCTCGAAGCTGGTTTCCTCAACGACGGCAGGTGAAGGAGGAATCCTGAAACATTCAAACCAGTCACCCCTGCTCGCGTTTACGCCGCTCGCGCGACGACCGGACCGTCAGGATCGAGGGTTCGCGCGATGGCCGGCCAGATGACCTCGGGCGCGCGGTCGCCGAAGTAGCAATCCAGGTGACCAAACCCGTCAAAGACCGTGCGCCTGTAGAAGGATTCGCCGTTGGCATCGCACAATAGCCTGAATGTCTCCTCGGTTGCCTCAGGCACAAACATCCGATTCTCGCGACCGGATATGAAATGGATCGGCAGCCGTAGCCGATCCAGGTGACGCATGTCTTCCGATGTCAGCACGCTGCCGTGGCGCACCCACACGGCGACATCCTTGAGAAACGCCGTCACGCATTCCGGCACGAGCGCGCCCATGAGGGCATGCGTCGCCTCGTCGATCCGCTGATGGAAAACGATCTCGCCGAACGTGGTGGCTTGGCGGTAGCAGGCCGGATTGTTGCAGGAGAAGCTTGTCGGCAGCACCCACGATACAATCGACACCGCAAGATCCGATATCTGCGCCGATAGCTTCTTGGGCTGCTGGTGAATCATGTCGAGGCCCGGCAGCAGCTTGTCTAGATACGCGTTGATCTTGACGGTGCCGACGGTAGTGAGCTTGAGGTGGAGCGCGACCTGGCTCGCCAGCAAGCTGCGGATATCGGCGGCCTTGGCGTAGCCGCGAACCAAAGACAGCAGCAAACATGGCGAAGACAGGCAGTGGGCCAGGATCGAGACTTGCTCCTTGCCGGTGCGTCGCCTGACCTCCGCGATTGCGGCAGGCCAGTCGTACCGTGCCACGTCGTCGAACGTGTACGGTCGTTGGTGAGCATCGAGCAGCGGGCTCGTGCGCCAGTCGAACAGCCAGACATCGAACCCCTGTTCGACAAGGAATTCGACGATGTTTTTCGGCACGGTGTCGACGCAATAGGTGAGCGCCGTCATCGCCGTGCCGGGCGACAGGAGAACCGGCCCGAGGTCGCCGCCGTGCGTATGATGCAGGCAAAGGCCCGCACCGTCACCAGCCTGAAAGTCGATTCGTTCGAGCGGGGCACACGTCAGCTTTCGTCTGACCCCGAAAAGCGGAGGGAAGTCGACCATCGGGCTGTGGTTCGGCATGACCTGACTGGTGGTTAAAAGGCAAGGACCTGCACAATTCAGGAATGGCTGCTTGTCAGGGCGCAGTCAAGGTCGTCCATTCTGCCGGGAAATCGCATCAGCATAGCTTGCCCTGAGCCAACAGAGGTCCCGCGCGCGATACATACGTGTCAGGCTTTGTTCGGTGGCAGAACAAAGCGCGAACTCATTGCTACCATTTTGCTACCCAACTCGGTAGCACGGGCCGATATAGATCAGAACGGAGAGGTACGGTTTAGGCAAATTCTTTAGACAATTCAGTACAGAACGCAAGCATCAACCGAATTACGAATCCGGTGGCCTAGCAAAGGCGTCTGGCCGACCTGGACGGTGCCCCTTCGACATCGGCTTCCGCGCTGCCCCGGCGGCCGGTAAGCGGGCTGGCGGGCTATCGTCAAGGCGGCCTGCCGCGGGGTAGTGTCTCAGTTTGGGTTTTAGTAGGGTTGTAGGCCCGGCTCTGCAGGTTCGACCTGCCAGACGATACCGGCAACCGCCCTGTTTTCGCCCCGGAAACCCGGGAACAAAGCATGTCAAAACGGTGCGAAGGCGACAAACGCGCTTTGGATTCATTGGGTTTTTCTGCAGAGCATTCCCTTCACACGGGAGAGGTCGTAGGTTCAATCCCTACAGCGCCCACCATAAATTGGCGGCTGCAAGGTCTTTTTTTGCCTTCGCCCCCGGGTATACGGCAGTGCCGTACATACCTGCAGCGGTACTATGGGATTGAAAATAACATATAGCTCCGCACGGCGTGAATAACCGGCAAACAGGGG
>WNGK01007275.1_pt1 | contig 11627 bp, 6 predicted proteins | sample 5400601 | NCBI WGS metagenome assembly WNGK01 (sample SAMN13153376, study PRJNA577476) | soil metagenome | isolation source: 60 cm soil or saprolite under Garry oak tree replicate 1 | place: USA:California | collected 2016-06-15
CGTTTCATTCAACTTCAAGCACCAGGCACTTGAGATACTCGGTCTCGGGAATGTTCAGAACAACCGGATGATCGGGCGCGGCGCCGCGGCGCTCCAGCAGGCGCACGCGCCGATGCGCATCGGCAGTCGCCGAGGTAACCGCGCCCTGCAGATCGTTCCACCCCACATGATGCGAGCAGGAACAGGTGACCAGGAGGCCGCCCGGTCGCAGCATCTTGAGCGCGCGCAGATTGAGCTCCTTGTAGCCGCGCAGGGCACCCTCCACGGCGCGCTGCGACTTCGCAAACGCGGGCGGGTCCAGCACAATGGTGTCGAAGGTTTCGCGCTTGTCGGACCAATCGCGCAGCAGCTCGAATGCATCGGCTTCGATCCAGTCGACATCCGCACCGAGTCGCTCGCGGTTTACAGCCAGGTTGCGCTCCGCGACTTCGAGCGATGCGCGCGAGGCATCGATCCCCGTCACCTGGCGGCAACTGCGCGCGAGATGAAGCGCAAACCCGCCCTGGTACGTGCACACGTCCAATGCGCGCTCCGTCGCCCCTAGTCTCATTGACCAAGCCGCCGCAGCCGCGTAGTTCTCCCGCTGATCGAGAAACGCGCCGGTCTTCTGGCCAGCGTTCGCATCGTACTGAAACTCCAGCCCATTCAAACGAAATGCAAAATGGGTAAGCGGCGCTTCCGGATCAGCTGCCCACAGCGGCGCGGTACTTGGAGCGGAGAGTCCCTCCAACTCCCGCACGCGCGGATCGGGCCGCTCGACGATCGCCGATGGAGACAGCTCGTCGTTGAAGATCCGCGTGCAGGTCGACCGCACCTCCTCCGAGTCGAGTCCTTTGGCAAGCAGTTGGAGTACGACCAGATCGCCGTACTTGTCGGCGACAATGCCTGGAAGCTCATCGGCCTCGCTGAAGCATAAGCGGCAAGCGTTGGTTTCCACGGACATCAGCCGCCGACGCCTCCCGATGGCCTTGCGAAGCCTTTGCTCCAGCAACTGTAGCCACTCCGATTTGTTCACGGACTGGTGCGAGATCATGCGCAAAGCGATCTGGGAAGTCGGGCTGTAGAGCGCCGTCCCCAGCAGCAATCCCCGGTTATCCGCCACGGGCAGCAGCGCGGGGGCGTCCTCGGATCCACCCGCAGCGGTTGCCGTGATCGACTCCACATCGGAGGCGTAGACCCAGACGTGGCCGCTGCGAATCCGGTCCGCGGACCTGCGGCTGATCATCGCCCCGACAGCGGGGCTTTTGGGCGGCGGGACAGCTTTGAGACTGCGGCCCTCCTTGACGTGGCGGCTCATTGAGGGCGGGGAAGAGCGATCTCCCGCGAGGGATGCCATGGATGAACGGTCGGTCCGATGCGTTACCGGTTTCTGCTTTTCGACGGGCCGTGATTTGTTCTGCTTGGACATAAGCTCCGCTGGGATGGTGAGTTCCATCACCCATGAGCAACTGTAATCCACGCAGAACGCCGACGAGCCCCGGCCGGAAGCTGGGGCTCATTGGCTTGCGTCCTCTGTTCTGAAATTCATGCGAGAATCGGTCTCCGCAAAAGAAGCGAGACCGCAGTCTTTATCGAACCTGCATCCTCTCCAGATAGCGGCTCAGGTTGCCTATTCTAAGATCCTTGTCCTGGGGGTTCACTCTGCTCATATTGGAGAGGATCGGGCCCCACACGGGCATTTGGGACGAACCATGCGCGGGGATCTCAGAGCCGAAGTGCAGCACTGCGAGAACGTGGGTATCCGGGTATTTCCCATGATTCATGCGGGCCAGCGAAGTGAGATCGACCGGCGGTGCCTTGAGTGCCTTGGCTGCAGGCCCATTGCCCCGGCCGTCTACGCCATGACACGGTGCGCAGTAGCTATTGAACATCTGCTTGCCGTCAGTCGGGCTGGTCTTTTCAACGGGGATCACGATTTTATTCTTGCTCTGATCTGCGTAACCGACAGCGAGTACGAGTCCTGCCGCCATCGCTACCAGTGAAAGGTGTTTCAACATAACTTCCTCGGTTCTGGACCTATAGGGCCTGTTCACACTACTGGGGTGGATGGCGTTGCGAGTGAAAATCGGGCCTGACGAAGCCGAGCTCGAAGGCTGTGGCGGGCCCACTGTCGAGGGCGAGAATGAAGTATGGCCCGATTTTCACCGCAACCCGAAGGGCCGGGGCCAGTTTTCCCGATTTCTGCGTCGCTCGTCGCTAACAGACACCCGGTATGCGTCACTCCTCACTCCTAGAACTCGTAAAAATTGGCTCTCGGCGCCACCACCTCAGTAGTGTGAACAGGCCCTAGGTCCGAAGGGGACTCTACGCCTTGTCCCAGATGACTCGGCTGTGATCGTTGACACACTCAAGGGAGCCGCAAGACACCGACAGTTCATTTCGAAACCGGCTAACATCTGTTCGCATATCCCCACAATTTAAGCTACTTAGCGGCCGCATAATGATCCGGGCCAACCCCCCTGGCGCCGCACTGACGCTCCGTGCCCCGTCTTTGCGCCTTCCCGGGGTCCCCGGCGACAGCGGGTACCCTCTGGGTGCGTGGCTGGGGTGGTCGGGCGCAAGGGCGGGAAACCACAACCCCACCCCACAGATTTCTCATCCTGTGGCCCACAAAATCACTCACCGGAGGGACTAGTACTCCACGGGCAAGGGTCTACGAGTGGGCCGGTAAGCGCTTCATTTAATCCATCTTTACCGGCTCCTGCATGCGTCTGGAACATGATCGGCCTATAATGAAGCATGGCGACCGTCCGTCAGACGATAACCGCTGATTCCCCCAGCGTTTCTCCAACGCCTGCGGATTCAAGCGCCTCGCTGCACCTTAAAAATGGGACGCCCCCCGCCACCGCCCCTGCCCCGAAACCTCCAAGATCCATCAGCACGGCCGAAATTGACAGCCGCTTTGAGGCGTTGCTCGTTCAGGTGCGAGCGAACCGTCCCAATGAGGACGTCTCCCTGATCCGCAAGGCATGGGACTTCTGCGTGCAGCACCACGCCGGCCAGGTGCGCGCTTCCGGCGAGCCCTACATCATCCATCCTCTCGAGGTAGCCGAAGTCCTGGCTGAGATGAAGCTGGACGCCACCGCCATCGCCGCCGCCCTGCTGCATGATGCCGTGGAAGATACTCCCGCAACCAACGAGGAGATCGCCGCCGGCTTTGGCGACCAGGTGGCCCACATTGTCGAGGGCGTCACCAAGATCGACAAGATTCAATTCGCGAACCGCGAAGACCGCCAGGCGGAAAACGTCCGCAAGATGCTGCTGGCCATGGTGACCGATATTCGGGTGGTGCTGATCAAGCTTGCCGATCGCCTGCACAACATGCGCACGCTCGAGCACCTCAAGCCCGATCGTCAGGAGGCCATCGCGCGCGAAACCATGGACATTTACGCGCCGCTGGCTCATCGGCTCGGCATGGGCAAGGTGCGCGGCGAGTTGGAAGACCTGGCCTTCCGCTACACCGACCCGGTGAGCTACGAACGCATGTCGGCGGCGGTCGAGGCTCGCCGTGTGGAGGGCGAACAGTTCCTTCGCGGCGTGGAAGACGCGCTCGAAGAGCAGCTCCGCGAGAACAACATCGAAGCGCGCGTGGAGTGGCGCATCAAGCGGCTCTACTCCATCTATCAGAAGATCGAGCGCACCAAGAGCTCGTTCGATCAGGTCTACGATTTTCTGGCGATTCGCGTGATTACGCAGGATGTGAGCGCCTGTTACGCAGTTTTTGGACTGATTCACGCGCTGTGGCGTCCGGTGCCGGGCCGCATCAAGGACTTCATCGCCATGCCGCGCGCCAACCGGTATCAGTCTCTGCACACCACGGTGATCGGTGAAGGCGGCCACCAGTTCGAGGTCCAGATCCGTACAGAGGATATGCATCGCATTGCCGAGGAAGGCATTGCCGCGCACTGGAAGTACAAAGCGGGCTCGGGCGCTGTTACCGCGCGCGATGAAGAGAGGTTGAACTGGATTCGTCAGCTCGTCGAGTGGCAGAAGGAGATGACGGACCCGAACGAGTTCCTCTCCAGCTTGAAGATGGACCTATACCCTGACGAGGTCTACACCTTCACGCCAAAGGGGAAGGTCGTGGTGGTGCCGGCTGACGGCACGCCGGTGGACTTCGCCTACACAATTCATACCGAGGTTGGTCACACGTGCGTCGGCGCCAAAGTCAACGGCCGCATGGTGCCCCTTCGCACCAAGCTGCGCACCGGCGACATCGTTGAGATCGTCACGCAGAAGGACCACAAGCCCAGCCGCGACTGGCTCAGTTTCGTAAAGAGTCCGCGCGCGCGAAACAAGATCAAGCATTGGCTGAATGAGGATTCGCGGCGGCGCGCCGTGGAGATCGGGCGCAAGCTGCTGGAGCGCGAGGCGCGCAGATTCAAGGTACCCATGACCCAGGTCGATGATCAGGATCTGGGCCGCATTGCCAACGAATACGGCGTGGCGACGGCTGCCGACCTGCTGGCAACGATCGGACAAGGGAAACATTCAGCCCACCAGATTCTGAACAAACTCGCACCGGGTTACGCCGACAAGGAAGAAGCCGACAGCGGCGTCGAAGCCAAGCCCGCCACGATTGATGGCGTCATGTCCGAGGCGGTGCGGAAGCTGCACCTCACCGGTTCCGATTCACTCCAGGTCGAGGGTCAAAATGATCTGCTGGTTTACCGCGCTCGATGTTGTAATCCCATTCGCGGCGAGGAAATCATCGGCTACGTCACCCGCGGCAAGGGCGTAGCCGTTCACGCGCGCAGCTGCCCCAACGTGCAGAACCTGCTGTATGAGAGTGACCGGCGCATCGCAGTCGAGTGGTCTCGTGTCGGCGACCAGATTGCGGGACGCCGGCAACGCTATCCCGTCAAGATTACTGTCTACTGCGACGATCGTGCCGGTATGCTGAAAGAGCTCACCGCCGTCATCTCTGACGACGACACCAATATCCGCGGCGTCGATACGAAGCGCGGTCCAGAAGGCGAGGCTGCGGTCGAGTTCGTCGTAGAGGCTGAGGATCTGCGCCATCTGAATCGCATGGTCCTGGGCTTGCGTCGAGTTGCGGGAGTTCGCGCCGTGCAGCGGACACAAAAGATATAGAGAATTTCTCCACTGACTTTTCCCTTGTCTGTTCTCGAATCTCTTGCCAGAAGGCTTATGCCTTTGAGGTTCCCTGTCCGCATTCCAATGACACGTTTTACAGTGTTGGAGTAGAGTAGCCGATGTGTCGGAGCAAGACTGAATGATTTTCGATCCATCCGATCTTCGGACGGCACTCGAACGGGATGAACTTTACCCGGCGTTTCAGCCGGTAGTCGAGATGCGAACCGGCCAGATGACCGGTTTCGAGGTGCTTGCGCGTTGGTCGCATCCTCATCTCGGGAACATCCCACCCGACGCGTTCATTCCTGTCGCCGAGAGCTCCGGAATGATCGGCGCGCTCACGCAAACCATCCTGAAAAAGGCATTTGCATCAGACGCGCTGCTCCACAGTTCCTTCGCAGTTTCCGTCAATATCTCTCCCTTGCAGCTGATCGATTTCAAGCTTCCGGAAGTGATCGCGGGCATCGCTCAATGCTGCGGATTCCCGTTGGATCGCCTGGTCATTGAATTGACCGAGAGTGCACTTCTGGATGATCCGCAGCGCGCAATCGCAGTTGCCGCGGAGATCAAGGCCCTGGGCTGCAGGCTGGCGCTGGATGATTTCGGAACAGGCTACTCCAGCTTGCGGCATCTGCATGCGCTGCCGTTCGACGCGTTGAAGGTGGACAGAAGCTTCATAAGTACCATGACCGCGGAGCGCGGCAGCCGCAAGATCGTCGCATCGGTGATCGGCCTTGGGCAAAGTCTTGGGCTCATCACCGTGGCCGAGGGCGTGGAAACCCGCGAACAGGCGGAACTGCTTCGGTGGATGGGCTGCGATCTCGGCCAGGGATGGCTTTATGGAAGGCCTGCGCCCGCCGAGAGTCTGGCGGAGTTGATGGCGCACAACAAATATCCGATCTCCACTGCATCCAGGGTGAGTGAAATCCCGGTGAGCCTGGAGGGCCCGCCCGTGCACCGGCTCGCCCAATTGCAGGCCATCTATGATGGTGCGCCGGTCGGTCTCTGTTTCCTTGACCGCAAGATGCACTACGTGAGCATCAACCGGCAGCTCGCGGAGTCCAATCGCGTGCCGGTCCTGGCCCATCTTGGAAGATCTCCGGAAGAAGTAATACCCCAGGTCTTTCCTCAGGTCGAACCTTACATTCGCCGCGCCCTCGCTGGGGAGCCGGTTCTTGGTGTCGAGGTTCCCAAGCCCCCTCTGTTGCCCGGTGGAGAAACGCAGACGTTACTCTGTTCCTATCAGCCCGTGAGGGACGAGGCCGGAGAAGTGATTGGCGTCTCCGTCGCTGTCATGGATATCACCGAGCGCAAACGCATGGAGAAGGTCCTGCGCGATGTGGAAGATCATCATCGCAGCCTGGTTACGTTGAGCCCTCACGTGCCATGGGTGCTGAATCCCCAAGGGGAAGTGATCGAAGCCAGTCCGCGTTGGGAGACTATCACCGGGCAGCCACTCGATGATGCCATGGGCAATGGCTGGCTTCGCGTCCTGCATCCTGACGACGTGCCACCGACGCTCGAAGCCATCCGCATCTCCCTGACGACTGGAGCGGCAATTGACGTTCGGTACAGAGTGCGCAACGGCTATGGCCCGTGGAGGTGGATGCGGTCACGCGGCGCTCCCCGGCTCTCCGACTCCGGTCAGATCATGGCCGTCTATGGGGTCGTTGAGGAGATCGAGGATTCGGAACCTTCGGTGAAAGATGTTTTGAGCTAAGCGCGAGGTCTCCAACTGTTCACCGCGGAATGTCCGCTGTTCGCTAGCCTTTCAGCACATGCTTGGCGATCGTCATCAGTTGCATGTTCGACGTACCCTCGTAGATCTTTCCCACTTTCGCATCGCGGAAATACTTCTCCGCCGGGTAATCGCGTACAAACCCGTTTCCGCCAAACACCTCGACACACTGGCTCGCGACACGCTCCGCGACCTGCGACGCGAAGAGCTTTGTCATCGCCCCTTCGCGCACATACGATTGGCCCGCATCTTTCAATCGCGCCGCGTTGTAAACCATGAGCTTCGCAGCCTCGATCTCCGTCGCCATCTCCGCCAGAGCGAATTGCACCGCCTGGAACTCAGCGATCGGCTTGCCAAACTGCTTTCTCTCTTGCGCGTAACGGGCCGCGTGACCCCACGCTCCCTCCGCGAGGCCCAGCATCTGCGCACCGATACCGATGCGGCCCTCGTTCAGGGTCTCGATCGCAACCTTGTATCCCTTGCCAGGCTCGCCCAGGACGTTTTCCGATGCGATCTCGCAGTTGTCGAAGATTAGCTCACAGGTGCTGCTGGCCCTGATGCCTAACTTGTCTTCCTTGCGCCCGACGGCAAAGCCCGGCGTCCCCTTCTCTACCAGGAATGCCGTGATGCCGCGATAGCCGGCGGCCGGATCGAGCGTGGCGAACACCACAAACAGCCCCGCCTCTCGCGCGCTGCTGATCCAGAGTTTGCGCCCGTTCAGACGATAGCCGCCATCCACCGCCTCCGCGCGCGCCTGCAGCGCGAAAGCGTCGGAACCGGAGCCCGATTCGCTCAGCGCATAGGCACCGACCGTATCAGTAGCCAGTCGCGGCAGCCATGCCTGCTTCTGCGCGTCCGTCGCCCATCGGCGCAACGCATTCACCACCAGCGTATTGTGAACGTCAACCAACACCGCAACCGCCGGATCGACCATGGAGATCGCTTCGATGGCCAGGGCCGCGTCGAAAAAGCTTCCTCCCGCGCCTCCGAGTTGCTCGGGAACCTCGATGCCCATCAACCCCAGTTCGAACAGCTTCCGCACCAATCCCGGTGCGAATTGCTGCTCGTCGTCCATGGCGCGCACATTCGGCGCAATGGCGTCCTCGGCAAACAGCCGCACGGTCGAAAAGAACAGGCTTTCTTCCTCGGAGAGCTGCGTGAGAGGGGAAGGATGGGAATGGGTCAAAACGGACTGCCTCCGGCTTCGGAGTGTATCAAACGGACCTGCTTCGAGCATGCGCAGCCTCGAGCCCCATGGCACCAAAACAAAAGGGCAGGCAAGAGTGCACCGGCCCCCTGCGTTGTGAAGAGCCCAATACTACAGTTGGATTTAGCCCGGCTCGCTTGGGTCCGGGCCTAAAGGCCACTCTGTTTTGGCCGCTTTTCAGGGGCCTGAAGGCCCCTGCTCCCTCCGGAACCGCTGTCTGCAACTGTGGTATTAGGCCTGTTCACACTTTCTGAGCTAGCGGTGCCGGGAGCCAACCGGCGGGCCCGGGAACGGTGAGGGTGACGAATTGTGAGCCTCATGCTCCGTAAAGTCACCGAAAACGGCGCCAAAAGGCGAACAAACGACGATGTGGGGGGGGAGGGGGGTGGGGTCACTTCTTTTCTGGTTTCGGTCTGTTCGCGAAGAGAGCGACCTGAGCGGCATAGAGGAGCTGCGTGGATTCGCGCCCCTCGTAGACCTGGAAGTTGATGCCCTGGGCGACGCAGGCGATAAGGGCCTGGATGTCGGCGAGCGTCTCGGTGGAAGGCATGGCCAGGCGGTAGGCGGTGGATCCGGCCTGGCGGCAGAAGTAATCGGACTTGCCCGTGGCCTCGGTGGCTTTGTACTCGCGCCGGTAGGCGTTCAGGCAGCATTCGAGGGCGGCGGCGGTGATCGAGGTGGATACGGGAACGGCCGGAGCTTCAAGGGTGTCGGTCATGGCGGACTCCTGTGGGGGCGTTGATTTGCTGCCCCAAATAGAAACGCCCGCGCAGAGCCGGGCGTTGAGAGATTTCCTTCTACTTTTATTATAACAAATCGGAAGAGTTAATCGTGAGAGTTTGAAGGTTTATTTGCGGTTTGGAATCAGGTGTTTACGGGCACAGACAGGGTTTTTGGAGTGATCCCATGAGTCCTCACCGCCCGGGAGATGGTCTCCCGCCCTAACGGAGTTAAGACGGGGCCTGGAGTTTCTACATTTCCAGCATCATCGGCGGTTCGGCTTTCGGAAGATTCAGATTTCTCTTCCATCGCAGGCTTGTTGCGGCGGGTTTGTATCAGGGCATGGCTTTAGCCGTGCCGCAAGAGCTCCGAAAGGCGCGGGCTTTAGCCCCTGTTCCCTTTTCCTTCTGGCCAGAGAGGTAAAGCAGTATGGATACTGCCCGGGAGAATCGCACAGCCCTGTTTTCATCGGGTTCTCTGCGATATATTTGCGATATTGCAACCAGCTTTGCCGATCGCTGACCCGCACCTCGGAAAACCCGGGCTGAAGCCCGGCTTCCTCCTCAGGCTGATTCTGCGGCACGGCTTTAAAGCCATGCCCTGATACACCGGATTCTCTCGCTACATCCTACGCTTCCACAGCTCACCAACTGACAAATGTAGAAAACTCCAGCCCCCGCCCTAACGGAGTTAAGACGGGAGACCCCGATCCAGTAGTGTGAAGAGGCCCTAGTTGATGGTGAGCGTGAAGGTCGTGTTCGCTGTGATGGTGGAGGTCCCCGAGTCCGTCCCGGTGAGCGTGATCGTATAGGTGCCCTTGGCTGGATTGGGAACCGAGTTGGTGCTACTGCTGCCGCACGCCGAAAGGGCCATGCCCACGGTTGCCAGTGCAATCACCCAAGCCAGGTTACGCAACTTGCGCGAGCCGCGTGCGAGGAAGCCCGCGAGCAGCAGTCCTGCAAACGCGATGCCTGCCGGAAGCGAGTTGGTTCGCGGTTTGTGATTCTCGCTCCGCAAGGCGCTGCTCGAACCAACCAGCGACTTGAGCGAGTGCTTGCCCGTTCCCTTGATTGCCGCCGCAGTCGCGCAATCCGAAGCATTGCTATCGAGGCTGAGTTGCGTCGTGACGGCGGCTGTGCCCGGCACCGCTACCGTTCCAGTCCCGTTGCTGAGAGTGGTGGTAAAGCTGTAGCAAAGGTTTGCCAGAGCCGTATTGTTTGAGGTTGTGAAGGTAAGATCCACCGTACCTGTGTAGCCGCCGGCCGGTGTGACGGTAATGGTCGAAGTGCCCGTGGTTCCCCGGCTCTCAGACACATTCGTTGCGGACAAGGCGATCGTCCCCTTACCAGAACTGGTGCCCGCAATTGCGATTTCAGCCGCACCCACCGATGGCGCGTGGGTAGCATCGCCTGCGTACTGCGCCAGCACCTGGTGGGGTCCTGTCGCCGCAAACGAGGTCGTGTAGGTCAAGGTTCCGCTGGACGTGATTTGCTGCGCCGCGACTGTGGTTCCCCCGGCCCCCCATGCCGTTCCGCCATCGACCTGCAGCGTCACGTTTCCTGTCGGCGTCGTGGTCCCGCTGCTGGAAGCCACCGTAATCGTGAATGTCACATTCGTGTTCACGTTGGGAGCAGCGTTTGATGCCGAGACCGTGGTGCTCGTCCCAATCAGCGACGCGGAGCTGCCGGTATTCACCGGCCACACCGCGGCAATGAGGTTCAGGTCAAGGGACCCGATTCCAGTCACTTCGTCATAGCCTGTGCCCGCGGAAAAGCCTGTAGTCGTGCTGCCGCAGAGAGTGGTCCCAGCCGCGCAGTTGTTGTTGCCGGAGGTGATGTCATGAATTGCCTGCGAGGTATAGTTTGCGCTGTTAGAGGCCAGCGAATAGAGCGTGGGGTTCACCAGGCCCTGCCCAGTCGTATAGTTCAGCTTCTGGTTGAGGAGCGCAACCATGCCGGCGAAGATCGGGGTCGCAAAGCTTGTGCCGCCCGCAATCGTCAGGCTGTTGTCGGTTGTTGTCGCCCGGAAGCCGCTTCCGCAGCTGCCCGTCTGGCCGGTAAACCAGGAAGTCGTGTCGCTTGTGCAGTAGAGGTAACCTGGTAAGCCGGGCGAGGAATAGAACGAGATATCCGGCACCAGGCGGAAGGACCCCGAAGGAATCCCGGGAACTCCTGCCTGCCATGTCGGCCGCGCCACAAGTGTGCTCGTTCCGCCTCCGGTTGAGCTCAGCCCGTTTGTGGAGCTGTCGTCGTTCCAGGTCACCTCGGGAATGTACACCTTGAGCGAGTTGACCACGTCGTTGCTCACGCCGCCGGAGCCGTTCGAACTCCAGTAAGTAGTGTTGGTTGAAACGGAATTCGCTGAAGTAATCTCCGTGCCGCCCACACCCGTGACATAAGCACTGCTGGCGGGGTAGTTGACGGTGATCGCCTGTTGCTGCAGGGTCGTGAGATTCGTCGAACCGGAGCATGCGGTCGATCCCGCATCGCCCGACGCCGCCATGATTGTCTGTCCCTGTGCCGCGCCCTGCTTGAATATCGCTTCCAGCGCGGTCAGATTGCCTGCCGTCAGCTGGGTCTCACAGCTTGAATAGCTCAGGCTGATGATGTTGCCGATCATCTGGTCGACCGCATATTGGGCTGAGTCGTACACGCCGAAACTAGTGTTGGTTCCCGTGTAGACCAGAACCACGGTCGCCCCGGGAGCGATTGCGCTGGACCACTCGAGGTCGAGATCGGATTCGCCTTCGTCGCCATTGGAGATTGTTCCGTCATTACCCGATCCCGGTACCAGCACTAGCGTGGGGTCCTTCTTGGTGAGCCCGGCCGCGCTCTGGAAGGCCTCAACATCGCTCAGGTGCACGAA
>WNGK01022641.1_pt1 | contig 11623 bp, 11 predicted proteins | sample 5400601 | NCBI WGS metagenome assembly WNGK01 (sample SAMN13153376, study PRJNA577476) | soil metagenome | isolation source: 60 cm soil or saprolite under Garry oak tree replicate 1 | place: USA:California | collected 2016-06-15
CGCTGAAGCTGAGCGCGTTAATTCTTTTTCCCGCTCACCGGCTTTGGTTCCGGCTTCGGCAGTCAACGGCAGTGCTTCAGGCATCTCTTTTCCACACAACCGCGCAAACAGCCGTTCGTACTGATCGACGACGTAATCCCAATCGTAATTTTCCTGCACGCGAAGCTGGGCACGCTGGCGAAAGGAGTGCACCTGTGACCCATCGCGCAAAACGCGCTGCAGTTTTTCCGCCAGATCGTTCTCGTCCGAGTAAATGATTCCGGCGTCGCCGATAGCTTCGATATTTTCAGGAGCCGAAAGCGTCAGCACGCAATTTCCGAAACCCATGGCCTCCAGCAGCGCCGGATGGGTCCCGCCGACCTCAGTCGCATGCACATAGCAATAGGCGTTTTGTTGCAGCGCGCGATAGTCCGAGCCGAAGACAAAGCCCGTGAAGATGATGCGTTTGTCACGACGCGCGCGCGCCTTCAACTGCTTGATGTATTCGTGCGCATAGGGAGCATCGCCGACAATCACAAGCTTGTGCGCAGTGCGGACTTTCTTGAAGGCCTCGATGACCAGATGGGCGTTGTTCTCAGGCTCCAGGCGCGACACGTAAAGTACATAGCGGTTCGGCTCAACTCGCCAGCGACGCACTGATGGATTCGGACGCCGCTCGATTTCCGCGCCGTAGGCGATCATCGTCGAAGGAGAGCCATAACTTGCCGCGTAATAATCCTGAATGACCCGGGCATCGGTGACCGTCTCGTTCGGCAAAATCGTGGCCAGCCGTTCAGTGAGCAGGTAATACTTGCGTCCCAGCCAGTTCCACTTCTTGCGCTTGTGTTCCAGCCCGTCAACATTAATCACCACCGGAGTGCCGGCAACTCTCAACAGCGGCGCGAACGGTGAATTTGCCGCGTTACAAATCAGCGCCGCATCATACCGCCCGCCGATGGCGTGCAGGGTAGAGACAAAGGTATGTACTACCGTGTCAAAATATTTGTGTCTGATAGTCGGCAGGACCTTGAGGCGAACGCCTTGATATTCCAGTTGGCGAGGACTGGTGTAGTGCGCGCGACAATAAACGGTGACCTCGTGCCCGCGCGCCACCAGACGGGTTGAGAGATGTTCCGCGAATGTTTCAAAGCCGCCGTAGTTGGCGGGAATTCCCCTCGTGCCGAGAATCACGATGCGCATGCGAATGTTGGTGGGGGCTCGACTTACATAAGACCACATAACCGCCGAACAAGTCGAGCCGTGTCGTTCATGAATTTTTCAGCGCGCGTTGATATGCCTGCAAAGTCAGACGCGCCGTCGTTGTCCAACTGAAAGCTTTTGCTCGCTCCAGGCCTTTGACGCGCAACTCGGCTCGATAGTCTGGATTATCGATCACCCGAGCGATTGCCTCCGCCAGTTCCCTCTCACTGAATGGATCGACCAGCACTCCGCCATCGCCTACCACTTCCGGCAAACTTGTTTGATTTCCGGCGACGACCGGAGTCCCGCATTGCATTGCTTCAACTACAGGCAGGCCAAAACCTTCGTAATACGATGGATAAGCGAAGCAGGCCGCGCCGCTGTAAAGCGCGGGCAGATCGCGTTCCTGAACGTAGCCTGTGAAAACGATGTCACGTCCAGCCTCATGCTCGCCGGCAACGCGCAAAGTCTCGTCGTAAAGCCAGCCGCGCTTGCCCGCAATTACCAATTGCGGAGCCTGCTTTTTCAACTCGCGGCCCCGCAGCATCCCAAAGGCACGAATCAGTCGCGCGAGGTTCTTGCGCGGCTGGATCGATCCGAGCGTCAGAATGTAATCGCGCTCTATTCCGTAAGTTTGCCGAATTCGCAACAGTTCCGTTTCATCGCTTACCGGGGCAAAGTGCGCGGGCGCGGCCAGGGGCGTTACGGTTATTCGTTCCGGATCGACATGGTAAGTTTCAATAATCGCCCGCCGTGAATATTCAGAGATCGTCAGAATTTCCGCCGCTTTCCGCGCACTTCGCCGCACGGTCAGGCGCAGTTGAGCGCGGCTGCGACGCTTAAAGGTTTCGGGCAAATGCTCAAACGAAAGATCGTGAATGCTGACCACGACCGGACACGGCGGTATGGGTGGCGCGGTGAATTGCACATGCAGAACATCGACCGGATTGCGCCGCAATTCAGCCGACAGGGTTAGCGGAACGCGCACCAGGGGCGTGTGTGGCAAGGTCTGGCGCACCGTGAAATTCGGCCAGCGATTTTCGAAGCGATCGATCGCGGCGCGTTTGGTAACATAAAGCGTGTAGCGGTTTTCATGATCGATTTCCGCGAGGGCTTCGATCAGATTTGTGACGTAGCTTTCATTGCCGGCAAGCTGGGCTCCGACAGAATGCGCGTCTATCGCGACATGCACGATCGCTTTCGCTCCATTCAGCGACTTTGTTTAAGTTAAGGAAGACTTTGCCAGTGTAACTTAGGTTAATGAGAGGGTGCGAATCGAGAAGACAGGATCATTTTCCACTTAATATTTTCCATTTGTCATTTTTCATTTCTGTCTGAGACGCCCGCGCGTAAGCAAGGGCTTCGATCCGCACCAAGCCCCTAGCTGACGGTCGGGCTTTTGAAATAAGAAACGGCAAAATGCAAACGAGAAATGAAAATTGGAAAATGATAAATGGAAAATGATTCGGAGTTTACGCTTGGGCCGAACGGTCCGGTTCTATTCCTCGACGCCGCCCTCTTCGCTCGCGACCGCGACGGGTTCTCCGCTCGCCGCCGCCGCCGCCGCCGCCTGAGCCGGTTCGCCCTGGCGGGTGTCGCGCTCGCGAATCCGCGCTGCCTTGCCGCGCAACTCGCGCAGGTAATAAAGCTTGGCCCGGCGCACGTGACCCTTTTTCACGACGTCGATGTGATCGACGATCGTCGCGTGCAGAGGAAAGATTCTCTCAACCCCGACGCCAAAACTGACTTTGCGCACCGTGATTGTCTCGCGCACGCCGCCATGTTTTCTGGCGATGACCACGCCTTCAAAAGCCTGCAGACGCTCTTTGGTTTCGGATTCCTTGATGCGCACGTGAACCCGGATCGTGTCACCGGGTTGAAATTCGGGAAGGTTATTGCGTAATTGGGTTTTTTCAACGCTGTCCAGACGATTCATGACGAATACTCCATTTTCGATTTTTGATTTTGGATTTGCGATTGTTTTCTTTTGAACGTAGCCAGGCCGAAATCAAAAATCGCAAATCAAAAATCATTTCAAAAGATCCGGCCGATTCCGTTTTGTTTTTTCAGCCGCAGCCTGTCGCCGCCAGCGAGCGATCTCGGAATGGTTGCCGGTCAGCAAAACGTCCGGGACGCCCATGCCGGCAAATTCAGGCGGTCGCGTGTAATGCGGAAAATCCAGCAAGCCGTCGGCAAACGATTCATTCACCGCCGAGGTTTCGCTGCCCAGGGCGCCGGGTATCAAACGCACCACCGCATCAATCACCACCAGCGCCGCAGGTTCGCCACCTGATAAAACATAATCACCAATCGACAGTTCATCAGTCACCAGAGTCTCAGCGACCCTTTCGTCAACACCCTCATAACGGCCGCAAAGCAAGACCAGGTGTTCACAGTTCGCGAACTCAGCGGCAAGTGACTGAGTAAAGCTCTTCCCCTGCGGCGAAAGCAACACGGCGCGCGTGCCTGCTGGAATCTCTTCGCGGCGAGTGGCGCCAGTCAATGATTCAATTGCGGCAAAGATCGGTTCGGGCTTCAGCACCATTCCGTCGCCGCCACCAAATGGCCGATCGTCCACGACATGATGTTTGTCCGCAGTCCATGAACGTAAGTCGTGCGCGCGAATATCGACCAATCCGGCCGCCCGGGCCCGGCAAATAATTCCATAATCAAACGCTTCGCGAAAATAATCAGGGAAGATGGTGACGATGTCGATGCGCAGCGTTTTCATTTTTGATTTTGGATTTCGGATTTTAGATTGAGACTGACGACCTCTCTCGACCATAATCGCCAACCGCAAATCAAAAATCCAAAATCACAAATCCAGCAGTCCCTCGGGCGGATCAACGCGAATTGACTTGGCGGCAATATCAATCTCCACGCAGATGTCTTCGGCCATCGGGATCAATATTTCGCGGCCCGCCTCGCTTTCGACCACCAGCATATCGACGCCACCGGTGCGCATCACTTCGCGAACTCGGCCCAACTTCTTTCCGACAGTATTTGCGACTACGCAATCGGTTAGTTCCCAGTCGTAATACTGTCCCTGCCGCAGTTCGACGCGCTCGCTTTCCGGCACGACCAAACTGGATCCGACCAGGGCCTTCGCCGCTTCGATCGAATCATAGCCGCCAAATTTCAAGACAATTCGATTGCGCTGAAACCAGTATTCGTCGATCGTTAACTGTTCACGCTCTCCCGAGGGTTTGACGGCCAGCAGTGAATCCAACTGCTCGAAGCGTTCGGGAAAGTCTGTCAAAAGATCAGCGACGAGTTCGCCTCTCAAACCTCTCGTCCGGGCTATCCGCGCCACGGAAATGAAGCCTTGCGGATTTGATGCGTTCTTTTCTGCTTCCGTCTTTTTCATCGAGCGGCGCCGAACAACCCAACGCTCATTCGACAATGTCGAGCACTACGCGGCGTTTTTGTTTCAGGCCCGCGGCGTGGACGATCGAGCGCAATGCTCGCACCGTGCGCCCCTGCCGGCCAATCACTTTTCCCATATCGGCCTGGGCCACCCGCACTTCGATCCGCGTCGTGCCGTTGCGATCAAGCTCGCGCACGTCAACTGAATCCTTGTCGTCCACGAGAGCTTTGACAATTAGTTCAACCGTGTCGCGCATCGCCCTTTTTCGTTTTAGTCTGGAAGCGACACCTGGCCGCAGGGTCAGCAGGCGGCCAATCCGCCTTCTAAAATCGAATTACGCAGCCACTTCGGATTCAGTGGCGGCCGTTGCTTTAGCCGCTTGCTTGATCAGCCGGCGGACCGTATCCGTTGGCTGGGCGCCCTTCTCGATCCAATAGCGCACGCGGTCCGAATTGAGATTAATCTCCGCCGGCTCGCGAGTCGGATCGTAGGTCCCTAATTTTTCCAGATACGAGCCATCGCGCTTGGACTGTTTTTCTTTGACTACGATGCGATACGACGGTCGCTTCTTGGCGCCGGTGCGCATCAATTTTATTGCTAGCAATGTTCTTCCTCCCAACTTTCAGTCCCGTCTCCCTTTGGGAGAGGGGGGATAATCATCGGCGCCGCTTCTTCTTCTTCTTTTTCTTTTTCCGCGACGGACCGTCGGGTAAGCCGGCCATCATCGGATCGCCCGCATCCATGCCCGGAATCCCGGCCATGCGGCGCATCATTTTCCCGCGCAAGCCGCCGCCGCTGAACATTCCCTGCATCATGCGACGCATTTCGGTGTACTGCTTAATCAGCGAGTTCACCTGGGCGACTGTGGTTCCGGAACCGCGCGCGATTCGTCGCCGCCGATTCGCGTTCAGAATCATGTGATTGATACGCTCTTCACGCGTCATCGAATCAATGATCGCTTCGGTCCGTTTGAGCTCCTTCTCCATCATCTCCGATTGTTCGTCGGTCAAATCCGGCATGCCCACGCCACCGAGAAGTTGATCCGGCAATAACTTCAATATCTTTGAGAAAGAGCCGAGCTTTTTTACCTGCCTGAGCTCGCTGAGCTACGCGATCCGGATAGAACGGCTCGAGCGCATCATATTTCTCGCCGACGCCAACAAACTTCACGGGCTGTCCCGTAACTTGTTTTATCGACAAGGCCGCGCCGCCGCGTGCATCGCCGTCCATCTTGGTAAGGACAACGCCGGTAATGCCGATGCGCGCGTGAAACTCTTCGGCCGATCGGACTGCATCCTGTCCGGTCATGGCATCGGCGACGAACAGGATTTCAACCGGATGCGTTTCGCTCTTGATATTGACGAGCTCTTCCATCAACTGATCGTCGATGTGAAGCCGGCCCGCCGTGTCGATCAAAAGCGTGTCATAGCCAACGTCGCGCGCCTGCTTCAAAGCTTCGCGCGTCAGCTCGAGCGGATCGTTCGTTTCAGGCTTTTCAAAGATCGATTGCCCGGTCGCATGTGCTATGACCCTTAACTGTTCACGCGCCGCCGGGCGGTAAACGTCCGTCGAAAGCAGCAAAGGCTTTCGTTGTTGATTCAGCGACAGCCACCGCGCGATCTTGCCCGTCGAAGTCGTCTTGCCCGAGCCTTGCAGGCCGACGATCATTACGACGTTCGGACTCGTTTTCGTAAAAACCAGCCGCGAAGATTGGCCACCCAGCAGCTCGACCAGCTCATCGAAAACGATCTTGACGACCTGCTCGGAAGGTTTCAGTTCCAGCCAAACCTGCTGGCCTTCGGCCTTCTCTTTGACCGACGCAATAAACTCTTTCGCGACTTTGTAGTTAACGTCGGCTTCGAGCAGCGCCAGCCGAATCTCTCGCAACGCCGCATCAACGTGCTCTTTCGTCAGGACGCCTTCGCCGCGCAGATTCTTCAGCGTCCGCTTTAACTTATCGGAAAGAGACTCGAACATTGGAGCACTAGCGAAGAATTCCGGCCTGCGCGGAAACAAGCATGATAAGGGGCGGTCTGAGGGGTGTCAAATCTACCTGATTGACCGCTAAGTAAGAAAGCATGCTGTCCCGCGCTTCGGTGCAATTGAGTTGTTGGGTTTCGCCCAATTCATGAACCTATTTCAAACATGCTACGCTGAGTTATCTACTGACTAATGTATCGGGTCAAGGAATGGCGTGTCTGGATCACTCACAGAAAAGATCACCAACCGCAACGACTCGGTGCTGCTGCGGTTGTAACCCGTCATTTTCACGTGCGGCGGCATCACCATCGCCTGACCAGCTTTGACCGTGACTGGCTCGCGCCCCTCCATTTCTAATGTGAATGCGCCTTCCAGAACATAGACAGTCACCGGAAAACGGTGCGTATGGAACATAGTCTTCTCGCCACGTTGGAAGCTCGCCGTGAGGACACGCACCTCCTGCCTCTCGCCTTTAGGCATCCCCTGGACGATCTCGCTCATGAGTAATCGGGGCTTGACGACACCTCGTTCTTGCGCTTTTGCTGTCAGACTAATGAGCAAAACCACAAAGGCGAGACTGAAGCTCATCCACTTATTCATCTGTATTCTCCTTCCTTACACGATAGCATCTAACGAATCGAATTCATCGGGCGCGGGTGAACACCATTCAAACAACCTTCCGTTTCTTCTCTGCAAGTTTCTTCCGTTGGTATGCAGCTTCTCGCTTATCGAGTATGCGTTTGGGAACTGCGATTATTTCTCGCGCTATATTTTCGAACCGTTGGTATTCCTCTGATGGCGGTTTAGTGACTTCCCGGGGTTGTAATCTCAATTTGATCGCTACCTTCCATGTTCATTCGGAACTCGCCCGGCTCGATGTGAACACAACGCAGCGGTTATCTGTGCGCACGTGCCAGGACGCCCTCTCGCTTATTGCGGGAGTCCGACACGCCGCGCAAGATCGGCGAAGCACGGATCTGAACGCAGGCTTTCCCACCTTGGGTCGACTTTGAGCAAAGTCATACTAAACGAATGCTCCTTGTAAGCTCCCTCCAGCCATTCAAAAGCGAGCTCCTTCTCGCCCAGGCCTGCATGGATTGCCGCTATTTCGTACAACGACGCATAACGCTGCGCTGAAAGCTTCCGCAATTCGTTGAGTATCTTGTTAGCCTTATTTCTCACGCCCGATTTCGCGTATGCGAACCCGAGTGCGGCTTTCATTAACGGGCTTCCTCCCGAAAGGATTACCACCTTTTGAAATTCAGCGACGGCTTGCTCGAACATAGATTTTTGCTCAAAAGCCAGCCCAAGGTGCCAATGAGCGACGGCGAAGTTCGGATCCATCTCTATCGTCCTGCGGCATTGTTCTATAGCCTCGTCATAGCGTCCTGCGAAGTAGAAAGTCGCTCCCATGAACGTATTCATTATGAGAGACGTTGGCTCAAGCTCCAGCGCCCGTTTCATTTCCTGTAGAGCTTCTTCCGGTCGCCCCATTGCCGTTAAATAGTGGATGGCATACCACTGGTGAGCCGTCGCATAGTCCGGGTTGAGTTCTATGCTGAGCTTGAACTCTTTCTCCGCCTCAAACCAATTCCAATCGTAATTCATTAGGACGTGAGCCAACGAGGTATGCGCTTCGGCGAGCGAATTATCTATTGCCAGCGCCTTCATTGCTGCTTCTTTCGCCTTCGGCATTGTTTCGTTGGGGGCTGTAAAATTATAGAACGTCAGTCCGATGTAGGAATCCGCCAATCCCGCGTAAGCGAGAGCGTAGTTAGAATCTTTTTCGACCGCCTGCTTGAACTGTGCGATGCCTTGATTGAAACCGCCCTCTGTTCTCTTATTCCAGAAATAGCGGCCTTTGAGGTAAAGCTGATAGGCTTCGGCGTCATCGGTGTAACGCTTTGTCAAACGCTTCCGCTCTTCGCCTGAAAGCTTCAGGGCCAGCGCTTCGGCTACCTTAGCGGAGATAGAGTCTTCGACTTTGAATATATCCGTAAAATTCTCATCGAATTTGTCCGCCCAAAGTACTGAGTCATCAGGCACGCTCACAAGCCGCGCTGTAACTCTTATCCGCTTTCCCAACCTTCGGATGCTTCCCTCCAGGACCGAGTCCACCGCAAGTTCTCGACCAGCCACAACCGTATCTTTCTCCGGAGAGGCGTACTTGAGGACGGCGCTGGTTGGGCGCACTGTTAGTAGCTTTTGGCTGCTGAGCCTGGTTGTTAATGTCTCGGCTATTCCAATGCCCAGATATTCATCGCCGTCATCTACTCCCAACGACTTAAACGGAAGCACCGCCATTGATTTGATGGTCCTGTCCCTGATTTGATCCGCATCACCCCCTAACTCTCTCACGCTTGCTACAAAGCGGTAGCCGCGGCGTGGCACTGTCTCTATAAATTTCTGACTTTCACTCTCGCCCAGCGCTTTCCTCAGCAGCGAGATGTTCTGCGCAAGACTCCCCTCTTCAACGAAGCTATCCGGCCAAAGTCTTTGCATCAATTCGTTCTTCTCAAGAAGGTGCCCGCTGTTCTCCACAAGCGCCAGCAGCATGTCGAATGCTTTCGGAGTGAGCGGAACAATTTCTCCCTCGTTCAGCAGAAGGCGTTCCTTCGCATTGAGGCGGAATGGACCGAATTCATGCAAATGCTTTGATGGCCGGCTCATAAGCCCTTTCAGAATTCCGTGAGAATTTTATGAGAGTTCTATCCAGACTCTCGCAGGACTTCCAGACTGCCTCCGGAGCAATGTGTAGCGCGTGGGGAATAAGTACGGGCAACAAAGCTTGGTTTGAAGTCCAAAGCGCTCGCATTACTTTAATGCAATCGGGCAGCCGCATCAATTGGAGGCTACCGTGAAGCGACGGACCGAAATCACCACTGAAACAGATCGGGTGCTAATCATTCGCAGACGCGGCAGCTTACCTGAGGAATGAGGCGCCCGCTGTGGTAAGCAGGTAGGGGTGATTCGTCTGGAGGAGGCGGCCTTAGCAGGCCTCAGCCAGACAGTAATCCGCCGGTCAGTTAGACGCAGTCCGTCTGAGCTCCTCAGTCGTTGCTCGTGAGTTTTCCTTTCTCTACCCCGACTCATTGCTGGTGTAAGTTCAGAAAAAGGAGAGGTCCAAATGAGATACACTACTGAAACTGTCAAACGCAACGGTCGCTGGCTGTCAGCTTTAATGCTGTTTGGCCTGACCACAATCAACCTCGTGCCATGTACTTCGGCCCGACGAATAACTGTTACGCGACAAAGCACCGTCTCTCAGGCAGACAATCAGACTGACATGGTGCTCGATTGGAACGCACATGCGGCCAACGCAATCGTCGGGGTCGCGGGCATGCGTCCTGAGCGGGGATTAATTCGCCTGGCGATGGTTCACATTGCCATCTACGATGCGGTCAATGCCATCGAAGGATATCCTTTGCAACCGTATGGAATGACCCCAAACGTTGTCTCTCCCGCATCGCCGGAAGCTGCTACAGCAGCCGCTGCGCATGACGTGCTGGTCGCGTTGTTTCCCGCCCAACAGGCCGATCTCGACGCAAAGTACGCGGCATCGCTTGCGACGGTCGCGGACGGCCCCGCTAAGACCGATGGCATTTCAGTCGGTCAACAAACCGCCTCCGGAATACTGACCCTGCGGGTAAATGACGGGCGCGATGCGGTCGTTAGCTATACGCCGGGAAGCGGGCCGGGCGTCTGGATGCCAACCCCTCCAGCCTTCCTGCCCGCCGCGGCCCCCGAGACCGCGAACGTTCAACCCTTCGCGCTCAACAGTCCCTCGCAATTTCGCGCCGAGCCGCCGCCGGAGTTGACCAGTGAAACCTGGGCGCGCGATTACAACGAGGTCAAGAGCCTCGGGGCCGCCATCGGCAGCACGCGCACACCAGAGCAGACCGACATCGGACGCTTCTGGTCGGACCAACCTATACTGCAATGGAATCGGGCGTGGCGTAACATCTCCATCAGGCACGGACTCTCGCTTCAGGACAACGCTCGGTTCTTCGCCGTGCTCGCCACGGCGGCCGCAGACGCGATAATCGCCTGCTGGGATTCAAAGTACACCTACAACTTCTGGCGCCCAGTAACTGCAATCCGCGCGGGCGACACCGACGGCAACCCAGAGACCGAGCGCGACCCCAACTGGATAGGGCAAGTGATTACGCCTAACCACCCGGAGTACCCGGCGGCGCACGGCTGCTTCAGCGGTGCTTCGACCCAGACGCTGAAATTCTTCTTCGGCACAGACGACTTTGACTTCACCGTAGACAGTAAGATCGCGGGCCTGACAAACCCCGTGCGCTCCTACAGCAGCTTCTCGCAGGCTCTCGACGAGGTCTCCGACGCTCGCGTGTACGGCGGCATGCATTACCGGAACTCAACGCACAAGGGAGGGATCATCGGCAAGCAGGTCTCGCGCTATGTAACTACGCACTTCTTTCTTCCATCGAGAGGGCAGGACGATTAACAGCAAGGGCAATCCGGCGGCGTCAACGTAGCGATGTCGCATTTCGAGGAATGGACGGCAACTGCCTGCGCTCTGGAAAAACGATCACATAGCAGATCGAAGCCCAACAAACACGACTGAAGCGACAAGAGCACGGGTTTGACGCACTGAAAAAGACTTCTCTGCCCACATTATCCAGCAAAACTCAAATCCTAACGAGAAGATGGTCCAGAAAGGAAGACCCCGAAAATGAAGAAATACAGACTCCACACCGCCGCGCTACTCATACTGGTTGCAATCTGGCTGGTTTCGGCTCCAGTTTTATCTCAGTCAATTGATCGGACGCAGAATCCCAACATCGCGAACGCCGGCATTGCTAAGTCACTCGCGCAGGAAGTGGGCTCCGGGCGCGGTGATTGGCAGACACCGGATTCGTCCTCTTTCATCATCGCCCGCGATCCCTTCCGTGCGATTCGGCGAGGGCGACAGCTTTTCCAACGCAAGTTCCTGCGCATACAGGGCCAAGGGCCGCTCGCCGGTCCTGACGGCACGGGCGACATTAACACTAACCTGGCACTGGGCGCGGGACTTGCCGACAGTTGCGCCGGTTGTCACGGCAGGCCACGAGGGTCAGCGGGATTCGGCGG
>WNGK01007280.1_pt1 | contig 11622 bp, 12 predicted proteins | sample 5400601 | NCBI WGS metagenome assembly WNGK01 (sample SAMN13153376, study PRJNA577476) | soil metagenome | isolation source: 60 cm soil or saprolite under Garry oak tree replicate 1 | place: USA:California | collected 2016-06-15
TGCCGGCAGGCTCGTACTACTACCGCTTCGAGGCGCTGCTGCCCGACGTGACGCGCGCGGCGCGCGGATCGGCCCTGCTACCGGTGGACGACTTCCACACCGACACGCTGAGCATGAGCGACGTCCTCGTCGCGAACCGTATCGCCCCCAAGGAGGACGGCGGCCCGCAGCGCGGCCGCCAAGACTTCTTCATCGCCCCGAACGCCGCCATGCGGTTCCATCGCGCCGACCCGGTCCATTTGTACACCGAGGTGTACCATCTGCGCCCGAAACCAGGGAGCGAGGGAATCGCCGAGTTCGAGGTGGCGCTGCGCCTGCGCGTGGACACGCTCCAGCGCAGCAGCGTCAGCGCGCGTATCGTGGGCGGCCTGTTGGACGCCATCGGCGCCTCCGCAAAGGGCGACAACCAGGTGCGGTTGAGCTTCGTGTCGCGCGAGCCGATCGGCGGGCGCGACCGCATTCCCATCTACTTGGCACTCGACCTGGGCGGCGCCCCCATCGGGGTGTATAGTCTCGACATGAGCGTGAAAGACCTGGTCACGGGACGCGTCGCCGTGCGGCACCGGCGCATCGAGATCACCGAGGCATCGCACTAATGCGCCGCGCCATGACGGCCGTGGCAGCCCTGGCGCTGCTGGGCCAGCCCGCTGCGGCTCAGGGCCGCCGCTGGATCCTCGCCGCCGGGGGGGCGGCGGTGGGCCTCGGGCTCACCGCAATCTACAGCTCAGGATCCTACAGCCGCAGCATCGGCTGGTGCTCCAGCGCGCGCTGCGTCGGCATCACCACCACGATCGGCGGGTCCATGGTCGGCTATTTGATCGGCCACGATCAAGACGAGCGCTACCGCCTGCGCTATCGCGTCGCGCCGCCCTTCGAGGTGTCCAGCCGCACGCGCATCCTGCGGACGCGCCCCACCGGCTTGGAGCTGGGCGCGGGCGTCGTGGCCGTCTCCGGCGACGACGGCGTGGAGCTCGTCTCGGCTCAGCCGCGGCTCGATTATCTCGGCCATCGGGCCCGCGGCCTGCGCGACATTCAGGACGTGAGCCTGCCCGCCGATTCGGCGCGGTTCCTGGTCGGCACCAGCACCGGCCTGTATCTGTTCACCGTGTCAGGCGACGCCGCCGGCCTGCGGGCGCTGGACGGCGAAGTGAGCGCCGTGGCGATTCGCGGCAGCCGCGTGGCCGTGACGGCCGGCGGGATGCTGCGCGTCGGCACCGTCACGGGCGACTCGGTGCGTTGGCGCATCGACACGCTTGCCCTCACCGGCCGGGTGGCCGACGCACGCTGGCAGGACGACACCACCGTGTGGCTGCTGACCGACCGGCAGCTCGCCAGTTACCGCGTGCCTGCGGATTCCGCCGCCACGGCGCTTGCGAGGATCGACCTGGAAGGCCCTGCCCGCCGAGTCACCATCCGGGACACCCTCGCTGCGGTCGCCGCCGGCGCCGCTGGTGTCTACCTGGTGCAGATCAACGACCCCACGCTGCCACGGGTGCTCGCCCACTGGACCGAGCCGCGCTTCGTGTACGACGTCGCCCTGTGGGGCGGCGACATCTATGTGGCAGCCGGCCCTGAGGGCTTGTACGTGCTGCGCGCGGGAGTGGGCCGCCTCGAGGCGATCGGTCTGGCGCGCTCGGTCGGCTTCGTCGCCGCCCTCGCGGCCGATAGCGACGCGCTGTATGCCTTGGACCGCACGGGCGGCGTGCTGCGCCGCATCGAGCTGAAACCCGTCCCGACCGGCCGGTGACGCTCCGCACGCTCGCCTGCGCCGCGCTGCTGGTCGCGCTGGTGCGGCCCGCCCGCGCCCAAGGCCACCCTCTCGCCTCCCGCACCAGGGGCCGAGCCGATGCCCCGCTCACGCTGTTCGAGATGTCGGACTTTCAGTGTCCGTACTGCCGCGCTTTTGCGCTCGAAACGATGCCGGCGCTGGACAGCGAATACGTCCGCACCGGGAAGGTGCGGTTCGTGTACGTGAACTATCCGCTGGTCCGTCTGCACCACAACGCGCAAGCGGCCGCCGAGCTGGCCGTGTGCGCCGCGCGGCAGGGCAAGTTCTGGCCCATGCACGATCTGCTGTTCCGCCACCAGCCGGAGTGGGCAGACCTTGCCAACCCTGTGCCCTACTTCCTTGCGCTGGGGGACAGCGCCGGCCTCGCCCCGGCGCCGTTGCGCACCTGTGTGACCCGCCACACGGCCCGGGAGGAAGTTGACGCGGATGCGGTGAGCTCCGCCAACGCAGGCGCCTCAGCGACACCGACTTTTTACGTGGAAAAGCTGCTGGTATCGGGGGCGGCGCCCCTGGCAGTGTTCCGCCACCTGCTCGACTCGCTGTATCAGGCCAAGACGGGCCAGGGCGGCGCGCGCTGATGGCGCGCCCTTCCTTCTTCTACCGGCTGAGCCTGCACGTCGCGGAGCGGGCGGCGCCGCTCGCGGCGCGGTTCGACAAGAAGATCGCGCGCGGGCTCGACGCGCGGGCGGGACTCGGCGATCGCCTGGCGCGCTGGGCCGAGAGCCAGCGCGACGCCGCCCGGCCGTTGGTGTGGGTACACGCGCCGTCGGTCGGCGAAGCGCTGCAGGCCAAGCCCGTGCTCGAGGCGCTGCGCGCTGAGCGGCCGGAGTGGCAGCTGACATTCACGTTTTTCTCGCCGTCGGCGGAACGCCTGGCGCGCACCCTGCCGGTGGACGTGACCGACTACATCCCCCTCGACCGTCCCGCCGACGTGCAGCGCGCGCTGGCGGCGTTGCGCCCCACCGCGCTGGTCTACAGCAAGCTCGATGTGTGGCCGGAGCTGACGCTCGCCGCGGCGAACGCCGGCGTGCATCTTGGCCTGATCTCGGCGACGGTGTCGCCGGAGAGCAGCCGGTTGCGCTGGCCGGTGCGCGGCTGGGCGACGCCGGCGTATCGCGCGCTCGGTCGCGTCGGCGCGATCAGCGCGGACGATGGCCAGCGCCTGGAGCAGTTGGGTGTGCGGGCGGACGCCCTGCGGGTCACCGGCGACACGCGGTTCGACAGCGTGGTGGACCGCGCCGAGCGGCTCGACCGCACGCGCGAGCCGCTGGCGCGCCTCGCGGCCGCGCCGGCCGGGACGTTCACGATCGTCGCGGGCTCCACCTGGCCGTCCGACGAAACGATCGTGCTGGGGGCGTTCGTCGATCTGGTGGCCCAGCATCCGCAGGCCCGGCTCATCCTCGCCCCGCACGAACCGAACCCCGATCATCTCGCCGGGATCGCGCAGCGCGCCAAGCACGTGGGCCTGCCGCGGCCCGTCCGGCTCTCACAGCTGGAGCACGCGGGGGCGGCGCCCGTGATCGTGGTGGACCGGGTCGGCGTGCTGGCGGATCTGTACGCACTGGCCGACGTGGCGTTCGTGGGCGGCGGCAATCATCGAGCCGGATTGCATTCCGTCCTCGAACCCGCCGTGTTCGGCGTGCCGGTGACGTTCGGCCCGCATTGGCGCATGAGCCGCGACGCGGGACTGCTGCTCGAGCGGGGCGCCGCGGTGGCGCTCCCGGCCGATGGCCGGCGCGAATTACACTCGCAGTGGATCGTATGGCATCACGACCCCGCGGCGCGACGGCGGGCCGGCGATGCGGCCAAGCGGATGGTGCAGGAGGGCCGGGGCGCGGCAGAGCGGACGACGGGGTTGGTACGACAGTTGGTAGAGGAAAGTGGAGGTTGAGAGAGCCTCCAGAACATCATTTTCCCACGACGACGCCCTCGTAGGTCACTGAGCGCGGCACCACGATCCCGAGCGTCAGCCCCGCCACCAACAGGTCGGTCCAGTGGCTCGTCACCTTGACGCGCAGGTTGACCACGGCGCTGCCCGCCCCCATCTGGCCCGCGAGCACGTCCTCGATGCCGGGTTGCGACACCGGCAGCAATCCCAGGAAGAGATAGACCGGGTGTTTGGTGACCCGAAAGGCGGTGCCTTGGGGCGGCGTTTGGGCCGCTTCGGCCAGCGTGGCGGGAACGCCCAGATGCGTGCTGTCGATGGTGAGCGCGCAGCCGGCGCAGGCGAGCACCAGGAGCGCGCAGCTCGTGCGAACGAGAGTCTTGATCAACGGATCTCCTGAGCGTAAAAAAAAGGGGCGCGCCGAACGAACGGCGCGCCCCCAAACCTAACGCAATTACATCCCGACCGGGGCTTTGAGCGCGATGTGCGCGCCGATGCCGATCGTGGACGCGTGCCCACCGCCCAGTGAGGCCTTGATCTTCGTGTAGTCGTAGGCCGCGTGGAACCCGAGCATGCCGAGGCCCACATTCACGCCCAGGGCGAAGCCGAAATTACTGTTGCCCGAAGCGCCTGACACCTTGGAGTAGCGGATGCCGGGCGAAAGGTAGGGCTCGATGTTGAGACCCGGGGTCGGCAGGTTCACACTGATGCCGACCGCGGCGTCCGCCAATGTGGTGCCGGTGCACCCGCTGCAGGATACCTTGCCCGCGCCACCCTGCAGGTTCACCGCGATCGGGATCAGGCTGCCGCCGATGACCCGGAAGCCCACCTGGCCGCCGACGGACGTGATGCTGTTGGTCGCGCCTGACGGCTTATCGCTCGCGAGTCCGAGGGTCAATTCCAGGTTACCCAGCCCCAGGGAGCCGCGCGCCCCGAATGCAGTGCCTTTGCCGTAATTCGAGTCGGGCTTGGCGAAATCGCCGCTGATGGTGATGCCGGTGCCGCCCTTGGGGTTGTTCCACACCGGCATGCCAAACCACTGCGCTGCAGCCGGCACGGTGAGCAACGCCGAGAGTCCCAGCACGATCATTCCACGCTTCATACGTCCTCCGGACAAGTAAGGGACCCCGGGGCGGTGCCTCCGCCCGGGGGTGAAGCCGTGCCTACGGTAGAGAGACGCCGCCGGCAAGTCAACACTGTGTCGCCCTAATGCAGCCACACGAAGCCAAGCGACACACCGTCCACATCGCCCAAGCCCGCGCTGAAGCGCCCGTCAAAGCGCGGCGTGAGGCGGAAGTCGGCGCCCAAACCGAGGGCGAAATTCGTGCCCGAGGCGTCGCCGGCCAGAATGAACAGCGTCGGCTGCACATAGGGGACAACACTGATGTTGGTCCCCGAGAGCTGTACCCGGCGGCCCAAGGAAAGGCCCGCGGGAATCACCAGGAAGTTGGCCCCGCTCACGAATTCGCCGCCCACTCCGAGGATCACCGCGCCGTCGAGCGGAAAATCGGCGCTGTGCGTGAGCACACGCTCCCGCGCTTCCACGCCGGCGAGGAACGCCGAGTTGCAGCCGCTGCACGTCGCGACGCCCGCCTGGAAGCCGAGATCGAGTTTGCCGCTCGCCATGCGGTACATGCCGATGAACGCGGTGCCGCCGCCGCTGGGGAAGCTCACCGCACCGCCGATCTCCGAACGCTGGAACGCGCGATACGGCGCGTTGTAGAGCGGCATGCCGGTCGCCTGGGCCGCAAGCGCGGAGGCTCCCAGCACCGCCACACAGGTCAGCAAGAGTATGCGTTTCATTGGTTCGTTCCCTTTTGTGTCGGTTGTGCGTCCTCCCCGAGTACCCGCCCCGCTGGGCGGCGTTCCCGCGCCGGGCGTAGCGTCGCTGATACACGATGGCCCGCCGCGCGAACCGCGCGACGGGCCATCGGTTTACCCAACTGTGATGCGGCTCACACCGCACCACGTCGATCGGTTAATGCCAGAGCGAAAGACCCGCGCGGGCACCGATGTTCAGTGTGTTCGGCACACCCAGACTCGTGTTCTTGAGATCGTAGCGTACGAACGCTTCCAGACGCCACGCGCCTGACTCGTACGGCTTGCGCGTGCCGACGCCGCCGTTGAGCGAAATGATCGAACCGCTGGTCCCGGTGACGCCGACGAGATCGATCCCGGCGCCGCCCGTCCAATACATGCCCTTCCGCTGATTCTTCCCGTACAGCACGTTCACGTCGAGGTTGAGGTCGTGCGCCGAGGCGCCGCTGGTGCTCAGGAAGGCGAGCGACACGCGCGGCTCGAACATCAGGTTGCCCTTTGTCGGCACGAAGCCGATACGCACGTCCACCGGCGTACCGAACTGCGTGATGCCATTGCCGCCGGACGGCTTGGAGTAGACAAACGCTGCATCCACGCCCAATTCGTGCTTCGCCCCCATAGCCTTCTGCGCCGCGGCCAGTGCCGGCGTGAGCATCAGCGCGGCCACCACGGTCGTCCTACCGATCAGATTCCGCATCGTGATCCCCCTCGTTTGAAGTCGGTTTGTCGCGATGTGAAACAGTCTGCAGGCGCCGCACACTATTGGGGACTGGGCGGGGAAAAGTCAAGCAGTTTGACCGTCCTCGGCCACGATCCGCACGACATCTGACACGACTTGCAGGAAGCCGCCGCGCACCTTGAAGCCATGGTTCGTCCCGGCCTGGGTGATCGTCAGCGTGCCCTCGCCGAGCAGGGTGAGGAACGGCGCATGCCGCGGCAGGATGCCGACGTCGCCGTCGTAGGCGGGCGCGCGCACGGCGCTGGCGTCGCCGTCGTACAACGCGCGCTCGGGAGAAATGAGCGTGACGCGCATCAGGTCGCGGCCATCTTCTTCGCCTGCTCGACCACGTCGTCGATGCCGCCCACCATGTAGAAGGCCTGCTCGGGCAGGTTGTCGAACTCACCCGCCACCACACGCTCGAACGACGCGACCGTGTCCTCGAGCTTCACATACTTGCCCTCGAGCCCCGTGAACTGCGCGGCGACGAAGAACGGCTGCGACAGGAAGCGCTGGACGCGGCGCGCGCGCGCCACCAGCTGTTTGTCCTCTTCCGACAGCTCGTCCATGCCGAGGATCGCGATGATGTCCTGCAGCTCCTTGTAGCGCTGCAGGATGCGCTGCACTTCGACGGCCACCTTGTAGTGGCGCTCGCCGAGATACTGCGCGTCGAGGATGCGCGACGACGACGCCAGCGGATCCACCGCGGGATAGATGCCGAGCTCCACGATCTGACGCGACAGCACGACCGTGGCGTCCAAGTGCGAGAACGCGGTCGCCGGCGCTGGATCGGTGAGATCGTCGGCCGGCACGTAAATCGCCTGCACCGACGTGATCGAGCCCTTCTTGGTCGACGTGATACGCTCCTGCAGCTCGCCCATCTCGGTCGCGAGCGTGGGCTGGTAGCCCACGGCCGAGGGCATGCGGCCGAGCAGCGCCGAGACCTCCGAGCCCGCCTGCGTGAACCGGAAGATGTTGTCGATGAAGACGAGCACGTCCTGCCCTTCGACGTCGCGGAAGTACTCGGCCACCGTGAGGCCCGAGAGTCCCACGCGCAGGCGCGCGCCGGGCGGCTCGTTCATCTGGCCGTAAATCAGCGCGGCCGAGGTGAGCACGCCGCTTTCCTTCATTTCGAGGTAGAGGTCGTTGCCCTCGCGGGTGCGCTCGCCCACGCCGCAGAACACGGAGCGGCCGCCGTGGCCCATGGCCACGTTGTGGATCAGCTCCATGATGACGACGGTCTTGCCCACACCGGCGCCGCCGAACAAGCCGATCTTCCCGCCCTTGACGAAGGGCGCGATCAGATCGATGACCTTGATGCCCGTCTCGAAGACTTCGGTCTTGGGCTCGAGGTCCACGAACTTCGGCGACTCGCGGTGGATCGGCCAGCGCTCGGCGTCGGCCGGAATCGCATCGCCCTCGTCTACCGGCTCGCCCAGGACGTTGAGAATGCGACCCAGCGCCGCCTTGCCGACGGGCACGGTGATCGGCTGGCCCGTGTCCACCACCTCCATGCCGCGCACCACACCGTCGCTCGTGCTCATGGCCACAGCCCGCACCTGATTGCGCCCGATGTGCTGCTGCACTTCGGCCACGAGGCGAATCGCCGTGCCGCCGTTCCCGGGGTGGTCGATGCGCACCGCGTTGTAGAGCTCGGGCAAGTGCTCCGGCTCGAACTCGACGTCGAGGACCGGGCCGATCACCTGGACGACCTTGCCGGTGTTGTGCTTGACCGCAACCGCCGCCTTCTTGGTCTGCGTCGCCATGAGTTCCTTAGCCTTTGAGTGCCTCAGCTCCGCCGACGATCTCGGCGAGCTCCTGCGTGATCTGCGCCTGGCGGGCGCGATTGTACGTACGGGTGAGCACGTCGAGAATCTCGCCCGCGCTGTCGGTCGCGTTTTTCATCGCGGTGCGCTGGGCACCCTGAAACCCCGCCGCCGTCTCCACCAGTGCCCGGAACATCTGGTTGCGCACGTACAGCGGCAGCAGCCGCTCGAGAATGGCTTCGGCCGACGGCTTAAGGATGTAGTAGGCGGCCTGACCGCCCTGCCCGCCCGCCCGCCTGCCCGCCTCCACCGGCAAAATCCGCCGCGTCACGGGGGGCGCCGACATCGGGCTCTTGAACTCCGCGCAGACCACTTCGACGGCGTCGAGCGCTCCCTGCTCGAACGCCTGCACCAGCGGCCCGATCACCTCGGCCGCATGCTCGGGCGTCGGCCGATCGCCGATGTCGATGCGCTGCGACGCGATCGGCTGGCGCGCGAAGCGGAAATACGCGACGCCCTTGCGGCCGATCAAATGGAGGTCGACGGCCGCGCCCTGGTCCTTCAGCTCCTGCATGCGGCGCCGGGCTTCGCGAATGAGGTTGGCATTGAACCCGCCGCACAGCCCGCGGTTCGCGGTGACGAGCACCAGGGCCACGCGGCGCAGGCCGCCTTCGGGCTGGCGCAGCAGCGGGAAACGCTCGGCGTACGCCGGCGCGTCGAGATCGGCGAGCACGTCGGCCAGGGCGGCGGCGTAGGGCCGAGCGGCGATCACCCGGTCCTGCGCGCGCTTCAGCTTCGACGTGGCAACCATCTCCATCGTCTTGGTGATCTGGCGCGTGCTCTGGACGGACTTGATCCGCCGGCGCAGCTCCCGGGCCTGGGCCACCTACTTCACCCCCAGCTGCTGGTACTCTTTGATGGCGCGGTCGAGGCGGGCTTTGAGCTCGTCCGACAGCGCCTTGCGCGTGCGGATTTCCTCCGCCACATCGGGATGCGACGCCGCCATGAATTGCAGGAAGCCGCTCTCCCAGCCACGGATCTCGGGCACGGGCACGTCGTCGAGGAAACCGTTGGTGACGGCGTAGATGATCAGCACTTGCTGGTCCACCGGCACGGGCTGATACTGCGGCTGCTTCAGGATCTCGACGACGCGCACGCCGCGTGCCAGCTGCTTCTGCGTGGCCTGATCGAGCTCGGAGCCGAACTGGGCGAACGCCTCCAGCTCGCGGTACTGCGCCAGGTCGAGCCGCAGCCGGCCGGCGACCTGTTTCATCGCCTTGATCTGCGCGTTGCCGCCGACGCGCGACACCGAGATGCCGGCGTTCACCGCGGGCCGCACGTTCGAGAAAAACAGGTCCGTCTCGAGGAAGATCTGGCCGTCGGTGATGGAAATGACGTTCGTGGGAATGTAGGCCGACACGTCGCCCGCTTGGGTTTCGATGATGGGCAGCGCCGTGAGCGAGCCGCCGCCCATCTCATCCGACAACTTCGCCGCGCGCTCCAGCAGGCGGCTGTGCAGGTAGAACACGTCGCCGGGATACGCCTCGCGTCCCGGCGGGCGGCGCAGCACGAGCGACAGCTGGCGGTACGCGGCGGCCTGCTTCGACAGGTCGTCGTAGATGCACAGCGTCGCCTTCTTCTCGTCGTACATGAAGTACTCGGCCAGGGTGCAGCCGGTGTACGGGGCGATGTACTGCATCGGCGCGGGCTCGGACGCGGAGGCCACGACCACGATGGTGTAGTCCATCGCGCCGCGCTCTTTGAGCTTCTCCACGACGGCGGCGACGGTCGAGTTCTTCTGGCCGATGGCGACGTAGACGCAGATGACGCCGGTGCCCTTCTGATTGATGATCGTGTCGATCGCGATCGCCGTCTTGCCGGTGCCGCGGTCGCCGATGATCAGCTCGCGCTGGCCGCGACCGATCGGGATCATCGAGTCGATCGCCTTGACGCCCGTCTGCAGCGGCTCTTTCACCGGCTGGCGCTTGATGATGCCGGGCGCCACGATCTCGACCTTGCGGCTCTTCGTCTCCTTGACGGGTCCGCGGCCGTCCACCGGCCGGCCCAGCGCGTCCACCACGCGGCCCACCATCCCGGGCCCCACCGGCACCTCGAGCACGCTTCCCGTGCGCCGCACTTCGTCGCCTTCGCGCAGCTTGAGGTAGTCGCCGAACACCACGGCGCCGATGTTGTCTTCTTCGAGGTTCAGCGCCTGGCCGACCACCTTCTCGCCGGTCTCCGACGACGTGAACTCGAGCATCTCGCCCGCCATCGCGGACGTGAGGCCGTAAATGCGCGCGATGCCGTCCTTCACTTCGAGGACGGTGCCGACTTCGCGGACATCGATCTCCGCCAGGTCCGCGGCCTGGATCTCCTTGAGGAGGATGTCTTTCAATTCGCCGGGACGCAGAATGCTATCGGAGGCCATTAGAGTCGTGGTGTAGGTTTGTGAAAATTATCACAAGCAGATCGAAGTCGCCAGTCGGTAGCTGAATAGTGAAGTTCCCAGACGCCAAGTTGCCAGTGGTTCCAAGCCGAACGTTGTCAGCCGCTCCAGGCTACCTGCCAACCGCCATGCTGGCAACCACTGGCAACTTGGCGTCTGGCAACTCAACTGACCACTGGGGTCTGTCTACTGTCGACTTCTGGTGCGGCCGCGAATGAACCGCGCCAGTACTCCCCCAGCTCCCAATTCCCGCAGCTCCGCGGGCGCCACGCCTGCCACTCGCCGCGCCGCGCCGGCCAAATGACTGGGCGACGCCAGCCCCAGGATCGCCACGACGGCGCGCACGGTGTAGCCCGGATTGCCGAGCAGGTCGGCCGCGCAAGCGACGCGCGCCAGATCGATCACGCGCTTCAGGTTGGGAGCGCCACCGGCGGCGAACTGGCGCGACAGGTGCTCGCGCGTAACGCGCAGCGCCTGGGCGATATGCGCCGTCGTGATCGGCTGTGCCACGCGCCGCAGTACTTCGTCCCAGGCGGCGCGCTGCAGCGGGTCGGTGAGTCGCAGCACCCGCGGCCCATCCGCCAGGGCGGCGCGGCGGCGCGCCTGGGCGGTGCGGGCGGCCACCCATTCGCCCGCGACGGCGTTGTCCACGCCCTCCACCAGCACGCCCGCCACACCCGCGGCACGGCACGCGGCCAGGAGCGGGCCGTCGTCGGGCCGGAAGCTCGAGAGCGCGTACATCGGGATGCGGGGAAAGCGCGCCGCTAACGCCAGCGCCTGGTCGGGCGCGGCCTTCACATCCAGCACCACGGCGTCCACGAGCTTCTGGAACAGCAGCCGCTCGACGGCGGCGAAATCGCGGCACAGACGTACGCGTCCCGCCGTCCGCGGATAGCCCCGTTGTACGGCCCGCCGCGCGTCGCGCCGCGGGTGGAACACTGGGACGATCGCCGTCACCCGCCCTCGACGCCGGAGAGGGCGCGCACCATCTCGGCGGCGCGCCGCAGCACGCCGCGCGCGTTGTCGTAGGAAATCGTGGCCAGCGCCTCGGCAAGCGGATGCCAGGTGCAGGCGGTGATCCCCTCTTCGGCTTGCGGCACCGGCTCACCCTGGCGTGACTCGAACAAGAAGAAATGGCAGAACTTGTGGATCGTCTTGCCGCGAAAACGGAAATACCAATTGATCACCTTGATGGGGCCG
>WNGK01012910.1_pt1 | contig 11622 bp, 11 predicted proteins | sample 5400601 | NCBI WGS metagenome assembly WNGK01 (sample SAMN13153376, study PRJNA577476) | soil metagenome | isolation source: 60 cm soil or saprolite under Garry oak tree replicate 1 | place: USA:California | collected 2016-06-15
CCATGAACGGCATTCTCGGTATGACGGAACTCGCGCTGGAGACCGTACTCACCCCTGAACAGCAGGAGTACCTGACGATCGTCAAAACCTCGGCAGATTCACTGCTGAGCATTCTCAATGATATTTTAGATTTCTCCAAGATAGAAGCCGGCAAATTCCTGTTGGACCCGGCGCCTTTTGCCCTGCGCGAGCACCTCGGCACGACCATGAAAACGCTGGCGCTGCGGGCCCATCAAAAGGGACTCGAACTGGCGTACGCCGTGCATCCCGATGTGCCCGATATCTTGCATGGGGACGCCGGACGCCTGCGGCAGATTCTCGTCAACCTGGTCGGCAACGCCATTAAGTTCACCGCACAGGGGGAGGTCGTCGTCGATATCCAGCCAGTGACCACACCACCCGCCGCGACCAGCGCGGGCCGGGAGACCATGACCCTGCGCTTTGCGGTGCGTGACACCGGCATCGGCATCCCCCCGGACAAGCAGCAGATGATTCTCGAGCCATTTGTGCAGGCGGATGGCTCAACCACCCGCACCTATGGCGGTACCGGCTTAGGACTGGCGATCTCAAAACGCCTCGTCGAGTTGATGGCTGGACAGTTCTGGATCGACAGCGAAGTCGGACGTGGCAGCACATTCAGCTTCACCATCAGTGTTGCGGTCTGGCATACATCGGAAACCGCGGCCCAAACCGTGCCGGAGGTAGCGGTACGCGACCTCCCGGTGCTCGTGGTCGATGACAATGCCACCAACCGACGCATTCTCCAAGAGATGCTCAGTCACTGGCAGATGCGGCCCACTATGGTCGACAGCGGGCAGCAAGCACTCGCCCGGCTCGCACAGGCCCGGGCGCAGGGCCAGCCTTTCGCGCTTGTGTTGCTCGACGCCCACATGCCCGAAATGGATGGCTTTACCGTCGCCACGCACATGCAGCAGGATCCGGCCTTGGCGGGGACGACGATTCTGATGCTGTCCTCGGCGGATCTGGCGGGCGATGCCACCCGCTGTCGGGAGATAGGCATCGCTCGGCATCTGATGAAGCCCATTACGCAAGCGGAGCTCTGGGATGCCATCTTGACGGTTCTGGGCAGTGCCACACACACGCAGGCGGCGCCGCCCACCCCCTCCCTGCCTGTGGTGCAAGGGTCCCAGCGGCCCCTACACATCCTGCTAGCCGAGGATAACCGCGTTAATCAGCAGGTGGCGCTGCGCATCCTGCAGAAGCACGGCCATACTGTGGTGGTTGTCAGCGACGGCCAGGCTGCCCTGGCTGCCCTGGCCCAGGCGCCATTTGATCTTGTGCTGATGGACATTCAGATGCCTGTGCTCGACGGGTTGGCGGCGACAGCCACCATCCGCGCCCAGGAGCAGGGTACGCATATGCCTATCATTGCGATGACGGCGCATGCCATGCGGGGGGATCGTGAACGGTGCCTGGCGGCTGGGATGGATGGCTATGTGACCAAGCCGCTCAAAGCCGCCGACCTCGCCGCCGCTATCGCCCAACTGCTGCCGGTGGCTCCGCTGACGCAGACACCTGCCGGCCCGCCGCCAGTCGACGTGGCGGCCGCTTTAGACAGCGTGGAGGGGGATCAGGGTCTACTGGCAGACCTGTTCGAGGCATTCCAGCAGGATTATCCCAAACAGCTAGCCGAGATCCAGGATGCTATTGGCATGGGAGACGCCGAACGCATGGCTCGGGTAGCGCATAGCGTGAAGGGAGCCGTCGGCTACTTCGGCACGCAGCGTGCCTCTGCCCTGGCTGCCCAACTCGAAACCCTCGGCCGCCAGGCGGAACTGGAGGGTGCACTCTCCCTGGGACAGGAACTGGGGCAGGAGCTGGCACGGATCAGTGCCTTTGTCGCCGAGTCCGGCTGGGCGGAGCGCGTCTAATTGCTTCTGGCTCGGACCTGCCCGCTACCGTGCCGGCTGCGCGTAGAGCGCCTCAAATTTCTCATTGGGTAGCGAGCCTATTCCAGTCACCTTGGCGGAATAGACAATCGGGAAGTGCTGCACCCAGAGAAAGAGCCAGGGCGCATCGTTCCAGACCTGTTGCGCGATCTGGCAGTAGAGTTCTTGGCGCTTCTCAGGGCTGCTCTCTTCCTCGGCGGCGTTGATCCAGGCGTCAACTTCCGGGTTGTGGTAAAACGTCGTCGCCAAGCCGTTGGGGGGAGCGTAAGACGATAGGAATTCCAGCATCTGCTGGCTGGCATCGAGAAAACCCGGGGCCCAGCCCAGGTAGTGCAACTGGGTAGTATTGCCTTTATCGAGAGGCGTGTTGATCGTGCTGATATATGAAGGCCAGTCCATGGTCTGGAGTTGGGGCTCGATCCCGACCTCGCGCAGATAGCCGGCGAGTGCCTGGGTGGCTTCCTTATCTTGCACATAGCGCCCCGTGGGATGTATGAGAGAGATCGACGTTCCCGGAGCTACCCCGGCCTCTGCCAGGAGTCGCTTGGCTTTTGCCTGGTCGAACTCATAGGCGCCCACCTTGCAATAGCCAAAGAGGCTGGGGGCCATAGGGGCGTCCATGGGAGATCCGGCACCAAAGAGCACGTTAGCAATAATGGCCTGTTTATCCACGGCGTAATTCATCGCCTGCCGCACTTTGACGTTGTTGAGCGGAGGCTTTTGGGTATTCATCGCAATGAAAATGGTGCGATCGCTGGGGGCCATCAGGACTTTGACAGCTTTGTTGCGCTGCAGGGCTGGCAGATCGGCGATAGGCGGTAAAATGATCAAACCGACCTGGCCGGCCAGCAGTAGGCTCTCACGCGTGGCAGCCTCCGGCACAATGCGGAAGACGACCTGGTCGTAGTGTGGCTTGCGTCCCCAGTAGTCGGCGTACTTTGTGACGGTGATTTTCTCGCCCTTCTTTCTTTCTTGAAACACATACGGCCCGGTACCGATGATATGTGTGTAGTTCTTGTAGGCATTGCCATGCTGCTCTGCTGACGCCGGTGACAGGATACCAGCCGTACCGCCGGAGAGGGCACTAATAAAAGGGACATATGGCCGCTTCAGCGTCACCCGCACGGTGGCAGGGTCCACAACGTCGGTCTGGGCGATGGGGTATGCGGCCCGACCCGGTACGCGGACTTCGGGGTCTTTGAGTCGGTCAAAGTTCCACTTGACGGCTTCGGCGTTGAAGGGAGTCTTATCGTGAAAGGTCACGCCCTGGCGCAGCTTGAAGGTATACTGCAAGCCGTCGGGTGACACCGACCAGCTCTCGGCCAGGGAGGGCTGGATGCTGCCATCGGGAACGAGTTTGGTCAGCGTTTCGACCATATAGTCCACTATGTTCCCGACGGTCGCGCAACTGACGCCGTGCAACAGTCATGGCTGCCTCCTTCGCTTACGATGTGACCTCTAGGGCTAGAGGTCCACCATAGCAGCAGTGACTTTGCACTGTCAAGTGCTGGAGCTTGTCGCTCACGTATTGTAGAGGATGGCAATACTGATGCGCCGATTGCGTACATCATAAGGCTGGTCAGGATAGCGGAGCTTGCGGTCGGCATAGCCGCGCACCTGGGCGACCTGTTCGGCCGGCACATGGAAATTTTCCATAAGACGCCTGGCGCTGTGGGCCCGATCGGTCGACAGCTCCCAGTTGGAACGGCTTGAAGCGAGCGCGAATGGTCGGCTATCGGTATGGCCTTCGACGACCACCGCATTTGGTAGAGTGCGGATCTCGCTCGCAATAGCACGCAAAACAGGTATGGTCTCGCTGTTGAACTGGGCGCTGCCCACCTCGAAGAAAGACGACCCTTCCTTGTCCAGAAGTTCAATACGGAGTCCATCTTCGGTAATTTCGATAGACACCTGGTCTTTGAGCCGCTGCAATTCTGGCAGAGTCGCCAGGCGTGCCCGCAGGTGCTCACCCACCTGCTTGAAGGCCTGTTCCTGGGTTTTCTGCTGCTGGCGTAGGATGTCTGCGAGAGCCTCTTGCGGGGGTTTGGCGGGGGGCATATTGAACGACCCGCTCTCTCCACTCGTCGTGGGATCTGGCACAATCGGCACGATTTTGCGCCCGCCGGCACCCGTCGTCGTAAAAATGCCTGGATGGCGAAAATAGTCCGCAATGGCCTCTTTCGCCTCTTTGCTGCTCTGGCCTATAATCCACAACACCATGAACAGGGCCATCATCGCCGTAACGAAATCGGCATAGGCCACTTTCCACGCGCCCCCGTGGTGGCCACCGTGCCCTTTCTTCACGACCCTCTTAATGACCGGTATTGATTGACTACGTGAGTCTGCCATACAGCCTCATTTCTTGTTCCGGAACGCATCTTCCATTTCTTTAAAACTGGGGCGCACGTCGGAAAAGATGGCGCGGCGCGCAAACTCCACCGCGATAATCGGTGGGGCATCACTGGCAAAGGCGAGTAACCCCGCCTTCAACGCGAGGATGTAACGTGCCTCGTTGTTGCTAAGATTCTCGATGCCCGTAGCAAGTGGCTGAAAAAAGCCATAGGACACCAGGATGCCCAAAAAAGTGCCGACGAGTGCGGCACCGACTTTATGACCAATTTCTTCTGGCGGGCCGTTGATTGCTCCCATAGTGATGACAATACCCAACACGGCAGCGACAATACCCAGGCCCGGCATGGCATCCCCAACTTTCGCCAGGACGGCAGATGGCACGGCGCTTTCTTCGTGGTGTGTCTCGATGTCCGTATCCATGAGCGCTTCCAGATCATGCGGAGCAACGCCGCCAGCCAGGACGACCCGCACCGTGTCGGCGAGGAAATGCACGGCGTGGTGATTTTTAGCGAAGTCGGGATACTTGGCAAAAAGGCTACTTTTTTCCGGGTCTTCGATGTGCGGTTCAAGTGCGAGCTGTCCGTCCTTACGGGCCATCTGGAACAGCTCATACATCACGCCGAGTAGCTCGAAATATTGCGCCTTCGAGATGGCGCCGCCGAGCAATACCTTGGTGAGCGATTGCAGGATTTGAATGATCACTTTGAGCGGCGTCGAAATCAACACCGAGCCCAAGCCCGCACCCATAATGATGATGAGCTCAGCCGGTTGGATGAGCACCCCGACTTCGCCACCTTCCATGAGATAGCCGCCCAACACGGCCCCAAGCACCAGTAGTATCCCAACAAAACCCACGGACTTCTCTCCTGCGCTGTATCAGTGTGGTACGCGCCTGCTGAGAGGTGTTCTTCAGCAGGTGCTTGCTCTCACTTATCGGCAACGAGAGAGGAATCTTGAGGGATCACGCTCCGTGCTTCTGCTATGGGTTAGAGCGTGTTCTGCACCCGCTAACGCATACAGACGTCCCCTGTGCGAGCAGCATGCACCGACATCCCTTGCGTCATCGTCCGGAGCACAGTAAGATGTGCGCTACCCAATGATGGCTTTGCCCCAGACACTATGCGTGTCAGAGAGGAGACGTTTATGCATCCCGATCTCGTCATTGGCCAGCACTTCCCTGACCTGGTCTTACCAGACCATCACAAGCAGCCCGTCAGACTCTCCGAACTTGCCAGAGGCTTTCCGCTCATCTTGAGTTTTTACCGGGGGTACTGGTGACCCAAATGCGCGTGCCAGGTGCGGCACCTTATGGAACTGCAAGATGAACTGCGGGTCAACTATTGCCACCTCGCGGTGGTCAGTACCGATCCTCCCGAGATCACCGACGCCTTTCGTATTGGCCTGGGCGCCACCTTTACCTTCCTGAGCGACTATGAACATAAGGCCATTATTGAGCTCGATATGGCCGAGATAGTTGATCCGGATTTCAAAGGCGGCATGGTGGCCCTGCCCTACACGTTTTCCCTGCTGCCCGATCTGACCATCCACAACATCTACAACGGCTGGTGGTTTGTTGGGCGGCCCACGTGTGAAGAACTGCGTCAGGACATGCGCGCCATGTTGCAACTGTGTCGCTCTGACTATAGTTATGATGGGCCATCAGTGGCCAGTGTGGCAGCACGCTGAACAAACGAGGGGGAGGGGGCGCAGGACTAGTCCCTGCTTCTCCCTCCCCCCTCCTTTTCTTAGTTCTCCCGACGGAACAGGCCCAGGACAAAGTAGTGCTGTCGGTCGAACCAGGTGCGGCTAAGGGTCAAACCGGCGTGTCGCCCCTGGGCACGGATATCCTCGATGGAGTATTTGTACGAATTTTCGGTATGAATAGTCTCGTCAGCGGCAAAAGAAATAGTCTGCGCCGTTTTGGCGATGGTCACGTGTTGCGCCCAGCGACTGCGCAGGTGCATCTCGATGCGTCCGTGCTCCTCGTTGTAGAGAGCGAGATGAGCAAAGGCCGGGACGTGAAAATTGGCCCCGAGGTCGCGGTTCATGCGGTGCAGTAGGTTGAGATTGAAGGCGGCGGTCACGCCCTGGGCATCATCATACGCCGGCAAGAGCAGCGTCAGGGATTTTTTCAGGTCAACGCCGAGTAGGAAGATATCCTCTGGTCCCATCAGCGCTGCAGTACCTTGTAAGAAGTCAAGGCTTTCTTCGCGGGTAAAGTTGCCGAGATTGGAGCCAAAAAATGCCAGGGCTTTTTTCTCCAGGCGCAAGGCGCGAATGACACCAGGATTGCCAGCAAAGTCAGCGTGTATGGCACGGATCGAGAGGTGGGCATATTCGGCCAGTAACTTCTGGGCTGATTCCTCCAAGGCAGTGCGGGAAATATCTACCGGACAGTACAGAAACGGACGACCAGCGCGTTCGTACGCCGTGAGGAGATAACGCGTTTTGGCGGCATTCCCAGACCCGAACTCGACCAGGGGCACGTGACCAATATCTGCATATATTTCAGGAGCATAGGTAGTCAGGATATCGCGCTCGGCCCGATACGGGTAGTATTCAGGTAAAGTACAGATCTGCTCATAGAGCTGCGAGCCACGTGCATCATAAAAGTACTTGGCCGGAAGAGTTTTTTGAGGTGCTGCTAAGCCCTGGGCAACGTCCCGCGCAAACGCCTCGTGCTGTTGCTCAACGTCCATGAGATAGAACGCTAATCGCTCACTCCACTGCTCTCTGTACGCCATGGTGTTCCCTTGTCTGTCGCGCCTGTTGCCTATACTCCTGGAAGTCTCTATCCGAAACCCCATCATACCAGAACGCTACAGAGAGAGTCACACGCGAATTGCTTTCCCCTTTCCTTTACCCACCCATTGCGATACATATGTGAACTTCTTAAGAGGCGATGCGGGAATCCCAGGACATAGACAGGAGAGACTATGACCTTTGGTGTGACATGCCCAATGCTATTTTCTATCTGACATACAACGGTATCTATAACTTCACCAATGGTATAGGTACGCAGACGCAGCTCTTGCTGCGCGGTCTGGAACGCCTGCAGCCGGCGCTTGAACGCCAGTATGGACCGATCTCGCTGCACGTAGTGTGTCCCCGCCCTGATGACGCCACGTGGGGGTATGATCCGCAGTTCCTGCAGACGCAGCAGCAGCGTCTAGCGGCCCTGGGCGGGCAGCTCCACTTTATCCCGTACAAGTCGCGACCTGAAGACGACCTCTGGGATGTGGCAAGGTGGCATACACTCTGTGCCGAAGCGGCGCAACTCCTCCTGCAACAGTGTACGCAGTATGACCACTGCCTGGTCATTCCCATTGATCAGCCCTGGCTGCAGACACCGCTGTATATGGCCCGCCTGGCTCCTGATGTCTTCCAGCGTGTGCAAGCGCTGCTGGTGCTCTACAGCACAGCATTTATCCGCAAGGCCATAGCCCCGGATGTGGAGGAGATGCGCTGGGAGCGGGATGGGTTAGCCCTGGCGTGTTCCGCAGCCAATGTGGCGATTGCGGATCTCTGTCCCTCGTTCACGGCCCACCTGCAGGATTTTTATCATCTCCAGGAGGCCACGTTTGCACCATATACGTCCAGTATTCTGGTGGAGGATGCCGAATTCGCCTTGCTGGCAGAACGGCAAGTCCGTGCCACCTTGCAGCACTATGGCGTGCCGTGTGATAGGGACCTGGCCGTCGCTTTTGGCAGGGCTACACCCCTCAAAGGCTTTGAGACGCTCATTGCGGCGCTCAGCGCGGTGCGTGAGCGCTGTCATTTTGTCCTGATCTCTGTCCCGTATATCAACGACGACTACCAGAAAACCTACGACCATCTGCTCGCCACGCACCGCATTGCGGCCACGCATGTCAAATCCTTTACCCGGGAGTTACCCAAAGCGTTATGCCAATGGCCACGCACCCGCCTAGTCGTGGTACCTTCCCGGCAAGAGACGTTCTCCAATATCCCCCTCGAAGTAGCGCTATGGGCTCGTCAGCAGGGACCTATTGTGGCGGCGTCCCACGTCGGAGGGTTTGTCGATCAGATTGAGGACGGAGTGACTGGCTTCTTTATTGATCCACTCTCGTGTGCAACCATGGGGCAGACGTTGCAGCAGCTCCTCAACTTATCTGAGGAGCAACGGGCCAGCATACGGCGTCGAGCGTACGAGAAGGTCGTATGTCTCTATGATTTTGCGCAGAATTTTCCGGCTACTCTGCGCTGGTTCTGGGGAGTGCCCCCCCCACGGACCGCCGCCACCGGGGGCCCGCAAGCCTGATATACACCTTTACGTGCGAACATGCTATCCTGATGCCGCAACGTACGCGAGAATGTTTCGGGTGTTCTTGTGCTAGTCCATCGGATTCCTTTGCATGTTGCACCAACAGAAAGCGCCTATGTATATACGCACTGCAGCCCCCCTGCGCCGCCTTTGTGCCCAGGCGCAAACAGAGGGGCGATTCGCTTTAGATCTCGAGTTCATTCGCGAGCATTCTTATGTGCCGCGCCTGGCACTAATTCAAATGGCCGTGAGCGATACCTGCGCCATCGTCGATCCGCTGGAGGTGCACGATCTCTCACCGCTCCTCGAACTGTGTAAGTCAGCGCAGACGCTGAAAGTCTTACACGCCGCCGGTCAGGACACTGAAATACTGCACTGGCATGCGGGTATTGTCTCCGAAAATATCTTCGATACGCAGATTGCTGCGGCCCTGGTGGGTCTGGGCGATCAGTTGTCGTACGCGCGTCTCGTCGACCAACTCCTGGGGGTCTCACTCAGTAAGGGGGAGAGTTATTCCGATTGGCTGCAACGCCCGCTGTCGCCAGCCCAGACCGCCTATGCACTCGACGATGTGCGCTATTTACTGCCCCTGCATGACGCCCTTCGGCAGCGCCTGGAAGCGATGGGGCGCACGACCTGGCTGGCCGAAGAATGCCGTAAATTCGCCAATCCGGCGTTATATCAGCGTGATCCGCAAAAACTCTTCCGCCGCATACGGCGTAGCAACGCGCTTTCCTCCCAGGGGCTGGCCATCCTCCGGGAGCTGGCCATCTGGCGCGATCGTGAAGCCCGCCAGCGCGACCGGCCGCCGGGCAGTGTGCTGCACGATGAACTGCTCGTGGAGGTCGCCCGCAAAGCCCCACGCATGCTCGATGATCTGCAACGCCTGCGCGGCTTTCCCATGCGTGAGCTGGAGCGCTCTGGTAGCACGCTTCTGGGGCTCGTCGCCCAGGGGCTAGCTGTGCCGGAAAACGCCCGTCCGCAACCCCTGCATGGCCGTGGCCCTACGCCGGCGGAAGAGCTCATCGTGAAAGTCCTCGAGGCTTGCCTCAAAGCCCTCTGCGCCCGGGAAAAACTTTCGTCGGCCTTTATTGCCAGTCGGACGGATTTGGAAACTCTGGTACGGCGGTATCGGCAGGGGCGTTTAGCCACAGAGGGCAGCTCCATCCTGGAAGGGTGGCGGGGTGCCCTCGTTGGCCAGGAACTATTAGCAGTCCTCTCAGGGCGGGTGAGCATCCAGCTGCACCCTCAAACCGGGCGGGTGGAGTTTATACCGCGCACCCCCTGACGAGGCTGATACTCTGTTACAACACCCAAAAGCCGGCAGGCAAGGCGCGTCGCCCGGTGGCTGCCAGGAGCAAGGCAGCGGCTTTATCGGGTTGTAGAGCCATGTCAGCCAGCAGGTGTAACGCCACTGCCGCCACGGGCTCAGGTAATGTCACCGTGACTGGCAAAGCTGCAGCAATGTCCAGGGTATGCACGGCAAGCTCAAAAATACGTGAGGGGAGATAGTCGATCAGACGCATGCCCCCCGCGGGCGTACTCACCAGAGCTTCATCGGAGGCGGTTTTCACTTGCGCTAATATCCGAGCCGCCATATCCCGCACTGCCGCAAGAGGATTGGGGCCGAGAGCCGCTCCTGCCTCACGTCCACGCGCGGCCACAGACGCTGGATCGGCGAGCCCTGCCTGGGCGCGGAGAACGTAATCCACGGGCCGCATGATCTCTCGCTGGGCTGCAGGTTTGGCGAGATACAGCTCGACGGTGAGCAAAGCTCGACTGGTGTGTCCAACCAGCTCACGCACCGTCCACACCCCCAACCCCGGCTGCTCCCATTGCGTGGGTCCTACCTGCTCCACGGTGTTGACAAATAACTCTGCAGCGACCTCATAGGCTTCACGAAGCATACGCCGTCCTCGATCTTAACTTTTAGCCGAGACCTTCTGCAGATACGCCCTGGCCCCCTGGGCCACCCAGTTCGTCCAGCCGGTCATGACAAAGCGCACCCCGCCAGCCAGGTAACGCTCGACCGTGTCGTCATTGACCAGCGTTCCAGCGGTGCGGCCAGCGGCGATAATTTGCGCCAGCGCTTTGTCGATGACCGCCTGCACTTCAGGATGGGCGGCATCGCCAATATGCCCCATGGTCTGTGCCAGATCCGAAGGCGCCACAAAGAACACGTCAATATTATCTACCGTGAGGATATCGGCCAGATTATGGACCGCCTCGATCTCTTCAATAAGCACCACAACCATGGTCTGATCGTTGGCCCGTTTAAAATAGTCAGGCACCCCATACGACTGGCGCCCACCGAACATGCCACGATAGCCCATAGGCGCATACTTTGCCGACTTCATGGCCTGTGCAGCCGCCTGACGTGTATTGATGTGCGGCACGACAACACCCATAGTGCCACGATCGAGGGCGCGCATGAGGATACCAGGGTCGTTGCTGTTCACTCGGGTCACGGAGGTCATGCCCCACAGATCACAGGCGCGTGACATATCACCGATCTGCTCCCAACTGAGCGGCCCGTGTTCACCCTCAAGCCAGATACCGTCGAAGCCAAACTGCCCCAGAAAGTCGATCATGTCCGTATTCGCATGCCCTGACACCACGGTGACGGGCTGTCCTTCCTGCAATTTCCGCTTGATCCGATTCTCGCGCATTCCAGCTCTCCTTGCCTTGTATAACGATCAGCTCTCCGCTGGCGGTAGACGTGTAGTGGGCATTGTGGCAGAATGACGAGGGTAAGGCAACTCCAACGCATCAGGGTTGCGCTATGCGCTTTTCCTGGGTGATCTGGTCGAGAATGAAGCTGTGCAGCACAACCCCTGGCTTGACGTTGGCGGTATCCTATCTTATCCTGCCACCGACCATAGAGTTGTAGACAACAGAAGTATGGTATGGAGCACATTGCCATCGACACCGATGAGCTGGACGATCTCGTGGAGAAGCTCAAAGCCCAAGACATCAACATTCTGGAGCAAACCACCATTTCTGGTGGGAGGAGAGTGTGCTTCTTCGAGGGACCGGACGGCGTGCAGCTCGAATTTATCGAGATGCAGTCCTAGCGTG
>WNGK01013202.1_pt1 | contig 11622 bp, 10 predicted proteins | sample 5400601 | NCBI WGS metagenome assembly WNGK01 (sample SAMN13153376, study PRJNA577476) | soil metagenome | isolation source: 60 cm soil or saprolite under Garry oak tree replicate 1 | place: USA:California | collected 2016-06-15
GAATCGTGCCCCTACGAATCCTCCTGGAGCGCCTTTTTCAGTTCCTTCACGAACCCGACTACCCCCTCGGCCCATGTCATCTCGGCTTCGCGCTTGGCCTGTTCTTGTTGCTGCCTGGCCTGAGCTTGCCTATGGCGCAGCGCTTCTTGCTCGGCTTTATGGCGCGCTTCCCCGGCACGTGTGACATCGTAGGCAGCGCGTTTGGTGGGATTGCTCAAAACCGCATAGGCCTCGTTGAGCAGCTTGATGTGCTGGTCCCGCGCCTGTCGGTTCAGATCAGGGTGATATTTACGTACAAGACGGCGGTAGGAGCGTTTGATTTCGATAACCGTCGCTGTAGGTGGAACTTCGAGCGCTGCATAGTAATCTGGCATCACACACCTGTACTTCCAAAGCCACCCCGGCCTTTGCCCACCTCATCCACTTCGTTCCAGACGGCCCGCGCAACCGGGATAAACATACCCTGGGCAATACGTTCACCGCGTTTCACAAGCACCGCTTCGTCGCGAAAATTGTAGGCCTGCACCATCAGTTCATCGCCTTCGCCGCAGTAATCTTGATCGATGATACCCACACCCTGGGGTACGAGTAAGCCTTTGCGGCGCGGGGTACTGCTGCGCATAGTCAGGAGCAACAGGTAACCAGGCGGCGTTTGCACGACAACGTTCGCTGGAACGAGCCCGATGGTGCGCGGTGCGATCTCGATGTCTTCGCGACAATACAGGTCAAAGGCCACTGAACCTGCCGTGGCATAGGTGGGCAGTGGCAAGTCAGGATCGATGCGCTTGATGGCGACATGTAATGGTTGCGTAGATGCGTCCATGTCTGTTATTGTAGAGAAGAAGCGGCACAACGTCAAGATATGTATTTCTGGAACCCATTGCCACTTTCCTGAAGCTGGTACGTATTATAAATAGGTATGAATCTATCTTAGTGCCCCGTATATATATGTATCTTGCGATACCCTGACAAAAACAGGCTGTAGGGACTAGAACGAAAGGCCACCTTTGCGTTATAATTAAGAAAGGAATATTTTCCAGGCTTACCGTGTTTCATATTACGGATACGTATTCCTCCCACCCAGCACTTGGACACGGTGTTCCGATCAGAGAAAGGACAGCTTCCCCTGAGTTTAGGACAGACTAAAGAAGAATACCGCTATCTTGCTGCTTGAGATACAACTGCTCATGGAGGGCGTAGCATGATTGAACTACAGCGACCCATGAAGGAACCAATGATTACCCTAGAAGATACAAACCTGAAGGACCTTGAAAAGCACTTCGACAACGTCGACGAACTGCTTCACAAGGACCTTGATTATATAGAGGAGGATGTAGAGGACACTGGCAAAGAAGAGCAGGAGCTGGAAGAGGACCTCACCAGTCTGGAGCCAGCACCTAATGAGTTGGAAGCAATGTCTGATATGCATGAAGAACTAACTCAATTATCAAGTTCGACTGAACTGGATAGCGCTGCGCTGCTCATGTTGCCCAAGATAGCCACCGAGGGCATTGCCCCGGTACGTCGCCCAACGATGCGCCGCCGCCGCTCAGAAGAGCAGGACGAGAACGCGGTAAATTCACCCGACGCAGGCGAGTCGGACGCTGTGATGACCTACCTGCGTGAAATTGGCCGGGTGCCGATGATTACGCATGAGCGTGAGATCGAACTGGCACAGCGCATCGAAGAGGGTGATCACGACGCCATGAAGCAGTTTATTCTCGCGAACCTTCGTCTTGTAGTGAGCATTGCTAAGCGCTATGTTGGGCGTGGTCTTACCCTACTTGACCTGATCCAGGAGGGCAACATCGGCCTGATCCGCGCCGTTCAACGCTACGATTGGCGACGCGGGCACCGCTTCTCTACGCACGCGACATGGTGGATTCGCCAGGCGATCAGTCGTGCCGTTGCTGACAAGGGACGGACGATCCGTCTCCCTGTCTACGTCAATACTGCGCTCAATCGCATTCGCCGTGAACGCCAGAGGCTGTTACAGGAGCTTGGCCGCGAACCAACGGAACAAGAGCTGGCAGATGCGACTGGCCTGGATCCTGTGCGTATGATTGAATTACAAGCTGCACCCGGGGCGCCTGTTTCCCTGGAGTTGCCGGTTGGTGAAGACGAGGAACAGGAACTGGGTGATGTGCTTGCGGATACCGAGTCGGCCTCACCCGAAGACATTGCCACCACGCAAACCCTGAAGGATGAAGTGCAGCGTGTCCTCGAAGCTGTACTGACACCGCGTGAGCGACTCGTCTTACAGTTACGTTTTGGTCTGGGCAACGGCCAGGCTCATCCACTAGAGCAAGTAGGACGCGAGTTGGGCATTACCCGTGAGCGGGTGCGCCAGATCGAGGCCGGGGCGCTTGCTAAACTGCGCCAGCCACCTGTGCTGGAGCGATTGCGCGGCTAAATTTTTATGAACAAGTTACCTGACTGACCTGGCAGAACTGCCAGGTCAGCTTTATGCCTTCCGGCCTTTCCCCAGGTCACGCTCGACGTGCAGGACGTTTTTGACCTTTTCGATACGCACAAAGAGACGCTGCATTTGATCCAGGCTCTCGATCTCCAACGTGGCATTAACGAGCACAACCTCTTTACCCACGCTCGCATATGAGTTCACGGTCGTCATATTCACGCCTGCTTCCGAGACCACGGCGGCAATGTCGCGAATCAAGCCCGAGCGATCGCGGGCAGTGATGGTGATGGGCGCCAGGTAGTGCTGCTGCCCCATACTTGTCCAGCTCACGTTGATGAGGCGTTCACGTTCGCGCTCGCGGTAACGATCGATATTTTTGCAATCGGCACGATGGACAATAGCCCCCTTGCCCCGGCTGATGAAGCCTACGATCTCATCGCCCGGCAGAGGACAGCAGCAATTGGCCAGCCTGGTCAGCAAGCCACTCACCCCGGCGACCTGCATGCGAACCGAGGGTACCTGTTTAGGAGCCACAGGCAACGGCAGCAACGCCTCGCCATTTTTTTCGTCTTTGCCTTCGCGCTGTTCTCGGAGATGTTGCCAGCGATCAACCAGTTTTACCGCGGCAGCATGCGGGCGGATTTCGTCGCTGCCGATGGCTGCCAGCAAGTCTTCGAACGTTGCCTGGCGAAACTCGCCAGCCAGCCAGTTTTGATTTTCCTCGGTGAGTACATCATCGTCACGAGCACTCATCATTTTGAGTTCGCGCTCCAGGCGTTCGCGTCCGATCTGGATATTGATAGCGCGTTCGTGTATTTTCAGGTAGCGGCGAATCTTGCTGCGAGCGGCAGTGGTACGAGCGAAACTGAGCCAGTCGCGGGTCGGGTGGGCCGTGCGGTTGGTCACGATATCGACAATATCGCCACTGCGCAGCTCGTAGTCCAATGGCACCATGCGCGTCACCAGGCGATCAGGGCCATGCTCGGTGGTCGTACGAATCTGGATCTCCACCAACTGGTCATCCAGACAGAAGACCGTGGTATGCAGCGCTCTATAGCCATTGGACTTGGGGTTGGCGATAAAATCTTTGATACGCCCTTCTTTGGGCTTCCACAGGCTATGGACGTGACCCAGGGCAAGGTAGCAATCCGGGGTGGACTCGACCAGGATGCGGAAGGCAATCAAATCATGAATCTGACTGAAGTCGGCTACCTGGAGGTCTTCTAACCGTTCGCTCCCCCCGGTAGTGCGCTTGAGCTTCTGGTAGAAGCTGTACAGGTGCTTGACGCGTCCCGACACCTCGGCACGCAAACCCAGCTTCGCCATCTCTTCGCGCAGCATAGTGCAGACACGATCAACGTAAGAACGCCATTGCTTGCTCTCTACCTCTACCTGGTTGCGGATCCACGCGTATTTCTCAGGCTCCAGGATAGCAAATGCCAGGTCTTCCAGCTCAGACTCCACACGTGCCATACCCAGCCGGCCAGCTAGCGGGGCATAGATCTCGCGGGTTTCCTGAGCCATAGTGAGCATATCCTGGTGGTCAACCGGGTAAGAGGCAGCCTGTATCAAGCGCATGGCATGCAGGCGATAGGCCAGCTTGAGCAAGACAACACGCGGGTCTTCGGCCATGGCAAAAAACATTTTGCGCACCGTCTCGGCCTGCAGGCGACGCAGGTTCTCACGGTTACGCCGCTTCTTTTGCTCGCGGTTACTCTCGCCCTCCACAACAGTACGAGCCAGGATCGCTCCCGCCTGCTTCTTGCGCTCCAGAATATTCAGGCGCAGCATACTTCCCACGACGCGGGCTATAGCCGGACCCAGTGCGCTCTCGACACGTTCGAGCGCCAGGCGTTCTGCGTCGACGGCCTCGAACAGGAGTCCAGCAGCGACACCAACAGCGTCGATATGCATATCAGCCAGGATGGTTGCCACAGCCAGGGCATGCTCTAACGGTGGGATGCTGGTGGGGCTCAGCGAGTCTTGTACGTCTTTACAGGTCTCTTGAGCAAGCTGGAAAGCCAGTGAGACCTGTTCGACTTCGGCCGGAGCCATATACTGTTGTACGATGGTGAGAAGCTGGTTCTCTTGCGCCAGAAACGAGGATTCAACAATCTTCGCGCCCCCAGGAGGGTTCGGCGCCACCGGTTGCGGCTCTACAGATGTACCCATAATACAATTCTATTTCCAGGTTGTAGCCTGAATCTGTCACCACACATACAAGGCTACAAACGTATATTTATGCTAACTACCCAATACGGCGGCCAAGATCGCGATCGACACTTACGACATTTTTCACATGCCGCAGGTGATTGAAAATGGGTTCGATCTGGTCTATCGTCTCTATTTCCATTGTCGCGGTGATGACCGCCTTCTGTAAGGAGGCATTGGTCGTTGATGCCACCGCCGTCATATTAATACCCGCATCTGCCACCACCGCAGCAACATCGCGCAGGAGCCCTGCACGGTCATGAGCGATGATGATAATTGGAGCCAGATAGCGCTGCTGTTCTATCTGCAGCCAATTGATTTCTACCGGGTGCTCGCGCACATGTTCTCGAGAGCGGCGCAAGGTGCGACAGTCTTTGCGATGTACGACAATGCCTTTGTTTGGATTAAAGAATCCTATGATGAGATCACCAGGAAGCGGACAGCAGCAGTGCGCCAGTTTGACAACAACTTCTGTGGTATGATGCACGGTTCCATCGGCTGATGCCACATCTGCATGCCCGCCATTTGTATGATTGTGCAGTCCATGATTATTTTGATGGGTATCCACAGGCACCTGCTTTGACCCATCGCCACCGGCCACCTCACCGCGACTCTGCAACAGGGGTGTAAGATATTCCAGCACATACTGCAAGGACAAATCATCTCTCCCTAACGCAACATATACATCGTCAAGCGATGTGTACTTCTTAATAGTGGTTAAGGATGAGAAATCTTCTTCTTTCACTGTGCTCAAGCCCGCAGTTCCTGCTGCTTTAAGAGCCAGGTCCAGGCGTTCGCGGCCCAGTTGCATATTGATTTCGCGCTCGTAGGTCTTGAGATAGCGGCGAATCTTGCTACGTGCGTTCGTAGTACGCGCAAAGGAGAGCCAATCGCGTGTTGGATGCGCCGTGCGATTGGTCACGATATCGACAATCTCGCCGCCTTTGAGTTCGTAGTCAACGGGCACAAGGAGTGTTACCAGGCGCCCGCTATTGCCCATGTTGGTGACAATGCGCGCTCCAGCACAATGATCGCCAATATCGGTGTGAATGCGGTATGCCAGGTCCAGCGGTGTTGAGCCGCGCGGCAGATCTTTCACCTCTCCCTTGGGCGTGAATACGAAAATCTGTTCCTGAAAAATGTCGTCCTTGATGGCTTCGACAAACTCATCCGCGTTCTGCGGCAGGTCGCGTTGCCACTCGCGTAGTTGCTCGATCCAGGCCAGCATCTCCTGGTAGGAGAGAGAAACATGCTGCCGCTCTTTCAGGTACCAGTAGCTGGCAATGCCGTAATCGGCGTTGCGCTGCATGTCATGCGTACGAATCTGGATTTCCGCGAGCTGGTTATCCAGGCAGAAAACCGTCGTATGCAGGGACTGGTAGCCATTCAGCTTCGGTGTGGCGATAAAGTCCTTGATGCGGCCATCCTTAGGACGCCACAAAGCATGGATATGTCCGAGGGCAAGATAACAGTCCTGGACAGAGTCAACCAGAATGCGGAAGGAGACGAGGTCATGGATCTGAGACAATTGTTGTCTCACCTCAATGATGTCAGCGCCTATGTCTGGCTGTAACTTACGGTTGATACTGGCAAAATGCTTCTGCCAGGTTTGCACTTCCGCGTGGATTTCTGCTCGCTCCATCTCTTCTCGCAGGGAAGCGACGACCTGATCCACATATGGTTGGCGCCGAATACGCTCCGCGGTGACTTCGCGTGCGAGCAGCGCATATCTTTCCGGCTCCAGGTAACTAAAGGCCAGGTCTTCCAATTCAACCTGCACTTGCACCATACCCAGGCGCAAGGCAAGCGGGGCATAGATTTCCCTCGTCTCGCGCGCGGTGTACTCTTGCTGCACCGGGTTCATAGCAGCGAGCGTACGCATATTGTGCAGGCGATCCGCCAGTTTAAGCACCACCACGCGCGGGTCTTCCGCCATGGCGAGCATCATCTTACGTACGGTTTCAGCACGCTGGCGACGTTTGTTGTCGGCGGAAGGAAGCGCCTGCGAATCAGAACCTCTTGGCGCTGGCTTTCCTGCCAGGACATTGAACTTGGTGACGCCATCGACTATATTTGCGATTGCATTTCCGAACTGCCGCCGCAAGTCATCCAGGGTATAAACAGTGTCCTCGACAACATCATGCAACAGGGCAGCCGCGATACCATCGGCATCGATGCGCATATCCGCCAGCAGCAGGGCAACCTCCAAAGGGTGTTGAATATATGCTTCACCCGAACGACGCCATGTTCCTTTGTGCGCCCGGTGTGCCAGTTCATAGGCACGCTGAATCGTCTCCATATCGAGTGGAGCCAGGTACTGGGATGTCTCTGCCAGCAATTGTTCTATGCTGGCGGAGGTAGTATTTTCGCTGAAGTGGAGCGATTTTTCCTCTTCCTGCGGATTCACAGTCACGCTGAGACCCTTCTGCCCATGTTGCAAATGTTTTCTCTCCGGGGCACATTTTAATAACTCTTGTACAAACATTGTAAAACATTTGTGCGTTATTCGTATTATAGTATGTTGAAGGTGGGTGTCAAGGAGGAGAGACATCGACCCAAAATAAAATAAACAAGGCCGCGAACACACCTTGGCCTTGCTTTGCTGTTTTACAGTCAAACGCAGCGGAAGAGAAACCGCCTCTCGCTGCACTTGCTCCAGGAACCCGTGAAGGTTAGTTACGGGCTACACGCACCTTGTCATAGCAGGGGCTGCAATAGACGGGGCGGTCGTTCTTGGGAAAGAACGGCACTTGCGTCTCGACTCCGCACTCAGCGCAAATGACTGTGTGCATCTCACGTGGGGCACGTTCCGAACGCCCACCTGAACCACCAGACGAATTGCGGCGAGCCGAACGGCAGGAAGGGCAGCGACCGGGTTCATTCATGAGACCTTTTTGCTGGTAGAACTCCTGTTCACCCGCTGTAAATACAAAATCATTTCCGCACTCACGGCAGCGAAGGGTTTTGTCAACGAAACTCAACTAGGACCTCCTAAAACGGTATGTTGGTATCTAGCCTCACACAGAGGCGGCACCGAAGGGTCCATATCTGAGCGGATATCACCAGCCTGTCTGTCACCCTTACCAGCGTGGGACCGGATATTCTGGACGAGCACCGTACGCGAGACCGAGATCGGATACCGCATGCAAGCATACACTATCTTTCGACGATTTGCAAGCATTTTCTCAGGAAATTATGGCTCTTACGCAGTTTTTTATACTTTTTTAGGTGGACTTCGACACTATCAGACATAATCGGTCCTCGATCTATGTGATAAAATCAGCAGTAGGGATGGGAACCGCTGCGGTGGATTGAACGTAAAGTTATGTTGAGGAATAGATGCCGCCATTTTCATTTACAATTGATGCCGAGTGTCCCGAGACGTGGGCGCGTGCAGGAATGATCACGACACCGCATGGAGTAATCCAGACGCCAATCTTCATGCCGGTGGGCACGCAGGCGACGGTGAAAAGCGTTTCGCCCGAAGAGTTGCATAAAGCGGGCGTGACGATTATTCTTGCCAACACGTACCATTTGATGCTACGACCGGGCTCTCAACTGATCAGCGATTTTGGCGGGCTGCATGCTTTTATGCACTGGGACGGCCCCATTCTGACCGATAGCGGCGGCTTCCAGGTTTTCAGCCTGGGCCACCTGCGCAAACTGAGCGAGGAGGGAGCGGCTTTCAAGTCGCACCTGGATGGATCGCTGCACCTGCTGACGCCGGAGAGCGTCATGCGGATCGAGGCTGAACTCGGCGCGGATATTATCCTGCCGCTGGATATCTGCGCCGCATATCCCTGCACACCTACAGAGGCGCGGGAGGGGATGGAGCGCACCCACCGCTGGGCCGAGCGTACCCTTGCTGTTAAGGATCGCTATCGAACGGAGCAGGCGCTTTTTGGTATTGTGCAGGGAGCGTTCGAGCCGGAACTGCGCCGGTACAGCGCGCACGTCATCGGGAACATGCCGTTCGCGGGGATTGCAGTCGGTGGGCTCTCTGTGGGCGAACCGAAAGCTATGTTGTGGGAAATGCTGCGCCATGTTACGCCCGAATTGCCAAAGGACAAGCCGCGACACCTACTGGGCGTCGGTTCGCCCGAGGACTTCGTGACGGGGGTCAGCCTGGGCATGGACATGTTTGATTGCGCACTGCCCACGCGGGTTGCCCGCCACGGCGGACTTTTTACGCGTCATGGGCGCGTGAATATCACTGCGGCGCGTTTCCGGGTCGAGCGCGGCCCCATCGAGGTGGAATGCGATTGCTATACGTGCAGGAACTACAGCGCCGCTTATGTTCACCATCTCGCACGCACTGAAGAGCAACTTTACTATCGCCTGGGCAGTATACACAATATACGTTACATGCTGCGCCTGGCGAGCCAGGTACGTGCCGCGATTTGCGCGGGGACCTTTCCGGCTTTCCGCGATACGTTCCTGGCCGATTATACTCCGGCCCCGGAGGAGGTGCGTGAAGAGCAGCGCGAAAAATGGAAGATGGCGCGACGAGCAAACAGGGCGTTGGGGCGTCCCACCAGCGTCTACGAACAAAGGAAGCCTAGATGAACACTCCATATCGTTTCCTCCACACGGGGATACAGGATGCGGCCCTCAATATGGCCATCGATGAAGCTGTGCTGGTACATCACCTCAGCGGCGAAGCTCCACCCACGCTGCGCGTGTTTCGCTGGTCCCAACCTACGATTTCTCTTGGGCGTTTCCAGGATGTTGAGCGGGAGATCCTCGGCGCCACCTGCCAGGAGCGTGGGGTAGCGCTGGTACGCCGACCCACGGGTGGGCGAGCCGTGTACCATCTCGACGAATTTACCTATAGTATTGTGATCGGGAAGCGTTACGATGTTCCATCTGGAGTAGTCGCTGCTTACGCCTACCTTGCCCAGGGATTACAGGCGGCGCTTGCTGTGCTAGGCGTGCATGCCGAACTGAGCGAAGAACATGTCAGCAAAAATCGGTCTGCCGCCTGTTTTGCCTCCTCAACACAGGCCGACCTGACTGCCAGCGGCTTTAAGCTGATTGGCAGCGCCCAGGTCTGGAGGGATGATGCCCTGCTGCAACAGGGGTCGCTGCCGCTGGTTGACCGCGCTGCCGAGTTTTTTTCTATGCTTTACTATCCCAGCGAGGCCGAGCGCCAGGCAGCGCTGGCTTCCTACCGGACGAAGACTGCACCCCTACACACGTTTGTGCCACAGGCGACGTGGGACGAGGTAGCGCAGGCTTTTCGCAGCGGATTCAGTACTGCATTACACGAAAAATTTGTTCCGGGCGAGTTAAGTTCCTCTGAGTGGACCCTGGCGCGCCAACTGGCGCAGGAAAAGTACAGCCAGTTGGAATGGCGCAAGGAGCGCGTAAGCATGGTGTAGTAGGTGTAGTGGGTGTAGTGGGTACCCCTCGTGAGGATGCGAGGAGGCAGGGGTCGAAAGCTTGCAGATACCTTGCATGATGCAATGGAAATATCGGGCTGCTGAGGTTAAACACGATGGAATGGTTGGGACAGTTGCGACACTTGGGACATTTGGGACATATACTTCGGCATTCCAAAAGATGCGGTCACAAGTGGAGTGTAATTTCCGGTTGGGACAGTTGAGACACTTGGGACAGAGGTCCACAGCCGCTGATATATTTACGACGGGTGACATGGTGGTAGGGGAAACGATCACCATAGATCACCTAGTATCAGTATACCAGGGTGATGCAAATGCTGTGTCAGATGAGGGTACAATTCAAAAAAAGCAACGTACCTCGCTATTCTACATTTTGACCTCTTGTGAGTACGCAAGGATTACGCTATACTTGCAGCAATGCCACGTAACGAATAGGAGGCGGTTAGACTCTATCAGCCGCCAAAAAGGAGCGACCGCGTGAGTATGTCGATAGATATCGCGCGTAGGGTTCTGGAAGCCAGTAAGCAACGCGCTAGAGAGTTACGAAGCCCGGTGAGCATTGCGATTGTGGATGCGGGCGGGCACCTGGTGCTCTTTGAACGAATGATGTCCCCTTATGGCTGGGCTACAGGCAATATCAGTATTGCGAAGGCAAGTACAGCGGTTATGTTCAACCAGTCTACCGATGCAGTGGCGCAATGGGGGGCGGGTATTCCCGGCTTCGCGTCCAGCCTGGCGACGATGACACAGGGAAAGTTTATCATGGCGGCCGGCGGCTGGCCCATCCGCCTGGGCGGCGCTACGGTTGGCGGTATTGGCGTCAGCGGCGGCAACGCTCCTGGGCGAGATGACGAGATCGCCCGCGCAGGACTGGCCGCGGTTGAGGCGACGCCGCCAGCGCCTTCACAGGGCTATATGCAACAGGCTCCACTTTCTGCGCCGCATTCATCCCTGCAGCCCGCGCCGTCGTATCCGTCGATGCCACAGCCCCAGGCATCAGGTACGAGCAGTGCAAAGGGTAACAGCAATTTCGGCTCACAGGACGTTCCACCTGGCACACATTACCTTGCCCCTGATCAAGAGAATCCTTATAATGAGGAGACAGCATCATTCGATGCGTCTAATGAAAACCGTCCGGGAGGACAAACATGACTTCGGAGTATAATCGCGGGCCCACGAGGCGTTCCGCTCGCACGGGGCGCAACCGTCCCGAACTCGTCACCTCGACATCGATGGAAGAGGTGAAAGATGATGTTTCTACGGTAGATGACTCTCCTACGTTAGAAGAGAGCCTGCAGGAGCTTGAGGCGACAGCGGTAACTCCCCGCAAGAGGAAACTGGCCAACTTCTTCTCCACGGTCGGAAGGAGCGAGAAAGCGCCAGAGGTGCAGGAAAGCGAGGCCGCACAGGCCAGGCTTGCACGCGCCACACGCGGTAAAGCCGTCAAGGACGGCGAGAAGCCCGCAGCCGAGGAGGCCAAGGCGACACCTAAAGCGAGCGTTCCTGCGCGCACGGCGCCCGCGCGTCCCGCCAGTCCCTTCAAGACGAAATACCTGCTGGGCATGGTCGTCTACCTGTTTGGAGCGCAGT
>WNGK01031663.1_pt1 | contig 11621 bp, 8 predicted proteins | sample 5400601 | NCBI WGS metagenome assembly WNGK01 (sample SAMN13153376, study PRJNA577476) | soil metagenome | isolation source: 60 cm soil or saprolite under Garry oak tree replicate 1 | place: USA:California | collected 2016-06-15
ATCCAAGTTTGGACAGGTGAGCGCCGATACGAGTAGCTTGACCCACGATGAATGGCGGCCGGAACGTCGCGAACAACTCCGTCTTGTTGGTATAGACCGTGCCATTGGTTGCTCGCGGCTCATTTGCGTTTGTTGGCTGATTTCCCCGCGGGGGAACTGGAGCCTGTTGGGCGGCAGCAGATTGCACCGTCAGAACCACCAGCACAATCACCGTGCTAACGATAATCCTCGACGAGACTGTTATGATCATCTCCTTATCATTTGAGACTTGCATTATTTACGGCTGCGGCGCTTCGGCCGCAGCCGCTCATTTTCTAATCGCCAGCCGGCGAGCCTTCTGCTCCCGCTGAATAGACTTCATCTTCAACCCGCACTCCGGCACTACCATACTTGAAGTAGAGTGGTGGAATAACAATCATGTTCAAGAATGTCGACGTCACAATACCGCCGAGGATGACGACCGCCATGGGCTGTTGGATTTCCTTACCGGGCTGGCCGACACCCAGCGCGAGCGGGATAAGACCCACCCCCGTGACCAGCGCTGTCATCAAAATGGGGCTCAATCGTTCCAAAGAACCTTGAATGATGGATTGCCGGAACGGAACACTTTCCTGTTGTGCCAGGTGCTGATAATGGGTGACCAGCATGATGCCATTTCGAGTAGCGATTCCGAACAGAGTAATGAAACCTACCAGAGAGGCAATCGACAACGTGCCGCCTGATACGAAGACCATGATCACGCCTCCAATGAGCGCCAATGGCAAGTTCGCCATGACGAGTAAAGCGAGGCGGCCAGAGTGCAGAGCCAGATAAAGCAGAAGAAATATTCCCGCAATCGCAACGACGCTCATAAGCGCGATTTTGCGCGCCGCTTCTTCCTGAGCTTCGAATTGACCGCCGTACTGTACAAAGTAGCCTTCCGGTAGCGCGACACCGTGCCCGATCTTTTGACGGATTTCATTGATCACCGAACCGAGATCACGTCCCGCAACGTTGGACTGAATGATGATTCGCCGCTGAACGTTTTCGCGGTTGATGGTGTTTGGTCCTTGATCTACTTGAACGGAGGCCACCTGACTGATGGGCACTTTAGCGCCGGTGGGCGTATCGATCAGCGTCGACGCAATCGACTCCGCAGATTTTCTGGCAGCATCGTTGAATCGAACGACAAGATCGAAGGTCCGCTGATTCTCCAGAACCTGCGACACAGCCTCGCCGTTAAACGCTGTATCCACGGTTCCGGCGAGATCCCCGGCACGAATCCCCACAGCGGCAGCCTGTTTTCGATCCATATTGATCTGAAGTTGGGGAACGCCGACCTGGGGTTCCACCATCAGATCGACGACACCCGGCACGGTCCCCATCACTTTTCGAATGTCCTCGGCTTTGTTGCGAAGCGTCACAAGATCCGGTCCGAACAACTTAATAGCAATCTGTGCGCGCGTCCCCGACAGCAGGTGGTCCATTCGATGCGACATTGGCTGCCCAACTTCGGAGGTGATCCCGGGAATCTGGGAAAGATTCTGCCGGACTTCTTCCATAATCGCCGCCTGCGGCCGATCAAGCTGTTTGGTGACGACTTCGATTTCGCTGGCATTCACTCCGGCGGCGTGCTCATCCAATTCGGCGCGTCCGGTTCTCCGTGTAGTCGAAACAACTTCCGGGGTTTTATGAAGAGTCTCCTCAACGATTCGACCGATACGGTTGGATTCCTGAAGAGCCGTTCCCGGCGGCAACGATATGTTGATATTCAACGCTCCCTCGTTGAATGCCGGCAGGAATTCACGTCCCATCAAAGGGAAAAGCATGATCGCCGCGGCTAGCAGGAGAACGGACATGGCCACAATCGGAAATGGATGCTGGAGTGTCCATTCGAGAGTTTTCGAGTAATAACGTTTCAGAAAACGCACCAATGCCGAATCGCCGGTCTCGCGTATCAACCGCGATCGTCCGAGCAGGTAGTAGCACAGAGCAGGCGTGACCGTCAGTGCGACCAGCAAAGAGGCGGCGACGGAGGCGATATATGCGAAGGCCAACGGGGTGAACATCCGGCCTTCAAAGCCGCCGAGATTCAATAAGGGCATGAAGACAAGAATGATGATCAATGTAGCGAACACAATTGAGCTTCGGATTTCGCTCGATGCTTTGAAAATCACAGTTGCCGGGGATTCGGTCATGCCGGATTGCGCATTCAACCTGAGCCGGCGGAAGACGTTTTCGACGTCGATAATGGCGTCATCGACCAACTCTCCAATGGCAATCGCGAGTCCTCCGAGTGTCATGGTGTTAACGCTGATTCCGAAGTAGGTCATCGTGATTACCGCCGTGACCAGCGAAAGCGGAATTGCAGTCAGGCTGATGAAGGTCGTTCGGAAATTCCAAAGGAACAGGAATAGAACGACTGTGACGAGAAGACCGCCTTCAAGCAACGCCTGCTTCACGTTTTCCACCGCCCGATTGATGAACGCGGCCTGTTGAAACGCTTTTGTGTCGATGGTCACATCATCCGGCAGCGTGGATTTCAATCCTGCCAGCGCCGCTTCGACCTGGGCATTGACTTCGAGCGTGTTGGCGTTTGGTTGTTTCTGAACAGTCGCAACGACGTCAGAGTGCATATTGAAGCTGCCGTCGCCTCTTTTGATTGCTGGGCCGATGCGCACGTCGGCCACGTTCTTGACCAGAATGGGTGTGGTGTTCCGAACGGCAACAACGGAGTTCGCCAGATCGTCCAGGGTATTGACGCGGCCGCGCGCTCGAACGAAGTATTCGAGGTCTGGACGCTCCATAAATCCACCGGAGGCATTGACGTTCGCTCCGCCAACGGCGTCGCTCACTTCTTTAAGGGTCAGTCCGTAATCGCGAAGCTTTGCCGGATCGACGAGTACCTGGTACTGCTTGGTGTCGCCGCCAATAATCATGACTTGGGCGACGCCGGGTACTCCCAGCAACCGTGGACGAATGACCCAATCGGCAAGAGAACGAAGTTCCATTGATGACGTGGTCTTGCTCGTCATGGAGATCAACATGATTTCGCCCATTGTTGACGCAATAGGTCCGAGAACCGGAGGACGGATTCCAGCAGGCAGCCGGACTTGTCCGAGTTTCTCAGTAACAAGCTGGCGGGCGCGGTAGATGTCCGTCCCGAAATTGAATTCGACGAAAACGATCGAGATTCCCGCGGCGGAGTTGGAGCGCACGCGAAACACTCCCGCTGTGCCATTCATTGAAGATTCGATGGGCAGGCTGACCAGCGCTTCGACTTCTTCGGGCGCCATACCGTGAGACTCAGTCAGGATCGTTACGGTAGGCGCAGTAAGATCGGGAAAGACATCCACAGGCGCTCGCATCGCGACGATGCCACCGTAAATCAGAAGCACCGCCGCACCGATTACAACGATCAGCCTGTTCTTAATCGACCATTGGATGATTTTGTTCAGCATCGTCGATCTCCCTAAACTTCGTGTGTGTGAGCGCCCGCGTTTGCCGGCCGCAGTTCCTGAAGTTTCAATTGGTACGCTCCCTGCGTTACGACTCTTTCTCCTGGTTTCACGCCGGAAACAATCGCGACCTTATCTCCGTATTCGTCGCCCACAACGACGTCCCGGCGTTCGAATTCTTCACCGGATAGCATCACATAGACGATCTTTTTCCCTTCGTTATCGAGCACGGACTCCTTCGGAACCAGGAGCACACTGGCCTTCTCGCCGGCCCCCAGGCGCAGGTTTGCCTGCATGCCGATCTTGAGATCACCTGACCCGTTGTCCACTTCAAACACTGCGGTTGCGGCACGCGTCTGCTCATCCACAACTGCTCCGATAGTGATGAGCCGTCCACGGAACTCTTTGTCCGGATAAGCGGACGTTGTAAAGATCGCTGCGACTTCGTTTTTCATGCGTCCAAGGTCTTTTTCAAATATTGGCGCCTCTACCCAGACTCGATCGAGCGCGACGATTTCCAGAATCGGTTCTCCGGCACGCACCTCTTCCCCGGCGGACTTTTTCACTTCCACCACTGTTCCTGAAATCGGGGCGGTGACCTCATAGTTCGCAGTCGGCGATGCAGTCTGCAGCGCTTGCACTTGCTCTTGCACTCCGGCCAGAGTGGCTTCTGCCGCCTTGCGATCGGCTTCCGCAGTCTCAAACTGCCGTTGGGAATATGCCTTTTGCTCGAGCAAGCGCCTGGCGCGGCCGGCTTCTGCGGCCGCTGCACTGAGCCGGGCTCGGGCTTCAATCTCGGCCTGCCCAAGCCTCCGCCGCTCAGCGTCGACGCGGCTATTCTCGATGCGAATCTGCGCCGCCTCGGCGGCGGTGGGCGTCTGTACCAGCGTTGCAATAAGCTGCCCGCGCATCACCTGCTGACCAATTCGGGGAAGCGGCCGGCTATCGATCATGCCGCCGACCGGCGGAGCAACCAGCGCTCGATTCGAAGGCACTGCAACGACGCGGCCCGTCGAATAGATCTGGGGAGGCAATTTGGCTTCTTCCGCCAATGCCATCTTCATTCGAATCAGCCACTGCTGTTCCATGCGAAAAGCGACGCGACCCTTGGATTCAGCTGGTGGCGCAGTTGGTTCGGCGTCTCCCTGCGCCGGCCGTTTCCACAACGTGAGAACGGCGCCGAAGATAACAATTGCTATCACAGGCAATGCCCATTTTTTCATGGTTCGATCTCCCTTCCGACAGCAAGCTCCAGCTCGCTGAGACTGACCTGATAGTCAAAGAGCGTTCGAAAATATTGTTGCCTGACGTCCGCCCGAGTCCGCTGGGCTTCGAGTACTGACAGGAGTGGTGTCGCCCCTTCCTGATATGCGACCAATGCTATCGATCTGGATTCGTCCGCCTGATTCAGCATCTCGTCGCGAAAGGTCTGTACTTGTCCCCGCGCTGTCTGGAAAGCCTCATATGCCGCCTTGACCTCAGCAGTAGTATGGCTTTTGGCGACTTCCAGCAGTGCCTCTGCAGCCTTTTGATCGGCTTGTGCACGGGCAATTCCGGCCTCATTCCGGTCTCGAACTTTCAACGGTACATTCACGCCGAACATGACCGTGTTGTCGCTGGCGAGGCGTTTATATCCGACGAAGGGCGAGATGTCGGCCTTGCCACGCGCTTCTTCGAGCGCAATTCTGTCCTTCGCCGCTTCGACTTCGCGTTGTGCAGCTTGAACATCGGGACGCTCGCGAAGCCCAGTCTCGAGCAACGCTTCACCGGTGACGGACTGTTTGGCAACGGCATCGTCTTCCAGATTCTCCGCAAGCTTAATCATCGCTTGTCGTTCGCGGAGTTCAGCCTGTTTGAGAGCGGAATCAAACTTGATGCGTTCCAGCCGCACCTTAATCAGGTCCGCTTCAGGAATCGCGCCTTCCTGAAATCGCGCAAGGTTGAATTGCACCAGTTGTTGAAACATCTGACGGTTTTCGGTGGCAACTTCGATGTCGCGGCGAGCAAGGACTGCCTGGGAGTAAAGCCGCTTTACTTCGGCGATACCCTTGCGCATGGCGTCAGCGAATCGCGCTTCTGCAGCCGAGATCGTCCCCGCTGCCACTTGCTCCCGCAACTTGCGCTTGCCGCCGCGTTCAATCGTCTCAGAGTAGGTGGCGCCCACTTCATACAGCCGGCTCGCCGGAAGAAGGGGGCCTGAGACTTTTAAGTTTTCCGCGATCACGGACAGGCCCGGATTTGGCCGCATTCGGGCGGCGATCGCGTCGGCTCTCGTACGTTCCAACCGATAGCGTTCGGCTTGCAACTCCAGATTCCGTTCGATGTAGCGGCTGACAACACGCGAGAGGGTCAGTGGAGAAGCGTCCTGGCCGTTTGCCGAAACCTCGAAGATCAATGCCACCAGCATCGACCGCAGCAATAAGTATTTGCTCATACGCTCACTCCACTTTGAAATTGCTCAGCGGCATTCGCTCGTCGAGCTTGTCGTTCTTAATGTGAAATTCGATGTCGTAATCGCCGGCCTTTGGAATATTCAATTCCGCCACGTAGATGCCCGTCACTTTTCCGATCCGGCTCGTGGTCTGGACGGCTGTTTCGGCGGATCCTTTTGGCCGGACGGTCAGGCTGACCTCAGCTTTTTCTACGGGGGACCCGTCCGATAAATCGGTCAGATGAATTCGTACCGGACTTGGTTTAGCGTGGCGCAGCGGCTCATACTCGAAGTAGTTTTCAACGCGTTTCGTGAACTCCGTACGCGATAGAGCTTCAGGTTCGACTGGCGCCGGCGCTGTAGTTTCAGGTTTCGAGCAGTTTGTCAAAAAAAATGTCATGGACAGCAGCGTTGACGCCGCGATCCGTTTCCATCGGTGTTGCATATCAATCCGTTAGGTTTTGGGCAGTTGAAGACACACAGACGCTATGCGTCCGACAAAGGCAAGATGTCAGGCAGGAGGAGCGCGGGGAATGAGAGACTGAAACTCAGGGGGAGCGTGGGCCCACGGCACGACAAGTCGAACAGATCCGTAGAATGCCGGCCTTGGGATGAAAATCGCAGGCGTGGTCAAAATCACCGAATCGAGTTGAATGGAAGGGGCCGCAGTCGTCGTCAGAACGTCGATCGATCGTGTTTCGCCGTGAGAATGGGGCGCTTCCATGTGCTCCACTGCGTCCACATCCGAAATTTCGAATACGGGAAAATGCGCATGAATCAGGGCCTGTCCGTGTTCATCGGTATGCAGATGGAACAAGGGAGCCAAGAAGGTGATTATCACCAACAGAGCCACCGCGTTCCCCGCGATCATTTTTCGCACCAGCGTATTTTGACGAAGCGCTCCTCTAAAGTCAATCGCCCGGACGGATCGCACAGAGCGTGTCACCAGATCACTTTCAGCGCAAATTGAATCTCGCGCGCGTGTGTTTGTGTGGAGGTGATCAGTCCCGCGCTTGGGATGGGATTGCCTGTCTGATCGAAAACAGTGAGGTTGTCGGTCGGAGAGGCAAAATTCGCTCTATTAAAGAGGTTGAAAAACTCGGCCCTGAACTGAACATTTGTGTTTTCTGAAAACAGCCGGGTGTGATTGTTCTTAAAAACCGATCCGTCAAACTTCGACACGCCGGGTCCGATCAACGTGTTGCGCCCGAGGTTGCCTCGAAGACTGGCTGGATTCGGAAAGGCCAGGCACTGAGTTTTGAAGTAGTGGTTGGGATTCCCGGGGTTAGTCAACGTTTCACAGCCTGGCCCGAGCAGTCGATTCGGCGGCTCGTTGGTTTCGTCCAGCTTCATGCCCAATGGGTCGCCGCCCAGCAATGGAGTAAACGGCTGGCCACTGGAAGCCTTGTAAATGCCCCCCAACTGCCATCCGCCAAATCATATCGGTGCGCCGCAGCCCCGCGATCCACGACAGCAGGCGTGGCTTTGTCATTTCGCCTCGTAGACGAGGATCTCAGAGACCTGCTCGCCCCGGTGGGGGACCGCGGCGAACAGTTTTCCCCATTCAGGTACGAAAACGCCGGTTCGCGTGCCTGCTGGTATGGGGTAGCGTCCTAACCGGTCATAGTGATCGGCATCCTTTTGCTGCAAGACATCGATGAAACCCTGACCGCCGATGATGTAAATGCGGCTTCTGTCGGAATCGTAAAAAAGATCGTCCGTGTCACCGACGATTTCGGGAGACGCGACTGTCTTGCCGCTCTCCGTATCAAAGACGAGCAGGCGCGCCGGCATGCGGCACCCCGCAAACAGGCGGTGGTGACCTTCGTCGAGCGCCATCGGGAAGCATGTCGTGGCCGCAATAGTGGGCCAACGGGCGAGGATCGTGCCTTTGGCGACGTCAGCAACTTGGACCTCTTTCTTATCCGGAACATTTACGAAAACGCGCGTGCCGTTTTTCTCAAGCTGAAATGATTCGGGATGGGCATCCACCACGATCTCACCGGCTTGCTTTCCATTCGAATCCAGAAACCCGAGCGCGCCGCTTCCCTGCGGCCGGCCTCGCAGCGCTTTCTCCCCTCCGTAGCCAACCATCAGACGGCGGCTACGGGCATCATAGCGAATGTTGTCGGCGTCGTCGGAGAACTTCACCGTTTCCAGAAGTTGAAATGTGGTCCCATCGTAGATCTTGGTAGTGCCGTCACCTCCGCTCGCCACGAACAAGCGATTGGAGGAAGCGTCGTAGAACAATCCCTGGGGTTCCTCAAGATTCGAAAGCGTCCGCAGTCGCCGGCTACCCTGCACGTCGAGCACTTCGACGGTGTGGTTCCCCAGCGCCGACACGAATACGCGTTGACCTTTCACATCGATAGCAAAATGATCCATGCGTCCATCGACATTTGGCAGAGCGATGCGGGTCTTCAGCGACAAGGCTGCGGACTGTTGTCCAACAATGATGAAGCTATTCAGTAAGAGCAGTGTTGCATTCACGTATTTCATTGGGTTTCCTCCCGTTTTTGAATTTGCAACGTCGCCCGAATTTCGGAACGTAGAGCGTTCATCTAAATTAGGTTCGCGTTGGGGGTATGGTACTTGGACAACCTGAAGATTTCATGAAGACCGCAAAGAATTTTAATATTCAGATCAGCTTAAGAGTTCGTGTTTCACCAAATCACTTTAAGCGCGAATTGAATCTGACGCGATGTCGTCTGTGTGGAAGTAATCAGGCCGGCGCTGGAGACGGGATTTCCAACCTTATCAAAGACGGTAAGGTTGGAGGTCGGAGAGGAAAAATTAGCCCTATTCAATAGGTTGAAAAATTCGGCGCGGAACTGGACATTGATGTTTTCCGTAAACCGGTGGATGGTGTTGTTCTTAAAAATCGAAGCATCGAATTTCGATCGGCCCGGTCCGATCAAAGTATTGCGCCCGAGGTTGCCTCGGAGGTTCGCCGGCTTCGGAAAAGCCAGGCACTGAGTTTTGATGTAGTGGTTAGGATTCCCAGGGTTGGTCAGCGTGTCGCAGCCTGGGCCCACAAGCCGGTCCGGCGGCTCGCTGGTCTGATCCAACTTCATACCTAATGGATCGCCACCCAGAAGGGGAGTAAAAGGCTGGCCACTCGAGGCCCTGTAAATGCCCCCCAACTGCCATCCGCCAAATGCCCATTGTGCCGCCCCTAAGCGCGTCTTGAGGGAGGGAACGGCCCAGGTGAAGTTGAAAGCAAAATTCTGGCGTACATCGAAATCCGATAAGCCCCGGGTTGTGCGCTGGTCGAAAAAGAGCTGATTGAACAGCCCATTGGGAAAAGCGTCGGTGGCCACAGTCGCGGAGAGCGTGTCGATACTCTTGCCGAACGTGTAGTATGCGCCGAAGAGCGTCTGGCGCGTCCCAAGCACAGGTATGGGAATGGGTACAAATCCGATTATTTAACGTAATGGTCATGAGACTTTAACGCACTCCGGCGGCCGCTTCAATCCGCGACGGGCCTGCGACTCGGGCGAGGTTGGTGAGGTGCCTCGCTTACCTCGGTTGGGCCTCGCTCATGGCATCTGTCGCAAGCTGTTGATTTGAGGCAGTGCCTCGGCAGCCTCGGCTCGCGACGCCTGTGGTGCGATTACATCATCCGCAATGAGTCGAAACACTCCAAACGTAACGCAATAGAAAAATTCTTGAATACCCATACCTTCGGTACCCCTCTCGCCCACTTAACCAAATGGATTGAGCAAAAGCCGCGACTCAACCAAAACCAAAAGGCATTTAAAACCGAAGGAAACGACAATGAAGGAATCAACGAATAACCGGGGCACGGCGGCCACTCGACGCGAGGAGGAATTGAATGCGCATGCTCAGTGAAAAGCACCGACCGGCAAACAAATGGTTCGCGGCTGGAGTAATTCTATTCGCGGCAGCAGTGTTCGCCGCAACTACGCCGGTCCTTTGGGCACAGGCAAACCTGCAAGGACGCTGGACGACCTTGCCGTATCTGATGCCAATCAATCCGATCCACCTCGCGCTTTTGAATACCGGCAAGGTCCTGATCGTTGCTGGTTCGGGGAACGTGCCAGCAGAAACGAATTACCGGGCGGCTGTATGGGACCCGCAGGCCGGAAGCATTGTCACGCAGCCGGTGGCCTGGGACATGTTCTGCAACGGAATGGTGGTGTTGCCTGACGGCCGCCCCTTCATCAACGGCGGCAACCTGCAATACGATCCGTTTCATGGCGAGCTCAAGAACGCCGTGTATGATCCCGCGACCGCTGTCTTCACGGACGTGCAAAGCATGGCGCACGGCCGCTGGTATCCAACGGTCACGACGCTCGGCGATGGCCGCGTGATGACGTTTTCAGGCTTGACGGAGACCGGCAGAACCAACAGTACGGTCGAAATCTATACAGTCGGATCCGGTTGGAGCCAGGAGTATCCGGCAGGGTGGACGCCGCCTCTTTATCCGCGCATGCACCTGATGCCCAATGGCAACGTGTTTTACGCCGGCTCGGGCCCAGGCTCCAGGGTCTTCAGCACAACGACGAACACGTGGTCTGGCGTCGTCGCAAACACGAACTATCCCAATGGTCGATGGTATGGAACGTCGGTCCTCCTGCCGTTGACTCCCGCCAACGGATACCGACCTCGCGTGATGATTTTCGGCGGCGGCAACCCGGCCACGGCAACGACGGAAATCATCGATCTCGGCGCGTCGCCGATGCAGTGGCAATACGGACCTTCGATGTCTCAACCCCGCATCGAAATGAATGCGACGATCCTGCCGAACGGCAGAGTCCTGGCCGTCGGCGGATCGACGAACGATGAGGATGCAGCAACCGCAAGCCGGAATGCCGACCTGTACGATCCGAATACGAACAGTTTCAGTTCCGCGGGAGTGAACGCTTACCCACGCCTCTATCACTCCGGCTCCCTGCTTCTTCCGGATGCCACGGTGATGCTGGTTGGTGGAAACCCAACACGCGGCGCTTATGAGCCGCACATCGAGATCTATTCCCCAGCGTACCTGTTCAATCCGGACGGCAGCGCCGCGATGCGGCCGACGATCAGCAGCTTGAGCGCCACCGCGTTCGCGTATGGCGCCACGTTCCAGGTGCAGACGCCGGACGCCGCGAACATCACATCGGTCGTTTTGGTCCGTCCTGGAGCGCAGACGCACTCCATCGATATGGATCAGCGGCTCGTCGGATTGTCTTATACCACGGACGCGGGTGTCCTGAACGTGACGGCGCCGCCCAACGGCAACATCGCGCCTCCGGGTTATTACATGCTCTTCCTGCTGAACTCGGCAGGAGTGCCGTCGCTCGCAAGGTTCGTGCAATTGTCAACGACCATAGCGAATCAGCCTCCCACGGCAACAATTACGAGCTCGGCAGGAAACGTCACGATTTATCCGGGACAATCGGTTTCGTTCGCTGGAACCGGCAGCGATTCGGATGGCACGATCGCCGCTTATTCCTGGACGTTTCCAGGCGGTAATCCGAGCTCGAGTTCCGTGGCTAACCCGGGCAACGTGACCTACTCGACAGCGGGAACCTACACGGTTTCGTTTACCGTGACCGACAGCGGCGGTGCGAAAAGCCAGCCGGCCACGCGTACGGTGACTGTGGCGGACTTTTCACTGTCCGCGACGCCTGCTTCCGGATCCATCCTGGCAGGAGCAAGCACAACCTACACCGCGACAGTTACGGCGGGACCAGGGTTTACAGGAACGGTCACATTCAGCGTGACCGGACTCCCCGCTGGCGCGA